>Ga0335075_10011452_pt1 | contig 13410 bp, 8 predicted proteins | sample Lox_Sample_24_FD_206723 | JGI IMG/M metagenome (GOLD analysis project Ga0335075, IMG submission 206723) | Soil microbial communities from Loxahatchee National Wildlife Refuge, Florida, United States - Lox_Sample_2.4 | ecosystem: Environmental > Terrestrial > Soil > Wetlands | place: USA: Florida...
ACAATTGAGTGCGACGACGAACGGCGTGCCGCGATGCTCGAAGTAGTCGATGGCCGGGATGCAGTCGGCCAGGCGCCGGACGTCGGCCAGGACGACGGCGCCCAGGGTGCCATGGGACAGGTCGTCCCACATGAACCAGAAGCGTTTCTGCCCGGGCATGCCGAACAGGTAGATGACCAGCCCGGCGCTGATCGTGATCCGGCCGAAGTCCATGGCGACCGACTCCTCGATCAGCAGCGGCCGCATCCGGGTGAGCGCGCCCGTCAGCGTGGTCTTGCCGACACCGATCCCGCCCGCGATGAGGATCTTGACCGGGACCGCCGCCGGGTCGTCGCGGCGGACGTCAGAGCCGTCGTAGGCCATCGGCCACCCTTCGCAGTAGCTGCACGTCGGAGAGCGGTTCGGCGCGCGGTGGATCGGCCCGGATCAGCGCCCGGTCGCGAAGGTCTCCGAGGAGGATGCGGACGACGCCGAGTGGCAGGTCTAGCTCGCAGAGCAGGTCCGCGACGGACATGGGCCGCCCGCACTGCCGGAGCACGGCCAGGTGCTCGGGCCCCAGACCCTCAGGTACCGGCGGGCGGGCGTGCAGCGAGGAGACCATCGCGACGACGTCGAGAGCCTTCCCCGTCGGCCTGGTCCGGCCGCGAACCAGGGCGTAGGGGCGTACCACCGGACCCGGGCCCATGCCGGGCCGCCGCACGTCAACCGGAGGCACGGCGGCGTCACATCGCTTCGGCCGCCGGGCGGCCATCGACCGCCAAGTGCCGCCCCATCTGCTTGACGATCAACGCCATCTCGTACGCGACCAGGCCGACGTCGACCTCGGAGGTGGCCAGGACGGCCAGGCAGCAGCCCGCTCCGGCGGCGGTGACGAACAAGAACCGCCGGTCCATCTCGACGACGGTCTGCTGCACCTGGCCGCCGCCGAAGCGCTGCGCGCCGCCGTTGGCCAGGCTCTGCAGCCCGGCAGCGAGGGCCGCGAGATGCTCGGCGTCCTCTCGGCCCAGCGCGGCCGAGGCACCGAGGACGAGGCCGTCCCGGGAGAGAACCGCCGCGCTTTCGACGTGGACCACGCGCCCGGCCAGGTCGTCGAGAAGCCAGTCGAGGCGGCGGTCGGTGGTCGAGGTCGGCTGCGGTGAGCTGGTGGAGTTCATGGTCATCGGCTTCCTCCTTGAGGACGCGGCAGGCAACGGCCGTCGCCGCGTGCCCTCGCGGCATCGTCGGCGCCCCGCTGCCAGCCGCGGCGGTAGGCGGTGATAACGCTGCGCGCCCGCTCCGGGGAGCGGTGGCCGCTCGCAGTCCCACCGACCGGAGCCGGGGCCGGCCGGTCTCGTAGCTGCGCGGCCGGGCTGGCCTGGTGGACACGCTGCGGCAGGCCGTTGCCGGCCGGGCCGGGCCGTGCGGCCACGGGCTCGGCCGCCAGCACCGGACCGAACGCCGCGGCCAGGTGACCGTTGGACGCCCGATCCGGGCCGACGGCGCCGCGGGCCAGGCCGTCGGCCGGGACCACCAGGTCGCCAGGGATCAGCACGATGGCCGTCGTGCCACCGGAGGTTGAGCGGCACAGCGTGACCCGGATGCCGTGCCGCCGGGCCAGCTGCGCGGCCACGAACAGGCCGAACCGGTCCGAGCCCGACAGGTCGAACAACGGCGGGCTGTTCAGGATGGCGTTGGCAGCGTCGATGTCGTCCTCGCTCATGCCCAGCCCGTGGTCTTCGATTTCGACCACGAACCCACTCCCGACCAGGTCCCCGGTCATTTGGACCTCGGTGCTGGGTGGCGAAAAGATCGTGGCGTTCTCAACGAACTCGGCGAGCATGTGGACGACGTCGGCGACCGCGTGGCCGACCAGCGCCGCGGGCACCTTGCAGATGACCATGACCCGCGGATACTCCTCGACCTCGGCCGCGGCGGCCCGCAGCACGTCCACGAAGGCCACCGGGGTGGGGAACGAGCGCCTCGACGACTCACCGGCCAGGACGATCAGGCTCTCGGCGTGACGGCGCATGCGCGTGGTGAGGTGATCGATGCGGAACAGGCTCGCCAGGTGCTCCGGCTCATCCGCCTGCCATTCCAGCGTGTCGATCAGTGCCAGCTGGCGCTCCAGGAGAGCCTGGCTCCGCCGGGCCAGGTTCCTGAAGACTTCGTTGATGCCGCGGCGCACCCTCGCCTCGTCCGCGGCCGCCTCCAGCGCCGTCCGCTGCGCGGTGTTGAAGGCCGCCCTGACCTGGCCGATCTCGTCCGGGCCCGACTCCAGCATCGGCACCAGTGCGGCGACGTCCACGTCCTCGCCGCCGCGCAGGCGCCGGACGATGTCGGGCAGGCGGACGTTGGCCATCTCCAGTGCCGAGTCGCGGAGCCGGCGCACCTGGCGGGCCAGGCTGGCTGCGGTCCAGACCGTCAGCAGCAGGCTCGAGATCACGGCGGCCAGGCCCAGGCCGCCGACCAGGAAGAGCCCGCGGAGCTTGCTGTCGGCCTGCGCGTCTGCCCCGGCGGCCAGGCGCGCCTCCGCCTGCCCCACCGCCCCAAGGGTCGGCGCGCTGACCGCGGCGACGGCGCCGTTCCAGGCCGCCAGGCTGACTGGTGGCGTGCGGGCCCGGGCGCTGCTGGCCATCAGCCGGTTCTCGAGCGCGGCAAGGGTGCGCGTCGCCGCCGGGTTGACGTCATGGTTCAGCGCGGCCCGGTCCGCCGGATCGAGGTGGGAGTAACTCTGCGCGTAGAGCAGCCGGTGCGCTCCGACCAGCCGCGCCAGCGCCAGGCGGTCGCCGACCGTGAAGGTACGCGCGCCGGCGTAGCCGTTGAGCAGGGCGCTCTCTTGCTCCAGGTACTCGTTGGATATCGCCAGCTCGATGACGGCGATCCCGGGCTGCACCTGGGCGGAGCTGCCCTCCTGGATGATCGCCTGTTCCATCACGCGGTAGCCGGCGGCGATCAGGTTGCTGTAGGAGGTCAATGCCTGCTGGCCGCGGGCGGGGTCCGACGCGATGCCGGCCCGCAGGCCGGGCAGGCCGGCCAGGCCGGCGCGGAGCGTCCCGATCGCCTTCCTCCCGCCCGCGGAGGCGCTCTGCTGGACGGACCGGGACTCCGTCGTCGTGGTGAACGACGCGACGGCCCGGTCGGTAGCCTGCTCCCGACCTCGCAGCGCCGCCCGGGCGGCGGGGTTCGGCCGGGCGGCATAGGCCATCATCTGGGCCCGCTCGCCGGTCAGCGCCTGCTGCAGGCGCATCACGGGCCGGGCCAGGTCGTCCGTCATCGTCTTGGACCGGATCAGCGTGAGCGCACTGCCGACCGAGGTGGCGGCCGTGTAGCTGCACAGGCCGATCAGCAGGAGCAGCTGGACCACGACAAGCAGGGCAATCCTCAGCAGAAGCGACCGGCGTCTCAGGATCATCGTTGCTGTCCTCGCGGATCAGATGGAAGCGACGATCAGGAAGGCTAACGGTTTACTCGTTGTGTCGCAGCAATAACAGAGAGTTTTCTCATGAATCTGCGTGACCGCCGGACCTGCGGAGATACTTCCCGAGTGGGTCTGTTAGACGATCTCGTCTTGTCTGTTGCTATATACGAAATGTGATGGGCAGATGGCTCAATGGGTGATTCGCGACGTCATACTTGGCGCATGTGCGAACCCGATCAGTTGCACACGGGGAGTCCCCGCTACGGGGAGCGGGCGCGGGAATGCCGGCTCAGCTCGCTGTTGCTCGTTTTCCTGGTCGCGCAATGAAGATCGCGCGGATAGCGGTCTTTAGCTACCGCCTTCACTACGAGCACGGTAGCTACGTCATGTCGCTGGGGCGCCGGGCGACCCATGAGACCGGCACGCTGGTCCGGATCACCGCCTCCGACGGCATCGATGGCTGGGGTGAGATCACCCCGCTGGGCAGCACGTACCTCCCCACCTACGTCGGGAGCATCCGCGCCGCCCTGAAAACGCTCGGCGATGAACTCCTGGGTCACGATCCCACCAACATCGGCCGCATCAGCCGCGTGATGGACATGGCGCTGATGGGACACGGTTACGCCAAGAGCGCTTTGGAGATCGCATGCTGGGACATCTTCGGCAAGGTCGTCGGAAGGCCGTTGGTCGACCTGATCGGCGGTCGGCTGAACGACGACTTCCCGCTCTACGAGGCGGTGCCCATGGGCACTCCCGCAGAGATGGCCGGATTCGTTCAGGCGCGCGGTGAGGCAGGCATTACCCGGTTCCAGCTGAAGGTCGGCGGTGATCCGGCGGACGACATCGCGCGGGTCGCGGCGGCGAGGGCCGCCGCTCCCGCTAGCGCCATCATCGTCGCCGATTCCAACGGGGCGTGGCAGCTCTGGCAAGCGCGGCGCGCCATCCGGGGCATGGAGGACCTTGACGTCCTGGTCGAACAGCCGTGCCGGGACACCCCCGAGTGCGCCCTGGCCCATCGTGGATCGACCTTGCCGATGGTGCTGGACGAGAGCGTCGTCACGGTCGCCGACCTCATCGCGGCCCGGGACGCGGGAGCCCTGGCCGTCAACCTGAAGATCAGCCGGCTCGGCGGGGTCGCCCGCACGGTGCAGATGCGCGACCTCGCCCGGGAACTCGGCCTTTCGGTGTCGATCGAGGACATGTGGGGCGGCGACGTCATCACGGCGGCGGTCAGCCATCTCGCCGCCAGCACAAGCCCCGACCACCTCATGAACGTGTCGTTTTTCAACGACTGGACCGATGGCCACGTAGCCGGGCACGAGCCACGCTCGAGCAACGGCCGGGGCCGGGCGCCCGCGGCGCCCGGCCTCGGTATCGAGGTCGATACCGCCCGGCTGGACAAGCCGCTCTTCGTGGCCACCGGCTGACTTCTGTCACCAGCCGGGGCGTGGACCGCCACATCCGAGGCAGCGCCTTCAGCCTGCCCGAAAACGGGTGGGATCGGACCGGGCGTTCTGCCTACGATCGGACGCGTGCCGAGCTATGAGCCAGTAGACCTGTCCGCGGCCTGCAACGCCGGTGTCGAGGTGCTTGGCGATGAGCCGGGTGATGTTCCGCTCGGGCGGGTGGACCTGCGCGGCCTGCCGTTCCTGATCGGGTCCGAGCCGCCGTCGGCGGACCGGTGCTTTCTGCTGCCCGGCGCCCCGGTCTCGGTCCGGATCGGCCGGCTGGCCCCCCGGGTGATCGTCGCGCACCGGCTGCTCGAGCCGGGCGCACCGGCCGGTCATGCCGTCGGCCAGACCGTCGCCGAGTACGCGTTTCACCTGGCCGGCGGCGAGGTCGTGGTCGCGCCCATCCGGGAGCGGTTCGAAATCCAGGTGGTGCCGCCGGGCTGGGGCTTTCTGCCGTTCCTCGCCGTCACCGACACCAGCGACCACAGCAGGCCTCGCTTCGAGGGCAAGTGGGACGACGCCGGGGCGCGCCTGGTGGAGCACGACATGGGATGGCCCCGCGGGTACTTCCTGTGGTGCTGGGAGAATCCTTATCCGCGGCGACCGGTGGAACGGATCGAGTTCATCCCGCGCGGCGGCCGATTCGTCGTCGCCGGCGTCACGACCAGCGACGTCGATGAGCAGCCGTTCGTCCGCGCGCCCGCCCGTCCGGTGCGGCTCGTGGTGAAGGACGGGCGCGGCGTCCTCGATGTCGCCGTGGACCGGGGTGTGGCAACGTATCCGCAGCCGCTGCCCGGCGAGGACGACCGGGCCGGCTGGGGAGCGACCGACGGAGCGTCCGCGTATACGTCGATCGCCGCGCTGCCGTCGGCCACCGTCGCCGTCCGGCAGGGCGATGACGAGCTCGGCCGGGTGCGCTGGGGCGACGTGGAACGGGACGGTCGGGCGGACACCGGCCGGGTCGCCCTTGAGCTGGTGGAAGACGGCCGCAACTGGGTGCATGTCAGCGTCGTCGACGACGCGACCGGGCGGCCGGTGCCGTGCCGGGTCCATTTCCGTTCGGCCGGGGGAGTTCCCTACCAGCCGCACGGCCACCACAATCACGTCACCCAGAATCTCGGCAGCTGGCATTACGACGTCGGCGGCGACGTCCGGCTGGGCCAGCGCAGCTACGCGTACATCGACGGCACCTGCCAGGGCTGGCTGCCCCGAGGCGACGTCGTCGTCGACGTCGCGCGCGGGTTCGAATACGAGCCGCTCCGGCAGACCGTGCGGATCGAGCCGGGCCAGCGGGAGCTGACGCTGCGGATCGGGCGCGTCGCCGACATGGCCGCGGAAGGCTGGTGGTCGGGCGACTCGCACGTGCATTTCCTGTCGACCCCGGGCGCCCAGCTCGAACAGCGGGGCGAGGATCTGCGCGTCGTCAATCTGCTGCAGACGCAGTGGGGGGCGCTGTTCACCAACACCGAGGACTTCTCCGGCCGGCCCGGCGTCGTCGACGGCGGCGGCTACGTGACGTATGTCGGCCAGGAAAACCGGCAGCACGCGCTCGGCCACATGCTCCTGTGGAACCTGAAAGAGCCGGTCATGCCGTGGTGCAGCGACGGTCCGGACGAGGCCGAGCTCGGCGGCGCGCTGGACGCGACGCTGAGCGACTGGGCCGACCGGACGCACGCCCAGGGCGGCACCGTCGTCTCGGCCCATTTCCCGAATCCGAACGGCGAGCCCGCCGTCCTCGTCGCGACCGGCCGGGCCGACGCGGTCGAGATCCTGTCCCAAACCGACGACCGGCTGCTCGAGTATTACCGGTACCTCAACAGCGGCTACCGCCTGCCGCTCGTCGGTGGCACGGACAAGATGTCCAGTGCCGTGCCGGTCGGCCTGTATCGCACGTACGCGCGGCTGGACGAGGAGTTCAGCTATGACGCGTGGTGCCGGGCGGTGCGGTCGGGCCGGACGTTCCTTTCCGGCGGGCCGCTGGTGACGCTCTCGGTCGACGGGCGTGAGCCCGGCGATACGGTCGGGCTGTCCGGGCCGGGAACGGTCAGTGTCCATGCCGCGGTGCGCAGCATTTTCCCGCTCCGTTCGCTCGAGGTTGTCCGTAACGGCGAGGTCGTGGCCAGGACCGAAGCGGGCGGCGCACGGCAGGCCGAGATCAGCGAGGAATTGCGGATCGACGCCAACTCGTGGATAGCCTGCCGGGCGTTCGGCGTCGATCACCACCTCGATGAATGGGGCCGCCGGGTCTTCGCCCACACCTCGCCGGTCTACGTCGCGTGCGGCGGCGACTGGGCGATGACCGACCCCGAGGGCCTGCGGTACATCCGGACGCTGGTCGAGGGAGCCCGCGCATACGTGCGGCACACGGCGGTCCGCAGGCCCGACCGGCTCACGACGCACCATCACGGCGAGGCCGACCACCTGGCCTGGCTGGAGCGGCCGTTCGCCGAGGCGCTGCGCGCGCTGGACGAGCGCGACCGGCAGGCGGGCGCGGGGCCGAGCTTATGACCGCGCGGGCCTGGCGGGTTGCCCGGGGCCGGCCGAGCCGGATCTGCTGCCGGACCAGGACGCGCCGGCGACCGGCGGGGACGGCGCGCAGGGCAGGATGGCGGCATGGCAGAGGACGAGCGCACCAGTGACGCGATCACGCTGTTCGCGGCGCCGCACATCGTGGCCGAGGCGGCCCCGTCGCCGGGCGAGCCGGCCGGGACACTGCGGCTCCGCTCGGCTGACCCGCTCGGGAGTTACCCGGTATCGGTGCTGCACAGCCTGCGAGCGTGGGCCGACGCCGGCCCGGATCACCCGCTGGTCGCCGAGCGGAATCCCGATGGGGCCTGGCGAACCTGCGGCTACGGAGCGGCGGCGGCAGCCGCCGAGGCGATCGGGCAGGCGCTGCTGGACCGGGGCCTCCGCCCGGACCGGCCGTTGCTGGTGCTGTCCGGGAACAGCGTGAACCACCTGCTGGTCACGCTGGGCGCGATGACGGCCGGGATTCCGGTCGCCCCGGTCAGCGTGGCGTACTCGCTGCAGAGCCGCGACCACCTGCGGATCCGGGCGATCGCCGAACTGATCCGGCCCGGCGCGGTGTTCGCGGAGGAAGCCGGCCGGTTCGGCGCGGCGCTGGACGCGGCGGTGCGAGATACGGCGGCGCCGGCCATCGTGGCCAGTGGTCACCGGCCGGGTGCCGAGCAGTTCGGCGACCTGCTGGCCACGACGCCGGGCGCGGACGTGCGGGCGGCCTTCGCCGGCCTGACCCCGGACACGGTGGCCAAGCTCCTGTTCACCTCGGGGTCGACCGGGACGCCGAAGGGCGTGATCAACACCCACCGGATGCTCTCCGCCAATCAGCAGATGATGCGGCAGGCATGGCCGTTCCTGACCGCCGAGAGACCGGTGATCGTGGACTGGCTGCCGTGGAGCCACACCTTCGGCGGCAACCACAACATGGACATGGTGCTGACCTCGGGCGGGACGCTGTACGTCGACGCGGGTCGTCCCGCGCCCGGCTTGTTCGCGCAGACGATCGCGAATCTCAGCGACGTCCCGCCCACGGTGTATTTCAATGTCCCGGCCGGGTACGCGCAACTGGTCCCGGCGCTGGAGGCCGACCCGGCGTTCGCGGAGAGGTTCTTCTCCCGCCTGCGGCTGGCGTTCAACGCCGCCGCCGCGCTCCCCGCCGGGCTGCGAACCAGGCTGACCGACCTCGCCCGGCGGACGACGGGCCGGGCCATTCCGGTCACCGGATCCTGGGGCGCCACGGAGACCGGGCCCGCGGTGACCACGGCCCACTTCGGCTACGAGGACGCCCGCTGCATCGGCGTTCCGCTTCCCGGCGCCGAGGTGAAACTCGTCCCGGCCGAGGAGGGGACGTACGAGATCCGCGCCCGCGGGCCGATGGTGACCCCGGGCTACTACGGCCGGCCCGACCTGACCGCGGCCGCCTTCGACGACGAGGGCTTCTACCGCAGCGGCGACGCGGTCGCGTTCGCCGTCCCAGGCGACCTCAACGCCGGGCTGGTGTTCCGCGGCCGGATCGCCGAGGATTTCAAGCTCGCAACGGGCACGTTCGTGCGCGTCGGCGCGCTGCGCGCCGCCCTATTGTCCGCCGCCCCGGTTCTGTCCGATGCGGTCCTCAGCGGCGAGAACCGCGACGAGGTCGGCGCGCTGGCCTGGCTGAACCCCGCCCAGGCGGCCAGGCAGCTCGGCGTGACCCCGCAGCCGGCCGGCGACCTGATCATCGACGACGGCCTGCAGCGGCTGCTGGCCGACGCGCTCACGGCCCACAACGACGAGGCCGGATCGTCCATGCGCATCGGCCGGCTGCTGGTCATGGCCGAGCCCGCCGACCTGGACGCCGGCGAGATCACCGACAAGGGCTACGTCAACCAGCGCACGGTGCTCGCCCGCCGGGCCGGGCTGGTCGAGATGCTGTATGCCGATCCCGTCCCGCCCGGCGTGGTCGTCGCACGAAGGACCGCGTGACGCGCGCATCGCGACGATGCCGGATGGACGGTCCAGCTGGCGGCGGACCTTGAGGCCGGCGCAGACGCCAGTCGCCGTAAGGCCGATGCACCGGCCGGCCTGTTGTGCTGCGCGGCGGTTGCCTGGCCAAGGATGCCCCGCGTGCGCACAACACCCTGCTGGTGACCGGTCTCGCGATGGACGGCCAGGGCGGCCAGCGCGGCGTCCTCGGCCTCGGCCGGCCGGCCCGACTCCAGCGCGATGGCCGCGAGCGCGGTCAGGGCCAGGCCTTCGAGGACGCGCAGGCCGGTCTGCCGGGTGGTCAGCAGCGCCCGCTCGGCCGTGACCCGAGCCTCGGCGTGGTGGCCGGGGCCGAGGCTGGCCTGGGCCTGCGCCAGCCCGATGAGCGCGGCCGCCTCGCCCTGACGGTAGCCGGCCTCGCTGGCGGACTGCAGCGCGCCCTGGTGGTGCCGCAGCGAGGCGGCCGGGTCGGCGAGGAGCCCGGACACCGCGCCCAGCGTGTTGTTCGCGTCGACCTCGATCCGCCGGTCGCCCGACTCCTGGGCCAGGGCGAGGCTGGCCCGGGCGAGTTCGCGGGCCCGCTCGTGCTGGCCCGTGTCACGGTGCAGTTCCGCGATGTTGTTGAGGCCGTCGGCCTCGCCCTCCCGGCTGCCGGTTTCGCGGTGAATCGCCAGCGCCTGCTCCAGGTGCTCGCGCGCCTCATCCAGGCGGCCCTGGACGAGGTAGGCGCAGCCGAGGCTGTTCAGCATGTTGCCCTCGGCCGGGCGGGCGCCGATCTGGCGGTAGATCGCCAGCCCCTGGGTCAGGCAGTCGATGGCCTCGCCGAGCCGCCCCGACTCGATCAGCACGTTGCCGAGGTTGCCGAGGCTGGTTGCCTCACCGCCGAGGCCCCCCGTCTGGCGATAGATGTCCCGCGCCTGCCGGTGGTGCTCGGCGGACTCGGCCATCCGGCCCTGGTCGCGGTACACGTTGGCCAGGGTGCCCAGCGCCGCGGCCTCGCCCTGCCGCGAGCCCGCCCGCCGGGCCAGCGCGCGGGCCTGTTCCAGGTGGGCGATGGCCGCGGGATAGCGGGCCAGCCAGCGATCCGCCTGGCCCAGGGACAGATGCGCGGCCGACATGGCCCGCGCATTCTGCCCGGCCTGCGCGGCGGCCAGGCCGGCCTGCGCCACGGTCAGCCAGTCGCCGGTGTGGCGGCGCATCCAGAAGTAGCCGCGCAGCGCGTCGGCGAGCAGCCAGGCCGTCGGCCGCGGGCCGCTCGCCGCGGCCGAGGTGACGGTGGCGATGAGGTTGGGCCGCTCGGTCTCCAGCCAGGCGAGCGCGGGCCCGCCGGCCGCGAACCCGGCGAACCCGGCGCCCGCGCCGCCGCGGGCCGGATCACCGGCCGACGGCCGGCCCGCCGGGAGCGGCAGCCGCTGCATGTTCGGGTACAGAACGCGCGCCGCGGCGTCCGTCGTCCGCAGATAGAACTCGCACAGGCGGCTCGTGGCCGCGCGCTGATCCGCGTCGCTGAGCTCGTCGTCCGCGCGGCTCCTGGCGTACAGGTGCAGCAGGTCGTGGACCGCGAACCGGCCGGGGACGTGCTCGTCCACGAGGTGCGCGGCGGCCAGGTCGGCCAGCTGGGCGCGGGCCTCATCGGCGCTCGTCCCGGCGAGCGCCACCGCGGCGGGCTGGCTCAGATCGGCGCCGGAATGCAGGCCAACCAGCTGGAACATCCGCTGCGCCGCGGGCTCCAGCGTGGCGTACGACAGGTCGAACGCGGCCCGGACGGCCGACTGCTCGTCACCGGCCACCGACAGCAACGAAAGCGGGTTGCCCCGCCGCAGCTCGGCGGCGAGGTCGGCCACCGGCTGGCGCGGATGCCGGATCAGGTGCCCGGCGACGATCCGGAGCGCCAGCGGCAGGCGGGCGCACAGCACGATCAGCTCCGCCACGGCCACCGGGTCGGCGTCGACGCGCGGGGCGCCGAGCAGGCCGGCCAGCAGGGCGTGCGCCTCGTCGGTCCGCAGCACGCCGAGACCGAGCGGCCGGGCCCCCTCGCGGACGGTCAGGCCCGCCAGCCGGTCCCGGCTCGTGATCACGGTCAGGCAGCCGGGACCGCCGGGCAGCAGCGGCCGCACCTGCCCCGGGCCGCCCGCGTTGTCCAGCACGACCAGCACCCGGCGGTTGGCCAGCAGGCTGCGGTACAGCGCCGCGGCCTCGTCCACATCGAGCGGTACCCGCTCGGCGGCCACGCCGAGCGCGCGCAGGAACCCGGCCAGCGCCCGCCCGGGCGGCATCGGCGCGCCGGGCGCGTAGCCGGCCAGGTTGACGTAGAGCTGGCCGTCGGGGAACGCATCGCGATGCCGGTGCGCCCAGTGCACGGCCAGAGCCGTCTTGCCGACGCCCGCGGTCCCGGCGATCACCACGATGGTCCCGGCCGGGTCCCCGTCGGCCAGCAGCGCGTCGAGCTCCCGCAGCGCCTCCGACCGCCCGGCGAACCCGGCCGCCGCCGCTGGCAGCTGCGCCGGCACCGGCCCGTCCGGGGCGGCGGGAGCCGGGGCGAGCGCGGCTTCGTCGTCGCGCAAGATCGCCAGTTCCAGCCCTCGCAGCGTGGCGCTCGGGTCCAGGCCCAGCTCTTCCGCCAGGTGCTCGCGGTAGGTCCGGAACGTGCTCAGCGCATCGGGCGACCGGCCGTCCCGGTACAGCGCCAGCATCAGCTGACCGGCCAGCCGTTCCCGCAGCGGATTCGCGGTCACCAGGCCGGTGAGCTCCCCGATCGCCGCGTGATGGCGGCCCAGGCGCAGCTCGGCGTCCAGCCGGTCCTCGAGCGCGCTCAGCCGCGCGTCCTCGAGGCCGACGCACAGCCGCTGCTGCGTCTCCGGCGGGGCGTCGCCGCCCAGCGCGGCGCCGGACCACAGACCCAGCGCCCGATCCAGGATGGCGGCGCGCGACGCATCGCCGCTGGTCTCGCGGGCCTGCGCCAGCAGCGACCAGAAGCGGTGCACGTCGATGTTCATGGGGTCGCTCAGCAGCGCGTATCCCGAACCCTGCCGCCGGATCTCGGCGTCCGGCATGTCCTGGAAGACCGAGCGCAGGGCGGACACGCAGACCCGGATCGCGTGCGTGGCGGTTCGCGGCGGGCATGATGGCCAGACCAGATCCACCAGCCGGGCCACCTCGACCGGCCGGTTGACCTCCAGCGCCAGGACCGCCAGCACCAGCCGTTGCTTACGCGGCCCCAGCTCGATCCTCCGGTCCCCGGACCAGGCCTGCACCGGCCCCAGCACCCGCAACGCCAGCCCCACGGTGGCGATCCTAGACCGGTCGACGGCGCGAACTATGAGCCGATTCTGAACGGCCCCCAGCACGATGAGCGGATTGACCACGGAACGGAGGATCGATGGTGGGCAAGATCAGCGCCGTCAGGGGCGCTCTGCTGGTCGTGGGGGCCGGGCTGCTGGCCGCCGGTTGCGGCGGCGCCGCCCAGCCCTCGGCCGGCACCGGCGGCGCCAGCGGCACCGGCGGCGGCACCGGCGGCACCGCCGCGGCCAGCCCGGCCGGGGGCACGACCGCCAGCACCGGCGCGGCCCCCGGCACCGGCACGGCATCCTGTAGCGGCGGACTGGACGGCACCGAGCCCGGCGTGGTCCTGGTGTCCTGCGACGGGACGGCCAGGGTGCACGTCCAGATCGGGCCGGTCAGCAAGGACTTCGCGGGCGGGACCTGCTATGACGTGGGCGGCCGCTGGTCGGTGACCGACGGCGTGGTCACCGAGAAGGGGACGTACCAAGGCCCGCCCGTCGATGTCGTGTCGGTCAACAACCAGGCCTCGGGACGGGGCACGATCCAGGTGGCGCTCGGCGGCAAGAGCTACTTCGTGGACAACGCCTCGTTCGACCTGTCCAACGACAAGAAATCCGCGCACCTGCGGGGCAAAACGACGCCCGAGTCCGATGCGCCCGGCACCACGGTCACCGTGGACGTTGCCTGCTGACCGCTACCCGGCCGCCGGGCGCACGATGGATCCGCCCTTCAGGACGAAGCCGGGCTGCTCCAGCAGGCGTACGTCGTGCAGCGGGTTCCCGGGCACGGCGATCATGT
>Ga0335075_10011453_pt1 | contig 13409 bp, 9 predicted proteins | sample Lox_Sample_24_FD_206723 | JGI IMG/M metagenome (GOLD analysis project Ga0335075, IMG submission 206723) | Soil microbial communities from Loxahatchee National Wildlife Refuge, Florida, United States - Lox_Sample_2.4 | ecosystem: Environmental > Terrestrial > Soil > Wetlands | place: USA: Florida...
GGCCAGGCCGGGCGTGACCCGGCGGGAGAACCGTGCCGTGCACGCGGTGTCCCGGATCATGCTGCACGGCGCGATCGACTCCATCCAGTGCTCCTGGGTGAAGCTCGGCGACGAGCTATGCCGGGACTTGCTCGACGGCGGCGTCAACGACCTGGGCGGCACGCTGATGGAGGAGACGATCAGCAGGATGGCCGGCGCGGACAACGGCTCGTTCAAGACGATCAGCGACCTGCGGGCGATCACCGGCCCGCTGGGCAGGCCGCTCCGCCAGCGCACCACGCTGTACGGTGACCCCGCTCCCGACCGCCTGGCGGCGGCGGAGGCTAGCGACGGCGTGGCCGCTTCGGTCCGGCAGGGGCTGCCGCTGCTGGCCCGCTAGCGGCCGCGGCGTACAGGGCGATCAGCGGCATGAAGAGATCGTCCACGATCGACTGGATCCGTTCCGGCGGAATCGGCTTGAGGGTCATGAGCAGGTCGTGGCGCATCAGGTCGAACGGCATCGCCAGCACGGACTCGGGGATGGCGTCGATGTCGATCTCGCCACGCTCGTACGCGCGCTGGTAGATCTGCTGGGACCATATCGGGCGGTCGCTGATCAGACGCGCCCGCACCTCGGCCGGGGTGAGCCCGGCGGAGGCGAGCAGGCCGGAAAACGCGGCGCCGACGACGGTCGTGAAGACGGTGCGAGCCTCGCCGATGTCGCTCAGCAGGGCGAGCATGTCCCCGCGCAGGCTGCCGGTGTCGCGGATGTCGACGGGGTACCGCCGGCCGTAGTGCGCGATGGCCGCTATCACGAGGTCGTCCTTGCGCGGCCACCGGCGGTAGAGCACCGCGACACCTGTCTTCGCGCGGGCCGCGACGGATTCCATCGTCAGCTTCCCGAAGCCGACTTCTACTAGCTCATCCCACGCGGCCTCGAGCAGCGCCGCCTCGAGCTCTTCGCCGCGCCGCCGCATGCGAGGAGGCTGCTGTCGGCGCGGGGGACTCGCGGGCCGCCGGAGTCGTCGCGTTGCCATGCAGACCAGGATAGTCAGACTCCTGATAAGAGAGGCTTGCATTCCTTATCGTTTCCTCCTACGCTGACATATAAGAGAGGTGTTCGTCTCTTATCGGGGAAGGGGAATCATGGCCGCGACCGTATCCGCGTCCGCGAAGGACAAGATCGATCCGCAGGTGATCAAGACCGCGCTGATCCTGATCACCGGCGCGATGGCTGTCATCTTCGACACGACGATCGTGAGCGTGGCCCTGCATACGCTCGCCGTACGGCTGAACACGTCGGTGTCGACCATCCAGTGGGTGACGACCGGCTACTTGCTCGCGCTCGGCATCGTGGTGCCCCTGAGCACCTGGGGCCTGCGGCGGTTCGGCGGGAAGCGGGTGTGGATGCTCTCGCTCGCCGTCTTCCTGGTCGGCTCGATCGGGTCGAGCCTCGCGTGGAACGTCGGGTCGCTCATCGCCTGGCGCGTCGTCCAGGGCGTCGGCGGCGGCCTCATGCTGCCGCTGCTGACCACGCTGATCATGCAGGCCGCCGGCGGCAAGTCGCTGGGCCGGGTCGTCACGTACGTCGCGCTGCCCGCGCTGCTCGGCCCGATCCTCGGGCCGCTTATCGGCGGCGCCATCCTGACCCATTGGGACTGGCGCTTCATGTTCTGGGTCAACGTGCCGTTTTGCCTGCTCGGACTGTTCCTGGCGTGGCGCTTCATGGCCGACGACAAGCCGCAGGCGGCGGCGCCGAGAGCAGGCCTCGACCTCCTGGGGCTCGCGCTGCTCACCCCGGGCACCGTGGCCGTGCTGCTCGGCTTGGCCAACGCGGGCACATCCGCGGGCTTCGGCCACCCCGATGTGGTCGCCCCGCTGGCGATCGGCGTCGCGCTGCTCGCCGCGTTCACCGGATACGCGCTGCGGCGCGCCCAGCCGCTCGTCCAGGTGCGCCTGCTCGCGAAGCGGTCCGTCGGCTCGTCCGCCGGGGTGCTGTTCTTCACGGGATTCTCGCTCTACGGCGCCATGCTGCTCCTGCCGCTGTACTACCAGGAGGTTCGCGGCGTCACCGCGCTGACCGCCGGGATCATGCTCGTCCCGGCGGGCATCGGCGCCGTCTTCTCCCGCACCGTCGCCGGAAACCTGCTGGACAAGGTGGGGCCCCGGATCATCGCCGTGCTCGGCTTCGTCGTCGTCGCGGCGGCGACCGTCCCGTTCGCCCTGGCCGGTGCGCACACGAACGAGTGGCTGCTGGCGCTCTGGCTCGTCATTCGCGGGTTCGGCCTCGGCGCCGTCACGATGCCGGTGATCATGGCCGGCTACATGGGCCTGGACAAGCAGGAGATCCCCCACTCCAGCGTCCTCACCCGCATGGCGCAGCAGATCGGCGGCTCGTTCGGCACCGCGGTCCTCGCCGTCATCCTCGCGAGCTCGGTGGCCGTCCATCCAGGGAACCTGAACGGCGCGTTCCAGGTGGCCTTCTGGTGGTCCGCCGGGTTCTCCGCCGTGGCCGTCCTGCTCTCCTTGTGGCTACCGGGGAAGCCAGCCCGGCAGCCCAGTTCCTGAGCGCCCCGGCCCGAGGAGAAGATGGTGAGCATGACCGAACACAGCATCATCCCGGCCGGGAAGGGCAGGATCGTCGGGGCGCGGGGCAGCGTGATGGCGTTCAAGGCCGTCGCGGAGCAGACCGATGGCGGCTTCTCGCTGATGGAGCGGACCGTTCCGCCCGGCGGCCGCCGGCCGCTGCCGCACCGGCATGTCAACTGCGCGGAGGCCTTCTGGGTGCTGGACGGGACGATCACGTTCGTGCTCGACGGAGTGGAGCTCCACGGCCAGCGGGACGACTTCCTGCTGGTGCCGCGCGGGGCAGGGCACACGTTCGGGAACGGCGGCGCCGAAACCGCGCGCCTGCTCGTCCTGCACGCGCCCGCGATGGACGCCTATTTCGCCGACCTCGACGCCCTGTGGTCCGGGAAAACCCCGCCAACCCCGGACGAAGAGCGGGCCCTGATGAGCCGCCACGGCATGGAACCCGCCTGAACGACCAGAACAAACCATCCCGTATCGGACACGGCTCGGCCCGTCGGCCGGACTTAGGGCGAGAAAAGCACCGAAATCGGCCCGATATGTCCGTTTCTTCGGGCACTTTCGCGCCCTATGTCGACGAGGATCACATGGGCGGGCTGGACGGCGCGGCCGGACGAGTCCGCTAGGCGTTTCCGCGGAAACGCCTCGGGGTTAGCGTGGGTGGGACGTCCGGAAAGGGGAGAGCGTGGCGCTGCGGGCGGCGGTTGTCGGTGGTGGTCTTGGCGGGATGGCGGCGGCGGTCGCGTTGGCGCGGGCGGGGATCGACGTCCAGGTGTACGAGCAGGCGCGGCAGCTAACCGAGGTCGGCGCGGGCGTGTCGCTGGCGCCGAACGGCTTGCGGATGCTGGAGCGGCTCGGGGTCGGTGATGGGATCGGGCGAGTGGGCGCACGGTACGCCTCGGCTCAGCTTCTGCTCTCCGACGGGCGGCCGGTGCGGCATGAGCCTCACGAGTTCGTCCAGCCAGGGCGGACCGTCGGCTTCCACCGGGCGGACCTGCTCGAGTTGCTGGCCGGGCAACTGGCACCGGGCACGGTGCGAACCGGCCGCCGGTGCACGGCTTTCAGCCAGGACACTGGCGGCGCCACGGTCAGCTTCGCTGACGGAACCACCACGACCGCGGACGTGGTGATCGGGGCGGACGGCATGCACTCCGTGTTGCAGGGATTCGTGGTAGCTCCCGCCGAGCCCCTGTTCTCCGGTGTGGTGGCCTACCGCGGCCTGGTGCCGCGCCCGGACACGCACCCGGGCGACGCGCTACGGATATGGGCGGGGGACGGCAAGCACTTCCTGGCGTACCCGGTGCGGGCCGGACAGCTGCTGAACTATGTCGGCTTCGTCCCGTCGGACACGTCGGTCCGCGAGTCGTGGTCGGCCCCCGGCGACCCGGCGGCGCTAGCCGCGCACTTCGCGGACTGGGACCCGGCCATCGGGGAGATCATCGCCGCGATCAGCGGGCCGGGCGGCAGCGGGTTCCGGTGGGGGATGTACGACCGCGCGCCGCTCCCCACGTGGAGCAGCGGCCGGCTGACGCTGCTCGGCGACGCGGCGCACCCGATGCTGCCGCACCTGGCCCAGGGCGCGAACCAGGCCCTCGAGGACGCCGTGGCGCTGGCCACGCTGCTGGGCGCCTGCGGCGGCCCGGCTGGCGTGCCGCGGGCGCTGGCCTTGTACGAGGAACTGCGGCGGGACCGGACGGCGCGCGTCCAGGCCGGCTCACGGCGGACCGGCGTCGGCTACGACAGCTCCGGCGGCCAGCTGACCGACCGGCGGTGGATCTACGACTACGACGCGTGGGCCGAAGCCGTCGCGCTCACGTGAGGCGGTCTAGCGGGTGAGGGTGAAGGCGGCGGGGTCGCGCGGCGGGCGCGGGGGAGGGCTCGCCGCCGGGTGGCCGACGGCGACGGTGCCCATGGGGCGCCACCCGGTGGGCAGGTCAAGAGCCCGGGCGGCGACGTCTTGGCAGAACAGGGCCGAGGAGATCCAGGCCGAGCCCAGGTTCTCGACGGCGAGCGCCACGAGCAGGTTCTGCACGGCGGCGCCCATCGAGACGGTGAACATGTCCTGCTCGGCCCGCCCGCGCCGCTCGTCTGGGTAGGCGTGCGCGGCGGACGTCTCCAGGCAGGGCACGACGAGCAGCGGCGCGTCCCGTAGCGGGAGGCCGCGCCGCGTGCGGCGGGCGATCTGGTCCTCGGTGAACCCGTCCCCGCGCAGGTCCGCCACCCAGGCGTCGAGCATGGCGTCGAGCAGCGCGGTGCGGGCCGCGGCCGACGCCACGATCACGAAGCGCCATGGCTCACTGTGATGCGGCGCCGGCGCGGTCAGCGCGGCGGAGATCGCCCGCTCGACAGCGGCGACGTCGACAGGTTCGGCGGTGAACGACCGGACGGTGCGGCGGGCCGGCAGCACGTCCGCCGCGCCGAGCCGGAACATGTCCTCGGCCGCGGGGCGGACCAGCGCCCGGGCGCCTGGCCCGTCGGAATCGGTGACCAGGCTGGAAAGGCCGCGGACGATCGCGGCCGGAATCTGCAGCGCCTTGCCCTTGACCAGGTCCCCGGCGGCGGCGATCTCGTCGGCGACCGCGGCGACCGTGACCTCCAGGGTGTTGCCGAACGTGTCCTGCTGGCCGCGGTGGTCGCGCAGCGGCAGTACGCCGGCCGCGCCGATCGCCGTGTCAGTCTGGCCCGCCCGCCACGGCCTGCCCATCGTGTCGGTGACGACCACTCCCACGGGCACGCCGAGCCGGGCCCGGAGCGCCTTGCGCAGCCTGCGCGCCGACTCGTCCGGGTCCTCGGGGAGCAGCACGACCGTGCCGGGAGCGGTGTTCGACTCATCCACCCCGGCGGCGGCGAGCACGAAGCCGTGCCGGGTCTGCGCGATCGTGGTGGGACCGCGCCTGGCCACCACTCGCACGGTTTCCGCGGCGATCGCGTCTTCCCTGGAGGAGGTGACGACGCGGCCCTCTGCCTTGCTGACCACCTTCGAGGTGACCACGAGGATGTCGCCTGGCCGCAGCCCGGGCCCGCCCTCGGCGAGCGCCGCGTCCGCGATCAGCCGCGGCAGGTCATCTCCTGGCGAGATTTCCGGTATCCCGGAGATGCCGAGAATCTGGATGTCGCCGCGGCCAGTCATCGGGTTAGCTCCTGGGCCAGCTCGATCGCGGACTGCGCGATGGCCGCGGCCGAGGGCACGTCTCGCATGTACAGCGGCAGCGCCCGGACCGCTATGCCGGCCAGTGCGGGATCGTCGGCCGCCGCCTTGTCCTGTTCGTCGACCAGCCAGCCGCCGATGAGGCCCGCGCCGTAGTGCCCGGCCACCGCGGCGGCGGAGGTCTCCACCCCGATCGTGGCGAGGCAGACGTCGGCCATGCCGCGGACGGGCGCGCTGCCGATGATCCCCGAGACGCCGACCACGGTCTTCGCCTCGACGGCGGCCCTGATGCCGGGCACCGCCAGGATCGGGCCGATGCTGACGACCGGGTTCGAGGGCGGGAAGAGCACGAAGTCCGCGTCGGCGATGGCCTCGAGCACGCCCGGCGCGGGGACGGCCTCCGCGGCGCCCACCGGGACGATCGCCTCCGCGGGCCCTGGGGCGTGCAGCCGGACCCACCACTCCTGGAAATGGACCACCGAGTCTTTGAGCACGACATGAGTTTCGACCGTGTCGTCAGACATTGGCAGCAGGCGCACGCCCGGCTGCCAGCGCTCGCAGAGCACCCGGGTGATCTCCGACAGCGGCTTGCCCTCCGAGAGCAGCTGGGTGCGAAGGATGTGCGTCGCGAAGTCGCGGTCGCCGAGCGTGAACCACGACGGGCCCGCCCCGTAGGACCGCAGCTCGTCGCCGACGACATGAGTCTCGTTCGCGCGGCCCCACCCCTGTTCCTCGCTGACGCCGCCGCCGAGCGTGTACATGACCGTGTCCAGATCCGGGCAGACGCGCAGGCCGAACAGGGTGATGTCGTCGCCGGTGTTGCCGATGACGGTGATCTCGGCGTCGGGGGCCGCCGCCTTCAGGCCGCGCAGGAAGCGGGCGGCGCCGACGCCCCCCGCTAGGACGGTAATCCGCATGCGGACAGTGTCGCAGGTCCGCCGGCCTTGTGCGGCGTGCGGGGTTGCGTCGCCCCGCGGCGGCTGCGGCGAACCGGTAGCGGCCGTCGGCGGCGGGTGATAGACCTAACGTGCTGCAACGATTACTGACAGTGATCATCAAGATCGTCAGGCAGATTTTTCTGGGGTCTTACCTCGCAACTTGGACATTCGGGTGGCCAATACCACCTTCTCCGCTTGACTTGAAGCAAGACACGCGGGTGTAATTTCATTGGTGTGATTTTCGCCGTCCCGGGTAGACGGCGAGTATCAGGGGGCTCCGAAAGGGAGGATGCGCTTTGACTGAGGTCATCGTCCCGCTAGCGCACGTCGTCGTCCGTCCGGAAGATGTTGATGACCTGGGTTGGCAGGACCAGGCGCTCTGCGCGCAGACAGATCCGGAGGCGTTCTTCCCGGAGAAGGGCGGTTCCACCCGGGAGGCCAAGCGGGTCTGCCGGAGCTGTGAGGTCCGCGCGGAGTGCCTTGAGTACGCGCTGGAGAACGACGAGCGGTTCGGCATCTGGGGCGGACTCTCCGAGCGCGAGCGCCGCCGGATCAAGCGGCAAGTGGTCTAAAGCCACATTCGCCCACTTACGGACATCTGGCCGTAATACCGCCGGGATCGCCCACTGCCTTGTATTGTTCACCCCAGTCCCACGGGGGAAGCTGGGCATGCCGGCTGCCGTCGTTCGGGGCGGCCACGATCGACCAACCTGTGCTGGACGTCTTGTCAACTACCCCGCAGCAGACCCGGCATACCGTCACCGCGATCATCGTCGCGCACGACGGTGCCCGACTGCTGCCCGGGCTCGTCCAAGCGCTGCGAGCGCAGACCTACCCGGTCGAGCGGACCGTCGGGGTCGACACCGGAAGCCGTGACCGCAGTGGCGCGGTGCTGGCCGAGCTCATCGGCGAGGACGCGGTGTTCGGGATGGACCGCGGTACGGGCTACGGCGAGGCCGTCGCGGTCGCCCTGCAGCACGGCGCGGCGAGGCGGACCCCCAGGACTGACCCCAACCTGAAGCGGGTCGAGTGGATCTGGCTGCTGCACGATGACTGCGAGCCTGCCCCGGAGACGCTTGAGCGGCTGCTGCGGGCGGCGAGCCGGGACCGTGCGGTGGTCGTGCTCGGTCCCAAGGTGCTCGACGGACAGGACCGCCGCACGCTGCGCGAGGTCGGCGTTTCGATTGACCGGGCGGGCCGCCGCATCACCGGGATCGAGCCGGGCGAGATCGACCAGGGGCAGCACGACCACAACCGCGTGGTGCTCGCGGTCGGATCCGCTGGCATGCTGGTCAGGCGTGACGCCTGGGAGCAGCTTGGCGGGTTCGACACCAGGCTCAAGCTGTTCCGCGACGACCTGGACTTCTGCTGGCGGGCGCAGGGCGCCGGCTACCGCGTGCAGGTGGTCACCGACGCCATCCTGTACCACCGCGAGCTGTCCGCCCGGCGGCGCAGGAACGCCGACGAGAGGCAGCAGTTGCGGCGGCTCGACCGGCGCAACGCGCTCTACGTGCTTGCCGTCAACCTGCCGCTGCTGACGATGCTCCGCGCCATGGCCGGGTGCGTGGCCGGGTCCATGATGCGGGCCGCCTACTTCCTGCTCACTAAGCAGCTCGACTTGGCCGCCGCCCAGGTCTACGGAGTCGCGGGGCTTGCCGGGCACCCGGTCTGGCTCTGGCAGGGCAGGCGCCGCCGCGCCGCGACGCGCCGCGAAGCGTACTCGGCGGCCCGCTCGTTCATCCCGCCCGGCCGCACGCTGTCCCGGCTCGCGGAAAGCATCGCCGGGCTGCTGTCCAGCGGACCGCCGCAAGCATCCGGGGGCATGCACCGGGCGGCCTCCGAGGAACCGGAAGACGAGCAGTTCACCGACGCGCAGTCCGTCGTGCGCCGGATCATCGCCAACCCCGGCGTCCAGCTTTTCGTGGCGCTCACCGTGATCGCGCTGGTCGCCGAGCGCAGGCTGCTCGGCACCAGCCCGCTCGGCGGCGGCGCTCTGGTGCCGGCCTGGGGCTCCGCCGCGGGGTTGTGGAGTGAGTACCTGGCGGGCTTCCACGCGGTCGGAATCGGCTCAACCGCCTCGGCCCCGCCGTACCTGGCGGTCGTGGCGGCGCTGGCCACCGTGCTCGGCGGCCAGTCGTGGCTCGCCGTCGACGTGCTGCTGCTCGGCAGCGTGCCGCTCGCCGGGATGACCGCCTACCTGGCGACCCGCCGGCTCGCCACGGCGACCGGTGCCCGGGTGTTGCTGGCGGCGGCCTACGCGCTGCTCCCGGTCGCGACCGGGGCCGTCGCGGCGGGCCGGCTCGGCACCGCGTTCGCCTTCGCGATCCTGCCGTTGATCGGGGTGAGCGCGGGCCGGATGGTGACCGCTCCGCCGCGTCCGGCGCGCCGGGCCGCCTGGGCGACCGGGCTGCTGCTAGCGCTCGCGACGGCGTTCGCGCCGCTGGTGTGGGTGCTCGGCGTGATCTGCGTCGTTTTCGTGCTCGCGGTCAGGCGCGTGCTGTGGGCGATCGACCCGGTGAACGCCCTCATCGTGGCCGTCACGCCCTTCGCCGTCTTGTTCCCGTGGTCGCTGCACCTGTTCGCCAGCCCGTCGGCTTTCCTGACGGAGGCGGGCATCCAGTCGCCCGCGCTGACCTCGGCCAGGCTGGGCCCGTCCGCGCTGCTCCTGCTCAGCCCGGGCGGACCAGGACTGCCACCCGTCTGGGTGACGGCCGGGCTCGGGCTCGCTGTGCTCGCCGCGCTGCTGCCGCACCGTCGTTCCGACGTGACCATCGGCGGGTGGTGCGTCGCCGTCGTCGGCCTGCTCGCCGCGATAGCGGTGAGCAGGACCAGCATCACCCCCGCCGGAGGCGGCGAGGCGGCCAAGGGCTGGCCTGGGGTCGCGATGGCGGTCGCGGCGCTCGGCCTGCTGATCGCCGCGGCGCCTGCGGCGCAGTGGCTTGCCGAGATCGTCTCGAGCCGGTCCGGCGGTATCTCCCGCGGGACTGGCCGGCTACTCGCTGGCGTCGGGCTCGCCGTTGCCGCTTCGGCCCCGGTGCTCGTCGCCGGTTACTGGGTGACGGTCGGCGTACGCGGGCCCGTCGGCAGCGTCAGCGCGCCGGTGCTGCCCGCCTTCATCTCCGCGTCGGCTGCTACTGGCGGCCAGAACCGCACCCTGGTCCTGCGGCCGGACGGCGATTCGGTCGACTACGCGGTCATCCGGCAGAGCGATCCGATCCTCGGCGAGCCGGAACTGACCGCTGCCGCCTCCGCCACGGCAGCATTGAGCCGGCAGGTCGCGGGACTCAGTGCCCCGGATGGCGCGGACGCGGGCGACCCCGGGCTCTCGCTCGGCGAGTTCGGCATCAAATGGGTGATGCTGCCCGGTCCGGTCGACCCGGTCCTGGCTCAGCGACTCGACGCCGCGGTCGGCCTGGTGCCGTTGAGCAAGGCGCCGGCCTACGACCTGTGGGAGGTCTCCGGTCCGGTGTCACGGGTCCGGGTGATCGCCCAGGACGGGACGATCACCCCACTGTCCGCTCAGGCGGTGGACATGACGGCGGTCAGCGCCCCCGTCTCGGGTGGCACGCTCGAGCTTGCGGAGCCCGCTGGCGGCTGGAGCGCCACTCTCAACGGCGTCGCGCTGAAGCCGCTCGCCGCTCCCGTCGATGGCTGGGCGCAGGGGTTCACCCTTCCGGCAGGCGGTGGCCGGCTCACGATAACCAGGAACGACATGGCCCGCGCAGTGTGCCTGATCGTCGAACTGATCGCGTTGCTCGCCGTGTGCGTGCTCGCGCTGCCAGGGAAGCGCGCCGAGCCGGCGGAGGAGGCCGAGGCGCTGGCCGCGCTTCGGGCCGCGCAGGATGACAAGCGTGCCGCCCGTGCTGGCCAGCGGCCCAGGCTGTCCGAGCGCTACGGGCTGTCTGGCAGCCGGGCGCTCCAGGCCGCGCGGGCTGGCCACGCCCGCGCCGGGCGAGCGGCGACGGCCGGGGCGCTCGGGGGGCTCGGGCCGCTGGGAATCGGCGCCGCGCGCAGGCGGGCCGCGTCCCGGGACAGCAGCGCCGAGGACCCGGTGACGGCCGGCTCGGGAGTCGGGGTGCTCGATGACGAGGACGAGCCCGGGACGACCGAAGACTGGGATGAGCCCGGGCATGACCCGTGGACGACAGGACCGCTCTCGGCGGCACCCTGGGAATCCGGCCCGCACGCGGCGATGCCACGGGAGACGGGTCCCCACGAGGCCCCACCGTGGGAGACGGGTCCCCACCCGGCCACATCACGGGAGACCGGCCCCCGCCCGGCCGGACCGCGTGGGACGGGTCCCCATCCGTCTACGCCACGGGAAACGGACCCGCACCCGGCGCGGGAAACCGGGCCGCACCCAGCCGGACCGCGGGAGACCGGCCCGCACCTGGCCCAATCACCGGGGACGGGTCCGCACCCGACCGCTTCGCGAGAGACGGGGCCGTACCAGGCGGCGCCGCGGGAGACCGGCCCCCGTCCGACCATGCCACGAGGGACGGGTGCCCACCGGGCTCCGTCGCGAGGGACAGGCCCGAAGCCGGCTCCGCAACGCGGGACGGGTCCGCACCCGACCGGCCCGCAGGAGACGGGCCCGCAGCGGGCCGGGCGGCCTGAGACGGGCCCGCACCCGGCGGCGCCGCGCGAGACAGGCCCGCACCCGGCCCCACCGTGGGAGACCGGTCCCCAGCCCACTCAGCCACGAGCGACTGGCCCGCACCCGGCCACGCCACGCGAGACAGGCCCGAAGCCCGCCATGCCGCCCTGGGAGACGGGAGAATTGGCCAGGCTAACGGACGGGAACGACACCCGCGACCACGACTCCGCCGCGTGGGACGCCGCCGCCGCGTGGGGAGACTCCGATGGCCGCGGCGAGCCTGGATGGAGCGACGAGTCTTCCTGGGACGAACCCGCGTGGGGCGACGAGGCAGGTCGCCGGGACGACCCGGCGCGGGGCGAGGATTCCGGACGAGGGGCGGAGCCGCCAGAGCGGCACTCGCACCGCGCGAGCCGGCATAGCCGCCCAGGGCGAATGGGGGGCCTAGGCCGCAGGCGGGGCTCAGGTAACCGGGGAGCGTCGTTATGCGCCGGTTCGGGCTCCTGGGCGCGGTGCTGCTCGTCCTTGGGGTCGTGTACCTGGCCGCCTGGCGCACCCAGCCGGGACCGTCGGCCGGCACTGGTCAGCAGGCCTCGCAGACCGCCGCGGTGACGTCCGTTACCCGGTCCTGTCCGCCGTCGCCGAACACCGGCGCGGCCCACATCGCGATGATCGCCCTGCCCAGCCGGGCGGCGGCCGCCAGCGCCGGGAAAGTCGGCGCGGGCTCCGCGACGCTCAGCTCAGTCCCGGCGACGCCGGCCACCTCGGGAACCGGCGCCCAAGGCGCCGGCGGCGCCAAGGGCGCAAAGAAGGCCACGACGGCCGCGCCGCAACCGGTCACCGTGTCGGCGCCTGGCGCGCTGACCACGATCACGGCGCCCGGGGCGCCCAGCGGGCAAGCACCGGCCGGCACCGCGGTCGCGGCGTCCGGCCAGATGGCGGAGGGCTTCGAGGCGGAGCAGGCGGACGCCTCCGGCATGGGCCTGGTCACCTGCACGCACCCGGGCTCGGACATGTGGTTCGTCGGCACCGGAACGGGCGACGGAGCGTCCAGCATCACCCTGTACCTGATGAACACCGGCGACCTCGCGGCCAGCGTCAACGTGACCATCCTCACCGACGCCGGCCTGCAGAGCGGCCTCAGCACCGGCATCACCGTCGCTCCGCACCAGTCGCTGACGCAGCCGATCGCGCCGTACGTGCAGGGCTCCGGCGCCGTGGCGCTGCACGTCCAGACCAGCTCAGGGCAGGTGGCCGCCTCGGTATGGGAGAACGGCGGCTCCGGCGGCGCCTGGCTGCCGCAGGCGGCCGCCCCGGGGACCAGCATGGTGATACCGGGACTGACCGTGGCCAGCAGCGCCGCGAAGCTCTTCGTCACCGTGCCAGGCCCGAGCGACGCGAAGCTGACGGTGACCGCCTTCACCGCCCAGGGGAAGTTCGTCCAGTTCGGCTCCACGCCGGTAGACGCGCCCGCGGCCGCGACCTCCTCGTTCGCGCTCAGTTCGCTCGGTGCGTCGGCCGCGGGACTCGAGCTGACCTCGAATGTCCCGATCGTCGTGGCGGTGCAGGTGCCTGGTCAGGGCATCGGCTCGTTCACGACCGCCGTCCCGCCCCTGACGGAACAAGGCGTGGTGGCCGGCAACCCGGCCACCCAGGGGCTCACGGTTGGCCTGCTGCTCACCGCGCCGGCCGGCGCCGCCCACGCCAGCGTCACCGTGATCGGCGCGGCGGGTTCCGGGTCGGGCACGGCGGGCAGCCCGCAGGTCGTCGCGGTGCCGGCCGGCCGCACCGAGGCGGTGGCCGTGCCCCGGCCGCAAAACGGCCGGCAGCCGTTCGCGATCGTGATCACGCCCGGCGCCGGATCGGGGCCGCTGTACGCGGCGCGGGTGGTGACCGAGGGCAGCGGCGGCCTGTCCGCCCCGCTGGACTCCCTGCTGCCGGTGCCGAACGCGCCCACTGTGATCAGCCTGCCGCCGGTCCAGAACGCGTACCCGGCGATCCTGCCCTAGTCCGAGCAGGCCTGGTCAAGGCCCGGCTTAGTCGAAGCCTTCCCGGTAGCCGGGGTCGATCGTCTCCGGATCGAGGCCGAGCACGCTGGCGAACTCCTCGACCACCACGCCGAAGACGAGATCGCTGAGCTCATCGTCGTCTTCCGCCC
>Ga0335075_10011454_pt1 | contig 13409 bp, 13 predicted proteins | sample Lox_Sample_24_FD_206723 | JGI IMG/M metagenome (GOLD analysis project Ga0335075, IMG submission 206723) | Soil microbial communities from Loxahatchee National Wildlife Refuge, Florida, United States - Lox_Sample_2.4 | ecosystem: Environmental > Terrestrial > Soil > Wetlands | place: USA...
AAGAACCTGAATTTTGTCCGAAAGAGCTTCAACTTCGACAATATCGATTCTACCACGCTAAAAGGAGATGATAATCATGGACTCCGTATCTACCGTGATGCTCATACTCGAAAACGTTTTCAATCTTTCTGTGGGGTGGCCTTTGCTGTACTTCGACTTAGAAAGAATAAACCTTAGCCGCCATAGATCGCTATCTATTATTTTTCTCTGCCTGCTACCCTTCGAGAGGTCTACCTAGTACATGTCCACATCTTTGGCAGTGCCGCCTTTTCTACTACCAATACCGGAGTCTCTCTCAACCCATCCTCGAATTAGCAAATATCTCGAAAGTACCCTTTGACTTCCGCAACGACTGATGCCTTGTTCAGCCACTACCAGGCTTCGGTCAATGGCATTGACGACCTGCGGCTCGTGGAACCGGCAAACATGCAGCCGCTCTAGGACAAATGTCGCCAGCCTCACTAGGTGCATCGAACAAGATAGCACCATATCTAGCGATGCGAATGCAGAGTGGCAACGCACAAAAGAAAGCGTTAGTCGACTCTTTAAACCCGAAGGGACTGTCTAGGAAGTCTTTAATGACCGGTCTATGAATCAAGAGATAATAAATTACTGCGTGGGTGATGGAGCGTTTGTGTCAAACCCATGGAACGTTTATAATGCCAGTCTTCACCTTTTGGGGCAAGAATAGTGGCATAGTGAAGTGAGGATCTAGACAAAGGAACGGATTGAATATTCACAATTCTAAAATATAATCTGGGTTGGGAGACAAAGTTTATGGGCCTTGGTAGCGCGGCATAGTATAGGAAAGACTGGGATAACTGGATTTATATTGCCTTGATACCGTGGCCAGGCCTGATTTTGAGCAAGAAGGACTATTACGGCGACTGGTTTGAAGTATAAGGGAATGAAAGATTCAATGTTGATGCACCGCATTAAGTATAGCTATGAAGCTAGCATTAGGATTCCTCATTTATTGCTAAATAAGAAAAAACGTCTTCTTCGATATTTCCACTTGATTTTCGAGTTCTATGTCCATTATCCCGTGCACGTAATCATCTCCCACGAGTTCGCGTGCACCTGCTTCGTTTTCTATGTAGAATGAAAGGGACGTCATCCCATCGGAGGGTACAGACACAATTTCCTGGGCGGGCTTTCGGAGGACCTAAACCTATCCGTCCAGCAAAGGTAGAGAAAAGAGTTATGTTCGCTCAACAACTGTTGAATGATTATAAATTACTCATAGCAGTCGGTAAAGCCCGGAACCTTGACTCTCGGCAATAGCCCGTATTTGCGGCTTCCAGTTCAGTAATGCCGTCGATCCTCTGGTACGCATGGAACTGTTGAGTCAAGCTGGGCTCTGTCGATGTAAAGAGAACGCCAATGCTTTTCGGTATATCGGGACATTTAAAACGTCTTGGGACAAAGAGAGGCATCTACTCTTACAACGCACGAAGCTTTGGGCGTCTGCAGCGCAAGTGGCACTCCCATTTACTGGAAAGACCCAGTCTATCTCGATGACAGTTTCGATAATATCAACGCCGAGACCGGGGACTTCGATGATGTATTGGTTACTCCCGAAGGTAATATTATTCCGACCTTGTCGTGATCCTAGTTCAGGTTGCTGCCGCCCAACGGAGAATCCCTACATCATCCCAATGGGCATACTGCCACTTGAAGTTGAGCTAAAACCAATATACTAAGATGGTAAACCGGGTGTTAGGCGTTGAAGTTGAGCATAACTCGGAAGCATCTACCAGGCAACATTTGCCTTACAAATAAAACAAAGGTATCTCGAGGATGCCGCGCTGTTTGCATCCATTCTCTCCAGTCGTCTCGGATAGGCGGATGTGCTAGACCGAATACGCCATATATATTACCATTCGGCTCGGATACGGTCCTATCACGACATTCTTGACAAAAGGGTGAAATATGAATACTATTGTCTAAGTCCTTGGCCATTTACATCCTTCATCGATTCAAAACGAGCGGCATGACGGGTATGTACACTCACGAAACGGACACTTTCGTTGCGCTTTAGCCAGAGTATAGAAGATTCCAGTAAATCCAAGACTGGCGCCGCCCCTAGAAAAACAACGTCAATTCAATCCAAGCAACTGTCTAACTTCCACATCAAACTTCAAATACTCTCGCTAGCAATGCCTCTTGCAAGGTCCATAATCGATTAAACCATGGCTTGATCATAAGCCCAAAGCATGCCACTCACATATTTTCAGATTTCCACAAGAGGTCATGAGGCAAAACTCACGGAAGAAAAACAATAGGATGCTTTGAATCTTCTGATCCAAGGCGCGTGCAAATTCAGGAAGATAATGAACAGCTTCGTCAGCGAACTCAGAAAGAATACCCAGCTAAATAATAACAGGTTGTGCCTTTTAATAGACTTCTCTCATATTCGGAATCTGGTAACCTTTCTCTTTCTGGTTGCTTTGATCAATGCAGCCGGTTTCAACCTACGGCGCCCCCGATAGTTCCGAGCTTTGAGTTCCTGCAAGTGGCTGTGCAGATTTGGGAGCACAAACGCCGTATGCCTATCAATCTCCAGATAATGCCGCTTAGTTTTACTGTCCCGGCAGTAGGAGAACGTATCGATGTTAGTCAGCGCTGAAATTGAGGTTACGATGAAATGTAGGTTGTCGGGTGTGCTGAAATCCAGCAGCCGAATAGAGTCATGATCAAGAGGTTGATAGGGATATATCTATGCAATACTACATATCTTCACGAGAAGGAATCGAAATGACCTAATTAGTAAATATACATGACGTGACGTCTAGTAATTTCGAATTAGACTGAAAGGCAAACAGAAGGCAGACTAGAATGCAGGCGACTAGTCGAGAATTGCAGCCAATGTCCCTTGGCTGTGACATGATGCATTGCGGCGCAATAGGAAACTACCGTAAAGGGATCAATACAATATGGCGAAGGACAGCGGGAGGGGAATCACAAACTAAGCTGAGCATGCATAAGCGGCATAGATGTACATGGGCCTATCTCTTAAGGCTCGAAGGAATAGCTGCAAGAGCATGGCCAATGTAGAGGACGTGGAATTAGTGGAGCTATTTGCAAATATGGTATAGGAGAACTAGAAACAGCCAAATGCCTTTCTGAATACCAAGCCATTGCTAAATGCCCGACTCGTAACTCGACAATGAGTCTACTAAGCCCCACTCCTTTCATTCTCTTTCCAAATCCCACCTTAGTATATTTCTATCGTCTTCACCGTATTTCAACGAGCTCAGATCTGCGATGGAAGATCCCATCATATTCATTTCGGACAGGTCCATCCACTCTTTTCGCAGCAATCTTCTATTTCATCCATTATAAATGCTTCAAAGCTCCGGTGGGTACGTGGATCAAGTTTCTTCCACAGGGTGACCCTCTTTCTTGAGTTTGTCCTTTGCTGCACTCGCATCTCGCGCAATTGCGACCGTTCGGACTCGCCGTAACTGTCGTGGTTCCACCCAGTGAATATAAGCTGGGTAACTGCTGGGAAATCCTCCCTCAGGGAGGAGCACAGAGTATAGCCATCTTGAAAGCATTTCCTATCGCACTCGAGCCAGGGCACAATGGCAAGCTTTTGAACAGCTTCCCGACCAGCCCACTCAACGCTTTTCGCAAACTTCGACATGTCCGCAAAGACCTCAGTGAAATATAGTATATCATTTGAGAAGTCGAAGAAGATTTTCAGATACTGATACTTCGCGGCAAAAGACAGCCTCCAACGCTTCAATGCAAGGTATCGAAAAGCCTTACACGCCTACAGAACACCTGGGATCGGGCAAGGCGAAGTGAACTGCCGCTTTTGGAGACAGTTACTCTGATGTGTATTGCGAGCGATGGTTTCTTGGACCTCGACAATGCGCGGCTTGACACAGTCAATTGCTGTCTGCCAGGTCATATTCTGTAGCTCTTGACGGAGGAGTTGGAACCGAGGGTGTCTCGGAGGCCGCTTGGAGGCTTCGTGGGTCCGTGGATTTGGTTTGACTGGCGCGACGGGGGGCCATCCCTAGAAAATGTTTGGTATCTTTCTTTGAGGATGATGTCACGTATATCGAGGTGGTGCCGCTGTAATGGATAGCAACTTACTTGAATAATCAGTTATCGGAACAGATGCTTGCAAATATTGTTGAATGTATTTGAAGCTTGAATTCTCTATTCTGGTTGAGGTTCTGATTATGTACCGGGGTTGCAAGCTATACTAGTGTGCCCGATCTTAGGGCGTGTGGGCGGAAACTTCAATAAATACCATGTATGTGGTGTTCATGTAAGACGCTGTAGAAATATGGAGTGCCGGTCAACGTGATGCGAAGATGACGCGTGATTCACGACTGGATAATTCTTAGTATATCACGTGTAGCCTTACGGACTTGTGTCACCACGGATACGTTACTAAGCTGCAAGTTATACGAACTGCAGATAAGATAAGGACTGGGCATTTTGTTCAGATATTTCGCCACCAGAATTGTGGAATGTCTGTTGCATTTAATGTTGCGTTTGCAACTAGGCTGGGCGGTTCTTAGGAACAGACTCATCAATTTAATTGCTACAGCTATTGTATGTTGTAGTGGGACCACAGGTCCCTTATATATACAACTCAGTTCGGCGTTCTCGACGCCATTGATCATTGCAGCTGAACCAATTTGCCATGTGGCAAGTTGCAACTTATAAGAAGCTGAAAACTCAGCTGGCTTGGCAACCCATTAATGAATCCAACAATATAAGAGGACAGATGAGAGGACAAATGAGAGGAAGCAGCGGTGAGAAACTCTCAATTAATCGATGATTATATAATCGAAAACCAACCTGGTTCCACAGAACCCCACGACACAGTGTCTATATATACCGCTCAAGTTTCCCTTATGGAATCTTTGTTCTGTGTGATTCGCTTAGCATTCAGGCCTTAGTGATTAGTATTAGCGGAGCAATACTGATTCTCACTCTCCTTTACCCGAGTGCCCACGGTATACCGTAGGTTTAGTGTCACGTGTTGGCCCGTGCACCACCCGATTAGGCAAACATAAACAATTAAGACTACACGTTTACGTTCTTATACCAGCATGTAAGATTATGCATTTCTAAAAATACAACACTCTGCATTAAAAAGAGTTGCAAGTAATACAATAACTAACATGCTATTTAGTTTTATACTAAGAATTCTTGAATTTATAAAAATTCAGCGAAGGCGATTACTAAATGCGCTGTAGAATTAGTGAGTAGAGCCTTAGAAATTAGAGACTCAAAGCCTAAAGGCCAGTAACAGAATTAGCATGCAGAGCCCCTAGACGATCATAGCCCTAAAATTTTAGCGACCGTCCACTAAATTTAGTGAGACAAAACTGAAGCTTAGCGAACTAATCACTGAAGTTTAGCGAACTAGTCACTGAAGTTTAGCGAACTAGTCACTAAAGTAAACGAATACTCCTTTATGCGTATTTCAACTTTAAAGTAAATATAATTCTAAAGAAGCTGCTTTTCTGCAGAGACTAGAAAACAAGCCTCTAGCTTTAGTATACTTGGTATTTAGCTCTATGGGTCTGTATGGGTTCCTACGGGTTCCTACTGGTCTCCCTAAATGGGTGGCGCATAGGCCAACACGTGACACTAAACCTACGGTATACCGTGGGCGTATATCATTCCTGCTTAGTAAGTGCCATCACCTCACGTGATCTATATCTTAACTGCAGGTTGTTGCAAATTCTTGGCACTCGTAAGCTCTCTAGGCCAGTAGGCAGCACCGAGGAGCAGTGAGTCAGCCTTAATGAGTCAACACCACTATTATGTGTATTTAATCCCTTAGAACCACTATCTTAATTCAATAGAGCGGTTGGCACCTCTCAGTTTGTGCAACACAGGTTGTATATAGTTGTTAATGGAGTTGTTTGCGCTATATTGGAGCACAAGCGGGAAGCGCATACACGGCATGCGTTTTGGGGAGATTTGGATAAGGTTACGAGGTGTTTGACAAAGGTTGATGAAGACGGTTTCAAATCTGGAAGAGTTGAGGTCGCTCGGAATCTGCTAAGGGTCGGGTGCATGAGTTTGCGCGCATTGATGGCAGAGAAGTTATTGACAAGTGAATACATTGGATTATAATTGGCCAGGAGATGGTACTTCGGCTCAATATCGTATGTCGCACCTTTTCATTCGAACCACATGCGGAGACACCTAAGGGAAAGAACTCAGACTTGTCAGTTTGTCTTAATTGTAACCGCTGCCATCAAACTCTAGCGTTTAACTCTTGTGCTCAAATCTGGTCGCTGCATACACGGGATTCGCGGATACAGATAGATCGATCATTAACGCGCCAATTCTGTCATGCAAGCAACTGACTCTTCCGTACGCAAGGCTGCGAGAATGTAACGAATGCACAGCTGGAAGATGGCAGGTAGGCATTCAGCTCACGACCGTCTAGCCCCGCACCGATAGTATGTAAGGAGTTGAGTTAAACTATTATATAGTACTATATCACTGCGAGTCGCTAACCGAGTTTCCAAATATAGACTATCATAGAAGAAACACATTACGGTTACAGTGTCTTCTAGAATCCAAAAGAAAGACGATCGCATATAAAAGGAAGACAGCTGTTATGGTGCGGGGGTAGGGAGTTTGTGAATGGCTAACTCAGAGTCCGACGTGAGCGGAGTGAGCAGACGTACCACTGCCTCGCACCCTTTCCTAGCTGCCCAGTGCAGCGCCGTCACTCCCTCCTTATCGTCCATTGCGTCAACGTCCGCCCCCTTCTCTAGCAGCAGCCGCACCACTTCCTCGTGTCCATTCGCGGCTGCCAAGTGTAGCGCTGTCCCTCCCTCCTTATCCTCCTTTGCGTCAACGTCCGACCCCTTCTCTAGCAGTAGCTGTACCACTGCCTCGTGCCCATCCTCGGCGGCCCCATGCAACGCTGTCACTCCATCCTTATCCTTTGCGCCAATGTCTGGCCCCTTCTCTAGCAGCAGCTGCACTACTGCCTCGTGCCCATTCTGGGCTGCCAAGTGCAACGCCGTCACTCCCTCCTTATACTCCTTTGTGTCAACGTCCGACCCCTTCCCCAGCAGCAACCGCACCACCGCCTCGTGCCCATTCTGCCAAGTGCAACGCCGTCCATCCCCTCTTATCCTTTGCGTCGATGTCTGCCCCCTTCTCTAGCAGCTGCTGCACTACTGCCTCGTGCCTATACCTGCCTGCCAAGTGCAACGCTGTCGCTCCCACAGCATCCTCCTTTGCATCAATGTCTGCCCCTTTCTCTAGCAATAGGGGCACAACTACCTCGTGCCCATTCGCGGCCGCATAGTGCATCGCCGTCGCTCCATCCTTATCCTTAGCGCCAATGTCTGCCCCCTTCTCTAGCAGCAGCTGCACCACTGCCTCGTGCCCATTCTGGGCTGCCAAGTGCAACGCCGTCCAACCCCTCTTATCCTTTGCGTCAACGTCCACACCCTTCTCCAGCAGCAGCCGCACTACTACCTCGTGCCTATTCGCGGCCGCACAGTGCAACGCCATCACTAGATGCAATTTCCTCTCTTTCTCCCACGGAGCAAGCTTATCTTAGGGGAAAGTTTAAGAGCTCGATCACGTTAAGCTTTTTTGAAATCTCGGCGTTTATGTGGTTTGGCATGCTGGCGGTGAGCTAGTTAGGGAATGTGTCTCTGGCAAGAAATGAAAAGGGGAATACAGAAGGTGATGAGGATCGGCTAAATGGGGAGGTGGTCAGTGGGAGTTACGTTCGGAGTTTGCTTCAGAGGCACAAGTGAGGTATAGAGAAGGGTATAAGTTAAACAAGGGAGGTGGATGGTCCACTCGAAGTGCAAAATTTAAAATGTTCAGTGAGGCATAAGAGGGAGATGGTTTTTGTTCGGTGGAGATTAGCAAACAGGAAGATAAGTAGACTTATATACATAACATTAGAGATATAAGGTGTTGTTATGTGGCCACGAGTTCGCATAGTGGCAGGTTAGGCAATGTAACTCGTTATAACAATTTCTTATGATGTAGGAAAAGTGCAACAGCTCTGGATTTAGGGCTCCGGGGTTTATAGCGACGATTTTTACTCGGAGACTTACATAAATTAGATTTAAGTTGCAGCAAGAAGATACTAGTTGATAAGAACAGATATGAATTGATTCAGGGAGTGAGTACAAGCAATGGTAAACCAAGGAAAATCCTCATCTTTCATTGCAGAAGAGCCACCTAGGAACTATGATTCCCACACATTGAGGCTCATCAAGAAAAGGATATAGGTGCGCGTAAATACCCGTTAATTAGACGAAATCGCAAGTATATATTCTAGTATAAGTCAACCATGACTGAGCTTCATCAATTTGTAGCTGAGTATAGACAGGGACAAGTCGACGGAGTAAGCACCTTAAATCTTCAAATCCTCAGCGAGCCCCTCGTCAGTTTGATGAATAGTTGAATCCGTTGTCTTCTCATTGTGACGAAGATCACCGTGAAGCTCTTGCTCATTACCCGCGCCATGGTGGAGATCGAGCTCGTCGACAAGCTGCCTAGACTTTTCATTGGCGACATCGCCTCCAAGAAGGGCAGAATCGCCATCGAAGTGCTTGACAATTTCCTCGAGAGGCGTATTTCGTGTCTCAATGTAGAACTTCCAGACAACAGCGAGTTCGAAGGCGAGCCAGCAGACATATACGATGTAGTATTTCCACGACAGAGCGCCGAGGGCAATTGGATTGACATAACTATTGAAGAAAAGTGCAAGGTCAACAGCCAAGAATAGGACAGTCATCCCCTAAATATTCGTTAGCTTTTATTTGTCCTATAAGTTTACTCGGAAAGCATACCTTGGCTCTGATGTTATATGGCAGAATCTCCACTCCATAACCCACGAGAAGTCCGGACCAGGCAAGGTTGTAGAACACATAAAAGATGAATATAAAGGCGACTTCGGCGTCTGCGGCGGAGCTGATGTCATCGGTGGCATATTTTGCAGCAATCGTCCAGATAATGAAAGAGAAGCACATTCCACCCGTGGCAACTAAGAACAGAAGGCGACGTCCGACCTTATCAACAAAGAAGCACATAATAAAAGCTACCAGCGCGTTGATAATGTTGAGAATGCCGTTGATCGCAAGCTTAGTTGATGGATCTGTGATGTTGGCGGTATCTAAGACATTGGTCATATAATAGGAGACAAGACCGTTGCCAGACCATTGTGAGAAAAAGCCAAGGGAAATGAGAATGACAAGGCGGTGACGGTTTCCGGGAGTTCTCCAGAGCTCAGTCCACCCATTACCCTCGAATTCTTGCTCAAGTTTAATGGTCTCTTGGATTTCTCTGTACTCAATTTGCACAACCTCATCTTCCACATTGCCTTGTGCGTGGCATTTGGCCAGAATTTGAAGAGCCTTTTCATGCTTGCCCTTCGCGATCATGAAACGTGGCGATTCGGGAACGAGCCTACACTGATGTTAATATTCCAATCGAGGAGGCATCCTTGTTACGTACCAAATAAAGATGATCTGGAGTACAGATGGAAGAGCTTGGCCAATCGATGGAATCCTCCATGACCAAGCATTATCAATCTTGAAGGTACCTACAAGCGATTAGTATTCACGAGAGAATTATATCGTAGATCCCCATACCATATGTCAACCAGGCAGCGACAATGCTACCCCAGTACCAGGTGCAGTTGTAGATAGTTGTGTAGATAGCGCGGTGTTGAGGGTGAACTAATTCAGTAACCAGCAAAGGTGCAGATCCGTGGGAAATAGCTACGCCAAAGCCGATGAAAAATCGAGCCGCAATAAACATTTGAATGTTGACGCCGATAGATTGCATAATAACGCCGATGATCATGATGATACAGCCTGTCATAACGCCCATACGCCTACCAAGGATATCGGCAGCGTATGGAACAGCGGGGAGGGCGCAGATAGAGCCTGCAGACATGATGGCATTCAGAAGGCCACGCTGAGCATCATCGGGGTAGTTGAAGGCTGAGATTTTGTAAGCAAGAATATGTGCATGATATGACTACGATGAAACTAACACTGCTGCCACTGGGGAAGAGCCTGCAGATTGTTCATCATGGATCCATCGTACCCATTGGTGGCAGAGGTCAAGATCGCAAACATAAGTTTGACATATAGACTCCTCATGCCCGGTTCTCGCCACCAGGAAATTCGAGGGAATTCTCGACCCCCGATCTCGAAGGTTGCTTTGCTTGGTGTGTAAAACCGCATGGCTGCTGTGACTTGAAGCACCTGGTTTTCGGAATTTTGAGACGGCGAGGGGAGGAAAAGATTAAGAAAAGTCTGTTTGAAATTTGAGTGTAGGCTGAGGGGATTGCTTGTATTTTGTATTCCCCCCCATATTCGCTCCTTGAACCAGCCACACCAGCTCTATTTATCCAGAGCCTGACTTGGTTTACTGGCCGGGATGGTAGAAGTGCAGTCTGGTAGACTAGAGGCGGGGAACACTGGGCTGTGACCATTTCGTAGGGATCAGCGCCGTTCCAAGTCGTAAACATGCGCGCGTAGAAATTCGGAGTAACGGGTGAAATCTCCGAATTTTAATGTTCGCCAGCAGTTTCCTTTTAGCCTAAATGTCCTACAGGCGGAAGGAAACGGGGCTGGATCTGTCAAACCAAATGCGGGGAAAGGAGAGCGGGATGATGGGTTATTATGGGGTACAATTTAGCGAGTGGAGACTTGTTGCAGAATTTCGGAGGTGCCTACCGCTCTATTGAATTAAGGCAGGAGTTCTAGGTGATTAAATACACAAAATAGTAGTATTGACTCATTGAGGCAGCGTCAAGCTGACTCGCTGCTCCTGAGTGCTGCCTACGGCAGCCTAGAGAGCCTAAGAGTGCCAATATTCTGTAACAGAGACATCCGTGCAAATCATTATTCTGACGATACTAGCAACCACGTGGTAAATCGCTTCTTTGTGGGCATGACCCTCCCAATTTGGGTCGAAGAAGAAAGAATGTAGTGGTCTAGCTTACAGTTTTTACGCTTTATACTGTACTTCTATGGTTGTTGCAGGTTTGGGCGGCTCTTAGGAACAATTGTATTATATGTGTAGAATCAATCTATCTATCCCCACGAGAATAGGGGTTTAAGGAGTTATTCTTGAAACGTAGATTACATTAGGTTACTGAGTGTTCGCCTTAACCATGAGGCAGTCCGGACATTCGAGACTACAAATGGGGGAAAGAGAACTTTACATCAACAATAGCAACATTAAAAATTGTTGGAATTACAGCTTCGCGGACCGTAAACCCTGTCCAGCTGGGAAGCGTGGCAATTACGGACCATCAAAGCTGAGTGTTCAGCAGATATTGTAGGGGGGGGCAAAGTCGTCTTACGGATGGCAAACAAGCTTACGGGCGGTGGCAATGGAAGGATAGATAAATACGGACCGTAGCAGGCCCGTAAACTATATACAACTTAAGCAATTTAATCTATTCTATGCTGCGCATATATCACTACTCTACGTGTGATTTCAACAAAAATGCCGGATCAATTAATATGGAATACTCTATTCATGTATTGTAGTGGCACTCTGTACTAAAAAGTGTTAGGTTCGAGTGGAGAGTGAAAATTCTCATACACGGGTCGGGTACCGCTTTCATACACCAATCATGCTGTAGAAATGGGGGATCACAAATCATCGAGGATATAGTAACGAGGCGAACAGTCTTTGACATCTTTTGTAGCCCGCACATGTCTGGAACGCAAGGCTTCAATAATCAGTCTCCAAGGCCCGACGGACACCATATTTTTCAAGTCCGGCTCCCTTATCAGTGGTGTAATGTATCTTTTTGCCGAATTCGTACCCTTAAGTACGTATAAACGCTATCTATAAGGCTCTAATTCGCGGCTAAAGAGCATTTCTTATGCCTCAGCCGTCAATGATTCTATGATAAGCCAGCTCCAAATTCGAATTCCGTAAACTTGCTACTCAGTGGCGCATTTCACATAGGAATCCAGTACTTTTATCCCTGCCTGTGTTATCATAAAGTTCCAAAAAAAGGCTCACAACCTAAAGCGCCATACCCACCCATTCGTTCGCAGTCACATATGCACAGGTTGTATTAATACAGTCAGCTCTCTGTTATACTATGTCCCTGGCCGTTTCTGTAGGAAAATCCTGATATCTGGCTTCTTTATAGCTATCTCATCTCTAAAGCCGTGAGCCGCTTTTTATTTGCGACTTGAGCCTCTTAACTTGGAGTTCAACCAAAAATGGCTCTGCAAGCCTATCCCACCAATCCAAATCTCGCATGCAACTTCACTACAGTAGCAGGATTTTCGGATTTCTGACCTGGAGGGTTGCTTGTAATTATTGTAGTAGAGCTCCGCGCCTGGATTTGCTGTAGCCGCTCTAGCGATATAATCTGAGCCCGTGGTGTTGTGGAAGACACCTGAAGGCCACAATTTCTTCGAGCGCCTCGTTAGCGCCATTCCATGTGCATTATTTTCCTTCCCAGTGGCCGATTTCGGCAGTGAAGTAGTTGGTAATTGTATTCGTTAGATTCTTTTTCGTGCAGCTGCCGTCAGTTGCTGTGGTCTGTGTCAGATCGGAGTATCAGTGGTGAGAAAGCGGGAAGGTGACAGGGTGTTCAACAAACCTGCCCCATGAACTGATTTTATTGTGCCGTTACGAAATATATCAGTAGAAGCTCTCCATCAGGCGTAGTAATCGTCTTCTTCTGATTCTGTTATACCACCGCATCAGCTGACCATCTTTCACTGAAAAATGAAACGATAACTTGGCCAAAAGCGAAGTCGAAACTTTCTGCCAGATTTCGACTTGGAACCCCTAATCTCAACCTGTTTCCGAGTTCTTAGAGTGTCTGCGTAAGTTGGAGCAAACCTTTATTGAGTCTGGAAGCGTAAGTCGCCCGAAAATGATTATGATCACATGGGACTTTGACATAACTATTCATGATTAGTTGAACATTATTCGCAATGCAAGTAACGGGATCAGTATTGTGGAGGGAATGAATGAATGTGCCGTCGAAGTGCACTCATCAAAATAATGGGTAGGACAGCGTACAAGCTCAAAGTCACAAATAGCCGGCAATAAACTGTATTCCATGTCCATAAAGCTTCCTATTAAAACTCGTAAAACTAATCTACGTTCGTAAACCCGTAAAACAAACTGTAAAAACATCCGTAAAAACCCTGTCCGACCCATAAACTTAAAGATGACCCGTCCGTAAAGGTGATGCTCGAAGGTAGCCTAATACGCTAATGCTCCTGGTACAGGAACTATCGCCTAAATCACGTGATTTTGTAGGGACCACGGAACCCCACCACACTATGCGAGCTGAAGATCAATGATCGAATTGAAAAGACGATGTAATATCTGAAGCTGGTAAAATGGATAAATATGCCCCTGTCAAGGCAAGGAGACTCTGCACA
>Ga0335075_10011455_pt1 | contig 13409 bp, 11 predicted proteins | sample Lox_Sample_24_FD_206723 | JGI IMG/M metagenome (GOLD analysis project Ga0335075, IMG submission 206723) | Soil microbial communities from Loxahatchee National Wildlife Refuge, Florida, United States - Lox_Sample_2.4 | ecosystem: Environmental > Terrestrial > Soil > Wetlands | place: USA...
GGGCGACTCGCCGGTGGTGCCGCTGATCACCAGGCCATCGTTACGCATGTCCGTGACCAGGTACTCGGCCAGACGGGCCGCCCCGTCGTAGTCGACCTCCCCGTCACCGGTCATCGGTGTGATCATCGCGGTGAGCATCCGGCCAAACGGGGCCTCCGAGCGGTCCGCGCCGCCGCCCTGTGGCGTTGTCATAGCACTCATGCCATGAACGCTACCGGGCGTCACCGCCGCGGGGTACTGCCGACGCGCTCGCCACTAGTACTGCCCCCATGCTGCCCAGCGCCGCCGCCGGGTATGGCCGGGGTCCAGCGGCGTGGCCACGTCGCCTGCGTCTGTCTCATTATCGTCGGCCATTGCACATGGCGTTACGCGTTGTGCGCAAATTGTTTACGGCACGCCCACAGTTCCCTGGTGCGACGGGATGGGTGACGGCACAATAATGGCGAGGCCCCTCCATGTATGAGATGGAGGGGCCTCACTCGGCCATGCAGCCCAGCGTGCCGATCGCTCGGCTGGCCGGTCACCCGGCTGCTGTCCGCTGCCCGCCGCGCCACCAGCGCCCGAGTCCGCCTGGAAACTCCGGTTACCCGGCCTTTCCTGCGCTCCGGGGTTGCCCCCAAAGCCCCCCGGGGTCTCCCCCGAAGGCCCGGGTTTTGCCCCCGGATCGCCCGGGGTTTCCCCCGGACCGGCCTCGGCGTGAGGTGGTGAGTGCTTTTCTACTGCCTCGCGAAGGGCCTGCACAAGGGCTTGAGGAAACCAATCTCAAGATTCTTTGGCCATCCACAAGACACCCGGTGTTATCCCCCGCGTAGACCCGGTTATCCACCGGTCCATCCACACAACGGTCCACAGCGGGCCGACCATACAAGCCTGGCCCAGCCAGTCAGCCCGAGGTCACCGCCGGCGCCGGCGCGGCGTCGGCGCGCCGCCAGCGCGGCGCGAGCTGGTCAGCGCAGGCGGCCGCGATGAACTGATGGCCCTTGTGGTTGGGGTACATCCCGTCGGGTCCGTACAAATCCGGATCGGCCATGCCGGGCAGTGACCATGCGTCGAGGCACACGGCACCGTAAGACTCGGCCTGCTCGCGGATGATGTCGCTGGCCAGCCGCATGCGGTCATGCACGAGCTCATGCAGCTCCGGCGACAGCGACATGACCAGCGTCAGGTCGGGGAGGGTGCAGGTCAGCAGCGTCGCCTGGGTCGCGGCCAGGGCCTCGAACAGCTGCCCCAGATCGGCCTTGAAGCTCAGCTCGTCGAAACCGCGGACGCGGATGTCGTTCAGTCCCACGGTGACGCTGACCAGGTCGGGCCGGCGGGCGGCGACCGCGGGCAGCTGCTTGCTCAGCACCTGGCGCACGGTGGCACCGTCCACGGCCAGATTGGTCAGGCCGCACCGCACGGCGGTCCTTACGGTGAGGATGTCGGCGAGCCGCTGTGCCCAGCCGACCGGCCTGCCGTCCCGGCCCTCATCCCCGCGCCCTGCCGTGAGGCTGTCACCCATGGCGACATAGGTAGCCCAGGCCAAGAGTTCCCTCCCTCGCCTCCGATGGCGCCAATTATGCCGCGCTTACATCAAACGGTCCCGCACACGCGGCATCCGGGCAAGTCCGACTCGGGGCCGGCCGGGGCCGCAAACCGCGCCGGGCGCGGGACCGGCCGCGGACCCGCAGGTCAGAAGACCGGGATGATGTCCTCGGGATTGATGTCGGCCGAAACATCCACGCCCTCAATATCGAGCTCGGGAATGGCCGGGAACTCGATGCCCCAGCGCTGCACGATGGCCCGCACCTTCGCGATCGCGATCTTCCAGTTCTCGGCCTGCTCCTGGTAGGAAAGCACGCCCAGCCCGGCCTCCCGGGCCAGGTTCATCAGCACCCGGTGGTTGGCCATGAAATACGGGGGAAGCTCCCAGAATCCCTCCGGGGGCTCCCAGAGGATCATCGACAGGAAGATGAAGCCCGCCTTGAGCTGGCGGGTGATCGTGGTCCTGACGTCGTCGGTCAGCCCTGGCCACTCGTTCTCCAGGATCGTCATGCAGATCTGCAGGTGGCGCGACTCGTCCCGGCCGATCTTGTGGAACATCTCGGAGAAGACCGGGTGCGTGGTGCCGGACGCCATGCCACGGAACAGGGTCGAGGCCGCCATCTCCCCCATCATGAAGCTGGTGAACAGCACCGCAAGCGGGTATTTGCCGACCGCCTTGTTGTAGCCGTGCCAGTACCGGCCGCCGTTGTGGTACAGCCAGCCGATGTTGTTGTGCGCGGCGCGCTCGAGGTCGGTCGACGGGGTCCACGAGAGCGGGCCGCCGGGCCACAACGCCGTGATCGAGCGCTGGCAGCACTCTTCGTGGTTCATCTCGTCGCGCGTGATCGAGAAGAAGCACTTGCGAACCGGATCCTCTTCATGCTGCTCGAACGCGTGGATGGTGGCCCGGGCGAACACGGCCGGGCCAGAGGCGTCGAAGTTCGCCAGCACCGAGAACCAGTACATGATCCCGAGCCGCTGCTCGGTGCTGAAGTCCTCGGCGCGCAGGCCGTCCCACGGCAGGTCAGCCGGATTCCAGGCCATGAGCTTGGACTTCTGGTAGATCGAGGCCAGTTTCTCGGTCTCGACCCGCCACTCCATCGGGTAGATGTTCGGCTGCGGGATCTCGGGCGCGGGCCAGAAGCCGCCCTCGGGGATGGTCAGCCCACCGTCTTGATCCGCCATGTCGCCACCTCGTCCGGCCAGCTCGCCACCCGCCTAGCAGTTCTTGTTACAGCCTAAGCCCGATCGTGCGCTCTGTCGTCATAGCGAGCCGGACAGCCCTCAGGCGCCGGTGCCGGGCCACTCCCATTTCGGCACTTCCCGCAGCGGGTGCAGCTGGTCGTCGGTCTCGGCGTGGGAGTTCTGCATGGCGACGTGCGAGCCGAACTCGACATGGGACCGCAGCGCCTCACGGAACGCCGGGTCGCCGGGCAGCCCGGCGGCATCGGCGGCGGCCAGGTACAGCGCGACGAACCGCTGCCGCTGCTCCTCGGTGATCTTCAGGCCGCGGTGCACGTCGATGAGATGGGCGAACCCGAGTTGCTCGGTAAAGTCGTCCGGGCCGCCGAACGACTCCGCCTCGAACGCGGTCAGGTGGGCGACGTGTTCCGGCCGGCCCACGCCGAACAGCGGCTGCAGTACGGGGTCGGCGAGCACGCTGCTGTAGAACACGTCGATGAAGTGATGCAGGCCGTCATGGCCCCCGGCATGCTCGTAGATCGTCTCCATAATTACAGCATTACAGAGTATGGTGCGGCTCTCAACCGTCAAGAGCCGAGCGGTGGATAGCCGAGGCGCTCTAGCAGGCCGTTGACCTGGGCCAGCAGCGCGGGCGGGAGCAGGGCCACCGGGACGGGCAGTTCTGGGCCGCCGCCGGCTGGTTCCGGCCCGCCGCCAGCTGGTTCCGCCGTTGTCCCGGCGGCCAGCAGATCTCCCGTCTGGTTCGCGGTGCCGGTGATACCCAGGAACGAGGCCATGGCCGACACGGTCCCGGGCTGGTCAGCAGCGAGGTCTTCGTAGCGGATCCGCAGGCATTCGCGCGGGTGGTCGTGCTCGAAGGTCAGCAGGGCCGAGGTGCGGACGGCCCACCAGGCAGCCAGCGCTGCTGGCGTGTTGCCCGGATAGGCAGCCAGGAACGGCCCGTAGCCCGGGCCGGCCAGTCCCCACGGGCTGGCCTGGATGGCGGCTCGCGCGACATCGCCGAAGCAGCGGTGCACGCACACAAATCTGGCCCCGGGGTACAGCCGCAGAAAGGTAGCCGCGGTCTCATCGGCCGCCGCGGCAAACTCGCACCAGCGGTCCCGGCCGGCTCTGGCCAGGATCTGGGTGACGATGGCACTGACCATGGCCCGGATCGACGCGGCCGCCAGCGCGGAGATCTGCCCGGACTCTGCGTCTTTGCCCTCCGCTCGACGCCAGACCGCGGCCGCCTGCTCGCACAGCGGCAGCAGGCCGGTGCCCGAGGTACACGCCAGCGCGGTGCTGTCCGACAGCGCAGACAGCACCTGCGCCGCGCCGGAATGCGCGTACCCCAAGACGACGACCGGGGCCGCCTGGCCCGGGCCGCTCACGGCCGCCACGGCGCCGGGCTGGCCGACCATCCCGGGGGCCAGGGCACCAGGCCCCCGCTCACCGGCGCGCGCCTTGGGCCACGGCGCCGGCCGCGCCGCCGCCCGGCTGCCCGTTCTGCCGCGGGGTAAGGCCCAGCAGTTCCGACAGCATCGCAATCCGCGCCCCGGTCGTGGCGATCTCTGCATCGCCGGTATCGCAGTAACGCAGCTCGCACGCGCGCAGCGCCGCGCTCAGGTTCCGCTCGCCGCTCAGCACCGACTCCCACGCCCGCGGGGACGCCACCACACCCCATTCCGGCTCGTCATCGTCCCCTGCCTCCCGGCCCGCGTCCACCAGCCGGCACCCGGCCAGATCCACCTGCCAGTACTGCTCGCCCCGGCCGCCAGCCGGACGCACCGTCACCGTGAACCCGCCGTCAAAACACCGAGCCCACCGCGCCCGGAACGCCCCATCGATCCCGGCCAGCCCTTCCCGCAACCGCCCGGCCAGCAGCGCCACCGCAGTCCCGCCACCGCCGCCGTTACCCGCCGTGCCGCCGTAACCCGCGCCGACCGCCGCCGGCACCGCCACGTCGGCCCGCAGCTCAGCCGGTGCGTCAGCGGTGCCCCACGTCTCATCCACTGGCACATAGCCGAGCCGGCCCGCCAGCTCGTTGATCCCCTCCAGTACCGGGGGCGGGATCAGCCCGACCGGCACTGACTCACCCCCGCCCACCGAACCGGTGGTAATCGCCGCGGTATGCCAGATCTTGTGATCCCCAGGCCCGAACCGCTCGTGGTCGGCAGCCAGCCACCGCCGCTCGATGTCATCGACCGGGCCGACGCCGAGGAAGTCGAAGATCCCCGCCGCCGTCGCCGCCGGCGCCGCGGTCAGATCCTCATACCGCACCCGGTGACAACGATCGGGAAACCGCTCCTCCGCCGCCGCGATCGCCTGCGCGTTATCCAGCCAGTACCGCGCCAGGGCCAGCACCGCGTTCCCCGGCGAGCTGCCGATGTAGGCATCAAACCCATATCCATTCAGGCCCCACGGACACGCATCAAGGCCCGACCGGATCACATCCATCGGATGCCGGTACAAACACAAAAACTGCGCCTGCGGCCACGCCCGCACCAGCAGGTCGGCAAACCGTGCCGAGCCCAGGCTCTTATCGCAAAACCGCTGCTTCCCCCGGCGCCCCAGATACGACCCGGTCATCAAGTCCACCATGTGCCGGATCCCCGCCACCGCCGCATCCGGGATAGCCGGCGGCACATCCCCCCGCACCTCCGACAGCGGCGCCCCCTCAATCAGCGACCACACCACCGCCAACTGCCCGCACAGTGCGGGCAAGCTCGTTTCCGGCGGGCACGCTAGATCCGGGTGCGCGTCCAGGACGAACCGCAGCAACGTCGACCCCGACCGCCCCATGCACAGCACAAACGCCGGATCCGTCTCCGCCGCCGCACCCGCTTCCACAGCCCCGCTCCGCGCACTACCCGGCCAGCCAGCCATCATCCCTCCCTGGTACATGGGCGCGCGCCGGCACGCCTCCGCGAAGACCCAGCCAGACAGCCCCCGAACGGACACGCGCGGCAACGCGGCTGGCCGGCCCGGAGATCAGCAGGCGGCAGCCCCGTTCCCGATCCCTCCGTCCTTCGACGACCAGAGAGAGACGGAGTCGTGACCGCTTTGGCCGAGATAGGCCTGGCCGTTGTACGCGCCGTTGGTGTTGCAGGTGTCCCAGTGGCCGGCTCCCCCGCCGTTCCAGTAGATATCAATCGTGCCCCGGTCCCAGCTGTACTTATTGCCGCCTACGTGCCTGATCAAATTGGGCGACGAAACCAGGCTGTCGGTGTCGTGAGCCGTGCATCGCCACTCATTGGTGGGATGCCAGCCGCAGACCTGATACGAGTAGACGCTTTCCTTGAAATAGATGTTGAGCCAATATGGCTGGGCCGGAGCGGCAGTGTCCGGGCCCGCCACGCCCGGGCCGCCCGGGCCTGGCATCACCTTCAGCCGTACCAGCTTTCCCTTCTTGTCCATTGATCCAGTCGTCTTTCCTGGCTGCCCGGCGCCGGTGGCCGCATGGGCGGCCGCAGTGGGCAGGAACCCCGCCGCGCAGGCGGTCATCCCGGTCAGGGCGGTGGCGACGCGCATCGTCTTGCTGCGGGGCAAGCGTGGGTTCATGAACGAGACAGTCCTTTCTGCGGCACTCGCGTGACTTGTGAGCAATGTTCGGGTCTTAGCCTAGCGACGGCCCGGTGACGGAAACCCCCGGCCTCCGCCAGCGTCCGATCTGGCCGTAGCGCCACTGAGCGAGCAGACGCCGCCGCGGCTGACAATCGGTCCCGGGATGCGGGCAGCAGGCTCAGCGCCGTTATACGGCGCTCAAGGCGCGCGGTAACGGTCCTGGTGCGCTTGACCCGGTAAGGGCGTTATATGAAGCTTGGCCGGCTGCTATGCGGCGCTTGGCTCGGTCAGGTAGGCGGCCCACTGAGGATCGCCGTCGTGGGCGGCCCCGATCAGCCGCCAGTGCACCCCGCGGGGCACTACCGGCACGCAGCGCAGGGTCCAGCCGATCTCCTCGATCAGCCGGTCGGCCTTCCGGTGGTTGCAGCGCATGCAGGAGGCGACGCAGTTCTCCCAGGCGTGTGTGCCGCCACGGCTGCGCGGCACGACGTGATCAATGGTCTCGGCCTTGGTCCCGCAGTACGCGCATAGGTAGTTGTCCCTGCGCATCAGCGCCGCCCGGGTCAGCGGGACCCGGCTGCGGTGCGGCACCCGTATGTAGCGGCGGAGCCTGATCACGGATGGGGTGGCGAGCACGACCGATGCTGAGTGCAGCATGGCGCCTTGGGCGTCGTCGTGCACGACTACTGCCTTCTCGCCGAGTACCAGGCCAATGGCGCGGTGCAAGCCGACCGTGGTGAGCGGCTCATACGTGATATTGAGCAGCAATACCCGACGCACTCCCACCTCCCAGGCAGGTGCGCCGCCGTAGTGTCGGGGCACCCGTGACCAGTGTGATTGCCTGATGGCCCGTCCGCCAACCCCCATAGCGTAACCGGGCGCGGCAATCAGCGGGTTAACCGCGCCGGACCGCTGGGACCCGGGCGGGCCAGCCGGGCTGCCCGGCCAGCCGCGGGACGCCTGGCCGGACGCCCGGAAGCAGCCCATATAGTGCAGGCCATGGCCGCAGCCGCTTACCCACCTGCCCGGCGCCAGGATCTCGACGAACAGATCGGCGGACGGATCGTCAGCGATCCCTACCGCTGGCTCGAAGACGCTGACAGCGAAGAAACCCAATCCTGGCTGGCCGCGCAGGATGCGCTCCTGGCCGGGTATATGGCCGAGCTTCCCGACCGGGAGGGGCTGGCCACCCGGATCACCGAACTGCTCGGCGCAGGTTACGTCGGCGCTCCGGTGTGGCGCGGTGAGCGGCAGTTCTACATGCGCCGCGCCGCCGGGCAGGAGCATGCCGTTCTCTACACGGCCACGCCCGCCGACGGCGAGCGGGTCCTCGTCGATCCGATGGCGATCGATGGCACCGGCACGACGACGCTCGACGCCTGGCAGCCCGACCGCGACGGCCGCCTACTGGCCTACCAGCTTTCGCAGGGCGGTGACGAGGAGTCACTGCTGTCAGTCATGGACGTTGCCACCGGCGAGAACGTCGACGGCCCGATTGACCGCTGCCGCTACTCCGACGTGGCTTGGCTGGCCGGCGGCAAGGCGTTCTACTACAGCCGCAGGCTTCCCCCCGAGGCAGTGCCCGACGGCGAGGAGCAGTATCACCGCCGGGTCTACCTGCACCAGGTAGGCGCCGCGCCGCGGGATGACGTCATGATCTTCGGCGAGGGGCTGGAGAAGACCAACTACTACTCGGTCAATGTCAGCCGGGACGGCCGGTGGCTGATGATCGGCGCCGCCGCGGGCACCGCGCCGCGCAACGACCTGTGGATCGCAGACCTGGCCGCCACGCCGCAGGCCGCTCCCGAGCTGCGCGTGGTGCAGCAGGGAGTCGACGCGCAGACCGGTGCGCACGTGGGCCGGGACGGCCGGCTGTATCTGTGGACCGACCGGGACGCGCCACGAGGCAGGCTCGCCGTGACCGACCCCGCCGAGCCGGGTTACGACCGCTGGCGCGACCTGGTCCCGCAGGACCCGGAGGCCGTGCTGGCTGACTTCGCCATCCTGGACGGCCCGGAGCTGGGCCGGCCGGTGCTGCTGGTCTCCTGGACCAGGCACGCAATCGGCGAGGTCAGCCTGCACGACCTGGCCACCGGCGAGCGGACCGGCACCGTGCCACTGCCTGGCCTGGGCACGATCGGGGGCCTCGGCGAGCGCCCGGAAGGCGGCCACGAGTCCTGGTTCGGCTACACCGACTACACCACTCCCCCGATGGTGCTCCGCTACGACGCTCTGGACGGGACGACCGGAGTCTGGGTACGCGCCCCGGGCCTGGTCGAGGTCCCGGAGGTCTCGGCCAGCCAGGTCGCGTACCCGTCCAAGGATGGCACCATTGTCAGGATGCTGATCGTCTCCGGCCAGCCCCGGGCGGACGGGCAGCGCCCGCGGCCGACGATCCTGTACGGGTACGGCGGGTTCGGTGTCAGCATGCAGCCCGCCTACAGTGCGTCGATCCTGGCCTGGGCCGAGCGCGGGGGGGTGTACGCGATCGCCGCGCTTCGCGGCGGTGGCGAGGAGGGCGAGGAATGGCACCGGGCCGGGATGCGTGACCGCAAGCAGAACGTGTTCGACGACTTTCATGCGGCCGCCGAGAAGCTGATCGCCGACGGCTGGACGACCCGGGAGCGGCTGGCCATCTCCGGCGGCTCGAACGGCGGGCTGCTGGTGGGCGCCGCGGTCACCCAGCGGCCCGACCTCTATGCGGCGGCGGCGTGCTCGGCACCCTTGCTGGACATGGTCCGGTATGAGCGATTCGGGCTCGGCCAGACCTGGAACGACGAGTTCGGGACCGCCGGCGACGCCGAGCAGCTCGGCTGGCTGTTGTCCTACTCCCCCTACCACCACGTGCGCGACCAGACCAGGTACCCGGCCGTTCTGTTCACCATCTTTGACCGGGATACCCGGGTTGACCCGATGCACGCGCGCAAGATGTGCGCCGCGCTGCAGCACGCCACATCGGCCCGGTGGCCGGATCGCCCGATCCTGCTGCGCCGGGAGTCCGATGTCGGGCACGGGGCCCGCGCGGTCAGCCGTTCGGCCTCGCTGGCCGCGGACACCCTGGCCTTCCTGGCCTCCCAGACCCAGTTCGGCCAGTAATCAGCCGGTAAGCAGCGCCTCGCGGTACTCCCGCAGCGCGGCAAGCCCGGCATGACGCGCCGCGGCCGACCGGCCAAGCAGCCGGGCGGCCCGCAGCAGGACCTCCGGGCGGTGTTCACGCGGCAGCCTGAGCAGCGCATCCTGGCTCAGCCGGAGCGCCTGCTCGGGCTCACCCGCCTCGAGCAGGCACCGGGCCTGGCCAACCGCGACGAGCGTGCGGTCGAGGAACTCCTCCGGCGAGTACCCGCGCAGGGCGTGCGCGAACGCCCGGCTGGCCCCCTGGCAGTCGCCCAGCGCGACCAGCGTGTCGCCCTCGTGGAAGTACAGCTGGCGCTCGGTGTAGCCGAACGCGGTGTCGGCGCGGTCGCAGGCCGGCAGGTCGTCCAGGGCATCGTGCGCCCGGTCGAGTACCCCCCTGGCCTGCTCCAGCGCGTCGCGCCGGCCACGCCCGCCCAGCCTGGCCGCCGCCCTGACCGCCACCACCGGCGCCATGACCCCGGCCACGCACACCGTGCGGCCAGCCAGGCCGGCCGCGGAACTGGCCAGCGTCAAGGCCTCGGCCGGATCGCCGTAGTAGAGCGGCACCAGGGCCTCGCGGGCGGCCACCCAGGACCGCAGCCCGCGGTCCCCGGTCTCGTCCGCCGCGGTCCGCGCGGTGCGGAAAAACGACCTGGCCAGCCGTGGGTCGCCCAGGTTGATCAGGACTATCCCGGCCAGGCCGGCCAGGCGGCCGGCCAGATGGCACAACCGCTCGGCGGATTCGGCCGGCTGGCGTTCGGCGCACATCCGGCGGATGTCGCCGAAGTCGAGCAGGGCGTCGCAGAGCAGCCGCAACGGCGGCGCGGTCATGTACTGCCGGGCGTAGCCGACCGAGATCTCCTCCCACCGGTCGATCATGGCCGGGCTGACCCGCCCCGCGAGCAGGGCATCGTCCATCCGGCGCCGGATCCGGTCGGCAGCCCCGAGGAACGCGCTGTCCACGCCGGCGCCCGCGTCGGCCAGCAGCCGCAGCATCGTGCCGCGGAGCACGTCGTCATCGTCCTCGCTGCCTGGGCCCGGCGCGGGCCCCGGTGACCGGCCCGGGCCCGGCGGAGGCCCGGGTGACCGGCCCCGGCCGGACGTACCCGGCCCGGGCGCCGCTTCGGTCGCCGCCAGCGCGGACGGGTAGCCGGCGCCATGCTGGCCGCCGCACAGGCACCGGCCCTGGTAGCCCAGATCCGGCGGGTCCGCCCGGTACACGGCGCACAGGTAGTGCAGGTACTCGGGGCCAGGCCGCTTCTGCCCGTTCTCGTAGGCGGACAGGAGGGTCTCGCTGAACCGGGGCGCCGTCCGTCCTTCGGCCTGGCACCAGGCCTTAACCTGCGCCACCACGTCGGCGGGCGCGATGCCCAGCGCCAGCCGGTAGGCCCTGATCATGGTCGTGCCGCACTCGGAGCGGATCCGGGCGGCGATGCCATCGGGCGGCGTGCCGACGACCAGCTCGCGCGCCCTGACCTGCCGGGCAACGGCCAGTTCCCGGTGCGCGGCCAGTGCCACCACCGCTCCGGCCCGGCCCGCGGCGTGCTGGCGGGCGTTACGGTGAGCGGTTGCTAAGCCGCGCCGCTCTCCTGGCATCGCTGGCTCCCTCCCGGTTGGCCCAAGGGCTTGGCGAGCCTTCTCACGGAACCTCCGGGCGCCCGACGGAGCCTTCGGACCCACCGGCCCTCGGGACCCCACGGACCCTTAGCGCCCACCGGCCCCCGGGACCCACGGCCCCTAATGACCCTTGCGGCCCTGACCATTAAGTATTACTCATAGTAACTTGGCTATCGCTTTACGTCGACAAACTTTAGCCCGCGGATTCCCGATCGTCCTGACCCTCGCAGCCTGTCTCGCCCACCCCGCGCGGCCGGCTTCTATGGGAGGCGCTGCCGGAGGAAGGAAGGTCGTCGTGCTCCCCCAGGTCGTCGCGCACCCCCAGGTACTTGCCGCCTTGGCCGCGAAAGACCCGCTCGCCGCGGCCTGCGGGCAAAACCCCGGGATCGCCTGCCGCCTGGTGTGGGACGTGACCCACAGCGTCAAGGCAGCCGACCTGACCACGGTCTATTTCGCCGGCCCGGCTCAGCTCGTGATCAGGATCGGGTACGTGGTCCTGATCGCGGTCGTGCTTCGCCTGCTCGCGCACCGGGCCATCGGCCGGGTGACTTCTACCGCCGCCAGGAACGACGGCGACAGCTCCGACCGGTCCCGCACGCTGCTGTTCCGCGAGCGGCGCCAGCAGCGGGCGGCCGCGCTCGGCGCGATCCTGAGCAACGCGGCTTCGGTGACGATCTTCGGCATCGCCGCGGTCATCATCATCGGCGACATGGGGCTGAACCTGGCGCCGCTGCTGGCCAGTACCGCGGTCCTCGGTGTGGCCATCGGGTTCGGCGCGCAGAACCTGGTGCAGGATTTCCTGGCCGGGATCTTCATGCTGCTCGAGGACCAGTACGGCGTGGGCGACGTCATCAGCGTCGACAGCACGACCGGAACGGTGGAGGGAGTGAGCCTGCGGATCACCCGGCTGCGGGACGTCAACGGCGTGGTCTGGCACGTCCGCAATGGCACCATCCAGAAGGCGGGCAACGAGTCCCAGGGCTGGGCCAGGGCGGTGGTCGACTTTCCGGTCCCTTACCACCAGGACATCCCGCTGGTTCGCCAGACCATGATGCAGGCGGCCAACGCGATGTGGCAGGAATCGGTCTGGCAGGAGGTCATCCTCGAGAAACCGGAGGTATGGGGCGTGCAGGAGCTGTCCAGCGAGGCGGTTCTGATGCGGGTGACGGCCCGGACCGTGCCGCTGCGGCAGTGGGAGGTGCAGCGGGAGCTCATGGAACGGCTGAAGATCGCGCTCGACGCGGCCGGCGATGACGCCATGGGCGGCGGCGAACAGGCCGGTGCTGGCGCCATCGGCGGCGGCGAACAGGCCGGCGGCGGCGATGACGAGAACGACGGCGGCGGTGACGAGAACAACGGCGAAGCCGGCGCCGTCGTCCCGGCCGGACCCCGCGCCCTGGCTGACGCCCGCACTCTCGCTGCGGCGGAAGAAGACGACGCCCCCGGGTCGGATGCCCAGTGAGCGGGTGGCGGCACGTACCCTGGGTCGCGGGATGAACGAGACAGCCGATGTGAGCTTCTACGAGGCAGTGGGCGGGGAAGAGACCTTCCGCCGCCTGGTCAGCCGGTTCTACCAGGAAGTGGCCAAGGACCCGCAGCTCCGGCCGGTGTACCCGAGCCGGGATCTCGGCCCGGCCGAGGAGCACCTGCGGCTGTTCCTGATCCAGTACTGGGGCGGGCCCGGCACCTACAGCGAGCAGCGCGGCCACCCGAGGCTGCGGATGCGGCACGTCCGGTTCGCGATCGGGGAGGCCGAACGCGACGCCTGGCTGCGGCACATGCGCACCGCGCTCGACGAGCTAGCTCTGGACGAGGCCCTGGACGCGCAGCTGTGGGACTACCTGGTCATGGCCGCGCACAGCCTGGTCAACCAGCCCTCCGAGCCCAGCCGCCCCGACCTGGGCCTGACCCCCCACACCGGCAGCTGACCCCGGCGTAAAGCCGCGAGACCCACGCGCACTCCGCGAACACCCGGGCCGGCGTGAATGTATCGTTCGGCGGGCTGGAGTGGGTGTTACGCAGGCCGGGCCAGCCGGCCGCACCCACTCGGCACCAACTGGCCAGTGTGCCAGCAGTGTGGTGGGCACCTAGCTGTTGCTAGAGGAACAGCGTGGGGCCCACCACATCATTGAATGTGGGCCGACTGGGCAGCCGCAGGGGCTGTAGGGACGCAAGGTGCTGTTGTGACTCGGGAGGTGGCGTCGCCGGGCCGCCCAGGGTGGGCTCGGCCAATCCGGGGTGGGGCTCAGCCAGTGGGCTCAGCCAGTGGGCTCAGCCACGGTGGAACTCAGCTGGAGAGCGCGATGAACGTACCGTTCGGCGTGCTGTAAAAGCCACCTTTTGGTTCATTCGCGACCGTCACCTCCGGCTAGCGCCCCGACTGGTGGTGTCTCTGAGACAAGCGAGGC
>Ga0335075_10011456_pt1 | contig 13408 bp, 9 predicted proteins | sample Lox_Sample_24_FD_206723 | JGI IMG/M metagenome (GOLD analysis project Ga0335075, IMG submission 206723) | Soil microbial communities from Loxahatchee National Wildlife Refuge, Florida, United States - Lox_Sample_2.4 | ecosystem: Environmental > Terrestrial > Soil > Wetlands | place: USA: Florida...
GAGGTCTCCGGCGGCGAGCGCTTCTTCGAGATCCTTCAGCAAATGGAACAGGATCTCGGCCGGCACAACGAAGTGGTCGAGCTGATGTATCTCTGTGCATCGCTCGGCTTCGAGGGACGCTATCGGGTCATGCCGCGCGGCATCGCCGCGCTCACCGAGCTGCGTGATTCGGTCTATCGCACGATCCGCCAGCGCCGCGGTGATTTCGAGCGTGACCTGTCGCCGCACTGGCGCGGCCTGGAGACCGGCTATAAGCCCCTGATCCAGCGCGTCCCGCTCTGGGCCGTGGCGGTGGCCACGCTTGGGCTCGCCTGCCTGATCTACGTCGGCTTCAACTTCTCCCTTGCCGGAACCTCCGACCTGGCATTCACCGAGCTGACGGCGCTGCCACCGCACGGCGCGATTATCGTGCCACGCACTGAAGTGGCACCCGTGCCGCCGCCACCGCCGCCGCAGGTGGCCGCCGTCGCCAACCCGGCGGCGCCCAACCTGCACAAGTTCCTGGAGCCGGAGATCAAGGCCGGTCTGGTCGAAGTGTTCGAAGACCCGCAATCGATAACAGTGCGGCTTACCAACCGCTCGATGTTCGGCTCGGGTTCGGCGACGCTGAACCCCAGATACCTGCCGCTGTTGCAACGTATTGGCACAGCCCTGCAGGATGAAAAGGGCGACGTGCTGATCAACGGCTATACCGACAACCAGCCGATCCACACTGTACAGTTCCCGTCCAACTGGCAGCTCTCGCAGGCGCGCGCCGATGCGGTGGCGCAGGTCATAGAGTCGCGGCTGACCGACCCCAAACGCGTGCGCGCGGTCGGCAAGGGCGATGCTGACCCGCTGGAGTCGAATGCCACGCCCGCCGGGCGCGAACGCAACCGACGAACCGAGATCCTGCTGATGAAAACGTCGAGTCTGCCATGAGCAGTCTGTCCACGCACTTGGTGAACAGCAGTCAAGTGGACACGGAGTGCACCGAGTTCGCACGGAGTTTCACAGAGAAGAAACTTATGCGCTTCGGGCCGGCGTGGTTCCCCCGCTTGTGCCAAACGGCCGCCTGGCCGTCAGGGCCGCGAAAGCAGGCATCCAGGACGGTCGTGGAAGACCGGTATCGAAGCTATCTCCGTGAAACTCCGTGCGAGCTCAGTGCACTCCGTGTCCACTTGATCGGATCGAGCGTGCCATGATCGGTCTATCCATGCGCCTGGTGAGCAGCCGCTGGGTGCGGACGTTCCTCGGCGCTCTGCTGCTCGCGGTCATCGTCTGGTTCTTCGGGCCCCTGCTCGGAGTAGGCCCGCTGCACCCGTTCAACAGCCCACTGGCGCGGATCATCACCATCGCGGTGATCATGGTCGGCTGGCTGGTCGAGAACCTGATCCACGAGTTGCGGGCAAAGAAGAAGGACAAGGCCCTGGCCGAGGGCGTCGCCGCGGCGCAGCCCGATGCCGCCGCGACCGCCTCGGCCGAGGAAGTCGCGCTGCTGTCGGAACGCCTGACCGAGGCGCTGCACGCGCTCAAGCGCGCCAAGCTGGGCGGCCGCTCCGCCCGGCACCTCTATCAGCTTCCGTGGTACATGTTCATCGGCCCGCCCGGTGCCGGAAAGACCACCGCGCTGGTGAACTGCGGCCTGAGCTTCCCGCTCGCCGACACCCACGGACCGCAGGCTGTGCGCGGCGTCGGTGGCACCCGCAACTGCGACTGGTGGTTCACCGACCAGGCGGTGCTGATCGACACCGCGGGCCGCTACACCACGCAGGATTCCAATGCGGCGGTGGACGCCGGCGCCTGGACCGGCTTCCTCAAGCTGCTCAAGAAGTATCGCACCCGCCAGCCGCTGAACGGCGTGCTGGTGGCGATCAGCCTCTCCGATCTGGCGACCCTGTCTGAAACGGAACGGTTCGCCCATGCACGCGCCATTCGCAAGCGCGTGCGCGAACTGGCCGACGAGCTTGGCGTGCGGGTGCCGGTCTATGTGCTGTTCACCAAGGCGGACCTGATCGCCGGGTTCGTCGAGTTCTTCGACAACCTGGGCAAAGAGGACCGCGAACAGGTCTGGGGCATGACCTTCCCGCTCGACGCCGGCAAGAGCGAAGGCGGCGCGGTCGCGGATTTCGCCCCCGAGTTCGACCAGCTCCTGGCGCGGCTGAACGACCGCATGCTGGAGCGGGTCCATCAAGAGCCCGACGTGCAGCGTCGCCGGCTGATCTACGGCTTCCCGCAGCAGATCGCCTCACTGCGCGGCATCGCCAACGAATTCCTGACCGAGGCGTTCCGTCCGAGCCGACTGGAAGCGCGACCGCTGCTGCGCGGGGTCTATTTCACCAGCGGCACGCAAGACGGCACGCCCATCGACCGGCTGCTGGGGGCGATGGCGGGACAGTTCGGGCTCGCCCGCCAGGCCGTGACAGCGTTCAGCGGTGCCGGCCGCAGCTATTTCCTGGCCCGGCTCATCCGCGAGGTGGTGTTCGGCGAGGCCAGCCTCGTGAGCCTCGACCCCAAGGTCGAACGACGCCATCGCTGGACCTATATCGGTGCCTGGACAGCCTGCGCTTTGGTTTTGTTGATTCTGACCGGAGTCTGGACCGTAAGCTGGTTGGGCAACCGTGCCATGATCGCCCAGGCGCACACCGAAGCGGCCAGGTTCCAGACGCAGTACGCCGAACTGCTGAAGCGTGGGCCGAGAGACACGGATCTCAAAGCCATCCTGCCGCCGCTCGATACCTTGCGCAGCATGCGCGGCGGCTACAACGACCGGCCCAAGGCGATCCCGATCGCAATGACCTTCGGCCTGTACCAGGGCGAGAAGATCACTGCCGCCGCGATCGATGCGTACACCCGGGCGTTGGACGGCCTTTTGCTGCCGCGCATGCTGGCGGCTCTGGAAGAGCAGATGCGGGCCCACATGAATGAGCCCGATTTTCTCTACGAAGCACTGAAGGTCTATCTGATCCTGGGACGGCAGGGACCGCTGGATCGCGACCTTGTCGAGCAGTGGTTTGATGCCGACCTCAACGCGACCTATCCCGGCGACGACAATGCCGACACGCGGCAGTCGCTCGAACAGCACCTCCAGGCAATGCTGGAATACCCGCTGGCGACGGTGGGCCTGGACGGCCCGCTGGTCGCCCAGGTGCGCGGCGTGCTCACCAGCGAGCCGCTGGCGCAATATCTCTACAACCGGATGCTGCGCAGCTCTGTCGTGCAGTCGCTGCCCGACTGGACGGTTGCCGACAATGCCGGCCCGGCCGGCGGCCGCGTGTTCGAGCTGCGCGACGGCAAGCCGCTCAACACCGGCGTGCCGGGAATTTTCACCTGGGACGGCTATCACACCGTCTTTCTCACCGTGCTGCCTCGCGTGACCAAGGACGCCTCCGAGGACGCATGGGTGCTGGGGAAGCAGCAGCGCAGCGGGGTGGTCGGGTCGCTTGCCGAAATGAACCAGCTCAACCGGGATATCACCGGCCTCTATCTTGACGACTATACAAGGCGCTGGGACGCGTTGCTTGCCGACATCGCGCTCAAGCCGTTCGCCACGCTGTCACAGGGCGCGGACGAGCTCTATTTGCTGTCGGCGCCCGATTCGCCGCTGCGCGATCTGCTAACGGCGGTGGATCAGGAAACCGAGCTTAGCCGCTCCGCGGGGAACACCGAGGCGGCGGCGAAAGCGAGCCAGGTTGGCAAGAAGCTAGGCGGCTTCGCCAACTACCTGACCAGGGCCGGCATGAGCTTCGAGCAGGCGCAGATTGCCGGCGTGCTGGGTGCGGCCTTCGGGAGGGGACGAGGCGGCAAGCCGGTGGATCCGGCAACGCGGGTCGATGAGCACTTCAAGGGCTTGCACGAGTTCGTCAGCGGCAAGGACACGGACTCCCCGCATCTGGAAGATGTCATCGTCAAAATCCAGCAGATCTACCAGGGCCTGAGCCAGGCCGCGAGCGCACCGAACCCGGGTGCCGCGCTGCTTGGAACAATGGCCGCTGGCGGGGCTGCCGCCGGTGGCGGTGGTGGTGGAGCGGCCGGCGCGGCGAGCCAGTTGCAGCAGATCGCCCAGAGCGTGCCGAAGTCGGTTGGCGCGATGTTGCAGACCGTCTCGCAATCCAGCTCGCAGGTCACCGCAAGCGGCGCCAGTTCCGAGTTGATGGACGCCTGGCGCTCGAAGGTCGTACCGCTCTGCCAGGCGGCGTTCAACCGTTATCCGTTCATCCCCGGCAGCCAGGAGGATGTGCCGCTCGACGATTTCACGCATCTGCTGGGCCCGGGGGGGCTGATGGATCAGTTCTTCGACCAGTACCTGAAGCCGTTCGTCGATATCACCAGCACGCCGTGGAGGTGGCAGTCGCCCGACCACACCAAGCTCGGCCTCTCGCCCGACGCGCTGTCGGAGTTCGAGCGTGCCGCGGACATCCGTGATGCGCTGTTTTCCACCGGTGGCTCCCAGATTCAGGTGAAGTTCCAGCTCGTGCCGGTCACGCTAGACCCGGGTCTCGCCCAGGTCACAGTTGAGATCGGCGGGCAGGCAATGACGTATGCGCACGGCCCAATCCAGCCGATGATGATGCAATGGCCCGGCACCGGCGGGAACACGCAGACGCGGCTGACCATGACACCGGTGAAAGGCGGGCAGGCGACCATCGTCGAGAACGACGACGCATGGTCCCTGCTGCGCCTGCTCGATGCGGCGAAGGTCAGTTCGAGTGGACAACCCGATCATTTCCGGATCACGTTCACTAGCCCGGCCGGCAATGCGGTGTTCGAGCTGAACGCGAGCAGCGTGCGCAATCCGTTCAACATGTCGGCGCTGCGTGCGTTCCGTTGTCCGGCCAATCTATAACCTGCACCTCTCCCGCCATGCGCGAGAGGTCGCCGCACAAAGTGCGGCGGGTGAGGGTGCGGCGGCGGGTGGCACCCTCACCCGGTTCGCTTCGCGAACCGACCTCTCCCGCGGAGCGGGAGAGGTGATCTAGCGAGGCGACGCATGTCCAGTTCGACCAGTTCGACCACCTACCTCAATGTCAGCATAACGCCGGATCCCGGCTTTAAGCTGGTGTTCGACTCGATGACGGCGACCGAGGCGCTGGGCCGGCCGTTTCTGTACGAGCTGGAGATGTCCAGCACCAAGGCGAAGGGCGAGCTGATGTCGCTGCTCGGCAGCTCGGTCACGGTGCAGATCACGTTGCCGGACAAGAGCAAACGCTATTTCAATGGCATCATCGCTCGCCTTGCCTATGCCGGCCTGCGAGGCGGCGCCTTCAGCTACCACATCGAGCTGCGCCCGTGGATCTGGCTGCTGTCGCGGACGCAGGATTGCCAGATCTTTCAGAAGATGTCCGCATTCGCGATCATCACTCAGATCTTCCAGAAGGCCAGCTTCTCCGACTTCCAGGACAAACGCCAGAACCAGGCCGGCAGCACGGTGCTGGAGTTTTGCGTGCAGTACCGGGAGACTGCCTTCGATTTCGTCACCCGGCTGATGGAGCAATGGGGCCTCTATTACTTCTTCCAGCACTCTGACGGCAAGCACACGCTGGTGATTTGCGACGATCCCAATTCGCACGCCTCGATTGGAGCGGCGATCCCGTTCTCAGCGCAACAGACGGAGCTGCGAGCGGTCGACGATCACATCTGGCAATGGTCGTCCGACCTGATGGTGATGCCCGGCAAGTTCACCTACCGTGACTACAACTTCACCACGCCGACGGCCGATCTGGAGACTCGCTCGACGCTAAGCGGCTCGCATACCTATGGCACGCTGGAGGTGTATGATTACCCGGGGCCGTACGACACGACCGACAACGGCCAGAAGTTGGCCGATGTCCGCATGCAGGACCTGAATTCCCGGCGGCAGATCATGCACGGCTCAAGCAACAGCCGGCGTCTTTACACAGGTTGCAAATTCACCCTGTCGGACTTTTACGATAAATCGGAGAACCAGGAATACACCGTGATCGAGGCCACCTACACCCTGTCGATGGCGGAAGGCTCGCCCAGCACCGACACAGGCGAGATGCGCGATACGTTCCGCTGCACGTTCCAGGCGATCAAGGGCAGCACGCATTTCCAACTCGATCGGCAGACGCCGCGGCCGATGATCCGCGGACCGCAGACCGCCAAAGTGGTGGGGGCGTCCGGCGATGAGATCACCACCGACCAGTACGGCCGGGTCAAAGTCAAATTCTACTGGGACCGCAGTTCGACGCAGGACGAAAACAGCTCGTGCTGGATCAGGGTGGCACAGATGTGGGCCGCCGCAAGCTGGGGCGCCATCTTCATCCCGCGTGTCGGGCAGGAGGTCGTGGTCGAGTTCCTCGAGGGCAACCCGGATCGGCCAATCATAACCGGTTGCGTCTACAACGCCAACAACACGGTCCCCTATGCGCTACCGGACAACAAGACACGATCGACGATCAAGACCAACTCCTCGACTGGGGGCGGCGGCTACAACGAGATCCGCTTCGAGGACAAGGCTGGCTCCGAGGAAGTGTTCTTCCAGGCACAGAAGGACTACAACAAGATCGTCAAAAACAACGAGACCGTCACGGTGCAGCAGGGCAATCGCTCGATCACGGTGTCGCAGGGCAACAATTCGGTCACCGTGTCGCAGGGCAATGACAGCCTGACGGTGTCCACCGGCAACCATTCGATCACGATCAGCTCGGGTTCCAGCACCATCAACGCCGCGCAGTCGATCACGCTGCAGGTCGGCTCGAACAGCATCACCATCAGTACCACCGGCATCACCATGAACGGAGGCCAGATCTCGGCAACGGCGTCGGAGACGATGTCGCTGGATGGCGGCGGCCAGATGAGCCTGACTGCCGGAATGATCGGCATCAACTCCTGAGCGGGCACACCATGGCAGACATCGATTTCACGGCGCTGCTCGAACGCGAGGTCGCTCCCCAGGAGACACGGGTGGCGGAGAACGTTTCAGCCGCCCTGGAAACCCTCGCCGAACAGGCGCTTGCGCATCGATCTCTGCTGTCGGCCGACCCGCGGCGAACGCTGGAGGCGATCGTCGCGGCGATCGACAACAAGATCTCCGAGCAGGTGAACCTGATCCTGCACCACCCGGAGTTTCAGCACACCGAGGCGACCTGGCGCGGCTTGCATTTCCTGGTCATTACGGCCGATCCTGGCCCGCAGTTGAAGGTCAAGGTGCTCGACATCTCCAAACGCGAGCTGATCCGCACGCTGCGCAAGTACCGCGGCACGGCGTGGGATCAGAGCCCGGTCTTCAGGAAGGTCTATGAGGAGGAATATGGGCAGTTCGGCGGCCACCCGTACGGCGTGCTGATCGGTGACTACTATATGGATCACAGCCCGCAGGACACGCAACTCCTCGGCGATATGGCGATGATCGCGGCGGCGGCGCATGCCCCGTTCATTGCCGGCGCATCTCCGACGGTCATGCAGATGGACTCTTGGGCAGAGCTGGCCAACCCGCGCGATCTCGCGCGGATCTTCCGCACCCCCGAATATACCGAATGGCGCTCGCTGCGGGCGAGCGAAGATGCCCGTTACCTTGGTCTCTGCCTGCCCCGTGTGCTGGCCCGCCTCCCGTACGGCGCCGCCACCGAGCCGCTCGAGACGTTCGACTTCGAAGAAGACGTGGACGGGCCGGACGCGAGCCGGTTCCTGTGGACGAACGCTGTCTATGCCATGGCGGCGAATATCGCCCGCGCCTTCAACTTGTACGGCTGGTGCGTGCGCATCCGGGGCATCGAGACCGGCGGGGCGGTGGAGGGATTGCCGGCGCACCGCTTCCCGACCGCAGACGGCGACACCGATTTGCGCTGTTCGACCGAGGTCGCGTTGAGCGAGCGGCGGGAGGCGGAATTGGCGATGACAGGGTTCATCCCGCTGGTGCACCGCAAGAACGCCGATTTCCCTGCTTTCATCGGCGCACAGTCGTTGCAGCAGCCGCAGGAATACGAAGATCCGGCGGCCACGACGAATGCCAACCTCGCGGCCCGCCTGCCCTATCTGCTCGCTACCTGCCGGTTCGCGCACTATCTGAAATGCATGGTGCGCGACAAGGTGGGGACGTCCCTCGACCGGGTGCAGATCCAGGACTGGCTCCAGTCCTGGTTGAGCCCCTACATCGACGGCTCACCGGACACTTCGAGCGAGGAGTGGAAGGCCGCTCACCCGTTGGAGGAAGGCAAGGTAACGGTGGACGAGAAGGACGGCGAACCCGGCAAGTACGAGGCGAAATTCTATCTGCGCCCACATTACCAGCTCGAAGGAGTGACGGCTGCAATTCGCCTGGTTTCACGCCTGGCTTCGCAGTGAACTCTGGACTGATGCCGGACGCAGACAGCGGAAGAACCTGAGCAACAGGAGGAAAGTGTGGCCGATAAAGACTCAGTCGACTTGTTGATGACGTTCATCGAAAAGGGCGGAAAAGGCGTGCCGGCCGAATCCACAACCCAATGGGACCCTGCAGAGAACAACGACATGATGAAGGACTTCCAGCCCCACTGCGTCTTCGAGGTCGATGATTTCACCTTCGTGGTCAACCTGAGCGGCAACGACGACGGCGGAGCAGACAACAGTGTGCACAGGACCAACCCGCCTCCTACCGGAACCCAGAACATGCAGCAGAAAACCAGGGGAGCCAGCAGCACCAGTCAGCAGTTCGCCAAGTACATCGAATCCGGGACGATCAACTACAAGGCCGAGGTCCAGCCAGTGACCATCACACGGCAGATTGATAAATCCTCGATTCAGTTCCTCCAGCACTGTTTCGACCATAAGAACTTCGAGAAAGCCGTCCTGGTCAAACGCAAATTCACAGGCGGACGCGGCGAAATCCGTTTCCACGAGGCTTTCCTGCGGCTTGAATTCACAGAGCCGCTGATCACCGGCATCGAATGGGACGAGGGCGATGTCGTCAGGGAGAAGATGACATTCGTCTGCCGCGGGATCAAAGCCGCCTACAAACCGCAGAAGCCGACTGGCGAGCTCGGAGGCTCGCTCCCGGCAAACTGGACTCCGCCGCGGAAGTTGGCCGGCGGCTCCAGCGGATCGAGCTGAAAGCGGCAGTTGCCTGCCGTTATCAAGCGGTTGCGACGGCGAGGGATTTCATGCTCTTCGCCGCGTCGCACCGGATCCGCATGGCGACGGCAGCACGGCACTCATGCCAAGCACGGCGTTGGGCTGGGCGACCAGCGCGCAGGTGGGCAGGCCGATGCTGACGGGCGGCAGCGATACTGGCACTCGCCAGTTCAAGCGATTTCATTGGCTTGCGCTGACAGCACCGCCTGCGCCACCTCGCTGTTGGCAAGGCTGGTCGACACCAGCGGCAGGTCGGGCGCAGCGCCAGCAGAACCTCGCCGCTCAGGTTGAGTCCGAAGCACGCCCGGTAGCGCCGGCAGCAGAACTGCAGCTCGGTTTACCGGCGATTCAGTTGCGCGTACAGGCGAAGCTCGGGCCGGCCGATAGGTAGCGGGGTTCTGCGCCACCATCACGCGCCGGATGGTAAGCACGGTCCGTTTCGGGCGATACGCTTACTTTGGCCGCGATTAGTGCGTCGAGCTCTGCCCATGACATCGGGTCACAGGTAGGGCCGACCAGCACCATGCTGGTCTCCAACACTCCGCCGGCCATGACGGTCCCGCCGGGCAGGTTCGGTTCACGCAGCGCCGAACGCTGCCATGCTCTTCGCCGGATCCGCATGGCGAGGAGCAGGTCAGCTAGGCCCTGTGTACAAACCGACAACTGGCCCCACCGCACCCGTTTTGCCGGACGTAGCAAAACACTCCGGCGCAATAGAATCGCAACTTGTTATCGGATTTTGTCGAACGAATCCGACCGGTCGATGCGGACTCCGATTATTGCATTTCGCCCAGGGCGATTCCCCTCGCGCGGAGCCTACGATCCGGAGCAGACCTCTCCACCCGGAGGTTGGCAGTAATCCGAGCCCTCATGACGAACAAAGAGCGGGCAATAATTGCGGGTCGTAGCGAGTGTCCGATTGTCAGCATCATGGATGGGCAATCGACAGCGATCAAGGAGCGGCCTCATCGCTGACAGAGCCCGTGCGGCGTGACGGCTCGTCAGAGTGCAGGCAGATCTACGGAATCGACGTCTGAAACTGGCCTGGGGACACGATGCTGATCACGCCGGCCCAATTGCACATGCATTTAGATGTGCTATCTAACATGGGCTGGCCGCCGAGCATGACAGTCGGTGCGCCCGGCACCCAGGGAGAGGCGGTGGCGGGAATGCATGGCATTGGGGTCAGCACTCCGAGCGCGGCCGCGGTGGCGGCCGCGACGGTCGGATTCGCCGGCGACATACACATGCCAAACGGCATGATGTTCGTCATTGGAATATGATCCATGATGTTGGCCGCGAACTCGCCGCCGATCGTGGTTCGGTTGACAGGTAGGACGGTCAGCGCGGAGGGCGCCATCCCCATGGTGCACATCAGTTGCGCGGTCATCACGGTCGCTGGAGGCATCGATGTACTCCCAAAGCTGTTCGATCCAACAGGAAGACTTGCCGGCGCCTTGCAGTATCGAGAACCAGATCTTCACTTGGTTTGGCCACAACGCCCGCGCCGGCGTGAAATGGAAGTTGACGTCGGGATGGCGCTGAAGTCGGCGGTCGCTGCTCGGCGTGTGGGTTGCCCGCCCGCAGCGCAATCCACGCCCGAAGGATGTTGCGTTGCACCGGCGCTCGCGCTCGACACTCAAGCACCCTATGCTCCTCCGGTGCCACTGCATCGCGGTATCATCGCACTATTGAACCATGAATTAGCCTTCAGCGATAGTGGGTACTGGATGCTGCCCGATCATCCGGGGACGACGGCGCTCGCGGCCGCCATGATCGACCGCAGGTCGCACACCGGGCAGGGTCCAGAAAGGGCGACGTTGATGCCCAGCGCGGCCGACATGCTGACGGCCAGCGATGCAGCGAGCATCGCCGCCAAGGGCAGGTTCACGTTCAATGAAGCCACCGCCCCGAGCGAGGCCGAGGCGCTGAGCGCCGCCTGAAGCTGTGCGGTGAGGCTCGCGGTTAGCGCCGCACTCAACCCCGGGATCGACCAAAGCGACGGAATGCCGAGTGACAGATTAACTCCGAGCTGCGCCGCAAGCGACATCATCGCGGAGAAATTTGCCGCTACCATCGCCCGCACGGCAGGGAACCCGAGTTCCAGCGGATTGATTCCAAGGCTCGCGCTGAGCTGGGCCACGGCGGAGAACCCGGCGGTCAGCGCCGCCGATACGTTTAGCGATATATTGGCCATCGCGCTCACGATGGCACTGGCCATCGCTTGCAATGACGCCACGAAGCTCGCATCCAGGCTGACATTGAGCTGCTCCGACAGCTTGAGAAGCGCTGATAACAGCGGCAGGCTCAACCCACCCCAGGACAGCGGCGGCATGCTGAGATTGAACGACGCAATTGCAGAGGCATTCAGGCATGCATTGAAGATCGCTGAAAGCTCGACGGCGAGCGCGTTTATTCTCGCGAGCTGAATCCAGGCGCTCATATTGAGGTTGAGGCTCGCGATCGCGGACATCCGTGCGCTTAAGGTGGCCGCCAGGCGGGCGAGCGCGTTGACACCGAACGGTGTCGTTAGGTCGATCCCCAACCGTGCCAGCGCCTGCGCGCGAAGCTGGGCCATGGCGGTGATCGATGCCAACGCGCTGAGAGAGAGCTGCGGCAGCGAGAACGGAGGCCCCGGTAGATCCGGGAGACCGAGATGAATCTGCTCGGAGAGCGCGAGCGCCGCCTGGGCGCTTACAGACAGGTTGAGTGATTCGTTGAGGCTGAGTTTCGGGAGCAAGTTGAGATTGGCGATACAGAAACAACTCACGGCTCGATCCCCCAGTTGACAGGACTCTTGCGTGGCCACACTCGCGTTGCTGCCAGACGTGCCTTTGGGGCACATTGCCGAACGGGGCGATTAACCCCTCACGGTCTCCACTTCCAGTGGAAACAGCGCGTCGGGATCGGCCTTGCGCAGCAGATGGAACACATTGAACCGATAGGCCGGGCCGGTCGAGATCTCCGGCGGCGTGAACGGGAAGGCGAGATTGCCCGCGGTCGAAAGTCGATGGCGTGATAGCCCGCCGCTGCGAGATCGAGCCTGCCTTCGGGTTCAGGCACCGTGTGCGGATCCGCCTGTTCATACAGGCTGTGTAGGCAAGCAGCCTGGGTGGCACATGGTTGACCTGTGGGCGTGCCGTGCTCTCAACCCGTCGCGCGCCGCCGCGCCAGACCTTGTAGATCCAGGACACACCTGGAACGGCCGAGCCGCCTCGTAGGCTCCCATTCCCTGGTCAATCGCTGTCAGCACTCGATACGAAGATGCTGGACATAGGCCTGCTCACGACGCCAGCTCATCTCGCCTCCGGTCAAAAGCCACCGGAGCTTCTCCGAATCATACTGCAGGCCCGTTTCGGAAGCCCCCCGATTCCGCTCAGGGTAACTCGACCGAGGGTCGGTTCGCGAAGCGAACCGGATGAGGGTGCCACCTGCCGCGACTCCTCACCCGCCGCGCTCTGCGCAGCGATCTCTCTCGGCCTACACGTTGCTCATCCGCCTCTCGCAATCGGCCGCCGACAAACGTTCAGGCTGTAGCCTGGTTCCAAGTCCAGGCCCGGCCATCGGATAGACGAAACCGCCGCGGATATCGGGCAACTCGGTCACCACGTCGCGATACCACCCGGTGGTGAAGGCGCGGACGGTTTCCTGCACCAGCGTATTGGGACAGTTGAGCGACAAATGCACCGACGCGGTCAGCACCACAGGACCGGTGCAGTCGTGCGGCGCCACCGGCCGTCCCCACGCTTCGGCGAGTGTCGCGATCTTCTTCGCCTCGCCGATGCCGCCGCACCACGAAAGGTCGAGCATCACCACGTCCACCGCGTCGGCCTGCAGGAACTCGCGGAAAGCGCGGCGGGTTGCGACTGTCTCACTGGCGCAGATTGGAACGTCGGTGCGGGCGCGCAGGTTCGCCAACAGATCGGCGTTGACCATCTTGATCGGGTCCTCGGCCCAGAATAGCTGGAACGGTGCGAGCGCCCGCAACACCTGCTCGGCCGCCGGCGGAGTCCAGAGCGAATGCAGCTCCGCCATGATGTCCATCTTTCCGCCCACCGCATCCCGTATCTTGCGAAACGGCACAAGCGCACGATCGAGATCGGCGGCTGAGATGGAACGACCCTCGGTTGCCTCGGCCGCGAAGTCAAAGGGCCATATCTTCATGGCCGTGATGCCCTGCTCCAGCAGCGAATGCGCGAGTTCGTCCGCCCGATGCAGGAAGGCGTCCAGGTCTTCGTAGGGCCCTTCGGATTTCGCCGGATCCAGCCCCCAGTTGTCCGTCTTCTGCCCGACTGCGGCGCGAACATAGCGGTAGCCCGCGCAGGTGTTGTAGATGCGCACCCTGTCGTGCGACAGC
>Ga0335075_10011457_pt1 | contig 13408 bp, 12 predicted proteins | sample Lox_Sample_24_FD_206723 | JGI IMG/M metagenome (GOLD analysis project Ga0335075, IMG submission 206723) | Soil microbial communities from Loxahatchee National Wildlife Refuge, Florida, United States - Lox_Sample_2.4 | ecosystem: Environmental > Terrestrial > Soil > Wetlands | place: USA...
GCAGCAAGGCAGGCGAGCTCCAATTCCTGCGCAAACCTGTAAGGCCGGCTACTCTGCTGGCGACCGTCGAGGTGCTCGTCAAGCGCACCATGCCCGCTTGGCAGGGCTGCAGCGCGGGCGAGCGGCGGATGGCCGGGCTGCCGTCTGCGCCCAATCCTCTCTCCGAGATCGCTGTCATCGACGACGAGCCCATCCTCCGTGATTCCATCCGGGCCATGCTTGAGTCCCAGGGCTATAAGGTCGAAACGTTTACATCCGGCGAAGCCTTCCTGTCGGACCCGGATCATGGCCGCTTTCGCTGCCTGGTGGTGGATGTTTCCCTTGCGGGTATGGGTGGGCTCGAATTGCAGAGCCGTCTGAAATTGGAGCAGCGCTACACGCCGATCATCTTCCTGACCGCCTCCGGCGACGTGCCCTTAGCCGTTCGGGCAATGCGCGAGGGCGCCGCAGATTTCCTGCAGAAGCCGGTCGACAGCGTGACTCTCCGCCAGAGTATCGCCAGCGCCATGGAGCAGGGCTCGGCAACTGTGGCCACCCCATCGCAGCGTGCCGACACAGAGGCTCGGCTCGCCACCCTGACCAAGCGCGAGCGCGAAATCATGGACCGAATCGTGATGGGGCAGCTCAACAAGAACATCGCCACCGAACTCGGCATCAGCGAACGCACGACGGAGCACCACCGCCAAAGCCTCATGCGAAAGATAGGCGTTACGTCCCTCGCCATGCTGGTCAGGCTCGTGACGGCGACTGACGGCAATCGCTGACCCAATCTTGTGCCAAACCTTCGAGACGAAGCTCTGCGATTTCAGTGCCACCCCGCGCGATGACCATCGAATCGGCCGCAGGCAAGAATGCCGTGATGCATGTCGGCAAGCTCTACAACATCGCCGCGAGCCTGATCGCCCAGCGCCTGGTCGAGGAGGTGGGCGCGGTCGAAGAAGCGCGCTGCCTCCTCGTGAGCCAGATCGGATCACCTCTTGACCGGCCGCAGGCGATCGATGTGGCCGTTCGGGTTAGGCGAGGCTCGGGCGAGCCGCAGCGCCAGATCTTGAGCATCGTCGAAGAGGAGCTTACGCGCATTGGATCGATCGCCGCTGAACTCGCTGAAGGCCGCCGGGCAATAGGCCGCAGGCCTGTTCGCGCTGCTGCCGTTTGAAGGGGAGCAGGCGCGCCCGGCCGATGACACGGGTCAAAGCGGGTCGACTTATGAAGCCGATAGTTTTGGATGATCCGAGATTGGCGGCCACAGGACAGTATCATGGAAGATACCAAGCACTTTCGCGTAGCGGCGCTGGGCGCCTCGGAAGGCGGTCTTGAGGCGTTTCGGACCTTGCTCTCGTCGCTGCCGCCGGACTCGGGCATGGCGTTCATCCTGGTCCAGCATCTCGACCCTCAACATGTGAGCTTCATGGTCTCGCTGCTTGCCAGTCACACGCAGATGACCGTCTCCGAGGCGGGTGAAAGGACGCACCTTGAGCCGAACCAGGTCTATATCAATCCGTCCGGGTGCTATCTTACCGTCAGCGACGGCGAGCTGCGTCTCTCGCCCGTGGGCGGTGGCGGCCGGGCGCGGATGCCCTTCGACGTTTTGCTCGAATCCTCGGCTGACGCCTATGGCGAGCGGGCCGCCTGCGTTGTCCTGTCCGGCACGGGCTCTGATGGCAGCATCGGCGCCCAGGCGATACGCCTGAAAGGCGGGCTGACCATCGCCCAGGATCCGTCAGAGGCCGAATTCGACGGCATGCCACGCAGCGCCATCGCCACCGGCGCGATCGGCTTCGTCTTGCCATTGGAAAGGGTGGCCCGCGCTCTCGTCGATTTCGCCAAGTCGGGACTTATTCCGACCGATGTTGCCATGGGAGCTTTCCCCGCCAATAGCTCCTACGCCAAGATCATCGATTTACTTCGGCAGAAAAGCGCGCACGATTTCGATTTGCATAAGCGAGGCACGCTGATGCGCCGAATCCAGCGGCGCATGGCGCTCGCCAATATCGAGGATCCCGCGGTTTACATGAAGTTGCTGGAGACGGATCCCGACGAGGTCCGGAACCTGATCGACGACCTTTTCATCATCGTCACCAGCTTTTTCCGGGACGCCTCCGCCTTCGAGCTGTTGAAGACACAGATCCTTCCCGATATCCTGCACACCTTGCCGTATAACCAGTCGTTCCGCGCCTGGGTCGCCGGCTGCAGCACCGGCGAGGAAGCCTATTCCATCGCCATGTCCTTTACGAGGTCATCAATGAACTCGGCCGAGGCGGACGGATCGGCGCCGCGGCTCGCCCGTTTGTTCCTCAAGGAGGACCAAGGCTTCTGCCGAACGGGACGGCGTCGGCACGCTCGGCTTCGAGTTCTACAATGGCGCGATGAACACCGAGCAATGCTATCGCCTGCGCGACGCTTTCCTTTTCGCCCGCCGCCCGCCGACGCGGGTCATCGTTCTACAAGGCGGCCGCGATTTCTTCTCCAACGGAATCCATCTCAATGTCATCGAGGCGGCGACCGATCCGGCGCTTGTATCCTGGCGCAACATCAATGCCATCAATGATCTGATCCATGAAGATCATCACGACCATGTCGCATCTTGTGATCGCCGCTTTCCGAGGTAACGCCGGTGCCGGCCGCGTGATGCCGGGGCTGGCCGCCGATCATGTCTTTGCCCACGAAGGCGTGGTGCTCAATCCGCACTACAAGAGCATGGGCGGGCTTTATGGCTCGGAATATTGGACCTATACGCTCCCGCGCCGCATCGGCGAGGAGCGCGCGCAGGAGATCACGCAAGCTTGCCGTCCGATGGCGTCAAGGAAGCCAAGGCGATCGGCCTGATCGACGACGGCTTTGGCGCGGACCTCGTCGAGTTTGAGCAAATGCTTCGCCCCTCAAATGATCTTGGTGATGGGCACCATAAATGCAGGGCGACCTCGGCAATCATCATCTCGTCGCTCGCCGCACGCGTGGCAATGATCTCATGACCGCGCGCGGTGAGCTCGATCGCAAGCCTTTGGCTCAGGCTGTGTGGGCGGTCGTCAAAAACTGGATTTTCATGTTGCTCTCCCCGTTTTTCCTTGTGTTCTGTCTTGTGTTCTGTGGAGAGGTAATTTTGCGATGCACGAAATCGGCTTGCCAGTGCCTTATTCTTCGATGCACGCCGTCCGGAACCTGGCTCTGTACTCATGCGGAGTGACGTGGAGGAGACGCTGGAAGGAGCGGCGCATGCGTTCGGCCGTGCCAAAGCCACAAGCCTCCGAGATCGTTTCGATGGGCATGCTGGTTTGCTCGAGCTTGCAGCGGGCCGCCTCGACGCGTGCGTGCTCGACGAATTTCGCCGGGGTCCGGTCGGTTTCGGACCGAAACAGGCGGGCGAAATTCCGCGGGCTCATCGCCACGCGCTGGGCCAGATTCTCGACGCGATGATCATCCGCGGGATTTTCCAGGATCCAGGCCTGAAGCTGCCTGATATCGTGGCGGCTCTTCGCCTCGGCTTGCAAAAAAGGGCTGAACTGCGTCTGTCCGCCCGGCCGGCGCAGAAACACCACCATCATGCCGGCCACAAGGCGGGTGATTTCATGACCCAGATCCTCCTCGATCAACGCCAAGGTCAAATCGACGCCAGAGGTAATACCGCCTGAGGTATAGATATTGCCGTCACGAACGAAGATGAGATTGGGATCGACGCGCAGGGAGGGATAGGCGGCGGCAAGCCGGTCAGAATAAGCCCAGTGGGTTGTCACGCGGCGGTTTTTCAAGAGGCCGGCCTCAGCCAACAGAAACGTCCCCGTGCAGGTAGAGACGATGCGCCGGGCGCGCTGCGCCATATCTTTCACCCAGGCGACCAGCCCGGGTTCCGCGCAAGCCTGTTCTACGCCCTCGCCGCCCGCGACGATCAAAGTGTCGAGATCTTCCGTCACATCGCAACATCCATGTGTGGCGATGATCTGCAATCCACATTTGGTCTTGACCGGGCCTCGCGTTTCCGCAATCACCTGGATTTCATAACCCGGCTCGCTGGCGCGCCCGCTTCCACGAACATAGCGATCCGCATAAAAAAAGGCATCGAGCGGCCCGCAGACATTCAGAATTTCGACATCGGGATAGACAACAATCCCGATTTTGCGTACATGCTTCATGTCCCGCGCGCCGGGGATTTTAACGTTTAGGAGCGTTTGGGCAGAGCCCGTATCGAAAAGTCGGGACATGCGCAACGTGCAAAATATCCTATGCGGTTGTTTTGGTTTCAATGACAAAGAGCGCGCAATTCCTGCCATGCCGCTGCGTATCCGCCGACCACGCAAGAAACCTTCTTCGCCGTCGAAAATTGCGTATTATGGACTTTGCCGCCCCGTTCCGCATCGGAAAAAGATCTGAGGTCTCCGACGTTTTTTTGTGATATGCCTTGGCACCGTTCCGTCCGGCTTCCTCGACTGAATCGTTATTCGGCATGAAAGGGAGCCATCGCCCGTCGGCCAATCCCGCCGGTCGCACTCTGCGGTGTTCCGCTGCTAGCCGTCGATCGAAAGTTAGCAACAGGTCGCGCGGGCCTTGCCGCGCCGCAAAGGGGCGGCTTTTGCATTTGCGGGTCAATCGGGCTAATGACCCCGGCATGCAGCCATGCGACCCCCGCTTGACCCCCGCCCGACCGGACCTCGCCGCCGAAGAATGGCGCGGCCGGATCGAGGCGCCCCGTTATGCCGCAGGCCGCGTCATGCATGTGGCAACCGGCATCGCCGATGTGCGGCGTGCGCCCTCACATGACGCGGTCCTTGATACACAGGCGCTCTACGGCGAAACCCTCATCCTCTATGAGGATCAGGAGGGCTGGGGATGGGTGCAGCTCGGTACGGATCAATATGTCGGCTATATCGCCATGGCTGCTCTTTCGGCGGGAGGCCTCGAAGCCACCCATCGCGTCAAAGTCAACCGAACCCTGGTCTATCCATGCCCGGATCTGAAAATGCCGGTACGGCGGGCGTCGCCGCTTGGAGCTCGCGTCCGCGTGGAGGGGCAGAAGGGTGCCTTCGCGCGGATTGGCGAGACGGCATTTGTCTTTGCCGGCCACCTGGCGCCGGTCGAAGCGCGGGAGGCCGATTTCGTCGGGGTAGCGGAGCGCTTTCTGCACACGCCCTATCTTTGGGGCGGCAAGACGAGCCTAGGTATCGATTGCTCGGGCCTCGTCCAGGTCGCGCTTGATGCGGCGGGCATCGCAGCGCCACGCGACACCGACCTGCAGGAACAGGCGCTCGGCCAGCCGCTTAGCCCAAAGGAGCAAGGTACGCTTGCGCTGCAACGCGGCGATCTCATTTTCTGGCGCGGCCATGTCGGCATCATGCAGGACGCAACCAAGCTTCTGCATGCCAATGCCCACCACATGCTCGTGACAAGTGAAGATTTTTTGGCTGCACGTGAGCGGATTTTAGCCAAAACCGGCGAAGATGTCCGTACGATCAAAAGACTAAGCTTGGCTTAGCACCCAATGGGCTTGCCTTGGCCACCCCCTGACGCTTCGGCCGTAGCGCGCAAGTTTCCCGTGCCAAGCCCGCTTGGGTTGATGCCGTTTATGGACTAGATCACGATGATTTTGGATCGAATCGATCCAAAATCATGAAACGTCATCGATTTTCTAATTTAGAGCGGGATGCGAGCGCAAAACCGTTTTCACATCGCTCAACCCGCTCCGGATGAACCAAAGGCCAAGCTATGAAGCTAGCCGGACTTCATATTCTGATCCTCGCCGCCTACGGATTTTTGGGCGATGCGGCCGGCCGGGCGGCGGAAGCCAATGATTATCCCACGGAAGCGCGCGCCGATTATGTGTTCGTCTGCATGCAGACCAATGGCGAAACGTCCGACATGCTTCATCGCTGTTCCTGTTCAATCGATGTCATCGCTTCCCTTTTACCTTATGACCGCTATGTGGCGGCGCAGACCGTAGCGAGTCTCATTCAGGTCCAAGGACAGATCGGAACCATGTTCCGGGCGAGCGAGGAGACGAAGGCCATGCTGGCCGACCTGCGCCGGGCGGAGGCGGAAGCCGAAATCCGCTGCTTCTGAGACTTCTTGAATCGGGTTTCGCTTTCCTGCCCCAGCCGCCTGTGGAGGGCCAGCAGGCCTTAATTGACGTCACATTTGCGACATTCAGCGCCATGCCGCGCCGCCCGTGGCTTTATGCTGGTCCGCAACTTGCTTCGCATGAGTTCTGCTGGTCAGACGTGGATTTTCAAAAGGGCGTTCCTGATGGCGTTCACCTTTATTTGCAACACCGATGCCGTGAGTGAAGGGAGCATGGGCCTCTTTCATGCCGGCAAGAAGAGCGTGCTCCTGCTTTGGCCGACGGGCGGTGAGCTCAAGGCTTATCGTGGGCGCTGTCCGCATGCGGATATGCCGCTGAGCGACGCCAACTTCAACGGACAGACTGTCACCTGCTCCCAGCACCAATGGGGTTTCGACGGCACCAGCGGCAAGTGTGTGACTCATCTCGTGCGCAACGCGCTGCATCCCTACCCCCTGAGGGTCGAGGGTGAGGAGATTCAGGTCGATGTCGGACCGATCAAGGAGGCGCGTGCGCCGGCATGACTTCCAACTATAGAACGTTTCCTGCTTCTGTTGAATCGTGAAACGGTTCTATTTTTTGATGTGTCGCATTTTCTCGACGCGAACCGGTCCGCTTCGCTGGAAAATGCCTGTATCAGCGAAAAAGCCTCTCGACGGCGTGGGTGTTACCACAACGGCACAGTCCGTCGCCTGAACGCCCTCTTCAACGTCACGGGCCAAGGAATTCCCCAAATAAGCCCCCGCATAACTTGCCTTTTAGATCACGATGATTTTGGATCGAATCGGATCCAAAATCATAGTATGTGATCGATTCTCGTAATTTAGAGCGGGATGCGAGCGCAAAGCCGCTTCACACTTTTGCTCATCCCGCTCTAGGCTGGGATTGGGTGTCCTGATTTGTGGCGCGCCCGGAGAGATTCGAACTCCCGACCCCTAGATTCGTAGTCTAGTGCTCTATCCAGCTGAGCTACGGGCGCCTGCCGCAACATGAGCGCTTTTTCCGGCTTCAACTGAACCGGGAAATGGCTCCGTTTTATAATTTAACGCGATCTGGCGCCCACTTCGCGTATAGATGATGTGGAAGCCCGCCATGGTCGGCATGACATTGATGACCGCATGAAGGATCGAGCGCGAGACTTAATCGTTCATCTTTGCCCTGGCAATAGGGCCGTTTGAAAATCGCGGATGGCGCTCCCTACGGGACTCGAACCCGTGTTTTTGCCGTGAGAGGGCAACGTCCTGGACCGCTAGACGAAGGGAGCGGGCAAGCGCAACGCTCTATTACCCGCAAGCCAAGGCGGCTGCAAGCGCCGCTCCGCACCCAACCTTTCCGAGTTTCGGTGCGACGCCCCGATGGAGGGAGAAACGGGCCCAAAGGACATTGGATTTTCGGCCATCCCACGCCGATCGGACCGGGATGGCACCTGAAACACCATGAGCCAGGCTTGCAAGAAATTCTTTGCGCCAAACTTTGGGAATTCCCCTCAGCCATTTGTCCGATTTCAGGCCGGCCTGATCGCTTTACAATTTCACTGTCAAAATCCTCTTATAGTGAACGCATCCATGCCGATAGTGAGCGCATCCATGCCAAGAGAAACGCGGCATGCGCCCCCTCTCCAGCTCTGAATCCGGCCGGGCATTTTCATGACTGACATTTCCATTGAGCCGCTGCGTCCGCCCGCCCCTGCGCCGCTGGAACGCCCCGTCGGGTTCTTCAAAGCCTATCGTCTGATGCGCAAGAACCCAATCGAGACCTGGACCCGCGCTCATTTCGAACTGCCGATCGTGGTCGGGCGGACGATCTACGGTTGGACCGCGGTTGTAAACGATCCGGCCGCGATCCGCCGGGTCCTCATCGACAATGCCGCCAATTATCGAAAGGACGAGTTACAGAGGCGCCTGATCGGACCGGGCCTGCGCGATGGGCTTCTCGAGGCCGAAGGAGAGGACTGGCGGTTCCAGCGGCGCACGCTCGCACCTTTGTTCACGCCGAAAACCATCGCCTCATTCGAGCCCGCCATGCGGGCCGTGGCGGAAGAGCTTGTGCTGCACCTTTCGCACCAGCGGGATGGAAAGGTGATCGATATCCAGAGCGAAATGGCCCGCGTGACACTCGACATATTAGGGCGGACCATTTTTTCCGATGGGCTTGGCCGGGATGGGAACGAATTCGCTGCCGCCACCACCAAAATTCTTGCAACCGTCGGCCATCTCGATCTCTTCGACCTTTTCCGTCTTCCCGATTGGGTGCCGCGCTTGTCGAAGCTTGGCGGGCGTAAGGCGGAACAATTTCTCAAAATGGCCGTGCAAGATCTCATGCTGCGGCGCAAGAGGCTATTGGGCGGGGACGGCGCCAAGGGCCCGCCCGACATTCTGGCCTTGCTGCTCAGTGCCCAAGATCCGGAAACAGGCAGCGGACTCTCCGACAAGCAGATCATGTCGAATATCAGGACCTTCATCGCGGCCGGGCATGAAACGACATCCAATGCCTTGACCTGGTCGCTCTTCCTTCTCTCCCAATCGCCGCAATGGCAGGATGTGCTCGCTGAGGAAGCCCGCGAGGTTTTAGCTGGCCAGGCTGAGGATCAGGTCGCCCGACTTACCAAGACACGGGCGGTGATCGAGGAAGCGATGCGGCTTTATCCGCCCGCCGCCAGCATGACTCGGGAAGCGATCGGCGCGGATGATCTGGCCGGCCAGCGGATCCGGAAAGGCACGCTCGTCATCGTGGCGCAATGGGTCTTGCACCGACACCGGCGGCTTTGGGCGGATCCCGATTGCTTCGATCCGCGCCGCTTCCTCCCGGAGGCGCGCGACAAGATTGACCGTTTCGCCTATCTGCCGTTCGGGGCTGGACCTCGCATCTGCATCGGCGCATCCTTTTCGATGCAGGAAGCTGTGATCATTCTGGCGCATCTCATGCGCGCCTTCCGCTTCGAGGCGCAGAAGGGCCATGTCGTGGTACCGGTGCAGAGGATCACGCTGCGGCCGGCAGGCGGGATGCCACTGATCCTGCGCCAGCGCACACCTTGATGGTGCCTATGGGCAACCCCGGGTCGATGGCTTAAACGTGGGGGCAAAGGCTTTCGCACCCCGCTCTAGTCAAGAGAAACGGCTCTCCTCATGCGCCATTCGCTCCCAATCTTTGTTCAAAGGCCCCTTGAGTCCTTAGCCTTTTGTCTGGCGGTTCTGACGCTCAACCTTGCTTGCCTGGCAAGCCCGCTCGCCGCGCGCCCGGTCGTACCCGCCGAGCAGCGTTATCTTCCCTATGACGGCGATCTGCCGGCGTGCAACGACGCCTCCGTTCTCGATCGCATCGAAGACCGATTTGACGACCGTGAATCCGAGTTCTGGAATTCGGGGCTCCTGATCGTCGGTTTCGACCACATCAGAGAGATCGGCTACAGGACCAATGGCGCGGATTACATTCCGCGCCGCTTCTGCACCGCGCGCGCCTATCTGAACGATTCAACCCTGCACAGTGTGTCTTATTCGATCGGCGAGGATCTGGGCTTTCTCGGCTTTGGCTTCGGCGTCACCTGGTGCGTCGACGGGCTGGACCGCAATTATGCTTACGCGCCTCATTGCAAGATGGCACGCCCATGAGCCGGAATGGCGCACGCCTCACAAGACGAGGCGGACTCGGGAAGACTCGCTTGGCAATCGGGTCGGTGGTCGTGGCCTGGCTCACATCCTGCGCGATGGCGGGCCTGAGCGCCGCGCCGGTCCTCGACGAGACTGTAGGTTTTTCGGCTCGTTTCCTGCCGCTTCGCCCAATTCAGGCGGGTGGCGATACGCCGGGAAATTTCGATTTTTATGTTTTGGCGCTTTCCTGGTCGGCGGGTTTTTGCGAAACGCAGGCCAGAGGGCGTTTCGAAGGCGGTCAATGCGCCGCCGGCGCCAATCAGAGCTTTGTCGTCCACGGGCTTTGGCCGCAGAATGAACATGGCTATCCATCGAATTGCGGGGCTTTCCCCCGCAACCCCCCGCGCACCGCGCTCGATGCCGTGCGGGGGCTTTATCCGAGCGAGAGCCTCGCCCGGCATGAATGGCAGGTGCATGGCACCTGCTCAGGGCAAAGCCCGACGAATTATTTCGCCGATGTGCGGCGGGCCTTAGACCAGGTGACCATTCCTCCGTCCTTTACCGCACCGAGCGAACCGCAAAGCCTTGCGCCGCTCGACATCGCGCGCGCCTTCATCGCTGCCAATCCGCGCCTTCGGCCAGGCATGCTTGGCGTAACCTGCAAGGACGGCGTCTTGCAGGAGGTTCGAATTTGCCTTTCCAAGAATCTGCGCGATTTCCATGCCTGTCCGGAGGTCGTCCGGCAAGGCTGCCGATTGCCCGAAATCTCGGTACCGCCGCCCTTGTGAGACGCTCGCAGACTCTTCGATCAGATCGTCTGCGCAATCGGCATGCGATCTTGCCCGTCGATTCAGCCCAAAGATAAGAGCCGATCTCTCCGATATCGCCGCTCGAGTGTTTCCCGCTTCAAGATCACGATGATTTTGGATCGAATCGATCCAAAATCATGAACCGTAATTTAGAGCGGAATGCGAGCGCAAAACCGCTTCACACTTTTGCTCATCCCGCTCTATTGAATCGGGAAACGCACGCGGAGGATACGGAAAAAAGCACCTGCGGGCGTAGGCATCGCAGGGCAGACAATGGTTTTCCGATAAGGGCGTGGATGGCCGCGACGACCCCCGGAACGTCCCCCGATGCAAAGCCGATCTCCACACGACTCTGCTTATCATTGGACCATTGCTGACCATAGAACGCTTTCCACAAACCGGTTTCAATTGACCGATCGGTGTTCTCTCTTTAACGTAAAGCTTTGGAATGTAAGGTGGCGAACCATGCCTCAGGCGCGCTTTGCCGTTAATATCATTGAGTTATTTAATGATTTAAGGAGGCGTGCCGGGCGCCGCAGCGTGGCCGTGATGACGGTCATGGTGGCGCTCGCGGCATTGTCGGCAACTGCCGCCGCTGCCTGGACCAGAAGCGGTCCTATTCCCGGCGCCTTTGTGGCCAGCCTCGCCTATAATGCGGACGGTTCGGTTCTCTACGCCGGCGGCATCGGCAAGGTGTTCCGCAGCACCGACAACGGCGGCAGCTGGACGGCGTCGGACTTGCCAGCGGCGTATTACAGCTCGGTCGTGATCAGCGTCGCGATCAGCCCGCTCGACAAGAACCTCGTCCTCGCCAGCACCTGGGACGTCAGCCTCCCGACCAATTATGACACTCAATACGGTCCCGAGGGCGATGCCGTCTTTGTCAGCAGCGACGGCGGTGTCACCTGGACATTGACGGATCTGCCAAACCAGGTCGAGTCCGACGATAGCCAATACCCTTATTACCCGGTGTGGGACCCGCTGACAAAGGAAACCGCCTATGCCGGCACCGGCGGCTATGACGGCAACGGAGCGGTCTATCGGACCACGAACGGCGGCAAGACCTGGTCGCTGGTGTATTCCGTCGGCGACATAAACCAGCCGTTTCTGAGGGGGCCGATGGCCGCGGCGCCGACCAAGCCGGTATCTCTCTATTTCGCGGCCGAGGATTTCAATTATGCGAGCGACGGCCTCGGTTATATCGCGCAGAGCACCAACGGCGCCGTTACCATTTCGACGATCTGGCCGCTCAATTATATCGGCTTTCCGGGCTATGGACCGGTGCTGACCGCCTTTGCCTCCGATCCGAAAAACCCCAAGATCGTCTACGCGCTGGCCAGCGGCTACAATGACGGCACTCTCGATAATTTCGAATCTCTGCAATTTTTGTATTCGCCGAATAACGGCGTCAACTGGGAATCGCCAAAATCGGGCTTGCCGGAGCCGAATACGGTGTTCGGCACGGCTTTGGCGGTCGATCCGACAAGCAGAGCGGTGCTCCTGCCGCTGTGCTGCGAGCCGCACAACGAACTCTATTCGTCGAAAGACTTCGGCGCGACTTGGTCGGCAGTTGCTGGGGTCGAGACAAGCGTCGCCAGCCTGGCGGCGCGACCTGGGCTCAGCATCACGGTGCCGGCGATGCTTGCGGCCGCCGGGCAGGGTGGGGTTCTGGTCAGCGCCGACGCCGGCGCACACTGGGCGACCCGCAATGACGGGCTTTCTCCCGCCAATATCGCCGACCTTGTCGCCGATCCGACCAAGACAACCATCCTCTATGTCGGGACCAAGGCCGGCGTGTGGCGCAGCACCAATGGCGGCACCAGCTTTACCGAAATCGACGACAACCTCACCGATCGGCAGGTCGAAGCATTGGCGCTCGACAGCAAAGCCGCAACCCATGTCCTCTACGCCGCGACTTCGACCGGCGTCTACCGTTGCGAGAACCCGGCAGCCGTCGCGCCGGTTTGGACCGAAATCACGCCGGAGGCCAAGCATGTGGGCGATTTCGGGCTGGCGGTCGACGGCGCGACGGCGGGAAGTCTCTACGTCTCGACCAATCTGCATTTAGGCGGAGATTCCAATGTCAGTCCGGTTGTGCCACGCGAAATCTACCACAGCGACGATTACGGCACACATTGGACGCTGACCGCTTTCAACAGCGTGACCGGCAACGACATCCCGCAGGCAATAATCGCCGATCCGAAAACCCCCGGCACGCTTTATGCTGCGGCCGAGGTAGAAACGACCGTCTACAAGTCAATCAATGGAGGGAAATCATTTGTTCAAATTTTGAACGCCGAGGGCAACCAATTCGTCTGGGGCCAAGCTGATTCATTGAACCCCCGTACCCTCTACCTGCTGACAACCAATGCCGATACCGGGCAGTCGCAGATTTTGCGCAGCACCAATGGCGGGCAGCTATGGGATTCGGATGCCACCACGCCACCGAATGGCGGGAATATCCTGCGCCTTGCGGCCGATCCCAGCTCGTCGCGGATTTTCGCTCTGACCCTCAATACGCTGCAGGTCGGCGAAGGCCAGGATTACGTGCTGTATCTCTACGAGAGCGTGAACCGTGGGATCACCTGGACGAATATCGTCGGCAAGTTGGGGAGTTTGTGCAATCCGTGCTCCGCCGGGCTCAACGGCGGCTTCACGGTGCCGACCGTGACGAGCAACCCGTCCATATGGGCGACCGGCAAGACCTTGGCCGTTTCGACGCCCCTCTCGCCGCAACTGTTCATGGAGCCGCTGCCCTGAGCCGGGTAAGCCGAATGGTCGTTTCAGGCATTCCCATGCCGTCAGGTTCGCCGTAACGGATTGGTACCCCTGGTGGCGCCTCCTCCTCACCTGCCTCCTCCCCCGCAAAGCGGAGGGCGAGGGTCATTGCCGCAAAGCCGACCCGCGAAGGAAAGGGTGAGGGGACCGAGGATGGATAACGTCCCTTTGCTCCAGCGCGATGAGCA
>Ga0335075_10011458_pt1 | contig 13406 bp, 9 predicted proteins | sample Lox_Sample_24_FD_206723 | JGI IMG/M metagenome (GOLD analysis project Ga0335075, IMG submission 206723) | Soil microbial communities from Loxahatchee National Wildlife Refuge, Florida, United States - Lox_Sample_2.4 | ecosystem: Environmental > Terrestrial > Soil > Wetlands | place: USA: Florida...
ATCAAAGAGACACGTGTGCCAATCCCGGCCAAGCCCGGGCGGCCTGCCCGGCACGACTATGAGTACGAGCGCAACGGCACCGCCAACCTGTTCATGTTGTTCGCCCCGCTGGAGGGCTGGCGGCATGCGTCGTTGCGGAGCCATCGATTCAGAGATCCACATCAACGACGTGGGGCACTAGGCCGCCGCCGCCTCGCGGCTGGCACGTATCTTCGCCACGCGCCGGCCATCCATCTCCAGAACCTCGAACCGCCAGCCAGCGAACACGATGCGGTCGCCCGTGCGCGGCACGCGGCGCAGCAGCGCCAGCAACAGGCCGGCCAGTGTGTGGTACGTACCCTCGGCCGGAAGATCGGGCAGCAGCAAGCGTGCCTTCGCCTCATCCACCGGCATCAGGCCGTCCAGCACAAAATCGGGCTCGCCGGCGGCCCCACCGCCGCCTGGCTGCACGGCAACATCCGTGGGTTCGCCTACGATCGCCTCGAGCACATCGGCCGCAGTGACGACACCTTCCAGGCTGCCGTACTCGTCCAGCACCACTGCCATGCCCAGCGGGTCGGATTTCAGCCGTTCCAACGCGTCTAGTGCCGTAACAGTGTCAGGCACCACCATCGCCTGGCGAAGCGTGGCAGCCACCGACAGGTCTGCGCCGTCCAACAACCGATCCAGGAGATCCTTCGCCCGCACAACCCCCACCACGTTGTCCACTGAACCGTCGCACACCACGAAACGCGAATACGGTGCCGCCTTGAGTGTCGCGATTGCCTGTTCAGGCTCTCCGCTGAGATCGATCCATACCATCTCGGTCCGCGGAGTCATAATGGCGCGCACCGGCTTGTCGGCCAAGCGTAGCACGCGCTCAATCATGTCGCGTTCCTCGGCCTCGAGCACGCCCGCCTGGGCGCCCTCGGCGACTAGTGCCTTCAGCTCTTCCTCCGTCACCGTTTGCGGCGCAGTGCCCTCAAGGCCGAACGCTCGCAATACTAGCGCCGATGAGTGCCCAAGCAGCCACACCACTGGCCCGGCGGCGCGAGAGAGCCAGGCGATCGGTGCGGCCAATGCTGCCGCAATTTGCTCGGGGCGGCGCAGAGCAATCTGCTTTGGGGCCAGTTCACCCAGCACCAGCATCAGGTAGGTCGTGACCACCACGACAATGCCCAGCGCCAGCGTGCCGGAGAGCGTCGCCAGCCCAGGAATGCGGGCCAGCCAGCGTTCCAGTTGCTCGCCGATGCGGGCGCCGCCGAACACGCCAGTGAGCACGCTTACCAAGGTCACGCCCACCTGCACGGTGGGCAGGAAACGCTGCGGGTCCTCGGCGAGGCGGCGGGCCCGGGCAGCGCTGGCTACACCCTTGTGCTCCATAACCGCCAGACGAGCGCGCCGCGCCGATACCAGGGCGAGTTCGCACATAGCGAACAGCCCATTGATCAGGATCAGGAGCAGGATGATGAGGACTTCCAGAGCAATGCCCATAGCGCTCGCACGGTTCCAGGCTGCGGGGTGTCTCTGCTCATACCATGTCGGCCCGTTTCGCCCATGCCAATGCACTACTGTAGCCCGAAAAGGTAGGCGCTCTCGTTCGATCACAAATCGAGGTGGCGTATCGCCCTCGCCTTCCAGGCCGAAGTCGGCTAGATATAGTGGGATGCAGCCAAGGCCGGCCCGTCGGGGTCGCGGCCAGCCGACGAAACGATAGAGCCCCTGATTGAGCGACACTCCTGACGACCCGGCGGCCCGGCCGCCCGGCCCGCCTGAAGACACCCAGCCGGTCACGCTTGAGGAGGAGATGCGCCGCTCCTACCTCGATTATGCCATGAGCGTGATCGTCGCGCGCGCCCTGCCTGATGCGCGCGACGGGTTGAAGCCGGTGCACCGGCGCATTCTCTACGGCATGCAGGATGGCGGCTACACCGCCGACAAGCCCTATCGCAAATCGGCCCGCGTGGTCGGTGATGTGATGGGCAAGTACCATCCGCATGGCGATGCTGCGATCTACGACGCCATGGTGCGTATGGCGCAGCCCTTCTCCATGCGCGTGCCATTGATCGACGGGCAGGGCAATTTCGGCTCGGTGGACGGGGACAACCCGGCGCACATGCGTTACACCGAGGTTAGGCTCGCCCGCGCCGCCTCCCTGCTGCTGACCGACATCGACAAGGACACCGTCGATTTCCAGCCGAACTACGACGAGCAGGAGCAGGAACCGGTCGTATTGCCGGCGAGATTCCCGAACCTGCTGGTGAATGGCGGCAATGGCATCGCCGTGGGCATGGCGACCAATATCCCACCGCACAATCCGGGCGAAATCATCGAGGCGACGCTGGCCTTGCTGGCCGAGCCGAACACGTCGTTGGACGAGCTGTTGCGCATCGTGCCAGGGCCGGATTTTCCCACCGGCGGCGTCATCGTCGGACGGTCCGGCATTCGCGCGGCGTATGAGACGGGGCGGGACTCAATCGTGCTACGCGCACGCTCCGACATCGAGGACATGGGCCGCGACCGCCAGGCAATCATCTTCACCGAGATCCCCTATCAGGTGAACAAGAAGACTCTGCTGGAGCGCATCGGCGAACTGGTGCGGGAGAAGCAGATCGAAGGCATCACCGGTGTGCGCGACGAAAGCGACCGGTCGGGCATGCGCGTGGTGATCGAGTTGCGGCGCGACGCCACGCCAGATGTGGTACTGAACCAGCTCTATCGCTTCACGCAGTTGCAGATCACCTTTGGCATCAACATGCTGGCACTGGACAATGGCCGGCCGCGGCAGTTGGGGCTGAAGGACGCGTTGCAGGTGTTCATCCACTTCCGTGAGGACGTGATCGAACGCCGCGCGCGATTTGAGTTGGAGAAGGCGCGCGAGAATGCACACAACCTGGTGGGTCTGGCGATCGCGGTCGCGGATATCGATGAGGTGATCCACCTGATTCGTGCCAGCCCGGACGCCGCGGCGGCACGTACCGCGCTGATGGAACGGGACTGGCCGGCGGCAGATGTCGCTCCCCTGCTAGGGCTGATCGATGAGCCCGGCAACGTGATCACGCCCGAGAACACTGTGCGGCTGACCGGAGAGCAGGCGCGCGGCATCCTGGAATTGCGGCTGCAACGGCTGACCGGGCTGGAGCGCGAGAAGATCCACGCCGACCTGACCAAGATCGCGGAAGAAATCCGTGCGCTGCTGGAGATACTGGCGTCGCATCCGCGCCGCGTTGAGGTGATGCGCGAGGAACTGCTGAAAGCGCGCACCGACCTGGCACGGCCTCGGCTGACCGACATAGTCGATGCCATCGCCGACCAGGACGACGAAAACCTGATCGAGCCGGGCCAGATGGTCGTCACGATTACCCGCGACGGCTTCATCAAGCGCACGCCGTTGGAGACGTTCCGCGCACAGAACCGCGGCGGCCGGGGCCGAACCGGGGCGGGAACGCGCGGTGACGATATCGTAACGCGCAGCTTCCACGCGCATACACATCAATGGGTGTTGTTCTTCTCGCTGGGTGGCAAGGTGTTTCGCGAGAAGGTGTGGCGGTTGCCGGAAGCCGGGCCGAACGCAAAGGGCCGCGCGCTGGTGAACCTGCTGCCGGAGCTGGGCGCGGATACGATCACCACCGTGCTACCGCTGCCCCAGGATGAGACGCTGTGGGACTCGCTGCATCTCGTGTTTGCGACGGCGCAGGGGAATGTGCGGCGCAACCGGTTGTCCGATTTCCGCAATGTTCGCTCGGCCGGGCTGATCGCGATGAAGCTGGACGAGGGCGACCATTTGATCGGCGTCGCCACCTGCCGCGAGGGCGACGATGTGCTGCTGGCGACCCGTAAGGGCCGCTGCATCCGGTTCCAACTGTCGGACGACACCGTGCGGGTGTTCGCCGGGCGCGATTCCACTGGCGTACGGGGTATCCGGTTGCTAAGCGGCGATGCCGTGATCAGCCTCTCCGTGCTACGCCATGTCGAGGTGAGCATCGAGGAGCGCGCGGCCTATCTGCACCTTGCCAACGCACGGCGTCGCGCCATTGGAAACGGCGAGAGCAATGGCCATGGTGGCGCGGAAGACGATCCCGCGCAAGCCAACGACCCCACGGATGGCGAAGAAGCCACGGCGGAGGTGGCGTTGTCACCCGAACGCATCGCCGAACTCGAAGCCGCCGAAGAGATGTTGCTGACTGTTACCGACCTGGGCTTCGGCAAGCGGTCGTCGGCTTATGAATATCGTGTGACCGGCCGTGGCGGGCAGGGGATTGCCAATATCACGCTCGCACCGCGTAATGGCACTACTGTTGTGGCAACCTTCCCGGTCCGCAGCGGCGACGACGTGATGCTGGTGACCGATGCCGGGCGTCTGATCCGCGTGCCCGCCGATCAGGTCCGCATCACGGGTCGCCAGGCTATGGGCGTGACGTTGTTCCGGGTCATCGCGGCCGAGCGGGTAACCAGCGTGTTTCCCGTGATCGAGGACGACGACGAAGAGACCGGGTCTGAGGACGATGCCTGAGCAACAAAAAACCAAGATCCGCGGCGAGACTGCGGGAACCGCCAGGCAGCGCCGCGTTGGCTTGTATCCCGGGACGTTCGATCCCGTCACGAACGGACATCTCGACGTAATCGGGCGCGCCGCGCGTTTACTCGACAAGCTCGTCGTCGGTGTGGCCATGAATCCCGGCAAAGGCCCCCTCTTGCCGCTGGACGAGCGCGTCGAGTTGGTGCAGGCGGAAATCACCAGCATCGCCTCGCACAACGGCATGGTCATCGAGGTGGTGCCGTTCGACACCCTGCTGGTCGAGTTCGCGCGCAAGATCGGCGCCAGCATGATCGTTCGTGGTCTGCGCGCAGTCTCCGATTTCGACTACGAGTTTCAGATGGCCGGCATGAACTACCGTATGGCGCCGGACATCGAGACGGTGTTCCTGATGGCCAGCGAACGGCATCAGTTCATCGCCTCACGCTTGGTGAAAGAAGTTGCGATGCTGGGCGGCGACATCTCTTCTTTCGTGCCGCCACTTACTTTGCAGCGCGTGCTGCAACGCATCCGCGGCTAAAGCACAGGGCCAGCCGCGGGTTGTTTGGAGGTGGCCGATGTACTGCTGTGCCTTCATGCCGGCTGGCATTTTGTTGGGGAACCAAATCCGGCTTGCCGGATTTGCAGTCACACCACGGAGCGCTGTTAGTTTCTGCATCGGCTTCGCGATGCAGAAACTCTTAATCTGTTACCTATACGGAACATATACTCACTAGCCAACCACGCCTTCGGGGCGCACTAGATGCACACGGATGAATCGGAGGTAACGCGGGCGTTCGGGTCCAGCGTGAACGCTCATGTCTCCCGGACGACGGCGCCGGGGAGACCTAGATTCGGAGAGGCCGCATCCGCGTGTGTCCAAGCCTTTGCCTGTGCCTGGAGTCGGGGGCGTGGCGGACGGAACATAGGCACGATCATCGGCGTTCGCTCAGGGCCAACCGGATGCCAAGCCCGATCAGCACGGCATTCGCGCACCATTGCTGGACTCGCGACAAGAGTGGATTGCGAGCGAGCAATCTCGCGAGCGATCCCCCGATGAACGGCACGGCGAGGTTGGTTGGAAGGCCGGTTACCCGAAACAGCAGCCCCAGGATCGGCATTTGCGCGCGCGTGTCGCCGCGGCTCGGATCGACGAACTGCGGCAAGAAAGAGCAGGAAAAGACGATCGGTTTGGGGTTTAGAAGGTCCGTTAGAACATTTTGGCAAACGGCGTTGAGCGATGTTCGATACGGACCTGCAATTTGGGTGCAGCAGGGTCCGCGTTCCCATTGACCGTGGACGAGCGGGGTTCAGTGCCGCGGCCTCGCACGGATGGCTGGGGTCAAGACTGGCCGTGATGCGTACTTACATCTGCCTTGCATTCGCCGCCGGCGCCTTCAACTTTCGCGGCAGGTCGTGCGCGCAGCGGCCCAGGCCGAGACAGAAATGATCGACGACCGGCGCAAGCCGCTCTGTCGCTTCGCGCGTTGCGGCATTCGCGGCTGTCAGGCGCGCTGCCGCTTCCTGCGCGCGATCCATGATGCGCGGCCAATCGAGCTTGGGCAGGGCGCCATCGCGCAACACGAACCGGCCGCCCACCATGACGTCGCGCACCGCCATGCCGTCCTCGGCGTTCACCAACTGCTGCACCGCGTTGTTCAGCGGCACCAGGTTGACGTGGTGCAGATCGAGGAACGTGAAATCCGCCTTGTAGCCGGGCGCGATCCTGCCGATCTGGTCGGCCATGCCCAGCACCGCGGCGCTGCCTTCGGTGGCCATGCGCAACGCTTCCGCGGCGCCGATCCAGTCGGCGGACGGGCGGTCGAACACGCGGGAGACGAAGGCGGCGAGGCGCATCGCCTCGAACATGTTCTGGTTGTCGGCGGAAGACGAACCGTCGGTGCCGACGCCGACCGTCACGCCGGCGGCAATGGCGCGGCGCATGTCGGCGATGCCGTTGCCGAGCCGAAGGTTGGAACCGGGATTGTGCGCGAGCGTTCCGCCGTGTTGCGCGAGCAATTCGATTTCCGCGTCGTCGATCCAGATGGCGTGCGCACCGCTGAAGCCGGGGCCAAGCAGGCCGAGCCGGTGAAGATGCGCAGTGAGCGTGGTGCCGTAGCGGCGTTGCGCCGCTTCGCGCTGCACCGGCGATTCGGCCAGGTGCGTTTGCAAGGGCATGTCGAATTTCGCCGCCATGTCGCGGCAGGCCGCCATGAACTCGTCAGAGCAATGCAGCGGGATGGTCGGTGCGATGCCGAGCCGGATGGTGTCGCGCGGGAACGCCCAGGCGGAGGCGGCATCGTCGATGGGTGTTAGAATGGCTTCTGCCGGCGCGGTGCGCATGGTTTGCGCCAGGGCGCCCAGTTCCGGCGGGAAGGCGTCGAGCAATCCGGGAATCGCCTGGTAGAAGCTGCGGTCTGCGATCATCGGCGCGATCACCGCGCGGATGCCCACATCCGCATAGGCCTGCGCCACATTGCTCAGGCTTTCCACCGTCGGGGCCGGCAACATGGCGGAAAGGTCGTAGCAGGCGGTGCAGCCTTTGCGCAGCATCTCGACGGCGGAGAGCAAGGTGGAGAGATAGCGGTCGTCCGCGCTGCGGCTGCCGTTGATCCAGGGGCCGGCGTTGAGCAATAGTTCCAGGGACCAGCGGTCGCCGACGCCTTTGCCGAGACCGCCGTGGCCGTGGGTGTGGGCGTTGATCAGGCCCGGAATGATCAGGCGGTTGGCGGCGTCGATGCGCTGCGCGTCGATGATCGTGCCGGGCGGGAGGATGGCGGCGATGCTGTCGCCTTCCAGCACGATGTCGGCGGGGCGGGCGGCAGGTTCGTTCGGCAGCAGGACGATGCCGCCGGCGATGACGCTGCGAATGGGTGGCATGGGTCAACTCCGGCGCTGCCGGGGCAAACACCAGCACGCCGGTTGGTGCCGGCACAAGTCGCGGTGACCTGGGGTGCCTGGCAGGTTTACTCCGCCGCAGCCATCAGGGGCGGGGTTTCGATGTAGCTTTGAGCCAGCCGCCGGCCGGTCTCGCGCAGCAGCTTCCTGTCGGCCTCGGGGGTTTTTGCCGGCGGCACGCGCACGACCGTGTCGTTGCAATAGGTCGGGATGGTTCCGGTGCCGTTACGGAACAATCCGGCAGGGTCGGTCCCGGCCTTGACCGAACGGATGCCGCGGCGGACCTGGCTGCGGAACAAAGTGATGCCGCGGTCCGTGGTGCCGAGGTGCTCCATGCCATGCACGGCGATCGGGCGCTGCGACACCTGCGCTTCGAAATCCTGCGGACGGCGCTGGCTTTCTTCATAGGTGGGGGCGGCGAGCTGGCCGGGCAGCATGACGGTGCGGTCGGCCCACCAGGCGGGCGTGACCACACCTTCGGTCTCGCTGACATGGCGCAGTTCGATCAGCATCGTGTTGGTATCGTCGAGCGGCACGATCCAGCGGCTCATCATGGGTCCGCTGAACGGATGCGGCTGCTGGCCGGTTTCCCAGATCGGCGCGACCTGCTGGAGGTTGGGCAGCACGTTTTCCACCATGCGCGCCCAGACGTTGTCGCCGACCCGGCGGGTGGCGATGTAGATGATGCCGACGGGGGTTTCGGCGAATTCAAGTTCGGGGAGGACGCCGAATTCGTCGGTGAACACGGCGCCGCTGACGATGGTGTGCAGGAACGAGGTGTGCACCGCGTCCATGGTGTTTTCGAGAATTTGCAGCCAGTTGCAGGGATAGACGTATTTCTGGCCGGGCATGAGCCGGTAGCCGCGCCGGGTGAAGCTGTCGTAATTGGGAAAGGCCGGCATCTGCTGCGGCGGACCCATGTAGCCGAAGACGAGGCCGTGCGCCTCGTGGACCGGATAGGCGCCGTGGCACAGGCGGTCTTTCAGCGTGCTGGCGGCGGGCTCGCCGGGTGTTTCGAGGATGGCGCCGTCCACGTCGAACAACCAGCCGTGATAACAGCAGCGGATGCCCTTGGCGCCGACCAGGCCGAATTCGAGCGAGGTGCCGCGATGCGGGCAGTGGCGTTCCAAGAGGCCGACCGCGCCGCTGCCGTCGCGGAACACGACCAGTTCCTCGCCGAGGATTTTGACCGCGAGCGGCAGGTCGTTGAGTTCGTCGGAGAAGCAGACGGGCTGCCAGAAGCGGCGCAGGTATTCGCCGCATGGGGTGTCGGGGCCGACATGGGTGAGCTCGGCGTCTTCCGGGGGTACCTGCCGATGATGATAGCCGCTATAACGCGCCTTCAAGAACGGTGCCCTGGTTGCCATGGCAAGCCTCCTGTTCCCTGATCCTTTGGCTTTGGTGCCGGCTTATCGTTCGCGGGTTTGCGGGATGATGAGACGGAGGAGCAGGGCGCGTCAAGGAAATCGTGGGGGCCGGTCCGGCATCCTGCCCTCCGAGCTCGTCGTGGCCAACGCAATACGCCAGAGTATGCCAGAATTTCTCCTGAATTCCACCTCAGGCAACAGCTTCGCAAAATTCGCCATCGAACGGCAGGATGCCGATAAAATGCAGGCATTCCGGCTCGCGTCATGAGCCGGAATTGAGCCAAAACTCTGGACTCGCGAGGACGCCGACGCGCGAGATTTTGTCAAGGGCTCCGATCCAAATGAGATGCAAAAGACTCAGATCTTAGTGGACCTAATCGACCGCCTCCGTCACGGCGGACACCTGTCCTCCGAGCTAATGGACAACCAGGATGCGAATGAAATATCTAGACTTCTGCTAGCGAATATTGGTCCGGACTCTGTACGTGAATCGAGAGTGATGGACCTCATTGAATTTGGCAGAATCGTGCACGCCGAAATGTCAGCTCTCTCAGTGTCGATCCGGGAAGTTCGCGAGTCATTAGAGTCACTTAGCTAGGGAGCCTTGAACCCATTGAATCGCCAGGATTCAATTGCCCGCACCGATTCGCGGGGTACAGTATGTGGACAGACGATAATCGTGCCCGGTATGACCGGAGCAAGCTACGTTATCCGAGTGACCTGACCGGCGAGGAGTGGTTACTCGTCAAACCTCTGATCCCGCCGGCCAGACGGGACGGGCGTAAGCGCGAGGTGGATATCCGTGAGGTCATCAACGGCGTCATGTATGTCCTGAGCACGGGCTGCCAATGGCAGTATCTACCGAAAGACCTGCCGCCGAAGAGCACGGTGCATGATTATTTCACCCGCTGGGACTGCGATGGCACATTGCGGAAGCTTCACGACGCGCTTTATGCCAAGTGTCGCGAGCAAGCACGAAGGGAACCCTGCCCGACCGCGGGCGTGATCGACAGCCAAAGCGTGAAAAGCACTGATTTGGGCCGCAAGAGACGGACCAAAGGCGGCGCCTGCATCGATCCGCACGGCTATGACGCGGGCAAGAAAATCAAGGGCAAGAGGCGTCATATCCTGGTTGACATGATAGGCCTGCTGCTGGGCGCCGTGGTCCATCCGGCCAATATTCAGGATCGAGATGCGCTGGCATTTTTGCGCTGGGCGTCGGTTCGCATCATGCTGCGGAAGCTTTGCAATCCCGCATGAACTTTCCGGATGGACTCTCAGATGCCGCCAGAAAAGGAATATCTGTCGAAGGCGCAACTCTGTACTGCACAGCCTTCCCATGCCATCCTTGCGCAAATCTAATTATCGCCGCTGGAATAAAAAGATCGTCTACCTGGAGCCATACCCCAAGAGCTACGCGCCAGACCTTCACGGCGACGCGATTGCGGTTGATTCCGATAATCCCCGCGGCAAGGTGGTGTTCAATTCGTTCCTGGGCGTATCACCATTTCGATACCGCGATCAGTCCGAAAAACGCCGAAGAAAGAATGTCAAACGTGTGGCCGAGCGCTGGAATCAGGGAGAGGCAAGGCCAGTTACCAATGCGCTTTATCCTTTTTACTTTCGTGCAGAGGCCCACGTCGTGAGCTCTCTCGGCGCTTTACTTCAGGAGAAACTAGGCGTCACGCCGAGCGAGTGAGCGCGCCTACGCATGAATGTCCCATAAGAGGAATGACTAACAACTGGCCCTTCCGTGCTGCACTGGCTCCCGGTCGTCAGTGATTGCGAATGTGACTACCGCCAGCACGGCACGACGGAAGTCCCAACGCGTATCGATCGCGCCGCAGCGGACCCCGCCTGATCAGAAATCCGTGCACCGCCCGTTCACTTCCCAATCGCCGTACCGGGTCGGTTCCGGACCTTTCGGGCCGCCGATCTCCTTCAGTTTGTCCCGCGCGGGCGGCTTCTCGGGCGCGGGCGGCGCCTGCGAGGCCGGAGATTGCGGGGCTGGAGGCTGCGGCGCGGGATCCTTCGGTGCGTCCATGCCCCCGACATAGGCACCGATTTGGCAAAGCGCAACGCTTCGTGACTTCCATCGCCACCCCGCCAGGACCGATCATGCACCGAGATTTGTCTCTGACAGGGGGAAACCATGCCGGAAAACGAATCCATCGGCCCCATCCCGAGCGCTGGCGCCTGGGCCGCGGCCGTGGCGATGCCCGGACCCGTGCCGCTGCAGGCCGTCCGCCACGGCTACGCGCTGGCGGTGCACGACCACGGCCTTGGCACCGCCGTGTCCTTGCTCCTGCGCAGCCTCCCCTACGCCCTGGCGCGCTTCGGCATCCTGCTCGCCTGCACCGTCGCGGCCATCATCTGGATCGTCGTGGCGTTCGGCGGCGCGGCCTGGCTGGGCCATCACATCGCCAGCGCCTTCGGCCTGGTCTGGCTGGTGCTGTGCATCGCCGGCGTCGGCTGGTTCTGGGGCGCGGTGCTGCGCTACGCGCTGCACCTGATCGCCTGCGGACATGTGGCCGTCCTGACCGAACTTATCACGCGCGGAGAGGTCGGCAACGGCAGCGAATCCATGCTCGCTTACGGCAAGCGCGTGGTGACCGAGCGCTTCGGCCAGGTCAATGCCTTGTTCGGGCTGAACATGCTGGTGCGCGGCATCCTGCAGGCGTTCCACCGCACGCTCGACTGGATCGCCGAGACGCTGCCGATTCCGGGCCTGGAGAGCCTGTCAAACCTCGTCACCATGATCCTGCGCGCGGCGACGCGCTACCTCGACAAGGTGATCCTGTCGTACAACCTGGCGCGCAACGACAACGACCCATGGCGTGGAGCGCGCGAGGGCATCGTCTATTACGCGCAGAATGCCAAGCCGATTCTGAAGACGGCGATCTGGATCGTGGTGCTGGAGCGGGTGCTGACGGTGGTTCTGTGGCTGCTGCTGCTCGCGCCGGCCGCGGCGAACACCTGGATGCTGCCGGCATCGGTGCGCGAATCCGCCGGGGTGGTGACGATCATCGTCGCGGCGCTGCTGGTGGGGCCGCTGCGCGCCGCGTTCATCAAGCCGATCTTCCTGATCATGATGATGGTGCGGTTCCACGCGCTGGTGGAGAACCAGCCGATCAATCAGGAATGGGACGCGCGGCTGGCGTCGCTCTCTCCCAAGTTTAGCGATCTGGGCAAGTTTCGCGATCCGGGTACGCGGCCCGCGGCGTCGCCGGTGTGAAAGTCCACGCGTCGTTGGGAGGAGTGTAGCTACGAAACGATCTCGTTCGCTCGGGGGCACGGACGTGTGGGGGCCAACTCGATCGAGATTGCTTCGACCCCTGCGGGGTCTCGCAATGACATGCTGTGGGGCCTCGCAATGACGGCCTGCGGGACACATCCTGCGGCGCCTCGCAATGACAGCCTGCCGGACCTCGCAATGACATCCTGCGGCGCCTCGCAATGACATGTAGAGACGAGCCGTGGGCGTTACAGCAGATCGGCGACGGCGGCGCGGAAGCGGGCGATCGCGTTCAGATGATCCGCCGGCGTGTTGCCCGCGATCCGCTTGTGATGGCCGCCCGGGAACGTGGTGTGCGCGGTCGCATGCGTTACGCCGGCCCGTTTCCAGAATGCCATCTCTTTCCGCCAGTCGTCTTCGTTGCCCGCGCCGGGGGAGACCCACACTTCGATGCCGATGTCGGCCGGATCGCGGCCCTCGGCGTGGGCCAGCGCGCGCAGCTTGTCGAAGGCGGCCAACGCAGAATCATCGGGCGGATAGGCCAGCGGCATGAACCCGTCGCCGTATTTCGCGGTACGGCGGAACGTCGCATCGGCATGGCCGCCGAACCACAACGGAACCTTGCCCGACGCGGGACGCGGGTTGATCCCGGCATCCTCGATCGTGTGCCACTTGCCTTTGAACGTCACATGCGGCTGCCGCCACAGTGCCTGCATCACCTGCACCTGCTCTTCCGAGCGCGCGCCGCGGTTCTTGAAATTTTCGTTGAGGCCGGTGAACTCGATTTCGTTCCAGCCGACGCCGATGCCCAGCCGGAACCGTCCACGCCCGCCGCACAGCACATCCAGGCACGCCGCCTGCTTCGCCACCAGCACCGCCTGGCGCTGCGCCAGGATCAGCACCCCCGTGGCAAAGCCAATGTTGCGCGTGCAGCCGGCGAGGAAAGAGAACAATACGAAGGGATCGAGATACGGCGTCTGCGACGTGCCGACGCGCGCGTCGCCTTTGTAGCTGGCGGGATTGGCGCCAAGCACATGGTCCGGCGCCAGCAGATACTCATACCCCAGCCCTTCCGCCGCCTGCGCGTAATCGCGGATCGCAATCGGATCCACATTCAGGTCCGCGCTTGGAATCGAAGCCCCTAGCTGCATGTTCCCTCTCCCCTGATCTTTCGTCGAAGCGTGATGTTTTGTCGTCGCTGGTCTTGGCCCGGTGGTATACCCGCGCAGAACCGGATACGCGAGCAGATCGGCTGCGTGCGTGCGCAGCCCGATCTGCTCTCGTAATAGGGGTAGGGAGCGCCGGTTGTCCCGACACCCCCTCCCTCCGAACCGGACTGGCAGATCTCCCGCATCCGGCTCTCCGGTCGGTGGTCTCACCCACAAGGGGACTGGCGGACCGTCTCATAGGC
>Ga0335075_10011459_pt1 | contig 13406 bp, 11 predicted proteins | sample Lox_Sample_24_FD_206723 | JGI IMG/M metagenome (GOLD analysis project Ga0335075, IMG submission 206723) | Soil microbial communities from Loxahatchee National Wildlife Refuge, Florida, United States - Lox_Sample_2.4 | ecosystem: Environmental > Terrestrial > Soil > Wetlands | place: USA...
CACAATCGCGGCTGACGCCGCGGTGATCGAGGCCGATGTTCGCGACGGTACGTACGGCGCCAAGATAGCGACGATCGAGCCGGGCGGAGCCGAGTACATCCCGCTCAGTGAGCGTCACGGCAAGCCGCTCCAGCAGTTCTGGACCTGGGTCTCGCCGAATATGGAATTCGCCACGATCTTCGTCGGCGTCATCGGCGTGTGGTTCTTCGGCCAGTCCTTCTGGATGGCCACGCTCGCGGTCGTGCTCGGTACCGCTCTCGGCTCGGTGTCGATGGGCGTGCTAGCCGCCCGTGGCCCGCTGTTCGGCGTTCCCCAGATGGTGCTGTCGCGGATCGGCTTCGGCTGGGTCGGCAATATCCTGCCGGCCGGCGTCAATGCGCTCGTCGCGGGCGTTGGCTGGTTCGCGGTCAACAGCGTCAGCGGCGCGTTCGCGCTGAACGCGCTGCTTGGCTGGAACACCAAGCTGTGCCTGCTGTTGATCGTTGTGGTTCAGCTGGGGGTCGCGTTCTTCGGCCATAACCTGGTGCATGCCTTTGAGCGATGGGCATTCCCGGTACTGGTAGTGCTGTTCCTCATCGCCTCGGTGGTGATCTTCGGCAAGTCGAATCCCGGCGCGCACGTCGCCGGGGTGCCCGGCGGCTGGCTGATCACGTTCGGTGCCGCTTTCGGGTACGCGGCTGGCTGGAACCCGTATGCCAGCGACTACACGCGCTACCTGCCGAAGGACACCAACAGGACAGCCACTGGCCTGTGGGCAGGCCTTGGCGTCTTCATCTCCTGCGTCGTGCTCGAAGTCGTGGGCGCTGCCGCAGCCACCGTGACGGACGCTGCCAAGTACGCGAACAACCCGACGGCAGGCTTTGTCAGCCACCTGCCGACTGGCATCGCGGACGCCACGCTGCTGGCGATCGCGCTCGGCGCGATCTGCGCCAACGCGCTCAACGTGTATTCCGGCTCGATGTCATTCCTCGCACTGGGGATCAAGCTGCCGCTGACGCTGCGCCGGGCGATCGTGGCGATCGTGTTCGGTGTTGCCGGTTTCTTCCTGGCGCTCTCCGGGCTGGGCGACGCCGGCGCCAGGTACGACAACTTCCTGCTGGTCATCGCGTACTGGATCGGGCCCTGGCTCGGTGTTGTCTTCGCCGACCAGTTCCTGCGGCGTGGCAAGCAGGTGGACGGGCTCCTGTTCGACCGCAAGTACAGGCCGTGGGCCGGGTTCACCGCCATGACCATCGCTATCGGCGTGTCGATCTGGCTGTTCGCCAATCAGACCGATTACGTGGGCGTCCTGCCGAAGCACTACCCGGCTCTCGGCGACCTGACCTTCGAGGTGGGTTTCGCGCTGGCCGCGCTGCTCTACGGGCTGTTCTTCAAGCTGCAGGGCGAGAGTGCTGTGCAGGAGCGGCTGGTGATTCCCGGCGAGACGGCTCCGGACGTGGCGAGCTAGCTGAGAAGTCCGTGACGCCTGGCGACCCGAGCAGGAGATTGGGTGCTGGTGCTGGTGCTGCGCGGGGCGACCGTGTATGGAACTACACTCACATGCGGGCTGGCCCCGCTTAGAAACCGTAGGCTAGGCGCCTGGGCAGACCAGGGTAGGCCCGAGCCATGAGCACGCCAGAGTGCGCTGGGCGCAAGACAGGAGGCCGTGAGCCAGTGGAGGAGCGGACGCCTAGCGCAAGCGGCCGGCGCGCGGCGGGCGAGCTAGAAGGGGCCGCGCTGGCGGTGCTGCAGTCGGCGGGCTCACCGCTGACACCAGGGCAGGTCCGGGATTCCCTCGGCGGTGACCTCGCGTACACGACGGTCGTGACCATTCTTTCCCGGCTGCATGCCAAGGGTGTGCTCAGTCGTCTTCGATCGGGGCGGGCGTATTCCTATACGCCGGTGGCTGACGAGGCAGGACTCGCGGCCCGGCGGATGCGCGGAGTACTGGATGCCGAGGCGGACCGGGAGGCCGTGCTGGCCAGGTTCGTTTCCGGCCTCTCGCCGGCGGATGAGCAAGTGCTTCGCCGGATGCTCGAAGGCCAGCAGGATCCCGGCTCCGCATAGGTCAGCCATGCACTTCCTGATATACGTGCCAATCGTTGTTTCCGCGCTCTCGGCACTTGTTGCCTGGCCGCTAGCCGAGCGGTTGCCGCCGCGGACCGCGACGTGGCTCCTGACCATCAGCGCGGTTGTCGTAGCGGGAACGAGCTGCGCAGCGCTGGGTCTGCTCGCCATGGCCGCGGCCATGCGCCTTCCCATGGTCGACGCCCTGGGCGGCATGTCACTTCGGTACGTCATCCGGGCAGAGGGCCCGGCTTCGCTGCCCGTCGGCGTGATCGCCGCTGGCCTGTTCGGTGCGGCGGCACTCGCCGCGGTGCGAGCGGCGTGGCTGCGAACCGCGGCGCTGGTGGCCGCGCGCCGCGAAGCATGCAGCCTGGCCGGTGGGCATCAGCCGGGGAGCGGCGAGCAGGTTCTCACGATCGTGGATGACGGCGTCGACGCGTACGCGGCTCCCGGCCGTCCGGGCAGGATCGTGATCACCTCCGGGATGGTGGACGCTCTCACCGAGTCCGAGCGCGAGGTGCTCCTGGCCCACGAGCGGGCGCATGTGTCAGCAAGCCATTACCTGTTTACCGCGCTAGCGCGGCTGGCCGCGGCCGCCAATCCGCTGCTGCGCCCGCTGGCAGCCGCGATCAACTACAGCATCGAGCGCTGGGCCGACGAACGTGCCGCGTCCGTAACGGGCAGCAGGCCGCTCGTCGCGCACACGATAGCGAAGGCGGCGCTGGCCGCAGCGGCGGCGCCAGTTAGCCGGGCTAGTTCGGCGGCGGTGCTCGCCGGCCTGACCGGCCCCAGTCAACTCGGCAGCCGGGGCTCGGTGCCGCGCAGGGTAGACGCGCTCCTCGGGCCGCCGCCGCGGCGCAGCGTCGTGCTGCTGACGCTGGCGATCGCCGTGCTGGCACTCTGCGGGCTGGCGGCTATAGACGCGGCAGGTGACCTGCATGCGATGGTGGAGTTCGCTCAGGCGGCAGCGCTGTCCTGAGTCCGGGCCAGTCTTCGTGGACGAGGGCGATTCGGCCGCTTTTGCGCCTCATGGACGCGTTAGCACGCTCTAGGGCCCAGTTTAATCGGGCATAACAGCCTGATAATGGGGCACCCGGAGGGTCGGATCGCGTGCTGAGTCGCCGGGAGCGGGGGAGCCCGGCGACCGGGTTCCCACCGCAGACACCGGAATTGTCGTCAGGCTCGCGGCGCGCGGTCACTGACCGGGACTTTGGCCTCCCGGACCTCCCGCCGCTGCTGGCGCAGCCTGACGATGATGAAGCCCGCGATTGCGGCGACCACGACGACGGCCATCGCGTAACCGGCCAGCGACAGGCCATGCGCAACGCTGTGCCACGCTGAACCGACCGCGTAGCCGATGCTTGCGATCACGCTCGCGTAGATCGCGGTGCCGATCAGGCTCAGCACCCCGAACCTGATCGCGCGCACGCCGGTGAGGCCGGCCACCACCGACGTAAAGGACCGGACGAACGGAGCCATCCTGCCGACCGGGATCGCCCACGCCCCGCGGCCCGCCAGGAAGCGTTCGGCGCGGTCGATATCGGCCTTGGTGATGAGCAGGTAGCGGCCCAGTCTTTCAATCAGCGGCCGCTCGGCGACGCGGCCGACTCCGTAGGAGACGTATGAGCCGGCCACCTCGGCGATGGTGCCGAGGATGATCACCAGGGCCAGGTTGAGGTGCCCCTCGAATGCCAGCACGCCGGCGAAGCCGAAGGTGATCTCTGACGGGATCGGAATGCAGCATGCCTCGAGAAACCCGAACAGGATCACGGCAGCGTATCCGGCGTGGGTCAGAAACGAGTCCATAACTGCCCTTCGTGCAGCGTATTGCCCTGTCTTCTACAGGAGTGTAGTTACACTACTCTACGTGCCGAGCGCGTTTGGCCCCTGGTGCGATTGTCGCAGCGGGCTCTGCCTCCGCAGCGCAACGGCATGGCGAGGTGCCGGAGACGACGGCGGCTGCTTGACGGCGGGAAGCGCGCTGTCTCTGCGGGGGCGCGGCCGCCGTCTCCGCGCGCGGGCGCGACGGGGCTTCCCGTGCGCAGGAGACGGCGGCCGCTCGGCGGCGGGCTCGGCCTTATCGCCGCAGGAACGTGACTGGCTCCTCAGTCCCTTGCCAGCTGACTATGTGCTGAGCCGGCGTGGCCCGCGCCACGATCTCCCCCCGCCGCAGCACCAGCGTGCGCGGAGCTATCAGGCGCAGCGCGTCGGCCTCGGAGGGCGCGTCGAACACGACCAGGTCGGCCGGACCGCCGGGCCGCAGCCCGTAGCCGGGCACACTCAGGGCGGCGGCCGGATTAACCGTGATCATCTCGATCAGCCGGCGCAGCTCCGCGTCGCCAGACAGTTGACCGAGATGCACGAGCACGAACGCCGCCTGCAGCGGATCGCCGTAGCCGAGCGGGTACCACGGGTCCATCACCGAGTCATGGCCGATGCAGACGTTGACCCCGGCCTCGAGAAGCTGCTTCACCCTGGTATGGCCGCGGCGGATGGGGCCGGTGTCAAACCGCCCTTGCAGCACCGAGTTGTCGAGCGGGTTGGTCACCATGTGCAGCCCCGCCCTGGCGATGTTGTTGATGACGCGGTAGGCGTAAGCCCCGTTGTAGGAGTGCATAGCGGTCGTGTGGCTCGCGGTGACCCTGCCGGACATCCCGCGCTTGATCGTCTCGGCAGCCATCACCTCGACGAAGCGCGAATGATCATCGTCGGTCTCGTCACAGTGAATGTCGACTGCCAGGCCGTGCTCGTCGGCCAGGGCCATCGCGAACTTCACTGACTCGACGCCATCCTCGCGAGTCAGCTCGTAATGCGGGATGCCGCCGATCACATCCGCGCCGAGCGCGGCAGCCCGGCGCATCAGCTCGTTACCGCCGTCGTAGCCGAAGATGCCTTGCTGCGGAAACGCAACGAGCTGCAAGTCGATCAGCCCCCGGACCTCCTCGCGCAGGTCGATCAGCGCCCGCAGCGCGGTGAGGGCAGGATCGCAGACGTCGACGTGGCTCCTGACGTACTGCACGCCGCACGCCAGCTGCCAGCGAAGGACCTGCCGTACTCGTGACTGGACGTCGTCGTAGCTGAGGTCGGCGACCCGGTCAGCCCAGACGGCTATCCCCTCGAACAGCGAGCCGGAGACATTCGGCCGCGGCTGCCCGACGGTCAGTACTGCGTCCAGGTGTATGTGTGGCTCCACCAGCGGCGGTGTGACAAGCCGGCCGCCCAGGTCGATGGTTTGAGCTGCCGCTGCGCCGTCGCCGGTCCCGGTCCCGGCCGGAGCGCCGCCCGCCGGCGGGGCCGCGCTGATCTCGGTAATGACGCCGCCGTCGACGTAGATGTCGGCGAGCACGGGCTGGCCGGCCAGACGGGCGTTGCGGAGGATCAGATTGATCATGCGCCCATCATCGCGTGCCGGTACAGGCGGCCGGGCACTGGCGGCAAGGTCGCCCGCGTTGCGTGCGCTCTGGGCCGGGACGAAGTTACGAGACCTGCGGCATGCTGCCAGCGCCGGGTACGTTGCAGGAAGGCGCCGACTCAGTTCTCGGCGTGCGGGCTAGCGGGCAGGACCGCGTGGGTGCCGTGAGCGTCTGGCTGCCTGCCCTGCGCCTGGCGGGTCAGCGGCCCCCAGCGCAGGATGGTGCCGCAGATGATGCCGCCCGCGGCGAAGATCGCCGCGGTCCACCAGAACGCGGTGGTGTACCCGTGCACCGTTGCAGCGGCGCGGGCGGCCTGGATCGCGCCCGGCGACGTCGGCCGGCCGGCCCGCCCGCCCGCGGCGAGGCCCGTGAGGTAGCTGGCGATGGCGCTGGTGGCAATGGTATTCAGCAGCGCGGTGCCGATCGAGCCGCCGACCTGCTGGCCGGTGTTAAGGGTCGCGGAGGCGACGCCGGCGTCGCTGGGCTGCACGCCGAAAGTGCCGGTGTTCATTGCGGAGGGGATCGCCAGGCCGAGGCCGGCGCCGGCCAACATGATGGGCCCCAACACTGCTGAGGCGTAGCCGGTGTGGACGCCGATGCGGGTCAGCCAGGCCATTCCGCTGGCGGCGACAAGCATGCCGATCCCGACTAGAGCCTTGGGCCCGATGCGGGGCATCAGGACGATGTTGGACAGCTGGGCGAAACTGGCGAGCATGGCGATCATCGGGAGGAACGCCAGACCGGTTTTCAGGGGCGTGTAGTGCAGCGTCGTCTGCAGGTAGTAGGTGAGGAACAAGAAGATGCCGAACATAGCCGCGCCCGCGACAAGGATGGTCAGGTAGGAACCGCCGCGGTTGCGGTCCACGACCACCCGTGGCGGCAGCAGCGGGTAACGGGCGCGGGTTTGCCAGAAGCCGAAGAACGCAAGCAGCACGACGCCCGCGGCGAGGAACGCGAGCGTGGAGCGGGCGTGCCAGCTGTGGGTGGCGGCGTTGGAGAATCCGTAGACCAGGCAGAACATCGCGGCGGAGACGCTCGCCACCCCGGTGATGTCGAGCCTGGCCGCGCCGCGCTCACGCTGGCGCGGCAGCAGCGTCAGTGCACCGGCTAGCGCCACCGCGGCGAACAGCAGGTTGACATACAGGCACCAGCGCCAGTTCAGGTACTGGGTCAGCGCGCCGCCTACCAGCAGCCCCAGCAGTCCGCCGGCGCCGACGATCGCCCCGAACACGGCGAACGCCTTGCCTCGTTCTTTCGGGTCGCTGAACGTGACAGTCAGGATCGAGAGAGCTGCGGGGGCCAGCAGCGCGCCGAACACGCCCTGGCAGGCCCGAGCCGTCACCAGCATGGCGAAATTTACAGAGGCCCCTCCGACAGCTGAGGCCACCGAGAAGCCGATTAATCCAGTGATGAAGGTCAGTCGGCGGCCGAACAGATCGCCCAGCCGCCCGCCGAACAGCAGCAGGCTGCCGAACGCCAGCGCGTAGGCAGTGATCACCCACTGCCGGTCGGCGTTGGAGAAACTCAGTGCGTGCTGCGCTGACGGCAGCGCGATGTTCATCACCGTCAGGTCGAGCACGATCATCAGCTGGGCGGTTCCGACGAGCGCCAGGACAAGCCAGCGCCGGGAATCTTCCCGCCCTGCCGCCCCTGTTGGCTCCTGGTCCTGACTGGCCACCGCAACTCCCTGTGAGTCCCGTCGGGCCGCCCAGTGGCGGGCAGTCACGTTTTTCAACGGTAGCGGCCCGTGCGTCGTTGTCGAGGGGCCAGGCTGACGGCGCGCGGCTGCCAATGGCTGCGGTCGTGCTGCTGCGGGCGATGTCAGGCCGCCTTGTTCTCGCCGGGGCCATCCTCGAGCAGGTGCCGGCGCAGGAAGTCGAGTTCGGCGGCGACGACGGTCTCATGCTGGTCGAGGAACGCGGCGTAATGCCTGCCGTCGACCTGGAGGACCTCCCCTGCGGGGGCAAGGCGGGCGGCCTTCAGTGCCGGTGCCGCGAGAACGGACTGGTCGCTTGTGCTGATGACCGCCAGCAGCGGGCAGATGATGCGGCTGGAGGCTCTGCCCGGCCGGTACAAGGCGATGGGCACTACGGAGCGGGCTGCGATGGTCTGCTGCCAGTCGGGGTATGTGTTGCCCGGGTTTAGCGCGCCGTCACTGTCGGTAGCGTCCGGCGTGGTGAGCATCGCGACCGCTCCGCGCGGCCCGGCCAGCGGCACAACCAGGGGCTCGCGGCCAGCCAGCCCGCGGGCGACGTCGCGCAAAGCGATCAGAGGGAACCGGGCGAGGACCCCGGGGGTCTCGTGCCTCAGCGCGCGCGGCGAGCTGACCGCGCCGTCGGCCAGTGGCGCCTGCGCGATTACGGCGGCAAGACGATGCTGGTCCGGGGGCCGCGCAGCGAGGCGGAGCAAGTGCCCCGCGGCGAGCGAGAAGCCCCACCCGGCGATCTTGCCGGCCTCTACTCCGGGAAGGGACGCGGCACAGTCCAGCGCGGCTTGCCAGTCGGCCAGCTGCTCCGGGATCCGCACCACTTGCCTGGGCGTGCCGCCGGACTCGCCGATGTGCCGGTGGTCGAAGGCGAGCACGCTGTACCCGGCAGCATGGAAGCGGGCGGCGAACCGGTCGGTAGCCGGCTCTTTGGTAACTCCCGCTCCACCTGCCATCACCACGCATGCGCCATTACGGCCCCGGTAGTGCCAGGCAGCGCAGTCATCAGTACCGCTGCGGAAGGCAATGCCCTCCCGCTGTGCCGCGGTGAGCCCGGCGATGCCGCTACCCCGTCCGGTGTCCTGAACCATCGCATTCCCTCCGCTGTTCGCTCGGATGTGCTGTCCGTCTTTCTGTAGACTAACATACAGACAGTACGTATGTATCTCTAGGCTGCATGACTCAGCTTGCGGAGATGTGGAGAATCGGAGAATGCCATCCCAGGTTCCCGCCGCCTCGCGGACACGGCGAACTCAGGCCGACCGGTCAGCGGCCACTCGTGACGCACTGGTGGCGGCGGCGCGCCCGCTGTTCGCCGCGCACGGGTTCGCGGAGGTGTCGACCGACGCGATCGTCGCCGCCGCCGGGGTTACCAGGGGGGCGCTGTATCACCAGTTCGCGGATAAGGCTGCGCTGTTCGAGGCAGTTTTGGCGGCTGTGGAGGCCGATATTGCCAGGCGGCTAGCCGATGCAGCACAGGCTGCCGGGATATCAGATCCGGTCGAGGCCCTGCGGCACTCCGTGCGAACCTGGCTCGACATCTGCGTCGAGCCGGAAATCCACCGCATCGCCCTCATCGACGGGCCGTCCGTCCTGGGCTGGACGCACTGGCGGGAGGTCTGCTACTTGCACGTTATGGGACTGGTGCAGGCGCTCCTCGCGCAGGGCGTCGAACTGGGACGCATCCGCGCCCAGCCGGTCATGCCGCTTGCGCACGTCCTCATGGGAGCAGGCGACGAAGCCGCCCTGTACGTCGCCGAAGCCACAGACCGCATACAAGCACGGGCGGAGATGACCGAAATCCTCGACCAGGTCATCCAGGGCCTGACCGCCTGACGCTTCCATGCTCGGCTGGCATGGTGCCCAGTTCAGGCAGTTGCTAATCAGATTTATGACATATGTGATAATTCCTGCGTGCCCGACGAGCAACTGATAGCCGAGAATCCCTCCGCTCCCTGGCTGCCGCCGGGGAGCACGGCCGAAGTCTGGGCGGGAGCAGACTGTGCAGTTCCTGAGCCTTGCATCATTGTCCGGCTCCTTCTCTCCCGGCGCGGGGACTCTGGGAAGGCCGAGTTCTTCTGCTCGCCCACGCACCGGGGCCTCGACATCCCGGCCCTTCCCCTCGGCAGCGACACCGGCCGCTTGACTGCGGCCAGAGGACTCCGCCTCCTGGCTGGGCAGGTCCTCGGCCGGTCAGAGGCGGCGTACTCCTGTATCGGGTACGTCCGCAACGTTGTCCCTCACCCGGACGCCGGCTACCCGCATCCGGCGCCGCTGGCGCACGTCCCCGTCTTCGTGGCCGACGAGGGTGCCGAGCCAGTAACCGATGGCACGTGGGTGACCCTCGACGGTGCCCGGCCGGACCTGCACGTCCGCCACTGGTGGCCCATTGTTGAGTACCACCTCACGGCAGCGGCACGATGACGCGGGCGCAACTCGGGCTCGGCCTGATCGGCATCGGACGCCCGTGGCCGGTGGCAGACCGTGCCGTGCCCCCGCCCGACCAGGTACGCGACCTGCTTAGGTATGCCGTCGCCTCGGGTATCCGGTTCTTCGACACCGCGCCCGCGTACGGCATGAGCGAGAAGCGGCTGGGCAGCTTCCTGCATACCCTCCCGGCAGAGGCACGAGAACTGCTTGTGATCGCCACCAAGTGCGGCGAGATCTGGACGCCTGAGCACGGCTCCGTCATCGACCACAGCCCCGAGGCCCTGACCAGGTCGGTGGCACGCTCAGTCGATCTGCTTGGACGCCTTGACCTTCTCCAGCTGCACCAGGCCAGCAGCGAGGTCATCGGCGAACCGTTGGTCATCGACACCCTCCGGCAGCTGCGGGAGTCCTACGGCATCCCCTACCTGGGGGCGAGCGTGAAGACCGTCGAGGCCTGTGATGCCGCGCTGACGACGGGCGTCTTCACCCATCTGCAGATGCCCGTCAACGACACGCGGCCAGACCTCGTGGCCTGGGCTCGTAGCCACCACCAGGCGATCACGATTATCGGGAACCGGCCTTTCGCCAGCGGCCAGGCCGCCGACCGCCCTGGAGAGCGACTCGCCTACACAGCCGGAGCCGTGGGGCCAGGCATCGTCCTTACCGGGACAACCGACCAGACGCATCTTGCGGAGACACTCACCGAATGGCGACAGCGCTGGCGACCAGTGCGTGGCGCGGCTGACAAGGCCGGGTGAGACCGAGCTGACTCGTGTCCCATCCAGGCGCCGCATGATCACGGCCGTGCTGGTTGTTCCTGTTCGCAGGCCCGGTGTGGTTCCCCCGCCGGCTGCGGTGCCTGCGAGTACGCGGCGGCTGGGCCGTCCTGCAGCCACGCGGCTACGAGGAGCCCGGCGATCAGGTATGCGGCTCCCTGGATTGCGATGACCGGGACGATGCCGAACGGCCGGGAGAGATACCCGCCAGCCACTGTGCCGGTCAGCACAGCGACACCTTCGGCCGCCGCGAACGCTCCGAACACGCGGCCGCGGTGGGAATCCTCCGTGTTCTGCTGGAAGAGCGTCAGCAGGCCCGCCATGTTCAGCGCACCGGGCAGGCCAACGACGATGATGCCCGTCATCGCGGGCCATAGCGCCACGTAGCCGAGCGGGTAAAGGAATATGGCGAGGTCGACGAGGCCGAACGCGATCGCGCCGTAACTGAGCAGGTGCCGGGCCGGAACCCGCTGGCCGAGGGAGGCGGCGAACGTGGCGCCCGCGATGCCGCCGATCGCCTGCGCCGCCATGAACAATCCGTACTCCTGGCTGCTTCCGTGCAGCACATGCCGGAAGAACGGCGCGAACAGCGTGCCCACGATGCCCTCGCCGACGCTGGTGATCAGGCCGAAGATGATCAGCGCCCGGAGCAGCCGGTGGCGAGCCGCGAGGAGCAGGCCGCCGCGCAGGTCGGCGGCGACGGTGGCGAGCGGGTGCCCCTGACGTGACGGCCGATCCACGGCGCCGCTGGTGCGCACGAGTGCGAGCAGTGCAGCAGAGGCGGCGAAGCTAGCCGCGTCCGCCAGTGACACGCCGGCGATGCCGCTCGTCGCGGCGATGACGCCGCCGAGCGCTGACCCGGCCAGCCGGGAAACATTGCTGACCTGGCCGCTGAGCGCATTCGCTGCCAGCAGCTGACGATCAGCTACCAGGCGCGGCACCATTGCCAGTTGCGCGGGGGAGAAGAACTGCTCGATCGCGCCCTCCCAGATGAGGACGGCGAACACGATCCAGACCTGGCCGCTGCCGCGCACCGCGAACAGCGGCAGCAGCCCGGCGGCGAGCAGCAGGTCGGCGACGATCATCGTCAGCTTGCGGTTCCACCGGTCGGCGAAAACGCCGGCTACCGGGCCGAGTAGTACCTGCGGGAGGAACGACGACAGCATCGTCAGCGCTGACGCCACGGTCGAGCCGGTCACCGCGTAGACGCGGTAGAGCAGGCCAATAAGCAGGATCCAGTCTCCCGACTGCGACACCAGCCCAGCGCAGAGCACAAGCCTCAGGTCGCGGTGTCCGGCAAGGACACGCCAGGAGGCCCGCATGTCAGTCCTGCCCGGGCGGGTTCTTGGCGGCCGGGATCACGAAGATGGTGAAGTCGACTGCTACCGAGCCCGGCGGCCGGGCGGCCAGTTCATCCAGCGGTCGTTCGTCTACGTACCGCAGCAGCAGCGCGTCCATGGCGGCGGCGAGTTCGGTGAGTTCCGCCTGGGTCAGGTAGACGGTGGACCTGCCCATGCCCGTGCTTTCCCGCCACGCCTGCGGCCAGCCGCCCCGCCGCTGCTGCCAGCCGAGGAAGCGCTCCAGCACCTGCTCGGCATAGACCTGCTCGACCACATCGACTGCAGCCGTCCCATCGGGGCTACGGGCTGCCCCAGCCCAGTTGTATGAGGTCGCAACCAGTCGCCACGGTCGTTCCCGGTTGTCCTTGCCGGCGACCTGCTCCACGAATCCGTACTTGGCAAGCTGCCGCAGGTGGTGGGAGGCAAGGCCGTGGCTGATGCCGAGTTCTTGCGCGGCCTGCGCCGTCGTTGCCCGGCCGAGGCGGCCGATGATTCCCATCAGGTCGTGGCGGAGCGGATGCGCGAGCGCCCGGATAGCCACCGGGTCATCGAGGTACCGCCAGCGCTGCCGGGACGGCGGGCCTGCCGCCTCACCTGGGCCATCCGATTCCAAGGACATGCTTGGCATTTTTCTCCGGGCGGCTCCCGAATGTCAAGCAATTGCTTGGAATACCTGCCCTGCCGCCATGAGCGCAGATCAGGCTGGTGAACCACGGCAGCCCAACGTTCCCGGCGCAGGCGGGGGATCTGGGAGCGCGGCGGTCAGTTGTCAGTTGTATTGACGTAGCTGTGGCCATATCTGGGTCCACGGCCGGCGAGGGCCGGTGCAGATATAGACGTGGCCGCCCCATTGCTGATTGTGGAGGCTGTACGGATTCGACAGCGTGGCGGCGACCCGCACGTGGGTGAAGAACTGCCCGAGGTAGGCGCCGTAGCCGGTGCCGCCGCCGGCTGGTCCTGGCGCGACGGCGACGATGCTGGTGGTGTGCGGGTTGCCAGGTCCCCACCACCACTCGCTGTTCTGCCTGCTGACGGCGGCAGGCAGTCCCGTCCCACGGCCGAGCTCGTTGATGGCCCCGGCCTCGCCGTAGTTGTCGGTGTAGAGCACGGCGCTGGCGCGCTGGCTGCGTGGCAGGGATGCCCACACCGCGTCGACGGTACGGACGAGCTCGGGCCAGCCGATGCTGTCTGACGCGTCCGGGCTCGCTTTGGCGAAAGTCCTGCCGAGGAAGGCGACCGGGAACACCGGCAGGGCTAGCGGCAGGGTCACCGCCGTGATGACGGCGGTGACCAGCAGGAGGTCGCGCAGCCGGCCAGGCCGCGCCAGCAGCCATGCGTCGATGGCCGCGGCACCCGCGGCGGCAAGGTAGACGTACGCGGCGCCCAGGTAATAGATCTTCGCCCCGGCCGTGAGTGCAAACAAGACGAACAGCAGCCCGTACGCCCACGCCAGCGCCCGCCACAGCGGCCGCTCGGACCGGGCCAGGCACCACAGGCCGATCACCGAGACTCCCGCCAGGGTCAGGGCGGTAATGCCCAACTGGCCGAGGAACCAGGGGCCGATATTGGCCAGGCCGCCGTTCTCCCGGTTCAGCGCTTGGGTCATCGCGATCGTCGCCCACCCGTGCTGCTCCTGCCACCACAGGTCGGGAACCTCAAACGCCAGCATGATCACGGTGCCGGCCGCGAACCAGCG
>Ga0335075_10011460_pt1 | contig 13406 bp, 14 predicted proteins | sample Lox_Sample_24_FD_206723 | JGI IMG/M metagenome (GOLD analysis project Ga0335075, IMG submission 206723) | Soil microbial communities from Loxahatchee National Wildlife Refuge, Florida, United States - Lox_Sample_2.4 | ecosystem: Environmental > Terrestrial > Soil > Wetlands | place: USA...
GTTTCTACGCTGTGGTTTGAATTCAAGGTTTGGAAGGTCGCTGGAACTTACGATGGGTGGCCCCGTCCGGCGTGCCAATGGCAAATGCACCGTTTAGCATACCAGCACAGAAGACGAAAGAATCGCTAGAATAGCCAGTCTGGTTATTCCATTCGCGCCAGATGAATTTACTACTGGCGTAACCTTTTCCGGTAGTAAGTGGCATAATGGCGCAGACCATGACAGTCACGAACCAGACGGAGAGGCAGAGAAGTGCACACGCATTAGAAATCCTGGGTAGAATGTGTTGACCGAATAGGACGACAGAACAGGCAATCCATGTAACGCCCAGGTAGGCGAAAAAGATATGCCAGCGTTGGGGATTGTATGCCGGATGGTATAGAGAATAGATTGCCAGAATCGCGTTCGCACCAAACAGAGACGCGGACGCTGTGCCGAATATCCAAGCAAAGCAGTTCCACCTGAGAGATGAAATTAGAGGGTAACGCCGCAAAGTCTAAGTCGGCCAAACTTACCAGCCAGCTAGCCAGCTGCAAACTCGCCCATATTTCGGGCCTCCCGTTACTGATGCCCAGTGATAGACTGGTATATCTCAGCAAGAACCCAACAATATACGACCTCAAGATCGCGTACCTGAGGCAGATGATGGAATGGCCGAAGCAAGCTCCGCAAGGGCGGCGCCAATCAAGAAGTAGAAGAGGGACACCACAATGCTTTGTGTAGGTCAGTCAACATCCGTCGCTGTTCTGCATGTGATGGCTCACAATTCGTAAAGGACCCCAGGGCCCCCTCCGTTGTAGAAAGCAACAACCTGACCAGGTCCAATGTTAGGTTGCAACAGCATTCCCCCCTCACAATCTACACATTGTACAAGAAGAAAGGACATACAAGGCTACCTCCTCCCGTGGCCCAGGCATTGTCTGCAACAATACTGATCGCGCAAATACTCCAGAAACCAAAGTTTCGATCTAGTTCTTGTATGTGGCCGGAGGCATTGAGGTGGATTGCATCGCTCTCACCGATGCCTTCTTCCGCATCAACAATCAGTGACGAAGGCTGCTTCGCTTCGTCAACTTTGGCACTCATATTTCCAGCGGGGATAAATGAAGGCTGAGGAGTGAATAAAGCAGTGGAATAGGATAAGCAGACTTCATAATCTCCATGACGACCCTTTAAGACCAGCTCAGGCCCTTCAAGTTAGGATTCCCAAGGTGCAGGATACATGCATAATCCTCGTCGCACATCCAGATCTGGCAGCTCTGTGATGGCAGTTGGGGATAAGGAGTGGAGACGCGTACCAGTGTTGTGTCTTTTGTTGGCCAAATGTCGCCTGATGACCTGAAACGAGGCGACCGACGGATGAGTGGAAGGGAATGGGAATATTAGAGCAAAAGGTGTCGCCTAAATAGGTTTAGCTTTTGCAGTAACGTAACCGCCTCTTGCCGCGGTACAAATGGTGTCGTATTACCAGAACCATGCCTTTCCCCGAACGTTTCAGGATATCGGGTGGCATCCTCGCGCGTTCTAATAATTCCACGGGCTATGCTCAAGCATACTATCACAGATTAGTTCCCGATAAAATGGAAATCTTGTATCTCGGCATTTAGTGAGTAGGTTACTTCTGTGTAGCCCTAGAGATTCTTCCGAATATAACCTTGATAGGCATGAAGTATGAAGCGGTACTAAACTTATATGCATTAAATAGCGCTTAACAAGACATGCGGTAGCTACTTCTCTTCCGCTAGAATCTTGAGGTGGAAGGGATAAGTCTAGAGAATATCAAGTCCATAGCTTCCAGTTAACGTAATTAGCCTCTGTTCTTCCTAGTTGACTCACTCTGATCCATAAGTCTCCCAACTGAGTCCTCAGACAAAACAGAAGAATACGCCTGAAAGAATCGGCTTTCCCACCTCCGGGCACACTGCTCGATCTGTATGTCCCACGTCACTCAATCCATCCCTACGTCTTCCGCAGAAGACTACCCCGATTGCCCATGACGGGCAAATAAAGTTTGACTTCCGTGGGCATATCGGGACCAGATCCTGAAAGCCGAGTACGGTCGACCGGTCCTCGGAAATCACACCACGTAATCCAAATCATCTACTCTTGTCACATGCACAAAGGACTAACTTTTAGGGAGGCAATTAGATTGAATTGGGTCTGACTATGGTCTATCTACGTATGGCGTGTTATATCGGGGTCAGATACTGTTGCAATGTGGTCCGTGCTCTGGACTTAAAGCCATTTGAATTGGATTGGATTACCCTACGAAAACCTGGGCATAAGGCCCCTACTTATAGAAAAACTGTATAACTATTCCACCCTAAAAGACGGGGTCCTATTGCTCCGTAAGGATCCGTCTTACTAGTGATAGTTGATCCTTTTATCATAGAAGGATGCAGCTATCACGAGCTACCCCGGAGCTTAGGTAAGACAGCTGGGCATGGGGACTGTGCCTCGCAACAGATACCATTAGTAGCTAACAAGCGGATGCTCCAGTGATGCCTGTGTACATGACAACTCTCTACTTCAACCCTTTCACCCTGTCCAGAACACTGCGCGGGGGTTAAAATACCATGACGTTCTTGCAAAAACTCGCCCCTAGTTAGTAATGAGTGTGAAAAATAGCTGAAAAGTGAATAAGGCGACATTTCACGTTCGAGGCTCCGGCCATTCGAATGGCTGTTGTCCCGTCGCTGTTGATTTCCACCACGGCCAGAATCAATTCTATCGGAGTGCAACCCGCAGGGCTTTTCAAAATCTGCTAAGTGAAGGACTCCGAACACTTCTTTTCGTCGTTTCTGTATCTGGAAGCCCAATTTGAGCTTTTATCTTGCTGCCGCCAGTCGTAACTGCCATCTTTATCATTGGAAGGACAAAATGTCTCGGGGACAAACTCCCCACGGGCTTCTCCCGTATATTCTCAGGCTGTCTCAAGACGGTAACAAACGACAGTAACGTCCCGTGCGATGCCGTCACCACCATCGCTGATCGGTGGATTCAAGCATCCGGCAGCAACGGCCTCCGATTTATTTGGGGATATGCTTTGCTTTGATGCCGCTGTCATGTCGATTGCTATGACTGGACAGAGGCTGTCCCCAATGATTCGTGAGAGTAGCGGTAAGTTGAGCGGGCGTTCCTGAGGCTTATTTGGAGGCTCTTTCGAAGGTTCATTTCGAACGCCTCATACACTGACTCAACTCATCGCTACTATGGACCTTCATGACAGGTACTCTTGAAATCATAGAACCCAAAAAAGGCATTTCGTACACAAATAGACACTACAATGCTTGCACATTATTTAGGTTTGCTAGACGTTCTTGGAGCTGTCCACACCTCCTATGTGCCCAAGCCGATTTTCAAGCATATCCTTCCAAAAACAGCAGAAATAACATCTGTCATAGTAACTAGTCTTAATCTTCTCATATAGATTGTATAGGCAATCTAGTTGTGCAACTAGTAATGCTGTGGGCCAGTATAAACTCGTAGAGGTACAATTTTATACTGTATATAGCAAAGCGTCGATTAAGGACTTACAGAACGCTTAGTGAGTGCTATGAACTGCCTTTTTAGGGTTGCATAATAGTCTAGTTTTGCAACAATGTTCTAGTAGTATATAAGCATTACAGATAGCTGTATCTAGTAAATAATAAAAGAGTAGCATCTAAATTTGTGATGTTTGTTGCTTAGTAGTAAATCTAGCTTGGAGTTGGCCTGCAATATCAACACTATTTATAAAGTAGTTATAGTTGTCTACGGGTTTGCAGATGACGTAAACCTGCTCACTTACAGAAAGTCTACAGCCGAAAACTGCACCAACCTCCAGCAAGGACACGCTCAGTGCCTAGAATGGACCCGTACGCATAGGATGCGGTTCGCCCCAGCCAAGTATACTCTAACACACCTTACTAGGCGCTGCGGGTTCGACCTGCAAGCGCCAGCAGTGCTAGCAGAGACTACAGTCCGTCCGGAACCGTGTGTAAAAGACCTTGGAATAGTGCTTGATACTAGACTTCGCTGGAAAGCTTAAGAACAAGCTGTACAGCAAAAGATACGGACCCGAATGCTAGCACTTCAGCGGACGACTGCTTCCACATGGGGAGCTACTACGCCAAAAGCTAGGCAGGTCTACCAAGCAGTCGTCCGGCCAGCAATGGCGTATGGCGAGCAATCTGGCAACAGCTTACCAAAGCAGCAAGCAAGCCTAAGGGCTTAGCTGCAAAGCTAAGGATAGAGCAGAACCAAGGCTTACAGACCGTATTAGGGGCTTTTAGAGCCACGCCGGTCTGTCAGCTTGAAATAGAGTCGTACATCCCACCGCTAGACATATGGCTCAACGGGCGAGTAGCGCGGTATCAAGCACGGCTAGAAAGCACAAGTCTAGCCTAAGTAATCTAGGCAGCATGCAATACTGTCTGTAACAAGCTTCGAAACCGGACTCGACGCAGGCGGAGGATTGCACAACTGCTATACAGCACAACAGGCGTGAGGCGAAAGAAATGGACTGAAGAATGGGTTCACAGACTAATAAATCTGTGGGACTAAAGGGAGAAGGAACTAGTGGACTGGGACTGGGCTGCAAGATGGCAGACAGAGACCGCAAAATTAGACAGGCCACTTAGGCCGGGAACCGATCCAGGCGGCTGTAAGCTAACCCTAGAAGACCCAGCACCAACTAAGGACGTCTTACAGTTACACAATGGACTGCGCAAAGCAGAGAGCGCTCTGCTAGTACAGGCCCGAACAGGCCGTATTAGGCTAGCTAGGTTCCTGCACAGCCGGAAGGTGCCTGGCTTTGAGACAGCGCAGTGCTAGTGCCACGCTAGAGAAGAGACTCCACGACACATAGTCCTGTTCTGTACACAAGGAATGGACCGCAGAAGACAACTTACAGACCGCAACGGGCGGAATTGGTTATGTCCGCAACTAGTAGGAGTGAATGAAGCCGTAAAATGCTTTGTTCGGTGGATGATGTTCTCAGGTGGGCTTGGCCGGTTCACGATGGCCAAATGCCGGCTCTACCTCAGCGAGTAAGCAGCCCGTACACGCTGTAAACTCATTAATTATAGGCTGCGAGTTATATAAAGCCACTGTACAACCTGTTGCTGAGGTTTTTCATCCGTAAAACGGTTTTCCTTAAGTGGGGCCAGCTAGAATTTCTGTATAGCCTTGAGCTGAAACAGTGTAAGATAATAATAATAATATAGTTGTCTACTATTTAGAGAATTGGCAATAGCTGAACATGAACGTATTCTTTTTTTTTCCGTCCTGTTTAAGTAGGTTTTCAGGCTCTAATTGCAGGAAAAGCTTTAAAGGGTGCCTTAGTTATTGCGGCTAACAATAATAAATCTTAAGGTTTCTTGTGTTCCTCGACAACCTATTTAGTGCCTTAATAAATTGTAATAGCAAATTTAACTACAACACTGTCCTGCTAAAGTAATATTAAAACACTATTACTAGTATCGTAAACTTTAAACTATAGTATGCCCTATACCAGTTTCTATATCTTATAAGCTTTGCTAAAAAGTAAAGTTGTTATATTAGCTTAAATAGTACTACATGCACCAATCCGAAGTGTTAGAGCTAGCTAAATAGCTTTAATTTAGCAAATAAATTGTCGCAGAATATATTGAATTATTAGGTTGTATATAGTAAAGTTTTTGCAAGCTGTAAGACAATAGAGGCTGAGCTCAAGAGCTCCTTTGCTTGTGCAAGTTCAGTAGTTTCTAAATAGCAATTAGTATACAAATACTACCTTAAACTATGGCTTTTAATATAACTTCTATGTAAGAGTGCTATAGAAAGTACTAAATATATCTATAGTCTACTACAGCCCACATCTTATAACCTTCCCTAATAGGTTTGTTAGTCATCTTGACTATATGCGCTAACCTGCTAGTAAAAGCCTTTATTATCTTATCCACGCTTACATTTTGTGATGGCACACAGAACACTTTAAACTAGGTACGTAGATGCTCAGATAATAGTAACAGTTTTATGCACTAGCTAATTAGCTTATCTGTAGGCTCTAACATATAATAGCGTTTGACTTGCTTGAAGCGATACTAGGCTATAAGCTCTATTGGTTGGTGGATATAATGCTCATCTGTAGACCAGTAAGGCTCAACATTTAAGTTATCACCAAGGCCGATATAATTAAGCAAGGCTATCAAGGTAGATAGCTCATGCCTATCAATTAGCTTCCATCGCTGGCCTTTGCCATATCAGGTGGTTCGTGCATCTTTTGTCCTAGCATTTAAGTTGGTATTCTGGACTAGGATGTCAAAGATATTATCTGTAAAAAAGAGTTTGGAAAAAGCAAGTGGTGATACTTGAAACCCAGCAGGAAGATAGAGCTTAAAAGCGCGGATTGGGTGGGCTTGTGGTAGAGCTTTGAATTGTGGCACTATAGCACTAGATTTAATGTTTGCATGCTGCAGTCCAAGAGGGATCTCATCGGCCGTCAATTTAAGTAGATTTGCAGGTCCTGGAGCTCCATTTTGGCCCAAAACACCTAGGGAATTATCACCCAATCAGTAGCCAAACAGTATAGTAAAGCATCTTACTGAGGATTCTATTGATGTTTTGCTTACCGATGCGTTTTGTGGCTTGGGACTACTGTGCCGCCCCTGGTCTCGCGTATACAGGGGGGTGCTCACGGTCAAAGGGATACGCTGGGAATCCTGCATGCAAGCTAACCTATTCTAGAAGTCACGTGCCATTAACCCGTAGGGATTACGGGTTACAGTACTTTGCTTAAAGTCCTGCTTATGCATGTCTGCGGCTCAGCCTCTTCCTACCGAAATCCTCGACACTTGACCTCACTTTCTTACTCAATCCGCCTCTCACGATGCTAATAATGGGATCGTCATGAATGTTTTGCTGTCTGTTTCGTTTCCTCTGTCGCTATGGTTGAGTTTGTGTTTTGCGCAGTCCAGTTGGATTGCTAGTGATGACTTTCTCCGGATGTACTGGCAGAGTTGTGAGACCTCATCACGAAGCGTATTTTGATGTACTAATGGAAATTGCGACAGCCATTGTCGTCGGTGAATATGCTTACATTGTGGGAGGCGAGATGCGGAGCCTTACAGATGGTCAATATGTAAATGCGGAATGTGAGTCCGAAAACAATGAATTTAACGTGTCAAGATAGACGCGTCTTCTGGAACTATACTAACGTGACCTCACCTAGTGAATCAAACAATTACAATCCCACTCTCAACATCCTGGACAAACTCGACGGTACAAATTCAAGCTACCGATTTCCCGTCCTCCTTTCCACACATGAAAAGCCCTACGCTCTGGCTTGACGAATCCTCGAATTTAATATGGTTCTTCAACGGGGAAACTTCCTTTATAACCGCAACCGATGCGGATCCTCTTTCGATATGGGCTTTCAGCCCTGATAAAAGCGGAAGTGGGACGTGGAAGGAAAATAACTCTCCAACCGACGATGTTTTTAATAACCTCACCCGGAGCTATGGATGCGGTTCTACATACTCGCCCACCGCTGGTTACTGTCTTGGAGGATACGCATCAGAGCACACAACCCCTAATTACGATGGAAGCGGCTCAACACTAGCACTAGGTGGAATGCAAATATTCGACTTCGCAGACAAGAGCTGGAGCAATATCAGCTCAGCGGGCGCCTCGGCGAGCGGATGGAACGTGTGGCCTGTCTTCCAATATGTACCAGCGTACGGAAGGAGCGGCGTCATAGTTTTAGTTGGGGGTGATACTCCCACAAACCAAAATGATGGCAATGACGCTTCTGGTCAGGAGCCGTTGAGGCCAATGTCCAACGTAACAGTCTACGACATTTACAATCAACGATGGCTCTCCCAAACCGCTACCGGCGACGTTCCCATGGGACGTTTGGAGCCTTGTTTCGTTGGAGCCCAAGGAGGCGACAATAGTACCTACGAAATGTATACTACGCAGTCATCACATAACTTTTGACGAATCCTCACTAACGCCCTCTCTAGCTTTGTATTCGGCGGCTGGGTCGGCAAAACAGGCTCCACCAACACAGACAGCCACCAAGTCTACGTCCTCTCCCTGCCTGCATTCCGCTGGTTCCGCGCTATAGAATCTACAGCCTCTCGCTTAGGGAACACCTGCAACGTGATAGGCAACCGCCAAATGCTAACTATCGGCGGCTTTGATCCCACTGCAGCAAACGATTCCACTCCTGATCCCTTCATCTACGGCCTCGGAATCTTCGATATGACAGAGTGGACTTGGACAGCAGGCTATGTTGCTGATGCTAAGCCGTACGAACCCGCGTCTCAGATATCTCAGTTCTATAGCACTAAGTATGTTATCTCTCTTTCTCCCCTCAGTAACCTCCCATTCCTCGAATCTTCTTCGCTTTGCTGACATTTAACGCTACAGCTCGAAATACCCCAGCTGGGACAACCCCGCTCTGCAAGCTCTCATCGAAGCAAACAGTAAGCTTGACATCCCGCACCCCTCTCAAGTTCCGAAATCCAAATCATACCAAATGCTAACTACTTCACAGCAACAACAACAACAACAACAACAAGAAGAAGCACATCCTCTCCGACCTCAACTCCAACCTCCTCCTCGTCCAGCACAAGCACTCCTTCCTCAAACTCATCCTCAACCCCCACAGGCGCCATAGCAGGCGGCGTTGTCGGGGGCGTCGCCTTCCTCGCGCTCGTTGGGGCAGTGATATATATTTTCCTACAATGGCGGAGACGAAATCGCGGCGACTTGCCACCGCAGAATCTTCCGGTAGAGCTAGGACAGGACCTAGCTGAGTTGGGACCGGATAGGCCGCATGAGTTGGAGCCTGGGATGGTGGGGATAAAAACAGGGGGTATGTATGGAGTGGGAGCGGGAGGGGGCAGGGATGAGACGAGGGCTTTGGGGGTGGAGGGACTGGAAGTACGGCTTTCAGAGCTGGCTGCTTGATTGAGAATGGTGGAGGGGTGCAGAGGACGGATATTAAGTAGGAGAGATTATATGAGAGAGGGAGGGAGGGAACGAAGGGGTGAGGGGGAAAGTGGAGCTTTATGGGCTTGAATTTGCTTGTATGTAAATGCTGTAGTCGATCAACTTAGCAGACAAGTGGGGTGTATAGAGAGAGATATATTTATTGATGAGTATGACGACTTCAAAGAGTGATTGTCTGAAATGGGATTTGCGGTTCTCTAACGAGGGATTGTATCGAGGAGAGGGTTCTGTGATGATGGATATCTAAAATTACTTAGCTACGAGATCTGTTACGTAGGATGGCAATAGAGCGATGGTGCGTGGGAGGTGGGGTGAGTTGAGAAGGCTTACAATGTCAAATAGGTAGATAAGTAAAAGGTAGACTGAGAATCAAGGACGGGCAAGGAAAAAGTGGGCACGAAAAGGTATTAGATGGAAAGATTGATTGGGGATGGGGGAATAGTGGGTTCGAGACGAGAGAGAGGTAACCCCAAGAAGGCTTGCGGTATTAGAAAGGTGTGAGGTGGGTGAGAGTGCACGTGGTAAATTGATATGTAAACGGGGAGAAGGGAAGATGGAGGCGGGCAAATAGAATATTTAAGGAAGAAGGCTAGGACGACTTATCGAATTTCACAGGGATAGATTCAAATTTGTATTGGATTTTGACCCGCGTGCTCTCCAAGTGGGTAATGGGTGTTGGTAGATAGCTCCTCATCACCAACTCTTACAGTGAACTTCGCCTTCTTCATAGCGTTGTACTCCCCTTACTTTGAAAGTCAAGCTACGCTAATTGCGATAGAACAATCAACAAAATTCTTGTAGACCCACACCGGGCGGCTTGACGGAATCGACGAGCACACGCTTTCACAGCGGCAATATAAGCAGATATCAGAAATCATGAAACTATGCAAAAACATGCTAAGTCTTATCATAGCTACCGATCTCCCACTTCTTACAAGAACCAGTGAAGAGAAGGACAACTAATTCTTAAAGAGGTTTGGAATTTTCAGACACTTCGTTCATCTATGTCTGGAAACATCATTCAAGAGTTCTTCTTTCGAAACTAAACAAGGAAATTTTCCAAAAGGGTCGTATTAGTACTTTAGGCCATACGAGTTTATCGGGGAGCTTTAAAGTTTGACCATTGTCACCTCATCCTAACCATGAACTGATAAAACGCCGACTTTTACGCTGTAACGCTCCCGATATTCAACATGTAAGAATACAAAGTAAGGCATACTTATTCAGAAGAGTGTACGAGCAGATCCATTCCCCCTATACCTGCTGATGCACGACTTTATAGCGAGTATAGAATCATCATTACGCACTTTGTTTCTATACTTCTTAGCTGAACTTAAAGGATCGGAACTGCTGCCGCAATCCATAAAGAGGCCGTCTTTTATTATCATTGTTACGCCTGCACGCCCGTCGCTAGGGAACGCCGCTCCCCTCCATTCTTTTGCGGGGCAATTTACAGCGTAGCGTAGCTTGACTGCAACTTTGTAGAGTGGGGTGGCGCTGCCTAAAATGTTAGGTTTAAGCGCTTACCCAACTAGAAAACTACAACAGCCTTTTACAACTTGACAATGCTACGCCCAAATCTGATTGGCTTTGCCCTACCCGCAAGAGAAGGCCACGCGCATTCGCCCTACCCTAAAACCCAAGCCAGTGTATGCACTCTAGTAAGCCCAGCCCCACCAATGTGTCTTAAAGTATATAAGCTTCGTGAACTTCTGTGTAGAGTCGCGACCCTCCTTGTAAAATTGCAGGTACAAAGCCCTCTAGACGGAGATAAAATAACCTAGCATTAGAGATATGCTCTTCTTGCAGAGGCATAGGAGGGAAGGTGGTAGGCTCCTTGAGGGCACAGAGTGGCTTTTCCGACTGCGAACACACCGAGGCTGTGGCGTACTGTCAGGCCGTAGAGCGCAAAAGTCGTGAGGAAATGCTATAGCTCTGCATTTGGCCTGCTTCAACAGAATAATTATGGAATGGATATAGAGGAAACTTCAATATTGACGCAGCGTTAGACTCAGGTTCTGCCATCTAGGAGTCATATCCGAGTAGGGCTGTATAGAAGGAAGGACTAATCTTTGTGCTGGTGAAGCTGATGGAAGCTAAGCAGGATCACTAAAAGCCACCACAATAGTCCACCACGATATTCTTACTTTGTTGCGGGCAGTCATTTTGTGCTGGCGAGAAGTGACTGCCCCGAGACATCCCGCCGCGCTTCAGACGCTTGAGGGGCACACCGACTCGGTCAGCGCAGTGACGTTCTCGCCGGACGGCAAGCAGGTGGCGTCAACCTCGAGAGATAGGACAATGCAGCTCTAGGACGCAGCGACAAGCGCCGCGCTTCAAACGCTCGAGGGCTCTAGAAGCAGCCGCACCATGACCTCGTGCCCTCGCTGAGCCACCGTGTGCTTCTGAGCTTCTTGTCACGAACTGCATATTATGTGAATATCTGAGACATATATATTCTTAATTTCATTTCTGTCTGTAGCCTAATCCCTGTAACTCTTTCTCTAGAGGTTTCACTGTGTAAGCATAGACCGCAGAAAGAAAGGCATCGTTACTAAGATCCTTTTCATGAAATTCCAGTGTGCCAAAATCACCGTGCAAGCATCGGCGCGCAACTTCATAATAGCTGGGAATGACCACGTGATCCTGAACACCCGATACTAGCCTGGATGCCGCGATCGGAATCGCCCATAGCTTGCCAATAGGATTTTCACAGTCCCGTCCCTCATTTTCGTTCAGCAGATCCTCTAGTGGAGCCTTGTAAGCAATCTCGATTAGAACAATTGCGAGGTTGAAGAGAGTCGCATTTGAAATTAATGGCAAATAGGTAGCTTGCCCTTGATCTCTCAATGCGGGAGAATTTGGAGCGCGGAAGTAGGGCTTCATGAAAGTCTCCCGACTGAGGCCCTCCGAGCCCTGTAGGAAATAGACATCATGACTGGTCCATGTGTTGGGTAACCACGGCAGCGTATGATGTTGTAAGACAGCGTGTACTAATACAGCGGCCAACTCGATTCTATCTTTCAAGGCAAACCAGCTTGCAGACCCTACATTAGACAATTAATTGCTGAGCTTGAGAGCATTGTTTAGCGTAATCAGATCTGGCTCAGTCTCAAGATTCTCGTCAAGACATAAATGATGTTCAAAGCCGTCGTCATCCTTCAGAAGCACAAGGGACGGGGGAGACGATCTAGCCATATCACTGACACCCGAAGTGCGGCGTGAGCTGTCTTGCAAGATGTTACATAGGTGACGACAAGGACTTCCTGCTTGGTCCGTGCTTGATGTTTTACGACTAAGTCGCAGTTCTAAGTTCATGCAACCTATACGTTCGCATGAGTAGGTTTTCACTTACGTTGTATTCTTAAGAGACTCTTGGGAGATATCCTGCAAGTTATTGGGAGCTGTTACCATGCTCTGAACAGCTACCAATTTCCATGACCAAGGCAGCTGTGCCTGTGTGTTTGGGCTTTCTAGTTCATCTGGCTGGCTCAAGAATAGTAGATTGAGCCCACTATTTCCTGCTCCGGGAAAGAGGCTAAGGTTGACCAAATGAGCGTCCTTGCAAATACAACCCCAACTAGTCGTAATGCATTTATATAAGCTGGCTCGTTCTCTCCGCGAGGCTTTAATCCTTAGAACTTCAGAATGTTGTTGGGTATTGGCGCGATAACTGTAACGCGCACCCTCAAGGACTCGTTCCAAAACCTGTATCTTTGTCTCCAAATCATGCACATGCCCGTCACGGCTCAGGCTCGATAAAGCAAATGAGATTCGTGATGAATCTACAGGAGAAGCCTGTTAACCAGAATTCACAGCTCACTCATTGAGAATGAGAGCAAAAGCGTGCCTACCAAGGATATGTTCCAACCTCTTAACCATACCATATATCTCTAATACCTGCCGCTCAAAAGTCGCAAAAGCCTCGCCCAGGGCTTGCTTCAGTCTTCGCCGAATGTCTGGATCCTTCCATCGTTCAGCGGCTCCGACAGCTAATAGATCGCCTGCATTTTCAATCTCAGCGATCGAGACCAATCGAGAGCAACAATGCTTAAAGAGCAGCCGCTGATTGTCAAGGCTGTCAGCGAGACGGTTTCGTTCTTTGGCACGAAAGATCAGCCCGTCTACAGGCGCAATACCAATCCGGCGATGTTCTGCTGCGCTGATCAGGAGTGGTATTGCACCCAGAACAAGCCCTGCGACTTCTACACCTGTTAGCATTGAGCAAAGCGTTAGTGAATTATTATGGAAGTAGAAGATGATGTTTTAAGAGAAGTCAGGCCACAAGGCACTAAATTGAAGCGCGCGTGATTTAGACTGGAGCGCAGCCCTCAACTTAACCTTAGAGGTTGCTCCTCACTTATCGTTTCTGTCATATAATGGCCACTTCAATCACATCACCCCGAAGCTTGAGAGAACAATACCTT
>Ga0335075_10011461_pt1 | contig 13406 bp, 10 predicted proteins | sample Lox_Sample_24_FD_206723 | JGI IMG/M metagenome (GOLD analysis project Ga0335075, IMG submission 206723) | Soil microbial communities from Loxahatchee National Wildlife Refuge, Florida, United States - Lox_Sample_2.4 | ecosystem: Environmental > Terrestrial > Soil > Wetlands | place: USA...
AATAGGGCAGGGCACGATTTTTAATGAGGAAATAATGTTGCAAAGATTGCAGAATCGGATTTCAAATTTAGTTTTCGCCATACTTTCAGCAAGAGGCAAGCATGGATTAACGCACATGATCTCAAAGTCAATCCTCCGGACTTTAACGGCGAGCAAATAGAGGATGCAGGGTGTTATGGCTTTCTTTGCAGCCTTAAAATATAGCCTCTTTACATACATATACATGTCCTGTGTCTATCATTAAGAACGTGGATATTTTGTACTTCAACCACAGGCATCTTCTGGTCTACCCAGTACCGAAAGTTTTACTGCTTCTTCGTCCTCGCCGTCTCTACTCATAGTTATGCACCGATACCATTCAAGCATGCCCAGTATCTTAGAGCTGATCTAATCGACGAGTGGATTGGATCTCTTGTGAAGAAACGTGATGGTTTCGGAAAGCTATTAACATCACCCTGGCCATTGCGATCACAATTCACGCCAGTGTCTGTACTGAAGATGAGATCCATGCGTGACTTCTAGGATTGGCTCGTCAACCGTTGCAAACCCTCGGTGGAGATTACAATGGGCATCGTTACCCTCAAGCCCAACAGCCTCCACCGAAGGTTGCCGGGCAAATTCGCGTGTTTTCGCTTTAGATGGACTGCCGTAGCCTTGTAACTGATGCTTACATTCGATGGTCAGGTCACCCGTTTCTGTAGTTTCTTGTCTCGATTGGCCAAGATTTTGAAGGACTTTCAGACTCAAGGACATGTCTATATCCGGTAAAAGATTGCACATAGCATCGTGTTTTCCACGAAAATCAGCCAAGAGGCCTCCGCAGACGATGTCGAAAAGCTGTGCTTCCATGTCTTTATAGCTACGGGCAAAATCTTCTATGACTAGCTGTATGGCAGCCACTAAGGCTCCTGGCTCTTTCCTTGGCTCTCTGAGCGGATGACGGTCTATCAGTTCGAGCATTCCCAGAGCGACCTTTGTAGCGGTGGATGCCCCGGAGGATGAAGTAGCGAGCATGATCTCCAGACCAGAAATGCTCTCCGCAGATCGCCTGATATACTCATCGAGTACTGCAAGATGAACGGCCCGTAACCAGGCTTTAAAAACATGGAAATCGATGCTTTTCAGATCGCGTGGTAGCCTTTGATTACCATTGATGGAAAGTTCAATACCGCAAAAGTCCATCAATTGAAGGATGATGCCTCGTGATCCAGTATAGGACTCCAGCCTCCAAGATCCCTTACATTGGTGCCATCGAATTATGATCGCAGATAGTAATGCACTTGCAACTTTCTTTTTCTGTTTGGTAAGGCAAGCCTGAGCAACGCTAATGAAGACGTCTACAGTAACATGACAGCCTTCTCGTAATGCAGCCTTGAAATACATGGCTGCCCGTTTAACTCCAACGACACGTAGAGAGCCAAGAATGAGCGAATTAAAGATGAGCGGATTTCGCGGCACCTTTGCAATAAGGTGGGAATTGCGATGAGTAATATTCCATTGCTGTGCCCACAATTGGGTTTTTGGATCAACTAAAGCGTTGATATGCCGTCGCCTAAGGCGCATGTCACCCGCCACACCACGCATGTGATGAATAACTGAATCAAAGCCAGCCCGATCTCCTGTGGCGGCGTAGTGATCAAGGATTGCTGCGACTGTACACGAAGTTGGTCTGAATCTGCTGTCCTCGAAGAATGAATCAACCACTGCTTGTGCAAGATGATGTTGCTGTAGCCGCGTAAAATGGATCAGCATGATATTATATGTATTGATACTTGGGGGCGCCGACGATATCAACAGATTATAACATATTTTTGCGACCATCGAGTCAACATTCTCCGGATTGGATACCTCCGTCGTCAGGATAGTTGTAATGGACTGGTTTAACGACTTTCGCTCCTCAAGCACTCTCTCATATAATAGAGAGTATCTAGGTCGCCAGATTCTGCCCGTCTTCAGTAATGCTACTTGATCTGCCATAAGCTTGGCTTGAAGCTTGAGGTCTTGGAACGAATGTGTGGTTTCGGCGGATTCAGTCGAAAAATATTCCTTGCCGACCAAGAACCTAGTGACAAGCTTCAGAACCATTTCTTGCATGTGTTGCAGATGAACATGATCCTGAGGCTCTCGATCTCTCAATTTCCTATTATGTCTGGGAGCATTATCAGGGTCGATTTCTTCTATCCCAACTGGAACGCTTCCCTCCTCCGCACTCTGAAGTCCTTCACTAATAAATACTCCTCGGACATGAGAGTCCAATGTTTCGAGCTTCGCCTCCAATGGCATGTCTCTGCCTGTCGACAGAGATGTTGGCATTGATTCGTCCCGTACAGAAATAGCCGGACTCCTTGTCGAACTCTGCTCAAGTGCACCCAGAATCGACAATGCCATATTTTGAACTAAACTCTGGGGTTTCGAGCTGCCTGATTCGAGCTTATTTGCCGCGCCTTCGAGCGTAGAGCTGGAGTCACCTGCCCGGGCAACATTGCTTGAGGCCTTTGCTTCCGCAATGGCTATGTCCCATTGTTTCCTCCTGTCGTCCTTGAGTTTCATATCTACCAGAGCGGCAGTTGCAAACATTGCCGAGTAGCATGCTGTGAATACATCGCCGGCTTTCAATCGCCGTTTACTCGCCGCGGTCGTCGTCCGTCGGGCTAGCGTTGTGGCGGCATGGAGGCAGGATTTGCATCGGCAGGACCTGGTCTGCACCGTGCGAGACCAAATCACTTGCATTATCGTAGCATTGTGGTACTGCTGAGACTGTGCGGGTAGAGGATAGCTAAGTTGTCAGCTACCTTAGAGCTTGTGTATTTGAAGGTGACGATGTTGCAATTTAGTTTCGATGTCGAGCCTAAACGATCTAACCGAGTAGGGCCGCCGCTTTATAGCCTTCAGCTCCTAACTCCCACCACCTGATCAGGCCATCTTCTTTCTGAGATTTCCGTATTATCAACAAGATTGCTGCTGAGTAACCTAGAGAACATAATGTTTCTCGCGCTCACTGCTGATCTCTTTGGGTAGGTCCTTAGATATGCTCCACGGGAGCCAATTCTCACTCTTCTCTAGTGTGACAGACCTCCGCCCAGATGACACCTCTGAGAAACCATTCTGGTATACATTTAAAGTACAATGCACATCATGCCGAGAAATACACCCAAATTGGGTTGGTGTCAGCCGGTTTGTATGGGCGAAGCATTCTCTAAGTATCACTTTCAGTACTGACCATTATGCCAGGAATCGAATGAGATGAGCGGCAGTAGAGGAGAGGCCAACTTTGTTTGGAAATGCAAGTCATGCAAGGCTCGTAATCATACATACATGTAATATATGGAGTTAATGTTCGAGCAGAGAGAATCCTCTGCTACAATCAAAGCCGCGCCAGTTTCCTATCAGCAAGCGTCTCCACCAAAGCGACAGAAGATCCTCGAGTTCGATTGTCGGGGTCTTGAATTTACCGAGTATAAACCTGAGGTAGGAGACTCATTTCATATTAGACATAACTAGTGCCGTCAGACCTGATGCTGAGTAGGGTGAATGGATGGCGACGGGTATCGAATCGGGGACCAAATTCGCAACCATTGACTTGCAGGAAGGTGAATGGTTCGAGTATGATGAAAAAGCCGGAGACGAGGTTAGCATAAAGGATATGAAGTGGGAGATTAGTAGGAACTAATCAAACATGCTGACAGTCTTCATAAATCAATCTACAAGTAAAGTGTAATTCTTGTTAGGTAAATTCACAGGTTAAATGTTTACCAAGTAGGAAAAATGCAGACGAACCCTGCCAGATCTGTCCCTCTATGGGGTCGTATAGGATCCAGGTTACCTCATTCCCCTTACGAATTCAGAAAACTTTCATGCCGGTCTAGGGAATTCATTAGTTTGGGAAGGCTGAAAATTCAATCTCAGCCTCGCTTAGTAATCACACAAACCTTGAAAAGCAGCATGGCCAAAAGCTCATTGAGAAGCCACGCGACATTCCGCCAACTTGACAACTTGACAACTTTGTAGACCACCCCTCTACGTTGCCCATCATGAGTGTAAGTATCACTGCCTTTTTGTTGAATCCGCACTGACATTCCATACAGGTCATGCCCATCAACCCGCGGCCCATGCTGCAAAACCTGTAAGTCTCCGGACCCCACTAACAATTTTCAGAATCTTATACCCTCCTCCCAGCCTAGCTTGTCTCCCACTGACAAATACATCATAATAGAGTCAACGAAGAAGTCATCATCCGTCTCAAATGGGGCCAAACAGAGTACAAAGGCCGCCTGGTCAGCATCGATAGTTACATGAACATTCAACTCAGCGGCGCGGTCGAATACATTGATCATAAGGAGACGGGGACTCTGGGGCAGGTTCTCATAAGGTATTTCTTTTCCTTTAAATAGAAATGATCTAGTTTTGTGGGCATGGACTAACAATAGGATATAGGTGTAATAATGTTCTTTGGATTCAAGGCGCGAATCAAAAACATGAGAATGGGGATGTGAAGATGGAGGGATGATGGTGTTCCGCCTGGAGCGGTGGTTTCTTGAAGAGGACTTCATTTCATGTATTACAGGACTGGCATACTGCGCAGACGGTCCAGGCAGATACCATGAGTTGTTTGCAAAAACTAAGGCGTTCTCGGGAAGTAGACTACATACTGACAAAAGTCAAATGCGATATTCTGTTCGTCAATTATGACGGTGTTCGGTACGAAATCCTTGCATTCTCAAGAATTACAGCTTCTCAGCAGAGTCCTTTCAGTCTAAAATATGCCGCTCCATGAACATAACGCTACATTAGACAGCCATTCTTACGGCTGCTTCCAAGGTCACTTATTCCCACCCTCAGCCTCTTTGCCGGGCCAATTACAATGAAAGCTTCCACCATCCATTCATACCAGACCCTCCTATCATCCGTCTGCCTCCAAATACTAACCTCCAACTCAGCATCGTCGGGATAATAGAGCGGGTTCTACATTAAGTCAGCCTTGGTCTCCGCTCATCCCTCCCCTAACCAGTGTCAAACGTACCTTTAGCGGGAAATAAATCGGAAACCAACTGATCATATCCTTACTCTTCTCTTCAATAGTATCCGGCCTCGTACTCAACTCGACTATATTTCCCTCTTCCCCGCCATCATAAAGCACAGCCTCAAAGTATCCTGCAATCCCATTGACGACACCACGGTCTTTGCAAACGAAATTGAGACGAGCAAAGCGAGTATTATGCTCATTTGCGCCATCCCCACCAGCCATGCTTCCTCCGCCTCCACCACTGACGCCGCCAGCTCTGCGGGCCTCGGAAATGGCAAGCGTTGAGGGTGGGATAGGATGCACGAATTTCCAAGCTTGCTGAAATCGTGGATAGTCGGGAACCGATACAGCGGCGTAGTCAATTGCATGAAGCATCACTACATAGGGGGTATCGGCAACTGTTGAATCATTGGTGGCGCGATGTGAAATATCGGCGTGTAGACGAGGGGCCAAGATGGGTGTCAAATGAGCGGTATAGGACGCTGGTATTGATATCCCGTATCGAGGCGCTAGAACGTGCTGTACACCATCTAAGCACTCTGGGCTCAGCTCATTATCAGCAAAAGAGCCAAGGAGTTCCGAGACTAGGATATCAACTTTCCCGTACGCTGATAATTGAATGTCAGTAGAGCTACCTTGACCCCCTGTCGCCATCTGCATTCTAAATGGCCCTTTCCAGGCTCGCATGTCACTCTTCACAACATGTACACTATTCCCCCAGTATTCCTCGTTGTGGCGCTGTAGAACAACATATGCATTAGGGTTCTTCTCTAGTGCCCACGCTTCAATAGGCACGCCCGTCTTAGCACTTGCACGCAATGCACGAGTGACAAGCGGACCTCGGCCGGAGCCTGCCACTGCAACTACGACTGCGCCGCTTGGGCTAGAAGTAGGCTTCTCTTGTTGGGCCCAGTCTAAGAGCGCATTTGCGATAGCCCTCTCGTACCAATCATATTTTATGGGGTCTTTCTCGAAGACTTCATAGGTCACGGACTCAAGATTGTCGGTCAAGGGTTGTAAAGGTGCTTGCAAGTAGTCTTGATAGCCCGAGCCAAACCTCTCTATCGTAGTCCGAGGGGGCTGATGTCTTTGAAGATATCTCACGTATATGAGATGTGCAGCAGCGTCTTTGTAATTTGATCGCGACTTGTGATTTTCCTTCGTATTGTACTCTGCAGCCTCTGCAGGTGTCGGGGACGGAGATCCGGAAGCATCAGCAACAGCGCTTGGAGACGGAAATCCATCTGCAGTGGCACTTAAATGAGTCTGATCGTCTAACATAGGTATTGGCTCAACATCACAGAGTAGAAGCCAAGGAGGCTGCTTTAGGCGCATGTAGCGTGTTATGAGACTCTGGTGCCCTTTACTCAGGACCGGGTGGCCTCCCTTGTTGCGAAGGAAAGTAGAGGGTTTAAACGATAGGAGGCGCAGAGGCTCGGCAAACCACCGGGACTGTAAAGAGTCGTCTGGCAAGAGGCGCGGAAGGGAAAGTGCTACATAACTCTAAGTTAGTCATTGATTCAATCATAAAAAAACATATGGAAAGCGGGAACAGTACCTTCAGAGATGAGAATATGCTCCGAAAGGTCTCAGTTCTACTACTGGCACTTTGAAAATCTTGGGCTTGAAGGAAGGGTAACAAATAAGATATCATTCGGATCTCTTACCTACTGATAATCTGGAGTTATATTGACATACACTTCGAATCGTGTTCCACGAGTCCCAGGTCCCGTATAGATCACTTTCCTTCACCTTTTCGGAGTCCACTGAACTGTAGTCCTCCCGAACAAACGGAGCCAGATCTCCTATAGGTTCTTTCATAGGTGGATCTCCGTGATCATACATTGGCAGATGGATTGCCATCTGAACATAGCTCCCGATAGCAAGAGCTTCCTGGATAGCTCGAGCATATTGCATTAATCCAGAGGTGTCATCTCGATCATTGCTATAGTGCCTTGGACCTGGTATGATGACATTACTTATCCCACAGAAAGCTGCATAAGCGATCTCCATGATTAAGACCTGCCGTGATATGTTTGATATCAACGGATCTGGTGAGCAAAGATCAATCCATGGGCTTATGTATCCAACAAGTTGAGTAACAATGTCTCCAGGAGTAAGTGGGGTGTCCACCGAATTGAACGGTGGAATGATGGGAGCCGGAATATTGTTCCGAGAGTTTTCTACCTGGGATATATGAGAAGACAGCAAAGTGAGGATTTGAGAATGAAAGTGAGGTGTTGTTATAGGAGTTGTGAGCATGTCGTACTGAGCCTGTTAGCATAGTTCAAGAGGAAAATGGCCCTTGTACTCACCCCAACATCTTGAGCGCGCCGGAGGACTGACTCGGAGATCGGTATTTGTCTCCTCGATTCATGATGTCCCACATAGAATAGCGGCATGAACTCGTCAGAAGGCATTGAATCTGAGGGAATATACTCCCCAGAGAGCTGTGGAGAAGCCATCAATACTGGTGATGGGAGTATACAATGAAATACTTCCTGTTAGCATCTGCTCTTGTAAAGTCTAGGCAACAAAAGCTGCAGCGCTGTAATGCTAACACCACATCTTCACAGGTACACCCACAGATGTGCGCTCTCTGTCACCCCAATACAATGATATTAAAGACCGTAGAAATTTTATTATATGGTATCGCGAGCGCTAGCAGGTTAGTATGTCAAGTTCCTGCAAGGGATAAGAAAGTTTCGCGTAAGATGCTATTGGAGCCTCGCACTGGGCAACCTCTGTGAAATTGCCTCGAAATGATTTGAGGAAACTAAGATGAACCTCTGAAAACTTGCTGTAAAAGAAAATTACAGACAACACCATGAACTCCGAAACACGTAAACATCAACTCAGGGTGAGACGGAATAGCTTAAAAGGGAAGTTATCGGGCGGTGAAACCCGGCACAATGTAGAAGCGTTCTAGCGGGCGACTCTAGCAACAAATGTTTTTTCAGCCTTGTCAAACTCCGCCTCCTACGGTCTCACCTGCCCGCCCTGCGCACAACCCAGAAAAGTACAAGCATCAGCCTTCTGTCAATAACCATCATGGCTGACCGGCGACCAGAGAATCAGGAGATGAGTGCTTCGAAGCGTGTTAAGACTGACAGAAACGTGGATTCTGTCCCATCTGCTTATCAAACTGGTAGGCCCATCAGTCCTCTGTCATTGATCATCATGGCTGACGGACGTCCAGAAGACCAGGAGATGGGTGCTGCGAAGCGCGTTAAGACTGAGAGGAATATAGATCCTGCTTCTAATCCATACCTAGCCCACCATTACAATGGTAATGGCAATGGACATGTTTCTGCACAGAAGAATTCTTCACTTCTTGCGCATTTCAAGAGACACAAGACCACTGCAGAGCAAGCCCATACAGCAGAAAACGGTCCGGAAAATCCATTCAATGGTACTCCACTATCATCAACCTATTTCAGTATCCTGAAAACACGAAGAGATCTACCCGTGCACAAACAGAGGTTGGTCCTATTTTATGCCGGTGACTCAAACTTGGCTAACACAATGATTCAGGCAGGAATTTCTTGATCTTTTCCATAAATCTCAAATCCTAGTCTTTGTTGGTGAGACCGGCTCTGGTAAAACTACACAAATTCCTCAATTCGTCCTCTTTGACGATCTCCCGCATCTTCATGGAAAGCTTGTCGCATGTACGCAGCCACGCCGTGTAGCTGCGATGTCCGTGGCAAAGCGAGTAGCGAACGAACTGGATGTGCAACTTGGACAGGAAGTGGGATATAGCATTCGATTCGAGGACGTCACGGGCCCAAACACAATACTCAAGTACATGACGGACGGTATGCTTCTTCGGGAAGCCATGAACGATCATAACCTATCGCGGTATAGTTGCATTATTCTTGACGAGGCACATGAGAGAACACTTGCTACCGATATTTTAATGGGTCTTATGAAGGAGGTAGCTCTACGGCGACCTGACCTTAAGATTGTTATCATGTCCGCCACTCTTGATGCGCAAAAGTTTCAGCGTTATTTTAACGATGCACCCTTACTAGCCGTCCCTGGAAGAACGCACCCTGTCGAGATCTTCTATACACAAGAGCCTGAACGAGACTACGTTGAAGCTGCGCTCAGGACAGTTCTTCAGATACATGCCACTGAGCCAGAAGGCGATATCTTGCTCTTCTTAACAGGCGAGGAAGAGATTGAGGACGCGTGCAGAAAGATTCAGTTGGAGGCAGATGAAATGATACGGGAAGTTGATGCTGGGCCTCTTGTGGTGTACCCATTGTATGGGACTCTCCCTCCTGCACAGCAAGAGAAAATATTCCTCCCAGCACCACCTCCGAGGAGACCGGGTGGACGCCCCGGACGAAAAGTTATCGTCGGGACCAATATTGCCGAGACTAGTTTGACAATTGACGGTATTGTCTACGTCGTGGATCCAGGATTTAGCAAGCAGAAAGTTTACAATCCTCGAATTCGCGTTGAGTCACTTCTTGTTTCGCCGATCAGCAAAGCGTCAGCTCAGCAACGTGCAGGTCGTGCGGGTCGTACAAGACCTGGCAAGTGTTTCCGTTTGTACACTGAGGCTGCGTTCAAGAAAGAACTTATTGAACAGACTTACCCCGAAATTCTTCGGAGCAATCTTGCCAACACGGTTCTAGAATTGAAAAAGCTCGGTATCGATGATCTGGTTCACTTTGACCTTATGGATCCTCCCGCGCCAGAAACATTAATGCGAGCCCTCGAGGAACTCAACTATCTTGCCTGTCTAAATGATGACGGTGATCTTACTCCTCTTGGCAAACTCGCCTCTGAATTCCCTCTAGATCCTGCCCTTGCCGTTATGCTCATTTCATCCCCTGAGTTTTACTGCTCAAACGAGATTCTCTCGTTGACGGCTCTGCTTTCCGTTCCTCAAATATTCGTGCGTCCAGCGTCGGCACGAAAACGCGCCGACGAGATGAAGGCTTTATTTGCTCATCCAGATGGAGATCACTTGACTATGCTAAACGTTTATCACGCCTTTAAAGGTGATCAAGCGCAAGCCAATCCGCGCCAATGGTGCCATGACCACTTCATCTCACTGCGGGCCTTGCAGTCTGCCGACAACGTCCGAGAACAGCTAAAGCGAATCATGGAAAAACAGGGCCTGGATCTTGTGAGCACACCGTTCCAAGATAAGGATTACTACACCAATATCAGGCGAGCGCTTGTTTCTGGCTTCTTCATGCAGGTGGCAAAGAAGGAGAGCTCAGGCAAGACCTATAAAACCGTTAAGGACGATCAAGCTGTACTGTTACATCCCAGTACTGTGTTGGGTGCTGACTTTGAGTGGGTCGTCTACAATGAATTTGTCCTTACGACTAAGAACTATGTACGAACAGTCACAGCAATAAAGCCAGAATGGCTTTTAGTAAGTTCCCAAACCACCACAATTAGCCGCCAAAACAGAAAGACTAACTCTTATAAGGACATTGCGCCCATTTACTACGACCTCTCGACTTTCCCAAAGGGCGAGATTAAGACAGCTTTGCAGCGAACGATGGAGAAGATCCAGCGTAAACAGGCCATGAAAAGCGGGCGGTAATTATGTTCCCCCCCTGGTTTGAAGTGCATCGAGTTCGGTCGAATGCTTGCTGTGTGTTTGTCATGATGGCGATCTGTCTGCTCTTTTGTACTAGGTGGCACTCAAGACAGGGGCGTTGAGAGGAGACTCTGGCTTTAAAAGATACATGAGATATGATAGATTGCGACAACTCGAAAATAGATCACTAGATAATGCCATGCCGTGAGAGTTTGATCAAAATCACAAAATATGCGAACTGTCCTTGCAGATTTATTTGATAACGCTTTTAGACATTTGTTTCATCCAGCATGCATAGATCTCGACATCATTTCTAAATGTCTATATCTTGAATCACACCAAGAACAGCTACCATCAGTCCTCCAACACACTCCTATTAAAGAACCGATATACCTGCCTCCCCGACTCCTTCCCCACTGCTGGCTCCAACTCCGCAACACTCATATTAGCCACCTCCTGGATATTCCTCGCCTCAATCACCAAATTCTTCAGATTCTTCGCCGTTACCCCCGGCACTACGCGCAACATATCCTGCGGCTCCCTATTGAATGCCTGGTCCTCAGCTCTCATATCTTTATCCAGCCCAACCCTAACAGCAGCAATGGGGTCCGGCTCCTCCTCTTGCGTCTTCAAGCTCTCAAAGATCTCGGCTGTTTGGTACGGGCTGCTTGACCAGATGATGCGCAGGCGCGGAAAAGCCAGTGTTAGAAGGACGAGTTTGGACTGGAGGTCTGAGCTGGCGTTGGCGGCGTTCACGGAGGACAGAGAGCCAGAGAGGTCAGCGAAAGGCTCGAGGGTGAAGGATTTGTTCTGGTCGAATTCGATAAGTAGCATGGGTGATTTGTAGTATTGGAGCATAGTCTCGGCTTGGCTGTATAAGCGTCCGTCTTTAAAGGACGAGATTAGATCTTTGATACTCTTGCGCTCAATGCAGATATTAGGCGACAGTATGTAGTCGCCGACCGTGAGCATGGAGGGTACGATCACCATGGAGCGCCCATGCAGGAGGGAAGGCAACGAGGAGCGAAACTCGCGGACGTCGACGACGACGCGGGGTGGGGCGGCTGTTGCTGCTAGACGGCCGCCGCCGGCGATGCGGGTGTTAATAGTGCGAAGAAAAGATTCTTGAGGGTCTTCAATGCCGTGAGCATCGAGCGTCATGACTACTGACATGTTGGCTCGCTCTTTGATGAGGCGAGAAAAGGCATCCTTCTCTCGCCGGACGGCGGAGAAATATCGCTGTTCTTCAACAGAGCCACCATAGTACATGAAGTAGACTTTCACATTGCGGTCATTATGCGAACTGCGGTAAACTTCTATGCGTCGAATGAAGGCAGGGTCCAGCTCGTACATTATCACATAGCGTGGCTTGACTTCTTCGAGGATATGATCATCCGAGTCTCCATCATAAGCGTGAATAACCACCAAATCTTTCATGTCGTACAACTCATAGAAGTCTTCCATATCATCCAGAGGATCAGCCACAACTTCGGCCTTCTGTAAAGCTTCGGCGCCAGTCGGTCTGATCTCAGACAATAGTGTTGCGACTTGAAGAGGCTTGTCTTCTACCGCTAAGACGCTGCCATTCGCAGCACGTGTAGGAGCAGATCCAGTTGAACCACCTCCTCTCACTCGTCGTCTCTTGTTTGGGGGAGGTTTACCCCGATAACTGCTATTGCTTCCGGCTCGTGTGTCGCTTGCTCCATTCAAAGCCTTTTGATTTTCTGCGAAAAGAGCCACACTGATTTTTGCGAATTCTTTTTTCCATTTCAGATAGTCCCGTAGCTTCCTCCGCAACATGAAAGCAGCTGATGGTGCGTTTCTAGTTTCGTCCTCGTCATCCGCCTCCTTTTCTTCGGTCCGGACATACATACTTTGCAGGTATTCTCGCAGCTGGCGACAAGTTGCTGTATCGGTACACATGATAAGGATCGTGCCATTTGAATCGTCTCTTAATACTGGATTGAAGTACAAATCCCTGTCTATCTCCTCCAGCACATCTGTAAGAAGTGCCCATTTTGGTTGCTCTTCCAACACCGGATGTAGAGTGTCTATAGATGCACCATCACCCGATAATTTGTCCTCCGCCTTGCCCGTATATACGCGTCTTTTGGCTGTATCGAAAATGGTATGTGCCGCATCAAGAAACAGCCATGGCGATTGATTTTGCCTAGTGGAACCTGGGGGTGGCGTATGTGCAGCTAAGATTGTGTCAAGATGCCGATTGAAGGATACAGCGTCGTATGTCAGGAGAGAATGCAACAAACCCCGCAAAACCGTCAAATCGTTTACTATCTGCTTGGTCTTCCAGCTGACTCGATGCCAAACTGGATCAAGTTGCCGTCTTACTATCGTGTCAAAGTTCTTGTGCAAGGCACTATCGATATTCCAGTCCTCCATCTCAAGTCCGGAGTTGCCCTTCTTCAACTCGCCGATACTGACTTCGACGCACTCCATTATTGCATTTTGAATATCTCGCATAGCGTCGGTCATAGGCACCTCAAGCTCAATAACTTCAGCTTTCTTCTTTCCCTCCAGCGACTTCTTGATAGTTAGTTGGTACCGAGGCCATATAGACGCCTTTCGAAGGAAGAGGTTCCGCATCATTGTAGCTAGTGGAGAGAACCCAGTGGTAAAGGGCTCGGGATTGTCCGAAAACGCTTTGAGAAAACCAACTTTATTGCGCTGCCTGTATATGCGGAGGATAAAGGCTTCGAGGGATGTTGCCACGATACGGTCTGCATGAAGTACCACGAGGCCTGTGATTGTCTCTGGGTCCAATAGATTTGTCAAAAGATCAACCACCAGGATTCT
>Ga0335075_10011462_pt1 | contig 13405 bp, 11 predicted proteins | sample Lox_Sample_24_FD_206723 | JGI IMG/M metagenome (GOLD analysis project Ga0335075, IMG submission 206723) | Soil microbial communities from Loxahatchee National Wildlife Refuge, Florida, United States - Lox_Sample_2.4 | ecosystem: Environmental > Terrestrial > Soil > Wetlands | place: USA...
GCGCCAGCCCCGTCCTGGCCAGGACGGTAAGGGCCTTCGGACTCATTGCTGTGCCTCCTGTCTGATGCCCCAGAACCAGCCGGCCCGGGACGCTCCGATTTCCACTACGAGAATCCCGCCCCACCACCCACCCCCACCACGGCTGAATGTCCCCTTATAACCGGGACCTCGGTCATGTTGTGAACTGCATCGTTTGGTGCCGCGGCGGCGGCGAAGCTGACGGTGACGTTGCTGGTGAAGCGACTCAGCCGCCGGCGCGACGGGCCTTTCGGCCGCGCGAGACGCTGGCCTGGGAGGTGCTGGCCTGGGAGGTGACTGCGGCTAGGTTCCGTCGGGCAACGCGCACACCAGGCCCTCGCTAAAGCCTGCCGCACCAACGCCAAAGGCGACGTTGAAACGCCCGCGCAGATTCTCCAGGGCGATGTGATGGGTGAGCTCTACGAGCTGGCCCTCGTCGAGATGTTCCCGCAGCTGGTCGAACAGCGTCTGCGGCACCTGCGCCGGGGTGCGGGTCATGCCGACCGCGTAGTCCATGACCAGCTTCTCCAGGCCGGTGAACAGGTCGCTGTCGCGGTACCGCGGCAGCGACAGCAGCTGCTGGTCGCTGAGCCCGGACCGGCGCGCGATCTGTGATGCCAGGTCGATGCAGAACTCGCAGTGGATGAGCGTGGTGGCCTTCAGCTCGGCGAGCACCTGAAGCCGCCAGTCGAGCCGGTGTTGTTTCGCGGTGGCCTGCTCCAGGTTCCCGTAGCCCCGCAACAGCCTCGGCACGTGTGCATAGATCTCCACCGGCTCGATCACGCGCCCGGGCGCGCGCCCGGTCAGCCGCACCAGATTGCGGCGAGTGAAGAAATACACGAGCTTCACGCGCAGCCCGGCCCGGCCGACAGGAACTCCCGCGATGCGTGCCATCCGATCCTCCCGTCCCGACGTCGCCAGGCATCCAGCCGGCGATCACAGGGCCCCGGCCGGCCTGCTGCCGGCCGGCAGCTGACATGCCGGCTGAACGGGGTCCGTCATAGCTATGACGGAATCAACGTGGAGGATGTGTCAGTGGACCAGGCTCAGTGGCTGGCGCAGCGGTTCGAGCAGGACCGGCCGCATCTGCGTGCCGTGGCCTACCGGCTGCTCGGCTCGCTCAGCGAGGCTGACGATGCGGTCCAGGAAGCGTGGCTGCGGCTGAGCCGTTCGGGCGCGACTGGCGTGGACAACCTGACCGGATGGCTGACCACGGTGGTCGGCCGGGTGTGCCTGGACATGATCCGGTCACGCGCGGCGCGCCGCGAAGAGCCGCTGGCCGTGCACGTCCCCGACCCGGTCGTCAGTTACGAGGACGCCACCGACCCCGAACACCAGGCGCTGCTGGCCGAGTCGGTCGGCTTGGCACTGCTGGTAGTGCTGCAGACCCTGGCTCCCGCCGAGCGGCTCGCCTTCGTGCTGCACGACATGTTCGCCGTGCCCTATGACCAGATCGCTGGCATCATCGGCCGCTCCCCGAACGCCGCGCGCCTGCTGGCCAGCCGGGGCCGCCGCCGGGTCCGCGCAGCAGCTGCGGCGCCTGACCCCGACCTGGCCGGCCAGCGGAAAGTCGTCGACGCATTCCTCGCCGCATCACGCAACGGCGACCTCGGTGCGCTGATTGCCTTGCTCGACCCCGGCGTCGTGGTGCGGGCCGACTACGGCCCCGCGCCCGTGGGCGCATCCAGGCAAGTACGCGGCGCGCATACCGTAGCCGAACAGGCACTCAGCTTCTCCCGGCTGATCCCGTTCGCACGGCCAGCGCTGGTCAATGGAGCCGCTGGAGTGATAGTAGGCCGTGACGGGCAGCCAATCACGCTCATGGGCTTCACGGTCAGCCACGGGAAGATCACCGAAATCGATATCCTCGCCGACCCGGCACGCCTTCGCGAACTCGGCCTGACGGTCCCCAGCAGCTGACCAGCTAGCCCGCCAGCCGAACGGATAGGCGGGCACGCCGCCCCCACATCGGCTCGAAGCCAACGGCCGGCGGGCCAGGCCAGGCCTAGCGGGCCATGGGCCCCTGGGGATGGGAGCCGTGTCCCGTTCGCCGGGGCAATGTCGCCGCGGTCAGCAGGCCGGCGCCGATTACCAGCCCCGCCGCCAGGTAGAGCGCGGCGTGCAGGCCCGCCGCGAATGCGTGGTAGGCCGCCTGGATCACCTCCTGGACGAGCTGGCCCGGGCGCGGCGCGGCCTTGTTGCTAGCGGGCACCGTTCCGGTTTCCAGGGCGTTGATCACGATGGCCTGGAAGTTGGCTGGGATGCCGAGCTGGTGCAGCCTGCCGGTCAGGTCGGCTCGGAGTTGCGCGTTGACCAGCGCGCCGAGGATGGCGACGCCGGTGACCGCGCCGATCTCGCGGCTGGTGTTCGTGGCCGACGCGGCCATGCCCGAGTGCTCGGGCGGGACGGCGGCCAGCACCGATGAGGTGATCGGCACGACCGTGGCGCCGATACCGGCGCCGGTCACGGCCAGGGCCACGGCTAGCGCCAGGTAGCTGGGGTGCGGGCTGATGGTGGCGTTGGTGATGAGCAGGCCGACGCCGAACACCAGGCAGCCAGCGATGATCGAGATGCGCACCCCAGCCACGCTGGTCCACCGGCCGGCCAGCAGCGCAGTGGTGATCATCAGCACGGTCATGGGCAGGAAGACCAGCGCGATGCCGTAACCCGAGTAGCCGGCCACCTCGTCCAGGTACAGGGCGGTGAAGAAGAAGATCGCGAACGTGGCGAAGTAGCCGCAAAACGCCACGACCAGCGGCGTCGTGAAGGTCGCCAGCCGCAGATACCGCAGGTCGAGCAGCGGATGCGCCGCCCGGCGCTCCCACCACCCGAATCCGGCTGCCGCTGCCCCGCTGAGGCAAAGCAGCGCGATGACCTCGGGCGAGCCGAACCCGGCGGTCTCGCTGATGATGACCGCGAAGACCAGGGCGGCTAGCGCCGCCGCGCCAAGCAGTGTCCCGGCCGTGTCGACCCGGTGCGCTTGCGGGTCGGCGTTCTCAGGCAGCACAGCCGCGGCCAGCGCCAGCGCGGCGAGCCCGAACGCCAGGTTGAACCAGAAGATCGCGCGCCAGTCCCAGATCCCGACCAGCATCCCCCCGACGGCCGGGCCGAGCGCAAGCGCCAGCCCGGACACCCCGGCCCAGACCCCGATCGCCCTGGTGCGGGTGCGCTCGCCGGGATACATATGGCGCAGCATCGACAACGTTCCTGGCTCGCTGGCCGCCGCGCCGAGCCCCATGACCGCGCGCCCGGCAATGAGGACCGGGGCATTCGGCGCGAGGGCGCACAGCACCGAGCCGGCACAGAACACCCCGGCTCCCGACAGCATCACCTTCTTGCGCCCGAACTCGTCACCGATCATGCCGCAGGCGAGCATGGCGCTGGCGAACGTCAGCGCGTATGCGCTGACGACCCACTGCAGGGCAACCACCCCGGCATGCAGGCCCGTCTGCACACTGCCCAGGCCCACACTGACGATCGTGTTGTCGAGGAACGTCAGGAAGAGCAGCGCGCAAAGCACGCCAAGACCCAGGCCTCGGCTGCCGCGGCGCACCACGGCGGCATGGTCACCAGCATCGGCGGCGGTACCGATCATCTCCCCAGCTCCTCGAACATCCGCTCAGAGCATCACCCGCCGTGCCAGCACATGCCCAGGGGCTGCGGTCCTGCCCACCCAGGCCGTGGCTGCCCCTCCGTCTTCGCGGTCGCGAGCCGGTGCCGTTGGGGAGGCGTGACTGGAATAGATGCTGGCGGCCGCCCCGGGGTCGGCACTAGTGCCATTGGTCCGTGGCTATGCCCAATGGCGGCCGGAGCAGGCGCGCAGTAGCTGCTGCGCGGGGACCTCCGCCCCTACCGCCGTTTAACCCGGTGGCCGACACCGTAAACGCGCTTGCGGCCCTCGGCGCGGCCGACCGGCGGGTTATGACACTGGCCTTCGTGGCGGTCGGCCTCTGTGATGCTGTCACCGGGGCAGTGCTACGCCCGGCTGCCCCAGCCGGCCTGGCCGAGCGGGCCGTGGGAGCGGCACAGGCGATCTGGCCGCTCGTCGTGGTGCTGTCCTGCCGCAGTGCGCGCACCGGGCAACTGAGCCAGAGAGTCCAAGTGCCGTGACGTTCATGAGCGCTCTGGATCTCATCGCCAGCGGGTGGCTATCGAAAGACCGTGGAGTCAGGACTTCTGCCCTGCCCGGCCGGGACCTTGAGTTCTGCCGGCATCAACAGCGCCGCCCCGGCGGCACTGCTGCTCGGCATCGGCCTGCTCGCGCTCGGCTGCGCTGCTGCGCTGCCCGGCGGCTGGAGGTTCACCGGGCGCGACCTCCAGAGCAGCTAGCTGGATCCCATCGACGGGGCGCCCGGAGGGCACCTAGGACGTGGGTGTCGGCGTTGGTGACGGGGTTGGGGTGGGGCTGGGTGTCGGTGACGGGGTGGATGTGGCGGTGGACGTCGGTGTGGGCGAGGGCGTCGGCGACGGCGTCGGGGAGGGAGTCGGTGACGGCGTCGGGGAGGGAGTCGGTGACGGCGTCGGTGACGGCGTGGGCGAGGGGGTCGGTGATGCCGTGGGCGCGGGCGGCACCAGCTGCGGCGGCTGCGTGGAATGGTGGCCGGGCACGAGCATCAGCGCCACCGCGCCCACCACCACGCCGAGCACGGTGACCAGGCCGCCGAACGCCGCGCCGCGCACCAGCGCCTGGCGCCTCTGACCGCGCCGCCATTCCATGGTCCGCACCCGCTGGAGGTCCGGCGGCAGTGCCGCGCGCTGGGCGGCCCAGCTGTTGAGCGGTGCGGCCGCCATGCCGAGCGTCGGGAACAGCAGCAGCCCGGCCAGCAGCGGCCCGGCCAGCTCAGTGGCCTTGGTCAGCGCGGCCGCGATGCCCGCGAAGCCGAGCAGCGCCAGTACCGACTCGGCCCAGTTCGCCCGCAGCGCTTCGTACCACTTGGCCCGCTCGCTGGTCTTCGGCGTGCGCAGGAACGCGGCATGCTTGGCGAACAGGCCGAGTATCGAGGCCCGGGCCACCACCAGCGAGGTGGACTGCCAGATGAAGAACGCGCCGATGGCGTCCCGCCACGACGCGCCGGTCCCGCGGCGCAGCAGCGCGACCGCCCGCACCAGCCCGAGCAGCACCAGCACCGGGATCGTGGCCACCAGGAACGCCGTGAGCTTGCGGAACAGCTCGCCACCCCCAGTGGCCAGGTTTACCGCCCCGGCTAGCAGGAAGACGAAGAACACCAGGCCGAGGACGTCTCCGTACCACTGCACGCCACCGGACAGGTACGCCCACCTCTGGCCGATGGTGAGGTGGTTGCGCTGCGTGGTCCGGCCTGGCAGCAGCGAGCTCCAGTGCATCCGCAGGATCTGGATGCCGCCGAAGCACCAGCGGTAGCGCTGGCCCTTGAGGGCCTCGAAGGTCAGCGGCATGATGCCCTTGCCGTAGGAATGACCAACGTAGTAGCCGGTCCAGCCGGCCCGCAGCAGCCGCAGGGACAGCTCGGCGTCCTCGGTGATGCACCACTCGTCCCAGCCGCCGAGCTGCTCCAGCGCCACCCGCCGGATCAGCCCCATGGTTCCCGCGAAGATCGCGCCGTCCCGCTCGTTGCGCGAGGGCTGGGAAACCGCGAAAAAGTACGAGTAGGAGTAGTACAGCCGCCGGTAGTAACGCGCCCGCTGCCAGCCGCGGTAGTCCTGCGGCGCCTGGGTGAAGCCGACCCAGCTCTCCGCGAACAGCGGGGCGCAGCGGCGCAGGAAGTCTCGGTCGAGCTGGTAGTCGGAGTCGACGACCCCGATGAGCTCGGCCCGCTCGTCGGTCATCTGGCGCAGCGCATAGTTCAGCGCTCCTGACTTGTAGCCCGGCCAGTCCTCCAGGTGCGCGAACTTGACGTTGTGCCGGGCGCACCACGCCTGGACCGGCCGCCACAGGGACTCGTCATCGGTGTTGTCGTCGATCAGGATGACCTCGTAGCGCGGGTAGTCCAGCCGGGCCAGGGAGCGGAGCGTGTCGATGACCATGTCCGGCGGCTCGTTGTGCGCCGGGACGTGCAGGCTGACGAACGGGAGTTCGCCCGCAGCGGGCAGCTGCGCGGTGGTGACCGGGGCAACTCGCCGGTGCCAGGTCTCCGAGCCGATGGCGTCGCAGATCTCCCATAGGTACGCGCTGGCCAGGATGGCGGCGAAGAACTCAAGCACCCACAGCACCACCCCGCCGGCGGTGCTGGCCGGACCGAGATGGCTGACGAAGGTCCACTGCAGGACGTAGTCCAGGTACACCACGAACAGGAAGATGCTGGTCGCCCAGCACAGGTGCCCGCGGGCGTTCCAGCGCCGGGTCACCGGCAGCCAGATCAGGCTCCCGGCCACCAGGCCGGCCGTGCCCGCGATGTCGTTGTGCTCCGTCACGCCCAGCAGCCGCATGACCACCGCCACCAGCGCGGCCAGCACCGCGGTACCGATGATCGCGAGGGCCAGGCGCCGCGTGGCCGGCCACGCCCCGCTGGTGCGGGAAGGGTGGCCGGAACCGATGAGCAGCGCCGCGGTCCCCAGCGGCGCAGCCAGGATCCCCGCGAGCACGAGCGCAGCAAGCACCTGGGAGCCCTCCCGGTCAGGATCTAGTCCGCGGCTTCCTGACGTCGAGCAGCGGGAGCCCGGCGAGCGCCGTTGCCATAGCGGCTCGCACGTCCGGCCGGGTCCCGAGCCGCCAGTCGACGCCGGCCTTCTCGTAGTCGAACCAGATGAAGCCGAGCACGTCGGACCGCTGGCGCACGCCGTCGACCAGGTTCTGCACGGCCGCGACCGCATCCGGGCCGGTCTGCACCGCGGTCTCGGCGATAAGGAACGGCCTGCTGGTGAAGGTCCTGATCTCCTGCATGGTCGGCCCGTACACCCCGTCGAACGTGTCCGGCCCGGTGCTGCCGAAATACCCGGTGACCCCCACCCAGTTGACGTAGGCATCGCCCGGATACCAGGCGCTCAGCTCGAGTTGCGGCTCCGCGGAGATCACGTTGGGGTTCCACACCCAGATCACGTTGCTGGCTCCGGCCGCGGCGAACAGCCGGTGGATCAGCCGCCACGCGGCGACGAACTGCGGCCCGGTGGTGCTGGTGGTGCCCCACGGATACCACCAGCCGTTCATCTCGTGGCCGAAGCTGATCGCCACCGGCAGGTTCAGCGCCCGCACCTCCCGCGCGACCCGGGTGATGTAGCCGTTGCTGCGGCCGTCGGCAATCGCCGCCACAGTGGTGTGATAGGGCTCCCAGATCATGTAATAGAGCGCGCCGTAGGACCAGGCGTTAGTCACCGCACGGGTATCCAGCGGGTCGTTCCAGGACATGTACTCGCCGACCAGGTTGGGCGCCGCGCCCGCGCTGGCAGCGAACGACCGCACCGGCCCGAGCGAGTCCGGGGCACCGGGGGCGTCTACCCCGAGGAACTTCCCGCCCTCGGCCTTGACCAGCCCGGACACGTCGTAGGGCCGGCTGGGCGACGCCGGGCTGGGCGACCGTGCCCCCGGAACGCCGTACAGGGCCGATGACCCGCACGCCGTCAGGACGCCCGCTGTCGCGAGACCACCCAGAAGCCTGAGCAAGGCAGTCCGCCGGACCGCGAGGCGGCCGCCGGGCGCCGGCCGCCGTGACCCCGCTCGCGCGCCGGGGGTCACCGCTGTGCGGAGGTTGGACGAGGGGAACACGACTTCACTACAACAGCCCAAACGCGGCCGCGCCAGGGCCACACGTCCCGGGCACCCCGGGACGATCGCCGGCGCGAGCAGAACCCGGCATCGCGGAGGACGAATGTCCCGGTAGATATGGGTCGCCCGGCACGAAGCAAGGGATTTTGGCCACTCCGTCTCGTGCGAAGAACTGCATAGCGTGATTGTTAGTCGACAATGGCACAGCGACGGTTCGCAGTCCCTAACAGGATGGCGCGGTACGTGGGTCCGCCCCTCGCGCAACCTGGGTCCGACTCCCAGGTGTGCCGCGCGTCTGCAGGCCTTCGGCGCTCCCAGCTCGCCGTCATCCGGTGCGGACCAGCTCAGCTTCGGGCTGCACACCAGGTCCGGCGACTATCAGCACCGGGCACGGTGCGGCGCGCAGGCAGTCACGGGCCACGGGGCCGAGCGGGGCCCTGGGCTTGCCGACCGGGGCGCCGGCCAGGCCGGCCGAGCGGGTGCTGCCCAGCACGAGCATGACGGCGCCTCGCGCACGGGCCAGAAGTACCCGGGCCGGCAGGCCATCGACAACCTCAAACTGGACAGTCGGCCAGCCGTCCGGCCCGACCGCTTCTCGTACCAGCGTCTTCAGGGCGGCTCCCTCTGCGGCATGGCCAACCGGACCCCGCCCGGCGCTCAGCGGCGCGTAGTACGCCTGCGCGACAGCATGCGGATCCCGGGCGTGTACAACATGCAGACGCATGCCCCGAAGACGCGCCTCGGCCGCAGCCCAGCGCACCGCCGCTGCCGAAGCCGGGGAACCGTCAACCCCTACCAGGACCCGGCCCTGGGAAGCCTGCACCTCCATCAGCGTGATCCTCCCTCCAGCGGGTGGCCGGTGACCGAGTCGCGGATCACTACGACGGGGCAGGTGGCGTGATGCACGCAATGCTGGCCGGTCGACCCGAGCAGCGCCTCCGCGAATCCACCGTGACCGCGATTGCCGACGACCAGCAGGTCGGCCCCGGCCGACTCGTCGAGCAGCACCTGGGCGGCGTTCCCCTCTACGACCTTGTACGTAAGCTTGGCCGGCGCGGTGTGGCCGGCGGCATCGGCGACGGCCTGGCTGGCGGTCTGCTCGGCCTGCTGCTCCCAGTCGACGTCCATCACCGGCACCGGGTAGCCGTACGTGGCCGGGTATTCCCAGGCTATGACCGCCTCGACGACGGCGCCGGTCAGCCTGGCCTGCTCCACGGCCCAGGACAGCGCCGCCTTCGACGGCACCGACCCGTCCACCCCCACCACGATCCGCCGCTGGCCATCGTTCTCGGCTCGGGCCATCATGCCTGCCTCCCCCGGAAAGATCACCGATCTGCGTTCACACCTGTCAACGGTTGCGGCCACGGCAGCGGAGGGCCAGGGACGCTGGGCCCGGCGCGGACGGACCTTGGTCCTGAGGTCGTGATGCCGGGGCGGCCGGGGCGATGCCGGCACCGTGCGGACCAAGGGCCTGGCCGGCTGGTGGCCTATGCCCCTGCCCGCCCGCAGCACGCCGCATCAGGCTGATGGTGCGTTCCGCCCGGAGGTGAATGGTCATGAGCGGGAAGACACGGGCACCGGCCCGGACAGTTCGGCTGGGCAGGCTGCTCATCGGCCCGAACAGGCTACGGCGACCCTCCGACCGGCTGGAGGGGTTCCTGGTGATGCTGCTGGCCGCGGCGTTCCTCGTGGCTGCCGCAGCGACACCATTCTTCGGCGGGCACCTCTATCAGTCTCAGCGTGCTGAGGCCGATCATCTGCACCAGGCCACAGCAGTGCTGATACAGAACGGCCCGTCCGGTTCCTACCTGAATTCCGGGGGCGAGGCCGCCGCCCGCTGGCGGGCGCCGGACGGCCAGCAGCAAGAAGGCATCCTCACCACGGCGACCGCGCCGGGCATCGCCGGCGCGGCGGCGGGGACTCGCGTCCGGGTGTGGCTGACCAGCGCAGGCCAGCCCGAGGATCCGCCCGTGGGTACCGCCGAGGCCATGTTCAGCGCGGCCGTGATGGCCATCGGCGCGCTGTGCGCCGCGGCGATCGCGCTGCTGATCTGCTACTGGCTGGGCCGCCTGGCCCTGGACCGGCGGCGCCTGGCCATGTGGACGTCCGAGTGGTCGCTGACCGGCCCACGGTGGACGACCCGGCTCTGACCCGTAGTCCTGGCTCTGACCGTAGTTCTGGGGTGACAACATGACAACGAAGACAACCGTCCCTTCAGCAGCGCGCCCGGCCGGCCGGCCTGGTGCGCCCGCCCGCCCGTGGCTGGCACTCGCCGTGCTGTGCGTCTCGCTGCTGATCGTGACGCTGGACAACACCGTGCTCAACGTCGTGCTGCCGACTTTGGTCCGGGACCTGCACGCGACGACCAGCCAGCTGCAGTGGATCGTCGACGCGTACGTGATGGTGTTCGCCGGGCTGCTGCTGGTGGCCGGCAGCGTGGCCGACCGCGTCAGCCGGAAGCGGACCTTCGTGGCCGGCCTGGCCGCGTTCGCTGCCGGGTCGGCCTGGGCTGCCTTCTCCGGGTCGGTCGGGGTGCTGATCGCGGCCAGGGCAAGCATGGGCATTGGCGCCGCGCTGATCATGCCGTCGACGTTGTCGATCATCACGGACATGTTCCGCGACGGCGCGCAGCGGCAGCGGGCCATCGGCCTGTGGGCCGGCACGAGCGGGGTCGGCATCGCGCTCGGGCCGATCATCGGGGGGCTGCTGCTCGCGCACTTCTGGTGGGGGTCGGTGTTCCTGATCAACGTGCCGATCGCCCTCGTCGGCATCGCCTGCTCGCTGTCGCTGGTTCCCGATTCGGCCAACCCGGCCGCCGCCGCTCCCGATCTGGCCGGTGCGCTGCTGTCCATCGCTGGGCTGGGCCTGGTGCTCTGGTCGCTGATCGAGGCGCCGGTGCATGGGTGGTCGTCTGCCCTGGTCATCGGCACCGGGCTGGGCGGCCTGGCGGTCCTCGCGGTCTTCGGAGCCTGGGAACGGGCCAGCAGACACCCGATGCTGAACCTGGACTTCTTCCGGCGGCGGCAGTTCTCCGCGGCGATCTCCTCGGTCGGCCTGGTCACGTTCGGGTTGTTCGGCTCGCTGTTCGTGCTGACTCAGTACCTGCAGTTCGACCTGGGCTACACCGCCCTGCAGGCCGGAATCCGGGTGCTGCCGGCCGCGGGGGCGATCGCGCTGGTCGCTCCCTTGTCCACGGCGGCTGTCCGGGCGGTGGGTACCAAGCTGACCGCGGCGGCCGGCCTGGCGATCATCGCTGGGGGCCTGTGGCAGATCTCCGGTGCCACGGTCGCCACAACGTACCTGGGCACGCTGCCCGGCATGATCATGCTGGGTGTCGGCGCTGGGCTGGTGATCCCCTCGGGCACCGCGTCAGTCATGGGCTCGCTCCCCCAGGAGCACACCGGCGTCGGGTCAGCCACCAACGGAGCGGTCCTGCAGATTGGCGGGGCCCTGGGTGTGGCCGTGATCGGCAGCCTGCTGTCCACGCGGTACCAGGACCACATCACCGCCGCGGTGGCTCCCTACCATGTGCCGCAAGCCGTGCTGACCACGATTCTGGGGTCGCTGGGCGGGGCCCTGGCGGTGGCCGCGCAGGTGGGCGGCTTCCTCGGTGCGGCACTCGGCCATCTGGCCAGGTCGGCGTTTATCAGCGGCATGGACCTGGGCCTGACCGTCGGAGCGGCGGTGGCCCTGGCCGGCTGCCTGCTCGCGCTGGTGGCGCTGCCTTCCCGCCCGGGCAGTACGGGCAAGAGCGACGCCGGCTAGCACCGTAGCCCGCTAGCGCCGTAGCAAGCTGGGGACCAAAGGCCCTATCGCCGATCTGGCCTGAGCACCAGGCTTGACGCGGGATTAAGGCTGCCCGCAGTCGGCAGCTCCAGGCAGAAGGAGCGATGGCATGCCCGGAATTGTTGTCGGTGTCGATGGTTCTGGCGATTCTCATCAGGCACTGGAGTGGGCGGTCAAGCACGCAGCCCTCGAGCATCTTCCGCTGACGGTCCTGACCGTTCACGAGGTGGCGGTGAGTGCGTGGACGCTAAGCCCGATCATTTATCCGGAGGACCGGCCTGCCGAGGAAAAGGCCCAGCAGGCAGCGCAGGAAGCGGTCGACAAGGCCATCAGCCAACTCGGTGCCCGGCCGGAGTCGGTGACCGTGCGTGCGGTCAGCGGACAGGCCTCCCAATCGCTCATCGAGGCGTCGCGCGATGCCGACCTGGTTATAGTGGGCTCACGCGGCGCTGGCGGATTCACCAGCCTGCTGACCGGCTCGGTGAGTTCGCAGGTGGTCAGCCATGCGGCCTGTCCGGTGGTGGTCGTGCGCCACTAGCCATCCGGCCTTACCGCGATCGTTGCCGGCTGGCCTTAACCTTGGCGGTGTTGGTCGATCGGAACAGGGGCGCAAGTGCGTGATGAGTGACACGGGCAGCACGGGCCAGCAGGCCGGCACCGCCGCGGGCCGCGGCGGCAATATCGGGGTGTTCTTGCTGGACGATCACGAGATCGTCCGCCGCGGGGTGCGGGAACTGCTGGAAGCCGAGCCGGACATCACCGTGGTGGGCGAGGCCGGGTCCGCGGAGTCGGCGCTGGCCCGGATCCCGGCGCTGCGTCCGGATGTGGCGGTGCTGGACGTGCGGCTGCCCGACGGCGACGGGGTCAGCGTGTGCCGGGAGATCCGCTCGGCGATGCCGCAGGTGGCGTGTTTGATGCTGACCTCATTCGGCGACGACAACGCGCTGTTTGACGCGATCATGGCCGGGGCCGCGGGGTATGTGCTCAAGCAGATCCGCGGCACTGACCTGGTCGGCGCGGTGCGCACGGTCGCTTCTGGCCGGTCGCTGCTGGACCCCGAGGCGGCCAGCCGGGTGATGCGCCGGATGCGCGACCAGGCGGAGCGGGCCGACCCGCTGGCCGGCCTGACCGGGCAGGAACGCAAGATCCTGGAGCTGATCGGGGAAGGGCTGACCAACCGCCAGATCGGCGAGCGGATGTACCTGGCCGAGAAGACCGTGAAAAACTACGTCTCCGCCCTGTTCACCAAGCTCGGCATGGAACGCCGCACTCAGGCCGCCGCCTACGCCGCCCGCATCTTCGAAACCCAGGACCCAGCCCAGCCCGAACATCACGAACGCTGAGCATCCCGGGGCCGGCCGCCCTCGCCTGGGCTGAACACGGCGACAGCGGGGCGTCAGTGCGGGTGCACGACGGCCACGGGGCAGGGCGCGTGGTGAAGCACGGAGTGGCTGACTGAGCCGAGCTGCATTCCCTTGATGCCGCCCCGGCCCCGCGAGCCCACGACCAGCAGCTGCGCGTTGTGCGCGGCGGCCAGCAGGGCGCTGCGCGCACCGCCCTGGACAACCTGCCGCAGGACGGCCACCTCTGGATGCTGCTTCTCGTGCCGGGTGATCGCCCGCTCGACATCCTCCTGCAGCTTGAAATCACCGCCCAGGCATCCTGGTGCGTCGGCCAGAGCGCACACCGCCTGCAGCGGAGCGCCTCGGAGCGCGGCCTCCTCGAATCCGAACCCCAGCGCGGCGTCCGATGCCGGGGATCCGTCGGTCCCGACCACGATCGGACCCGCGGCATAGTCACCGGCCGACCGCCAGTGCCCGCGCACGACGACCACCGGGCAATGCGCATGCGCCGCAACCTGCCAGCTGACCGATCCCAGCAACATCCCGGCCATGCCGCCGCGGCCCCGGGAACCGAGGACCA
>Ga0335075_10011465_pt1 | contig 13403 bp, 10 predicted proteins | sample Lox_Sample_24_FD_206723 | JGI IMG/M metagenome (GOLD analysis project Ga0335075, IMG submission 206723) | Soil microbial communities from Loxahatchee National Wildlife Refuge, Florida, United States - Lox_Sample_2.4 | ecosystem: Environmental > Terrestrial > Soil > Wetlands | place: USA...
CGCACGCAGGACCTCGGCCATCGCATCCCGCCCGGCGGGCAGGACGAGCTGGGCCGCCTCGCCGCGAGCTTCAACACGATGCTCGCCGCGCTGGAGCGCTCGCGCCTGGCCCAGCGCCAGCTCGTGTCCGACGCCTCGCACGAGCTGCGCACGCCGCTGACGAGCGTGCAAGCGAACATCGACGTGCTCGCCGTCGATGAGGGGCTGGCGCCCGCCGAGCGCGCGCGCGTGGTGGCCGCCGCGCAGGCGCAGCTGCGCGAGTTGACGGTGCTGGTCGGAGACCTCGTCGACCTGTCGAAGACGGAGGTGGAGGAGGTGGAGGTCGAGGACGTGCGCCTCGACCTGGCCGTGGGCGAGGCGGTGCAGCGCGCGCGCCTGCACGCGCCACACGCGCGTTTCGACCTGGCGCTCGAGCCGTGCCTGGTGCGCGTCGCGCCGCAGCGGCTGGACCGCGCGATCGCCAACCTGCTCGACAACGCGCTGAAGTGGAACCCCCCGGGCGAGCCGATCGAGGTGCAGGTGCGCGGCGGCACGCTCGCGGTGCGCGATCGCGGCCCCGGCATCGACGAGCAGGACCTGCCGCGCATCTTCGACCGCTTCTACCGCGCCGCCAGCGCGCGCGCAAGGCCCGGATCGGGGCTGGGCCTGGCGATCGTGCGCCAGGTGGCGGAGATGCACGGGGGCGCGGTGCACGCGGCCAACGCGCCCGACGGCGGCGCGCGGCTGACCCTCGAGCTGCCGGCGCTGGCGATGGGCGAGGCCGACCTCGCCTGCCCGCGGGCGCTGGCGGAGGTCGCTCATCCACCTCCTCGCTCGCGTTAAGGCGATTCTCAGCCCGGGCTCGCTTGATGTGAGACATCCCCACCGATCCGCTCGCAGAGCCCAGCAAAGGAGCCTCCATGTCCAAGCCCAGCCCGAACCCGGCCCCGGCGAGAGCGCGGCTGCCGCGCCTGCCCGCCCCCCGTCGTTGGGGGTTGGCGGTCCCGGCCGTCGTGGTGGCGGCCGCGCTGCTCGCTGCCTGCGGAGGCTCTGACTCGCCATCGGCCTCAAACGCCGCCAGCAAGGAACAGGCCGCCGAACAGAAGGCCGAAACGAGGCTCGCGGACTTCGCCAAGTGCATGCGCGAACACGGCGTAAACGCCGAAACCGCGAGCGGGCCGGGGGGCGGCCACGGCCTCAAGATCAGCGGCGGCAGCGGCGGTCCCGCGGCGATGGAAGCGGCGCAGAAGGCCTGTGCCCGCTACCGGCCCGAACCGAAGAAGGTGAACCTGTCCCCGCAGCAGAAAGTGGAACAGGAAGAAGGCGTCGACAAATTCGCCAGGTGCATGCGCGAACACGGCATCAAAGTCGAAGCCTCGACCGCCGGCGGCGGCGTCCAGATCCGCATCCACAGCTCCGGCAGCTCCGGCAGCGGCGAACCGAACCCCGAAAGCCCCGGCTTCCAGAAAGCGCAGAGCACCTGCCAGAAGCTGCTGCCGAGGCCGCCGGGCGCGCCGGGCGCCAAGAGCGGCAACGGTGAAGGCGGCCAGGTGGCCGGCGGCTGAGCGGTGGAGGCCGAGGGCGCCGCAGCGGCCGGGGACGCCGGCCCGGCCGAGGACACCGACGCGGCCGCGGGCGGGCGCAAGCTCACGCGCAGGCGTGCAGCTGCGGGCGCGCTGCTCGCCGCCGCCTGCGCAATCGTCGCGATCGTGCTCTCGAGCGGCGGGCACGGCAGGGGGGACGCCCCCACCACGGGCGTGCCCGCGGGCGAGACCACCGCCACCGTGACGCGCCGCACGCTCACGGAAAACTCGACCGTCGACGGCACGCTCGGCTACGGCGCCACGCTGGAACTGTACGACCGCCTCGCCGGCACGTTCACGTGGCTGCCGCCGGTGGGCGCCACGATCGCCCGCGGCGGGACGCTGTTCCGCGTCGACAACCTCCCCGTGGCGCTCATGTACGGAACGGTGCCCGCCTACCGCACGCTGAAGGAGGGAGTGGGCGACGGGCCCGACGTGGCTGAGTTGAACCGCAACCTGATCGACCTGGGGTACGACCCCTACGGCGCCATCACGGACGTGGAAGCGTTCGGCGAAGGCACCGCCGCCGCCGTGCGCCGCTGGCAGAAGGCCGAGGGCCTGCCCGAAACCGGCGAAGTCGAACTCGGCCGGGTCGTGTTCGCGCCGAGCGCCCGCCGCGTCACCGCCGTGCACGTCACGCTCGGACAGGATCCCCCTGCGGGCTCTGGCTCCCCTTCGTCCACAGACAGCCCGGGCGCGGGCCAAGCGCCGGGGGCGCCGGCCGCCGACGAATCGCCGTCGAAAGCGGGGACATCGAAGCCCGGCAAGGCAAAGGAGAAGCCCGGGAAAGGCAAAGGAAAGGGGAAAGGGAAACCGAGGGGAGCAGGCAAGCCCAGCGGAGCAGGCAAGCCCGAGAAACAAGGCACGGGCAAAGAAGGCGACTCCGATCAAGCCCCGGCGGGCGACGCGGGCAAAGGCTCCTCCTCCGACGAACCGAAGTCCGACGAATCGGAAAAGCAGGACGCCGACAAACCCGAAGGCGGCGGGGGAGCGGGCACGGCGGTGCTGACCACCACCTCCACCCAGCAGCTCGTGCAGCTGAAGCTCAAGCCCGAACAGCAGCAGCTCGCCCACGTCGGCGAGCAGGCGCCCGTGTCGCTGCCCGACGGCGGCGTCGTGCATGGAACGATCACCGAAGTCGGCACGGTCGCCAGCGAAGCGAAAGGCGACGAAAGCGAAAGGGGCAGCTCCCCGAGCGAAGGCAGCAGCGAATCGACGATCCCGGTGACGCTGGCGCTCGCACACCGCGTGCCCCACCTGGACGAGGCGCCCGTGAGCGTGGAACTCGTCAAGAGCGTGCGCCGCGACGTGCTCGCGGTGCCCGCCACCGCCCTGTTCGCCACCGCCGGCGGCGGCTATGCGATCGAGCTGCTGGCAGCGTCCCCCGCGGGGGGCGGCGAGCGCCGCGTGCAGCTGGCGGTCACGCCCGGCATGTTCGCCGACGGCTACGTGCAGGTGCAAGGCGCCGGGCTGCGCGAAGGGCAGACCGTGATCGAGTCCGAATGAGCGCCGTCCTGCGCGAGCCGGACGCGGTGCTCGAGCTGGTCCGCGTCGTCAAGAGCTACCCGGGCGGCGTCCACGCGCTGCGCGGCGTCGACCTGCTCGTGCGCGGCGGCGAACGCTGCGCGATCGTCGGCCCGTCCGGCTCGGGCAAGTCGACGCTGCTGCACATCATGGGCACGCTCGAACGCCCCACCTCCGGCACCGTGAGGATCGCCGGCGTGGACGTGGCCGCGGCGTCCGACCGCGAGCTGGCGGCGCTGCGCGCGCGGCGCATCGGCTTCGTCTTCCAGCAGTTCCACCTGATGGAGTCCTCCAGCGCGCTCGAGAACGTCGCCACCGGGCTGCTGTACGCGGGCGTTCCAGCCCCGCGGCGCCGGGCGCTGGCGCGGGCGGCGCTGGCGCGCGTGGGGCTGGGCCACCGCGCGCAGCACACCTCCGCGCTGCTCTCCGGCGGCGAGCGCCAGCGCGTGGCGATCGCCCGCGCGCTCGTCACCGCCCCGGCGATCGTGCTCGCCGACGAGCCCACCGGCAACCTCGACACCGCCACCGGCACGGAGATCCTGCAGCTGCTGCGCGCGCTGAACGAGCAGGGCACCACCGTCGTGGTGATCACCCACGACCTGGAGATCGCCGCGGCGCTGCCGCGGCGGGTGGAGATCCGCGACGGGCGCATGGTCCACGACGAAAGCCACGACGCGCAGCCGGAGCCGGCCCGTTGAGCGCGCAGGCGGGCCTCGCCATCCCCCGCAGCCGCCTGCTGGCGGCGGACGTGCTGCGGGTGGCGAGCGTGGGCCTGCGCACTCGCCGCCTGCGCGCGGCGCTGTCGGCGCTCGGCGTGGCGATCGGCATCGCCGCGATGGTGGCCGTGCTCGGGATCTCCGAATCGAGCAAGGCGGGGCTGATCGCCGAGCTGAACGAACTCGGCACCAACCTGCTGACGGTGAGCCCCGGGCAGACCTTCCTGGGCGCCAACGCGCAGCTGCCGGAAGCCGCCACCAGGGCCGTGCGCGACCTTCCCACCGTGCGCTCCGCGGCCGCCGTCACCGACGTCTCCAGCGCCACCGTGCGGCGCAACCCCTACATCGAAGCGGCCGAAACCAGCGGCATCGCCGTCGAGGCCGCCGACCCACAGCTGCTCGCCACGCTCGGCGGCAAGCTCGTGCGCGGGCGCTTCCTGGAAGCAGCGAGCGAACGCTACCCGCTGGTGGTGCTGGGCACGGTCGCCGCGCGGCGCCTGGGGGTGAGCCGGCTGACCGTCGCCGGACGGCCGGTGCAGGTGTACCTCGGCGGCACATGGTTCACGGTCGCCGGCATCCTCGGGCCGCTGCCGCTCGCGCCAGAAATCGAACGCGCCGCGCTGATCGGCTACCCGATCGCCCACACGCTGTTCGCCACCACGCGACACGCGAGCATGCTGTACGTGCGCGCGGACCCCGAACGCGTGCGCGAAGCCGACGCGCTGCTGGGCGCCACCGCCGACCCCCAGAACCCCGAACAGACACAGGTCAGCCGCCCCTCCAACGCGCTGCAGGCGCGCGCCGACGCGCAGAGCACGCTCACCTCGGTGTTCCTCGGCCTCGGCGCCGTCGCGCTGCTGGTGGGCGGCGTGGGGATCGCCAACGTGATGGTCATCTCCGTGCTCGAGCGCCGCCCGGAGATCGGCCTGCGACGCGCGCTGGGCGCGCGCGCCGTGCACATCGGCGTGCAGTTCCTGGGCGAGTCCGTGCTGCTGTCGTTCGTCGGCGGCGTGTGCGGGATCGCGCTCGGCGCGGCGGTGACCGCGGGCTACGCCTCCAGCCAGGGGTGGATCGTGGTCGTGCCCGTGCTGGCGGTCGCCGGCGGGGTCGCGATCGCGCTCGCGCTGGGCGCCCTCGCCGGCCTGTACCCGGCGATCCGCGCCGCTCGCCTGGCGCCCGCGGCGGCGCTGCGCAGCGTGTGAAGCCCGTGCACTAGGCTCTTGCGCCCCGTCCGAGCATTGCAGGAGCTGGCTGGATGACTCTGCGACAGGACAACTCGAGCAGGCGCAGCGGCTGGCCGGTGATCGTCGCCTACGCGCTGGTGTGCGCGGCGACGCAGATGCTGTGGTTGACCTACGCGGCGATCACCACCGAGACGGCCAGGCGCTACGGCGTGTCGGTCACGGCGGTCGGCTGGCTCGCCGAGATCTTCCCGCTGCTGTACGTGGCGCTGGCGATACCCGGGGGGATCCTGCTCGATCGCTGGTTTCGCCCGTCGCTGGCGGCCGGCGGCGCGCTGGTCGCGCTCGGCGGGCTGGTGCGGCTGGGGGGCGAGACGTTCGCGTGGGCCATAGCCGGCCAGGCGCTGGTGGCGATCGCGCAGCCGGTCGTGCTGAGCGCGGTCGGCAAGCTCGCCGGCGAGTACCTGCCGGCGGCGCAGCGCGCGGACGGCATCTCGCTCGGCTCGGCTGGCAACTTCGTGGGGATGCTGGTGGCGCTGCTGCTCGGCCCGACGCTCGGCGGGCACGGCGAGCTGGAGCGGCTGCTGGTGGTGCAGGCCGCGATCGCGCTGCTCGCCGCCGTGGCGCTCGCCGCCGTCCTGCGCCGCCCAGGCCGTCACAGCGACGAGCACGCCGCGATCGAAGGCAACGCCGCGCGCGCCCTCTGGCGCATGCGGCCGATGCGCACGCAGTGCGGGCTGGTGTTCCTCGGCTTCGGCATCTTCGTCGCGCTCGCCACCTGGCTGCAGACGCTGCTGCACCCCTCGCACGTCTCGGAAACGACGGCCGGCGTCCTGCTCGTGGGCATGATGGTCGCGGGCATCGCCGGCTGCGCCGTGCTGCCCCCGTGGCTCGCGCGCCGGCGCGCCGAGCGCGGCTTCATGCGCACGGCCGTGCTGATCGGCTGCCTCGGCTGCGTGACGCTGGGGGTGACGCCGTGGATCGGCACGCGCGCGCTGGCGCTGGCGGCGATCGGCGTCGTGCTGCTGCCCGCGCTGCCGGTGATCCTCACGGCCGCCGAGCAGCTCGCCGGCGCAGCCGCCGGCACGGCCGGGGCGATCGTGTGGATGGCCGGCAACCTCGGCGGCCTCGTCGTCGCGCTGCTCGTGCAGGTGCTGGTCCACCACCCGCTGCCCGCGTTCCTGGCGATGGCGGGCGTGTCGCTGCTCGGCCTGCCGCTCGCGGCTCGCCTGCGCTCGCCGGCGGTGCTCGGGCGGGCGGAGCCGGCGGCGGCGAGCGTCGGGTGATGTGGGCCCGCCCTCCCTGCCCTCGCCGGGCCGGCGCGGGCTCCTCGCGCCGCCACGCGGGCCGTGCTCAGCGGCAGCTGGCGTCGACCAGGCTGCGGTGGTCCAGCTCCATGAACGCGTCGACGATGCGCGGGTCGAACTGCGTGCCGCGGCAGCGCTCGATCTCCGCGACCGCGTGCTCGATCGCGAGCGCGCGCTTGTACGGACGCGCGTGCGTCATCGCGTCGAATGCGTCGGCGACCGCGATGATGCGCCCCGCGATCGGTATCTCCTCTTCGCGCAGACCGCTGGGGTAGCCGCCGCCGTCCCAGCGCTCGTGATGGGTGAAGGCGATCTCCATCGCCATCTTCACCACCGGGAAGCGGCTTTCGCAGAGGATGCGGCCGCCGATGACGGTGTGCGTCTTGATCACCTCGAACTCCTCCGGCGTGAGCTTGCCCGGCTTCAGCAGGATCGTGTCGGGAACGCCGACCTTGCCGACGTCGTGGAGGGGCGCCGCGCGCTCGATCGTCGCGATCGTGTCCGCCTCCAGCTTCAGCTCCCGCGCGAGCAGCGCGGCGGTGCGCGCCACGCGCTCGGTGTGCTTGTTGGTGTCATCGTCGCGGTACTCGGCCATCAGCGCCAGGCGCCTGAGGTCCTCGAACCTCGCCTCCTGCAGTTCCGTGAGCGCCAGCCGCAGCTCGGCGATGACCGAGTGATAGCGCCGCTCGCTCACCCGCGAGGCCTCTTCGGCGCCTCGCTGTGCGCTGATGTCGCGAAAGATCCCGACGGTCCCCACGAACTTCCCGTCGTCGCCCAGGATGGGGGCGACCGACAGCAGCACGCTGCGCGGCGTCCCGTCCTTGGCCACGCGCTCGGTCTCGATCTGCTCGACGCGCTCGCCCGACATGGCCAGCTCGAGGAAGGCCCACGGCTCGTCCAGGCGATCGGCGGGCACGAGCATCGTGATCGGCTTGCCGAGCGCCTCCGCGCGCGTGTAGCCGAACAGCCGCTGCGCCCCGTCTCCCCAGCCGGTGATCACACCCGCCGCGGACACGCCCACGACGGCGTCTGTGGCGGACTCCACGAACGCCGCCAGGTCGAACGCGCGCGCGAGGTCCAGGGAGGACTCGCGCGTCTGCCTGCTCGCCGGCCTGGGCCTGCCGGCGGGGCGCCGCCTGCGGGCCCTTACCGCTGGTTGGTCCTGTCGCGAGACCGCGCGAGACATGGGTTCGCTATCGACTCGTTCGCCACAAGCTTGAGCGGTTTGCGCCCACGCTGCGCAAAGACGCTAGATCGCGCGGTCGCGGCCCTGCCAGTAGCGCTCGCGCAGGCGGCGCTTGAAGATCTTGCCCGAGTCCTCGCGCGGCAGCGAGTCGGTGAACTCGACCACGCGCGGCGTCTTGTACGCGGCCAGCCGCGAGCGGACGTGCTCGCGAACCGCGTCGGCGGTCAGCTGCGCCCCCTCATGGGGCTCGACGTGCGCGGCGAGCGACTCGCCGAACTCCTCGTCGGGGATCCCGAACACGGCGCAGTCGCGTACCCCGGGCAGCGACAGCAGGCACGCCTCGATCTCGGCGGGGTAGATGTTGACGCCGCCGCTGATCACCATGTCGCTGGCGCGGTCGTTGAGGTACAGGTAGCCGTCGGCGTCCAGGTAGCCGATGTCGCCGCAGCTGATCAGGCCGTCGCGCTCCACCTCGCGGCGCTTGCGCTCGTCGCCTTCGTAGGTGAAGTCGGACATGACCTGGAGGCGCATGTAGACCTCGCCCGGCTCGCCCACCGGGCGTTCGCGGCCGGCGGCGTCGAGGACCCTGACCGTCGCATGCCGCAGCGCGCGGCCGACGGTCCCCGGGTGGGCGAGCCACTCCTCGCTCGTGCAGAACGTGACCGGCCCGGTCTCCGTGCCGCCGTAGTACTCGGCGACGATCGGCCCGAGCCACTCGATCATCGCGCGCTTGACCTCTGGCGGGCACGGCGCGGCGGCGTGCACGACCCAGCGCAGCGCGGACAGGTCGTGGCGGGCGCGCACCTCCTGCGGCAGCGCGAGCAGCCGCACGAACATCGTCGGCACCATCTGCACGACCGTGATGCGATGCGCGGCGAGCAGCCGCAGGAACTGCTCGGCGTCGAAGCCCGACATGATCGTGATGTCGACGCCGCGCACCAGCGCGGAATGGACGTACGCGTTGGGCGCCGAGTGGTACATGGGCGCGGGTATCAGCGTGCGCTCGCCCGGCGCCAGCTGGAAGATCTCGCCGAACACCGCGCGCACGGCCTCACGCTGGGCGTCGGAGGGAGGCTCGCGCACCACGCCCTTCGGGCGGCCGGTCGTGCCCGAGGTGTAGATGATGCTGGCGGGCGCGCTCTCGGGCGGCTGCCCCCACGGCTCGTTCTCGGCCAGCCAGTCCGACCACCACTGCGCGGCGTCCGGCAGGTCGGCGAGCCCCTCGCCGGGCGTGTCCTGCGCGGGCGCCACGAGCACGAGCGCCACCGCGTCGGGCACGCTGGCCGCGATCGACGGCCACAGGTCCGCGTGCAGCACGAGCACCTTCGCCCGGCTGTCGCGCAGCACGTGCGCGATCTCCTCGCCGCGCCAGTGCCAGTTGATCGGCACCGCGTTCGCGCCGATCGGCGCCGTGGCGATCGACGCCTCCAGGAACTCGATCGAGTTGCGCAGCAGCAGCGCTACGCGATCGCCGGCGCCCACGCCCAGCGCGAGCAGGCCGCGCGCGGCGCGCAGCGCCTGGTCGTACAGCTCTTGGTAGCTGGTGAAGCGGGCGCCGCAACGGACGCCGGGTTGGTCCATGTCGCTCCCGACTTCGCCCGAGCGGGGCGCTCTCCTTTGACACCCCCTACGGTACGCACGAGCGTCCATGCCGCCCTCGACCATGCCGCCGCCCGCCGACTGGGCGTCCCTGACGCCGCATCCGGCAACCGTCACCTGGCAGCGCGCCGGGGACGCGCGGGTGCTGCTGGCCGCCGGGTACGCGCTGCTGCTGCAGGTGGCCCACCCCACCGTCGGCGCGGGCGTCAGCGAGCACTCCAGGTTCAGGAGCGACCCGTGGGGACGGCTGCTGCGAACGCTCGACTATGCGTGCACGATGGTCTACGGCGGGCCGCGGGCGGCCGGCGAGATGGGCCGGCGCATCCGTGCCTTTCACCGCCAGATAAGCGGCAGCAGGCCGGACGGGCGGCGCTATCACGCGCTCGAGCGCCCGGCCTACGCGTGGGTGCACGCAACGCTCGCCCAGGGCATCGTGCTCGCGCACGAGCGCTTCGGGCGCGATCTCGACGGCGAGGAGCGCGAGCGGCTGTGGAGCGAGTGGCGCTCGCTCGGGCGGCTGCTCGGCGTACGCGCGGAGGACCTGCCGAGCGGATGGCGGGCTTTTAGCGACTACTTCGAGGAGACGGCCGAGTCGACGCTCGAGCGCACGCCCGCGGTGGAGGAAGTGCTCGAGGCGCTCGCCCGGCCTGCGCCGCCGGCCGTGTTCGAGCGCTTCCCGCCGGCGTGGCTGCTCGCGCGCCCCCAGCTGGGGCACCTGGTCGGGCTGACGACCGCCGGCCTGTTGGCGCCCGTGCTGCGCCGGCGCTTTTGCGTTCGCTGGACGCGCGTGAACGAGCTAGAGCTGCGAGCGCTCGCCGCCGCGCTGCGCGCGTCCACGCCGCTGATGCCGCCGTCGCTTCGCAACACGGGGCCCGGCTACCTGCGCTGGCGCAGCGAGGCGATCGAGCGGGGGGACGTCGCCTCCGCCGCATGGCGCGGCATAGGATGAGCGGATGCCGCGGATCGCGCCCCTGCAGCCGGAGGATTGGGACGAGGAGCTGCGCGCGATCCTGGAGCGGCGGCCGGCGCCGGCGCAGGTCGCGCTGGGCGAGCACAACATCTTCTCGACGCTCGCCCGACACAAGCAGCTGTTCACAGTGTGGATGCGCTTCGGCGGCTACCTGCTGGGACGCGGCACGCTCTCGGCGCGCGACCGCGAGCTGCTGATCCTGCGCACGGCGTGCAACTGCCGCGCGGACTACGAGTGGGGCCAGCACGTCCGCATCGGGCTCGCCGGGGGGCTCACGCGCTCGGACGTCGACCGCGTCGCGCAGGGACCGGGCGCGAGCGGCTGGACGGCGCACGAGCGCACGCTGCTGCAGGCAGCCGACGAGCTGCACCGCGACGCGAAGATCTCCGCCTCCACCTGGGCGCAGCTCGCGGCGAGCTTCGACGAGCAGGGCCTGATCGAGATCACGATGCTCGTCGGCAACTACCACCTCGTGGCGTTCACGTTGAACTCCCTGGAGGTCGAGCTGGACGAGGGGCTGGAGCGGCTGCCGGAGGGCTGATCCTCCTCCTCCTGCACGCCGGCGCGCAGGCCGAGCAAGGCGATGACGGCCGCCACGGCCATCGTCGCCGCCATCACGTACAGCACCGAGCGCGTCGCGTACGCGAAGTCGAGGCGCACGTAGTGGGGGATCGATCCGTTGCCGGCCGACTGCGATTGGGAGACGTGCGCGGCGATGGCGTGCGCGCGCGTGGCCGAGAGCCCGCGCGCGATCAGCGAGCTGACCACGTGAGAGCGCAACTGAGCGACGAGGATCGTGCCGAGGATCGCGAAGCCCAGGCTGGCCGCGTAGTTGCGCACCGTCTGCGTGATCCCCGTCGCCTCGCCGTAGGAGAGCCGCGAGGCGCGGTTGACCGCATCTGTGTTCGCCTGCCCGACCGTCAGCCCCATGCCGGCGCCGGCCATGATCACGTAGACCTCCTGGGAGCCGAAGTTCAGGCCGGCGACCTTGCCCGCCCACAGCCAGAAGCCGACGGCGGCGAGCACGCATCCGAGCACCACGGGTCGCTTGGCGCCGACGCGGTCGAGCATGCGCCCACCGATCTGCGCGGCGACGACGAAGCCGAGGAAGAAGTACAGAAGCACGAGGCCGGACTGCGACGGTGTCTTGCCGAGCGCGATCTGCGCGTACTCGCTCGCGAAGAAGAACACGGGGATGAACGCGAGCATGACCACGCCGAGCACCACGTTCTCGACGAGGAACGCGCGGACGCGGAAGATCCCCACTTCGATCAGCGGCGAGGCCGTGCGCGCCTCGACGCGGTAGAAGACGACCAGCAGCACCGCGCCGGCGGCGATGCACGCGCCCGTCGCCGGGTCGCTCCAGCCCCATATCGAGGACTGCTGGAAGCCGAACACGCTGAGCGCCACGCCGGCCGCGATCAGCAGGGCGCCGCGGTAGTCCATGCGCGCCGGCCGGTGCTCCGTGGCGGGCTTGGAGATCGCGATCAGCACGAGCGCGACGATCGCCACGGGGATGTTCACCCAGAAGATCGCCCGCCACGTCCACTGCGTCAGGTATCCGCCCAGGATCGGGCCGATCGCGGTGAGGCCGCCGGCGATGCCGAAGAACAGCGCGAGCGCCCGGCCGCGTTCGCGCAGGGCGAAGGTCTGCACGACGATCGCCAGCGCCGCCGGGAACATGATCGCTCCGCCCGCGCCCTGTATCACGCGGAAGGCCACGATCCACGCCTCCGCAAGGCTGCCCTTCGGCGTCAGACCGCACATCGCGGAGGCCGCGGCGAACACGACCACGCCCAGCGTGACGATTCTGCGGTGGCCGAGCGTGTCGGCCAGGCGTCCGCCGAACGCGAACAGCGCGGCCAACGACAGCAGGTAGGCGTTGACGGCCCACTGCACGCCGGTGCTGGTCAGCTTCAGCTCCCGCTGGATCTGGGGAGCGGCGATCGAGACGATCGTCTGATCGATGAACGTCATCGCGACCGCGAAGATCATCGCCGCGAGCACGAGGTTGCGCGATTGCCCGACGCTAGGGCTGGCGGCAGCCATGACCCGGCTAACGGTAGCGCCGCGCCGCTCGCGGGGGACGGCGCCCCCATCCGTCCAGGCGCGCCTGTCGCTTTCAGGCGCCGCTGCCAGGCTCACGCGCTTCAGGCGGCGAGCCGCTCGGCGCCGCCGGCTGACGCGCGCGCCGCATGCCCCCCGCGCGATCGCTGCAGCGAAGCCCACAGGTGCATGACGGCGTACGCGCGGTACGGGCGCCACCGCACAGCGAGCGCAGCGGCCGCAGCGGGCCTGCCGTCGTGGCCCAGGCGCTCGAGCGCGTCGCGCACGCCGACGTCGCCCGCGAGGAACGCGTCCGGGTCGCGCAGCGCGCGCATCGCCACGTATTCCGCGGTCCACGGCCCGATTCCCGGCAGCGCCAGCAGACGCCGACGGGTGTCCTCGCGATCGGCCCCGCCGTCCAGCACGATCCGCTCCTCCGCGAGCGCCTTCGCGAGCGTGAGCAGGGCGCGGCCGCGCGCGCGGGGCAACGGCAACAGGGCGGGGTCCGCCTCGGACAGCGAGCGCGCCGAGGGGAACGCGTGCGTGACCGTCCCCAGGGGGCGCCGGAGGGGCTCGCCGTGAGCCTTCACCAGGCGAGCGGCGAGCGTCGCCGCCGCGCGCACGGACACCTGCTGGCCGAGCACCGCGCGGATCGCAAGCTCGTGGCCGTCGACGTGCCCTGGCACGCGGCGCCCGGGCGCCTCGCGCACCAGCGGTGCGAGCACGCGATCGCGGCCCAGCACGTCGGCCACGCCGAGCGGGTCGGAGTCGAGGTCCAGCAGCGCGCGGCAGCGCTGCATCGCGGCTGCCAGGTCGCGCACGTCCGCCAGCCAGCAGCGGGCGTGCACGTGGCGCTTGGCGGGTCGCAGCTCGATCACGCCGTTGCCGTTGGGCAGGCGCACGCTGCGCCGGTACGCGCCGTCGAGGACCTGCTCGACGCCCGCCACCGCGCGCAGCCCGAGGAACGCGATCAGGCCGCCTCCGTCCAGCGGCGCGCGATACGGCAGCCGCAGCGACAGCGCGCCGCTCTCGTGCGGGCGCCCGCAGCGCGCGGCCGCCGCGCGCAGCTCGCCGGGCGTCATCGCGAAGACCTCCCGCACGGTGGCGTTGAACTGGCGCACGCTGCGAAAGCCGGCCGCGAACGCGACGTCGGTGATGCTCGCGTCACTCGTCTCCAGCAGCAGCCGCGCGGTCTGCGCGCGCTGGGCGCGCGCGAGCGCAAGCGGCCCGGCGCCCACGACGGCCATCAACTGGCGGTGCACGTGACGCTCGGCATAGCCCAGACGGCTGGCGAGACCGCGGACGCCCTCGC
>Ga0335075_10011466_pt1 | contig 13403 bp, 8 predicted proteins | sample Lox_Sample_24_FD_206723 | JGI IMG/M metagenome (GOLD analysis project Ga0335075, IMG submission 206723) | Soil microbial communities from Loxahatchee National Wildlife Refuge, Florida, United States - Lox_Sample_2.4 | ecosystem: Environmental > Terrestrial > Soil > Wetlands | place: USA: Florida...
TAAGGCCACAGTAGAAGGATTCTTTTTGGTCGACCCAGACTAAAATATGTTAGCTTGATAATTGAATTGAAGACGAGATGACTGACATTGGAAGTTACATTCTGCGGTAGAATTGTTGCAGGAGAATGTAACCTGTGGCTTCTGCTCCTTGAGCTGTTCCAGGATCTGCTTGTTTGTGACGTCGCATTGCTGGTAATTCTCGTGGACAACCAGTCCTCCTTTGTAGCAGACGCCATCCACACCCTCTGGCATCAAGCCGGTGCAAGAGTCGTCAGCATTGCAGAGGTTGCAGTTGATACCTTCCCAGCCCGGTGCGCAGTCACATTCGGGTCCGGTACGAGGTGGACGTTCACCAACCGTGGCTAATGAACCACAGAGAGGGTCTGAGCAATCCTGACCTCCCCATCCTGGCGGACAAATACATCGGCCGTTGGATGCGCTGCAGTTTGCGAACTGGTGGCACTGGAAGTCCTCGAGGTTGCAGTTGAAGCACGGTGGGCAGCCATCGGGCCTGTCGTCGCGGATGAAATAGTCGGGAGTTGACCTAGCAACGATGCTGGTGAAGTCGGCCGTGTATTTGAAATGCTGTGCACTACATGATGCCGATAGGAGAGTAAGTGCTGACAAGAAGATAGCTGTGGCGGACATATTGGCTTCAATCTATATCATATGATGCGACAAAGCGCGGGTGGAGAGCGCGGAAATGAAGAACTTAAGTAGACATGAACGAAGAAGGAGTGCAACAATTGCAGGCCAGGCTGCAAAGTCACGGCGTCAAAGCGGAGATCAATAGGAGAGCGGAGGGTGGAGATGAAGATTGAGTACCATGGTCGTCTGCCTGGGTTTCGGTTGAATCGAAGCTCCAAGGTGGCGGGAGCACCAGCCTTCAAGCGGATTGGCTGAAACTTCGGCCCGTTGCCAAGCCATTCCATCGCCAAGCAATCACTTACACTCCACTCCGCCATCAGCCTTGATAATCAGATGGTACTCTAGGCTGTCTCCCTAGGTGCCACAGACACGAGATGCGCCTCATCAACGTCAAGAGCAATCCGCTGTATCTTCAGGAATTTTGGCACCGGAATACTCCACCATACGCGATACTATCTCACACCTGGGCCGACGATGAAGTATCTTTCCAAGATATCCAAACCGGAGACCCAGCCGTTTACGAGAGCAAACAAGGCTTTAACAAAATCAAGCACAGTTGCAGCCAAGCCCTAAAGGATGGATTCGATTGGATATGGGTTGATACCGCGTGCAGTTTACAGTCTCACCACCGGCGACAATGCCCTTACCTGGCCATCCCTTCTTTGCGGTCACCCTTTCGTTACAGCTATCCGCTTTGCTCGGCCATCCGCTTTGCCCGGCTATCCCTTCCTTACGGCTGTCCGCTCTAATCGGCTACCCATCTTGAACGCGTTCACATTAAGTTTATGGCTTCTGAAAGCACTGTACTGTTGGTTCTGTCAATCCGACATAGGTCAGCACTGCCGAAGCCACGAACGTCGGTACACTCTCTTGGTTTGAATCGGGTATCCTAGCGGCCATTGGGGGGACTAAAGATAGTTTTGCTATTAGCTTGCTGACTCCTACGCCTTTCTCAAGGATTCCTTAAAGAATATTCGATAACCTAAAAATAGACCATCTCTAAGTTACAATTTCGAAGTGTTGAGATGACTAATGATAAAGTTCCGAATATAACTAAACATTATCAGATCTACGCAAGAAGAACAGGCCTCCAAACTCTCTGTCTCAGCTGTGTCCAGTCTGACTCTTTTATATTGGCGAGACCGCGCCGGTATGAAACACCATTGGTCCAAGAAACCAACAGAGCATTCACATAGTCGGAATTTGTACCAATAATGATAAATGAACCATCTTCAGAGGAGAATGATTCCACGCCCACAGGAACCTGGCTCCACGTCGACATAACCTGCACATCTCCTTGGCAGAGTTTAGCTCTCACCTTTGATTTACCATGAAATGACTTCCAAATTGTATCCACTTCCTGCCAGAATATAGTGATATCTGCGACATCGGTCCAGAATGCAAGAGTATTGGCCAGCGACATATCAGAAGCAACTTTATCCGGAATATGCTCCTCGGATACTATCACCTCTCCAGTGACATTCCAGCTAGAACGTGTCCAGAAAGGGTGCGAATTGTTTCCTTCTCGTAGGTGACCATCAATCAGTATAGGTGTTTTAGATCCGATGAACTTGTAAAAGATGAGATCGGACTGCCTAAACAATTCTTTGTTGTTAGGCGGGAACCAAACTTTGCCTGTCCATCCCACCCACGACCAACTTGGAAACTGGCAACTTTGTGTCTCCTGTTGTGTTGATTTAACGACATGCCCGGCAGTTCTCCGCTGGTTGCGGCTGGATAATGTAGTGTCATCGCCAGAATAGCTTTCCCATGCTAAAGCAGCGGATAAGAATACTGTTGGTAAGCCCCAAAAAAATTCAAGTCCAGAGCGTTCCTCTAAACTAGAGAGTATTCCTGCTACCGCGTTCAAACCATCCTCCTGATAAGACATTTGAAGGCTTGTGTAGTGCGAGATAATTTGCCGATACACGTTTACAGCATCGAATGGATGTGATCCCCAAAGCCCGGATAGCTTAAGATGATTCCAGAAGCTATCATCGCCGAAAGAGGGTGCGAAAAACTTCGGCAAACCGGAAGGTAACTCCCTAAAACAATCCTCGCGCCACATCGCTTGTTGACATTCCCAATATATGAGATCTCTTGTAAACACCAGAATTCTTTTGGACAATAGCCTCTCTTGGAAAGTCCAGGCTCGATTACTCCAAGGCGAACCTGTGGTATACTCCCAATCTCGGCTGGTAGTTGGGTCCATCATTCTGCCAATTCCGTAATCTCCAAGTTTGCAAGATTTGTCGAACTTGAAAAAGTGTTGTGCTGAGCGCGTAATTGATCCTCTAATCCCAGGGAGTCCGGCGTCAGCATTTGAACCTGATGCAGCTATTATGGTAACAACTGAATGGCCGTACACATCCCTCATTTTTGGGATATGAATCCTTTTGTCCTCAGCGCAATCTTGGATAATGCACAAACTATCGACCCAGAGATATTTTTCTTCAAGAGCTTGAGTAACTACCAAAGCATCATCGATTGTGGCTGGCAAATTTTCTTTAAGCGAACCTGGCTTACGATACTCATCGATGTTTCCAGAATTGAGAGTCATCTTATTTGCACCACCCCAAACATAGCTCAGTGCAACCCACTTTTCAGTTCCCGAGCTCTCGATGATACATCTCCGATCAACATCTATAAGCCGGACTATGGACTTACGAGTATCGCCGCTAGACGAAGAGCAGGATGGCGAGTGGCTGCCGAGACAATGCTCTTTCCAGGTTCGAATTAAACGCATGTCAGCTAGTTCTGGTCTGATTCGCGCACCGTAGGGCCTTAAGTTGCCAATGTTGGGAGCAAAGAGACTGTTGGAGTCACATTGACTATCGACCATTGCTGGCTCTGAGTTGCAGCTCTGAAACCGAAAAGCGTGCAATACGTTCCCATTTCCTGGTATTTCTGGGTGATGTTGACGTAGCTCGATGACAAGTTGGTTGAGAGTCGCTGACTGTGTATCAGATTGATCTGACCCTAGTTGTAAAGAGGCCATCCTGTACACATATCCGAAATTCGAGAGTAGCTCTATCATAAAATCATTCGCATCAATATCTTCCGCGCTTAGATCCCTCTTGGAATAAAACCTAAAATCCTTGGCTTCTTTCAGAAAGGATCTAAGGAGTGGACGGCTGATATCTATGACAACATCGCAGAATGGACAGTGTTGGTCTGTAGCAGCCTGAAGAACTTCCAGGTAGCTGCGGAAAGAAAGATCGTTGCCCATTTCGCCTGTCATTATTGTCTTAGCCACATGTTTGGGCTTCTTGATAACTTGCATTCCGAATTTGTCAAGTGATAGACGAGAACATGAAGAACAGATATCGGACGACTTGTTCGATGGCATTGACAGATCGGCCTCGTTATTTCTCTGATCGTTTAGTTCCTCTAATACGTCTTCATAGGCTTCAGGACCGTCTCCCAACTGCTGCGATTTTTCTTGAAGGCTAGTTATGCCTGTGTCGTCTGGAACAGTGATATTGCTGTTCACCGCGTCCGCCGAACCATTCTGCAACCGGACATCCTTCTGAGTACATATTATTGCAAACTGCCCTCCAGGCAGGATTCGTGTTCGACCGTCAGGAACTAATGAGAATTAGTTCACTTATGATCTAATCAATACACCGGTTTGAGATTTCCTACAAGCTTGTTTGGAGATCTTTTCCATTTGGCTATTTATTAATTCTTGAACCCTTCGGACACAGGCAGGCATCTCTCCTGGAGCGAAAATCTCAAGACCTGGATTTAAAGGATGGCCAACAACCTGAGCTCCTGCAAGCCAGGAACTGATTTCTTCTCTCAGCGCTGAAAACTCATCCTGATTATCAAGCTCGATAACCATATAAAGTTTATCCATTATGATAATAGCAAAGACCCAATTGAAGGAAGATTCGTGATATGTTTCTTGAAAGTATAAGCGCTTCGATCCAGATGAATGAGGATGTTTAAACTGCATTACTTCAATAAGTCAGCCATCGGATGACGAGAGTGCAAGGCTGTAGCTGAAGTTTAGGCAGCAATCCTGCGATCAGGCTCGATGATAATTGTCAGCCCTGTATGAGAGCCCGGGGGCACGCGTCCTTTTAGTAGTTGGAAAATATTGAAAAATACGAAAATGAAATCTGATGGAAAAGAAAATGTTAACTAAGGGTCATGACTTGCGTTGGAATCGTCTTGTTCGGCTTTTACTGCATTTTAAGTAGGGTTCAAGGGCTTCTTCTTGCTACGTTACTTACGGCGACTATGTATGGGGCAATTTTGGTTATTCAAAGGCTGCCCGATGCGACAGTTAAAACCTAGAGTCCATATTCTCTATTGTGGAATATGCTGCGGTTTGCCATTATGTTCTTTTGGGTGACGTTAAATGAAAGGGTAGGGTTTATGTGGCGCAAATTTGTTACCAGTATCTAGAGGCTGTGTTTAAGAGGCGAAAATTGTTACGCGCAAAGTCTCTTTAGTAACTGTCGTAGCCTCTTGATCTGTTTATTTCTGCCGTGCTCTATGCCCGAGAATGAAACTGAGCCACCTTACTCGTAACAAACTAGCCGGTGTAGGGTAAATGCACGCCCTAGGATATAAGCTTTGCTTGACATCGACAAGAGGGCGTGTGCAATTGCACACCGTTCAGCTTTGCCTGTATATTCTGGAGATTGTGCACGAACCCTTTCACTTCTCAAGCTACCTTTGGTACTCTTTGCGCCTTCAAAATGGTGCAATTCGAACCTTTCAACGTCGAGCATGTAAGTCGTGTCAGACCGTTGCAGTCCGCGAGAAAGCAACCCCCATAGCTTCGAAGCGTATTTATTGTCAAATCAACTGCTACCATACGCTTTATTCAATCTCACCGCTTTCTATTCTGTGAAGTTGAAGTCTGACGATTCCACAGTGGATGGATGACTGGGAGACGAAGGCAAAATACAACATTGCTGAAACGTGCTGCGACTCCATATCAGTCGACCAACTCCAGGAATTCTCTGATCAAAAAGATGCGCCTGAAAATGCAAAATCTATCATTCCGTCATCCAAACGTATGGACTATGGTGAGATTCGCGGTAGCAAGGAACTACGCCAGAACTTGGCCAATCTTTACTCCTCCAAAGTTGGAACGCCTCTTCTGATAGACAACATCCTCATAACGCAAGGTGCCATCGCCGCGAATCTTCTCGTCTTCTATGCTCTGGTCCAACCTGGCGATCATGTAATAGTCCACTACCCAACCTACCAGCAACTTTACGCCGTGCCCGCATCCCTAGGAGCATCAGTTTCGCTATGGCACGCACGACCGGAGAAGGATTGGATTCCCGACCTGGACGAACTAAAAGCTCTGGTCACGGAGAAAACCAAAATGATCGTCATCAACAACCCGAACAACCCGACGGGCGCCATCCTCCCCAAAGCGCTGCTCCAATCCATCGTGTCCCTCGCCGCCGCCCACGCCATCACCGTCCTCTCCGACGAAGTCTACCGGCCGATCTTCCACTCCACCACGCCGCTGGACGCGTCCTTCCCGCCATCGCTGCTGTCGCTCGGCGCCGCCCACACGCTGGCAACGGGGTCCCTGTCGAAGGCGTACGCGCTGGCGGGCATCCGCGTGGGGTGGGTGGCGTCGCGGAGCGCGGCGCTGACGGCGCGCGTCTACGCTGCGCGCCACTACACCACGCTGGCCGTGTCGCAGCTGGACAGCGCCGTCGCCGCCTTCGCGCTGTCGCCCGCCGTCGTGCACCGCCTGCTCGCCCGCAACATCGCCCTCGCCAAGGCCAACCTGCGGGTCCTCGAGCGCTTTGTGGTGAAGCACGACGATGTGGTGGAGTGGGTGAGGCCGGTGGCGGGCACGACGGCGTTTTTGCGGTTCCATCGCGGTGGCAGGCCCGTTGATGATCGCGTCTTGTGCACGAGGTTGGTGCAGGAGACGGGCGTGCTGTGGTGTCCTGGCCGGCATTGCTTTGGCCGCGATAGGGATTTTGCGGGGTTTGTGCGCGTGGGCTTTTGCTGTGCTGAGGAGGTGCTGAAGGAAGGGCTGGAGAAGGTTAGGATCTGGATGAGGAAGGAGTTTGATGATTTGCCGCTTGCGGAGAACGCGGAGGGCGCTGATGGCGAGGCTGAAAGGGTACTTGAGGTTTCGGAACATGTACACCAGGCTGATTAGCGAAGTCAGTGGCGGTACGTTTTGAGCATGAAGATATGTGTCAAGCAGAATAAGAGGGCAAATGGTGAGATTCAATTTGCATATTATGTCATATCCAACTTTTCCGATCCATCAATGCGCAAGTCCAGTAGCAAACTTACTTCGAGCTCTAATTTGCGGCCCGAAGAGTACCAAAACCCAAGGAACAAACGTCAGCAACACTCCAATGCCACCTAACAAGCTCCCGGCCGGTCCATAACCCAGATTCGTGAACAGAGCGCCAGTCACCAGTGGAAAGGCGCCACCGAGGCAATTACGGCAGAAACTCTGTGCAGCCAGAGCACTAGAGGCATAGCGGTGGTAAACGTCGGCAAGATAGTTGAAGACGGCGAGATAGATGGAAAAGATGCCCATGGTAGCGAGAGCAATGGCGATGGTCGGTACGATCCAGTGTACATCGGCGCGGCAAGTCCAGCCAAAAAGGAAGCAACCGATGGGTAGCAAAATGCTCTGGATGGAGCAGAAGTATAGCCGGGCTTCGGGAGTATGAGGCAATTTGCCGCGAGATGTGGCCCACCGCTCTTGGTAGATGCACACAATGGTAAAGATGATGGAGGCGATGCTGATGGTAGAGAATACGGCGCCTTGCTGCGAGATGTTGAAGTGATAGACTTTGGCATAGATCAACGGGATGGCGCTGAAGGTCATGTACAGAATCGACCATGAAAACGATATCCACAACGAAAAGAAGAAAACGGTCGGCTCTGTCACTAACAGGTGGAAAGGTCGGTACAAGCTGATAGATATCATGCGTGCGATGCTGACGCGTTCCTCGTCTGAAAGAACTTTCCACCGTACGCGTTGAATTTCCGTCGTGCCGGGCTGCTTCTCTGAAGGCATCGTAAGGCCGTAGTAGCCTGCCGCTTCGAGTCGAACATAGTACGCGTTCAGGGCTTTCGCCTTGCGTGATAACAAGATAGATCCACGCGTCTCCTTGAAGAAAATAATCACAGTTCCCATTAGTGCACCATCCATAATCACCTGCATCCAGAACATCCATCGCCACGAACCATGCTGTGCGATGAAGCCGCAAACCAGCGGACCTAGGCCTGTACCAAGCAGTGCGGCGCCGGAGAACAGCGCCATGGGGTAGTTTCGGTCCTTGGTGTGGTATATATCCGAAACGACGCCGCCTACCATAGTCGAGAAAGTAGAACCGCCGACACCAACGAAAAATCGAGCGACCAACATGCCACCGTAACTCTTTGTCACCGCACAGCATATCTGGCACAGCCAGAACAGTAGTCCCGTCACGATGAAGACAGGACGACGTCCATTGATCTCAGAGAAAGGTGCCAGAACCATGGGAGCAACGGCGAAACCAGTGGTAAAGGTACAGATGCCAACTAGGATGGCGACTCGTGAGACATGCCACTCCTCGCCCATTTGTTCAGCGCCTGGAGAGTAGGCGCCGGCGGTGAAGGCAGTTGCCGTTGTACAGACACATGACATCCAGGTGATCCATTCTTTGCGAGAACGTTTCCATTCGAAAGGATTTTGAAACTTATGAAGATCTGGAGGCTCTGGTGGATCGGTTTTCGATCTTCGTGCCGTGAAATTGGGTACTGGTAATGTGGTGTCGTATGTTAAATAATGGTAAGTGATGGGCCATTCTTCCTCGTCCGTCACCGCATCATCAATCTCTTGCTTGCCATCGAACTTGTCGTCAAAATTCGCAGAGCTTGTCCAGTATAGCTCGTTCTGTGATATTGGAGAATTATTCCCACGGTTATTCCCGATGGTCTTTTCGTTCAAGATCTCATCTGTTGGGCGGGGCAGGTCGACTTCCATGTTGGCCATTGATCTCTGGAAGTGTTGTAGGATGGAAGAGAAAAGCGGTATGGTATGAGAGACAGGAAATGAGACGAAGATGTCGACCAATTCAAGGTAGATGAAGGTTATAAAGAATGAGGAGCAAACGACTCACCACTACCAGATCAAGCCATTTCTGCACGCCTTACAGATTTGGATTAGTATTTGTTAGTCAATTACTCGGATTTTGTACGGAGAAGGCGCGGAGCTGGTTAGAGGGACCGATTTTCCTGCACCTGATGTGTTGAAGGTGATGGTTCGGTGGTGGCGGAAAAGATTCCGGAGCAGAAAGTAAAGTTGGGGTTTCCCAGACGAATACGCGATTGGAGGTTAGTCAACGCCATGGGAAAAAAGTACTGCATCATACAGATCAAAGCCATCGATGGACGGCTCGGCACGCCTTGGATACGGAGATGTACAAGCGGTGCAGGAGAACCATGGGATTGCGTGGTCCATAAGGTATGTGAGTTTGTTTCTGCTAGGTGATTCTCAACGTTTGACAAATGGATTCAGGGAACATACTGCCACCAAGCAATTCCGTCATCTGAAAACTGAGTGGAATGAATGGCATCATTGTTTTGTCTTTGCTGGTCTATGCTCAGGTGTTTCAATTGCTGGCAGAGTTCAAGCGGCTTCATCCGTGGTTGTTCTTGGCGTAGATGTAGTTGAGAAGCGACTCCCATGCTTAGCGGAGAGCAGGACGTCGTTATAAAGTAAGCAGGCTGTTCCTTGTGGAGATCTGCAGCGCAATACGATACGATACTGAATCGCTTTCACAACGAAAGCTGACCTCAGAGTATGTTTCCGCGGCTGACGGGTGTTTTCTTCTCATTGCCACTCCACCTTCGTAGCCCATCCCACGACGCAGAACAAGCTCATTTGCCTATCGTAGTCGACGATAAGTTCAGCCAAAAGATCATACCACCTGCTGTACCAAGCTCTTCAAGCATGACGGCCACGATGAGAGCCAGGTGTTGCTCGCCGGCTCTGACCAAGATGAAGCACATCAGCAAAAGCAAAGCGCCAACGGGTTTGGCCAGGCACGAGAGCTTTGGGCAATTTCGCGATCGCGTCAGAGGTGCAGCCACCCAACCGTCAGCTCCGTCGCGCCAATACGGGCCAGGATTTGCAGGCGGGGTGCGAGAAGCTGCAACCGCTCACACAATTTTTCGAATTCGACGGTCAGCGTGAAAGCACGCAATCCAGCCTAGACCGATCAAAGACGCAAAGGCCAGAAAGGATGGCTCAATTTAAATCCCTTCACATCTCCTCTTCGTCATTGAAGCTTCATATCTTTCTCAACTCATCTACTCTTCACTCCGGCACGTCCCCAGGAACTCGTCACGGCTTACAAGCTCGCCAGCTCTAAGAATCATATAAAGTAATCATCAGGTGAGTAGTTTGAGCCGCTTTCTGAGCCGTCGCGAACTCGAACTGATAGACACTTCACAGCCAAAAATATCCAGTGTCAGCAATGGGTTCTACCGATCCGCGTCCCGATCCTCTCCGTCTGGGAAGCATTGCTCCCGATTTCGAAGCCGAAACCACTCAAGGTCCAATCAAATTCCATGAATTCATCGGCGACAAATGGGTTGTTCTCTTCTCGCATCCTGAGGATTACACTCCGGTCTGCACCACAGAGCTCGGTGCATTTGCCAAGTTGGAGCCTGAGTTCGCCAAGCGCGGCGTGAAGCTGATCGGTCTGTCGGCCAACACCCTCGACAGCCACGCTGGCTGGATCAAGGACATCAATGAGGTTACAGGCAGTGACTTGAAGTTCCCAATCATTGCGGATAAGCAGCGCAAGGTTGCCTACCTCTACGACATGTACGCGCTTACCTGTTAGAAACGCGAGTGACAAGAGCTGACAGTGATATGTAGGCTGGACTACCAAGACACCACCAATGTTGACTCCAAGGGTATTGTAAGTTTTCAAGTCCGCCACAAAATAGTGCTTTGTTTAACTTTTGTGGCTTTCAGGCTTTCACCATCCGTTCCGTCTTCATCATTGATCCCAAGAAGACCATTCGCCTCATCCTCTCATACCCAGCATCCACTGGTCGCAACTCAGCCGAAGTGCTCCGTGTGGTTGACTCACTTCAGACGGGTGACAAGAACAAGGTGACCACTCCCATCAACTGGATCCCGGGTGACGATGTGATTGTTCATCCGTCAGTCAAGACCGAGGACGCCAAGAACATCTGGCCCAACCTCAAGATCGTCAAGCCGTACCTTCGCTTCACTCCTCTGCCCAAGGAGAAGACATCTGCTGCATGAATTTGATTAGACATATGACATTGCAAGCGCAGAAAGATGCGGTGTGATTCATGGCTGAGACAGGACTCTCTGTATGTGGAAGCGTTTGCGGAAGGCTTTGCAAGAATGATTTCTCTTTCCGTAGGGAAAACGGACCGATACCACGGAATGGTTTCGCGCAGATAAAGACTGAAATATGAGTTCAAGGCAAAACCAAATGTTGTGTTATTAGCTAGCGTGACTTTTCTTGCATTCCGTTCTGGAATTTGGCTTTTCTCTCGTACACTTGGTGCAGCACATGTGAGCGAATTTAAGCGACAGGCCGGGCTAGCGGCCGTTGTGCGAAAGCTTGTGCTGTGCCATTTTTGTTGCCATGATGCGCAGTGACAGTGGGATATTATGCCGTTTCAATGTTTGCGAGTGTGATGCCAACCCAAAGGCAAAGTGACGAGTTGTTTCTGCTCCGAAAGGGTGATGATTGCGACTCCTGTTACTTTTTGCGGCTAAGTGCCCCGTACAGTCAGGGTGGGTCAGCGATGTTTGAGCCACTAAAAGCCATCAACGGAAGCAGTGAGGGGTGTTATCGCGATCAGCCATTCGCTTGGGACTGGAGACACTGCATTGAAAGGATGGAAGGTCGGGAGCAATGGCTTGGGTTCGGGATTTCGTGTAAATGAACGATCCTTGCGCGTTCCTGGCCCTGCAGCAACGTGGGCAGGCTCCTAGGTCCTAGCCCTCGGGCGTCGTGCCCAGATAAAAAAGGACCACGGCCCGCCGTCACGGTGCAGCCTGTAGAAGTACAGCACGGCCCTTCTGAGCCAAGGCGAAGGAAACGAAATCCGACGTCGTTCTCACAAAGTCTCACATCTTCACATCCTCCCTCCTCTCCCATTGTCTGCGCCCGTCGCCGATCCGCTGCGGCTGTCTTTTGGTATTATTGGTTTTACTGCTTCTCTTGGATGGCCGCGTAGCTCTTTTCAGCCAGGTAAGACCCGCTCGGAGCGCCTTTTCTCGTCGCACGTTGTCTCTCCTGCGTCCGCCCAAAGTATCCGCACCCTTCGCGAAAAAAGAAGCAAAAAACCCGCACCACAGGGCTATTTCGCGCAACGTCCGCTATAGTGGCCTTCACTGTAACACAGCAGCACGCCGGTAGCTGCCATGGTTTTGATGTTCGGCCACGGCTCGATGCCACTTTATCTGAGATTCGCGCTCGCAGCGCAGTCTACGCTTTCCATCCTTCGCTCCGGCAAGGAAGGCACGAAGGCCAAGCATCGTCATCCACCAAATCCAAAGCCAAACTTGAAGCATCTTCCCATCGAACTTCAAGTCCTCCTCAGCTCTCTTCCTTTTCACCTTTCAATCATCTCTCCATCCATCTCCTGCGAGCCGACAGGCGACATTCGCATATTCTTGCCGGTGATCGCGTGACACACAGCCCGCTAACCATGCTTCCGTTAGGCGTCGTTGCATATTCGACCGCAGCCAACTCAGCGTCACCGTCCAAGGCTGAATCTCCGTTCAGAAAGTTAAGAAAGCAAGCAAAGGCGAACAGCGTGCAAATCCCGGCCGATCAATTACCGCGCTTCTCGGAAGACTCTACCGCGGCATCCCAGTCCCCACGCGGCGCCGATCCGCTTTCACAAGGCATAGCTGAGCCCGACAACCCGCAATTTTCGTCTCGTTTCATCGCTACCGATCACTCCCTGTCGTTGCCGCTTACGAAGCCGCGTCCTAAGCATTGTCCAATTGTGATCCCGCGGTATTGGGAATCTCTGACTCCTGAAAACTCCAGTCCCTTAATCGACGCCAGCACCCCTTCCGGCACTCCACCAACCACTTCTTCAACTTGTCCAAGTCTTTCGGAATTTCCTCCTGGAAGTGCCAGTCGAAGACCATCACGGCTCTCGACGTCGTCAACTGAACCCGACAGCCCGCGTCCGCGATATGTCGAGATAAAAATTCCGGCGTGGGCTCATCCGATCGAATTCTTACCGCATTCTCCCATCAGTCTCCCGAGTCCCATATCGAGCTCAGATCCACAGTATTCTGTTTCTCCATCGTCACAGACTTCGCCACTCACCATGGCTCGGCCGATGGTACCGGGAAGTCGGACCAGTACCATGGATTCCGCAACTGCAGCTCCATCTGCGGCACAGCTTGGTGGACCCGGTAACTTCATGTCCAGTGTCAACAGTAGTCAAACCAGCCTCAATCGATGGAATCCAGCTGCGTCTGAAGCTGAAATTATCGGAAACGCAGGCCGCGCAGCTGGATCAGCATACCAGGGCACGGGACCATCTCCAAACACAACACAGACTGCTACACTTACATATCCACAGAATAGTGGATTGTCAGGTCTCGTCTGTAATGTGCACAGAACCACTGGCAAAGAACCACGGCCACTAGTTGGTGCCACCACCACAATCGTCGGTGACAAGCTCTATGTCTTTGGTGGTCGACGATTATCTCGAACCAGACCTCAGCTGACATCAGACCTCTT
>Ga0335075_10011467_pt1 | contig 13402 bp, 12 predicted proteins | sample Lox_Sample_24_FD_206723 | JGI IMG/M metagenome (GOLD analysis project Ga0335075, IMG submission 206723) | Soil microbial communities from Loxahatchee National Wildlife Refuge, Florida, United States - Lox_Sample_2.4 | ecosystem: Environmental > Terrestrial > Soil > Wetlands | place: USA...
GACGCTGCGGGTTAGTTAGACAGCAAGGTTGTCGCACAGCCAATTCCGCCGGTCCCGAGCTAGTGGCCCGCTTATCGCCTGACAACGGGGGAGTAGCACCGGGTAGCACATGGTGCAGTCGCGGCTGTCCTCGCTGTCGGGCGCAAGCCGCGTCGGCGAGCTACAGCCCTGATGATCGCGGCGACAGCGATGGCAGCCGGCCTGCCCTTGTACACAACCAATCCTGATGACTTCATCGGGCTCGACCGGCTTCTCGCCGTCGTCGCCGTGGCCAGACCGGCCGTTCCGAGCGAGCGCAGGGCGACTCACTAAGTACACCGGCCGGACTCACGGCTCACCTCTGCCGGGAACGCCCGCTGCCGGACAGCGGTCAGTCTGATGGCGGCCCGGCTCGCCACAAGGAGAGGCGAGCATCGCTGGCTGGAGCGCGTCATCTTCCGGACCGACGAGGTTATGACCATCCTGCGCGGTCGCGGCTGTATGCCATATTGCGGCTCAAGCCAGGAGGCGGTTCCGCCACCTGTGGAAGCTGTCGGCGAGCCGGCCGCGATCGACGGCCCGCAGGCGCGTGATGTGATCGTCGATATAGTCCAGGTACAGCGGAGTCAGTTCCCGGCCCAGCAATGCGGTCGCCTCATCGTCGGCCGGCGCTTCGCGCCGCCAGGCTAGTGCGGCCGCAACTAGCGTTGCGGCAGGCGCGTCCGCGCGGGCAAGGTAGTGCGCGGCCGCGAGGGCGTTGGTGCCGACTTGGCCCGTCTCGGCGGTGAAAAGGAAGCGGACGGGGAACAGCACGATCTTGGTCAGCCGTCGGGGCCCGCGGGATACCAGCCGCGCCGGGGTACGGATCTCATCCAGAGCGCTGCGGTGAGCGGGCCAAAGCCGGGCCCAGTCCCCGAGGCGGCCTGGCAAGTGCCGGGTTCCGCCCAGGTAGCCGAGCGCGAACTCGGCCCCCGCTGCCAGCAGCTCAGCCTGGCCGGGGCGTGCCACGCAGGCGCGGGCGTCCCGTCCGGTCAGCAGACGGCCATGCTCAAGCAGGTCGAGCCGGTCTAGCGGAGGGAACCGGCCGCCGCGGCGCTGCCCCTGCAACGTCGATGGCGTACCCCAGAACACTGAGAGCCGCTCGTCAAGCGCCGATCTCCCGGTTCTCAGTGAGCGGGCCACCGCGTGGATGGTCACCTTGTCTTTCACCTTGAGCGGGTCCTGCAGAACTAGCCCGACATCGACATCGCTCACCAGCGGACTGAAGCCGCCGTGGGCGAGGCTGCCCAGCGCATATCCGGCGATCAGGCGGGAACCCAGAGCAACTCGATAGGCAGAGACCGCCCTGGCCAGCACCGCCTCACCCTCATGGGTATCTGCCGGTGCCTCGGCTGAGAGCCGACTTCGCGCCCTGTACCCGGACGCTGATGCGTCAGCCAACCGTACAGTCCCCTCCAGCTTCAATCTATAGCGCACCCCGGGGCTTGCGGCAAGACCCGGGTCGTGCCGCATAATCGCAGGCCGGACTCAGAACCTGCGGAAATTTGGGGGTAGCGAACTGTCTACGAGCGCGTTTGATCTTCCGGACCGTCTCAGTGCCAAGGCCGACCCGGCGCTCATCGCCGGCGACGAGCTGCATTTCGCCGAAGTCGCGGAGAGTCTCGAGCAGTCGATCGCCGACTTGTCCGGCCGCCTCGATGCCGAGCGCAAGGCGCCCGGCGGCATCGGGCAGAAAGCCCTGGACCGTGACATGGAGATCCACCGGCTGACCGCTCGGCTGCGGACCCTGCGTCGCTTCGGTCTGGACCTGTGTCTCGGGCGCATCGTCAGCGCTGATAACCCGGAGCCGGTGTATGTCGGGCGACTCGGTCTCAGGGACGGCGCAGGCCGGCAGTTGCTGGTCGACTGGCGTTCCCCGGCCGCAGAGCCGTTTTTCGGAGCGACCCACGCCAACCCGATGGGTCTGGCAAGCCGCCGCAGATACCGCTGGACGCGCGGCCGGATCAGCGACTACTGGGACGAGGTGTTCACCCCGGACGGGCTTGACGGGCACGCCGCGCTTGACGACCAGTCCGCCTTCATCGCCAGCCTGGGCGGCAGCCGGTCTGCCCGGATGCGGGACGTGCTCGGCACCATCGCGGCCGATCAGGACGCCATCATCCGCGCGGGATCCCGCGGCGCTCTTATCGTCGACGGCGGTCCGGGCACGGGGAAGACCGTCGTCGCTCTGCACCGCACCGCCTACCTTCTCTACTCTGACCCTCGCCTCGGTCACCGCCGGGGCGGCGTGCTGTTTGTCGGTCCGCATCAGCCTTACCTCGCCTACGTCGCCGACGTGCTCCCCAGCCTCGGCGAGGAGGGCGTGCAGACCTGCACCCTGCGGGACCTCGTCGCCGAGGGAGCCGCAGCGGGGGTCGAGACCGATCCGGATGTAGCCCGCCTGAAGTCGTCTGCCGACCTGGTGAGGGCGATCGAGCCGGCTGTCGGGTTCTACGAGAACCCGCCCGCCAACGGGATGACAGTCGAGACCCACTGGTCCGACATCTGGCTCAGTGCCGACGACTGGGCCGAGGCGTTCGAGGCACGCGAACCAGGTACCCCGCACAACGAGGCGCGCGACGAGATTTTCGACGAACTGGTCGCGATCCTCATGGACAAACATGACGGGAACGCCCCGCCTGAGGCTATTCGCAAGTCACTGTCGCAGAACAGGGAGCTAATCACTGCCCTGTACCGGGCATGGCCGCTACTCGAAGCGGCTGACATCGTCGGCGACCTCTGGTCGGTGCCTGCCTACCTGCGGATGTGTGCCCCCGGGCTAACCCCCGATGAGGTGAAGCTGTTGCAACGCCCGGACGCTCAGGCCTGGACGGTGTCCGACTTGCCGCTGCTGGACGCCGCGCGGCAACGGCTCGGAGACGCGGGGGCGGCACGACGTAAGCACCGTCGTGACGCAGCAGTCGCCGCTCAACGGGAGCAGATGGCCCAGGTCGTGGACAACCTCATCGAGGCGGCCGACGACGAGTACGGCGTCGGCCTGGTGACGATGCTGCGGGGCGAGGACTTCCACGACGCCCTCATCGACCAGGCCGCGCTGCCAGGCACCGACCCTGACCTGCTTGCCGGCCCGTTCGCGCACATCGTCGTTGACGAGGCCCAGGAGCTGACGGACGCAGAGTGGCAGATGTTGCTGCTGCGCTGCCCGTCTCGGAGTTTCACCATCGTGGGGGACCGTGCTCAGGCCAGGCACGGGTTCACCGAGTCGTGGCATGAGCGGCTCAAGCGGATCGGGCTCGACCAGATCAACTTGGCTTCCCTGACCATTAACTACCGCACTCCGCGAGAGGTCATGGCACAGGCCGAGCCGGTCATCCGGGCCGTGCTTCCGGACGCGAACGTGCCTGTCTCCGTCCGCAGCAGCGGCACCCCGGTGCTGCACGGATCTGCCTCGGATCTGAGTTCGGTGCTCGGCACCTGGCTCGCCGCCCACGCCGAAGGGATCGGTTGCGTCATCGGCGATTCCTCATTCCAGCCCACATCCCGCGTCTGGTCGCTGACCCCGGAGCTGGCCAAGGGACTCGAGTTCGATCTGGTCGTCCTTGTCGACCCGCAGACGTTTGGCGAGGGCATCGAAGGAGCAGTCGATCGCTATGTCGCGATGACCCGAGCCACGCAGGAGCTCATTATTCTCACGAGCGCCTGATGCCGGGCCGTCCGCGCCGCCGGTGGGCGCTGCCCGGCGCGCGGGTTACTGCGGGCTGCATCCCATCAGCGCGCTGAGACTGGTGAGCGCCTCCGGCTGGATCCGGTAGTAGGCCCAGACACCGCGCTTCTCGCGCTGGACGAGGCCGGCGTCGTGCAGCACTTTGAGGTGATGGCTGATGGTCGGCTGGGAGAGGTCAAATGCGTCGTTCAGGTCACATACGCATGCCTCGCCGCCGGGATGCGATGCGACGAGGGACATCAGCCGCAGCCGTACCGGATCGGCCAGAGCTTTGAGAAGCGGTGCGATCTGCTCGGCCTGGTCCTGTGTCAGCGGCTGCGCGGACAGCGGGGGGCAGCAGGTCAGCACGTTGACCGGGTCCAGCACCGTCAGGGGATTAGACATGCATCTATATTGACAGGTGTCGATGTATGTGGCAAGCTCGGTGCTGGGTAGACATAGACAGTCATCGATATTATGGAGGTTGCCATGACCGGCCGCATTCAGCTCGCGCTGAACGTCGACAACCTGGACGAGTCCATTGCGTTCTACAGCAAGCTGTTCGGTACCGAGCCGGCGAAACTGCGGCCGGGCTACGCCAACTTCTCGATCGCTGAGCCACCGCTGAAGCTGATCCTGATGGAGAACCCCGGCCAGGGCGGCGGCCTGAACCATCTGGGCGTCGAGGTCGCTGACACTGACGCGGTGGACGCTGAGCAGACCCGGCTGGCCGAGGCCGGGCTGGCCTCAGTCGAGGAGCGCAACACGACCTGCTGCTACGCCAAGCAGAACAAGTTCTGGGTGCAGGGCGCGCCCAACGGCGAGCGGTGGGAGATCTACACAGTCCTGGAGGACAGCCCGACGTTCTGGGGCGAGGGCGGAAGCCAGAGCTGGGAGGCCGCGGAAGCCGCCCTGCAGACATCGATCCCTCGCGGTGAGCAGGGCTCGGAGTGCTGCGGCGGGGGGCCCGCTACCGGGACGACACTAGAGTCGGCTGGCGGCTGCTGCTGACCTGGTGGCGGCGCTGACTGGTCGGCGGCCAATCGGCTCTCAGCCCGCCTAGCCATCCTGGCCGTGCGGGAGAGCCCCGAGTGCCTCACGGACGGCAGACAGCCGGCCCGGAACGATCCGCCACCACGTCCACTTGCCGCGCTTGTCGCCCTCGAGCAGCCCGGCCTCAGCGAGCACCCTTGTGTGATGCGAGATCGTCGGCTGACTCCTGCCCAGCGGTTCCTGCAGATGACAGCTGCACACCTCGCCCTGAGCCGCGACAACTGACAGCAATCGCAGCCGCACTGGATCAGCGAGCGCCGACAGCACGGACGCCAGCGCCGAGGCTTCACCCTCGGCCAGCGGCACCTCGATCATTGCCGGCGCGCAGACAGCGTCATCGACCAGCGGCAGCAGGGCAGGCTCGCGCGTTGCTGTCACCACACCTCCTATTGACAATCGTCGATCTGACATCGCTAGACTCACATCGACAGTAATCAATCTACAGGTCAGGCGGACTGGCGTGCCACGACATGACCCACCGGCGCTCGGCGCGATCCCGGCGTCTGCGCAACTGTGGCGCCGGCTGGCTGCCGAGTTCCTGGGCAGCGCGTTCCTGGCCGCGCTGGTCATCGGCTCAGGGATCGCCGCGCAGCGACTGTCGCCGGGCGACACCGGCCTGGAGCTGCTGGAGAACGCAGCGGCGACCGCTGGCGGGCTGTTCGCGATCATCCTGATGTTCGGGCCGGTGTCGGGTGGTCACTTCAACCCGGTCGTGTCGTTCGCGGACGCCGCCTTTGGCGGGTTGTCATGGCGGGATGCCACAGCGTATCTGGCCGTTCAGGTGGCGGGGTGCGTCGCAGGGGCGATCGCCGCGAACGTGATGTTCTCGCTGCCGGCGGTCAGCATCTCCGTCAAGGACCGGGCTACGCCGGCGCATTTCCTGTCCGAGGTCATCGCCACCCTGGGCCTGATGCTGGTCATCTTCGCGCTGGCCAGGTCAGGCCGCAGCCGGACAACGCCGGCCGCGGTAGGCGCCTACATCGGCGCTGCCTACTTCTTCACGTCGTCGGCGAGCTTCGCCAATCCGGCGATCACCGTCGGCCGGGTGTTCTCCGACACCTTCGCCGGCATCGCGCCGTCCTCGGCTCCCGCCTTCATCGGCGCGCAGATCGTCGGCGGCATCCTGGCCGTCGGGCTGGTGAAAGTCCTGTACCCAGGCATCACCGCGGCTGAGGCCGCCGACGTGAGCGTGCCGCACGACCAGCCGGGCCATTCCGGGCAGCCTGAGCCAGCCCGAAACTCCGCGCCTGCTGCGGGCAGCCAGATCCACCGCTGACGACACAACGGAGGCAACCATGCACCTGGTCATGATCGGCGGCAGCGATGCAGGGATCAGCGCGGCGCTTCGTGCCCGCGAGCTCGACCCCGCTGCCGACGTCACCGTCATCGTCGCCGACGCCTACCCGAACTTCTCGATCTGCGGGATCCCGTACTACGTCTCCGGCGAAGTGACCCACTGGCGCAACCTGGCTCATCGCACCACCGCCGACCTGGAAGCAACCGGCATGCAGCTCCGGCTGGACAGCACCGCAAGCCGCATTGACGTGGCTGGCCGCAAGCTCCAGGTAACCCGCCCGGACGGACGGGACGAGCTGCTCGCCTACGACAAGCTCATCGTCGGCACTGGTGCCGTCCCGGTCCGGCCCCCGATCACCGGCCTGAGCGGACCTGATGCGCTCGGACCCGACGATGGCGTGCACCTGCTGCACACGATGGGCGACACCTTCGCCGTCATGCGCACCCTGGAAACGGCATCGCCGTCCAGCGCCGTCATCGTGGGCGCGGGATATGTCGGCCTGGAGATGGCCGAGGGCCTGACAGCCCGAGGCCTGCAGGTAACCCAGATCGAGCAGCTACCCGAGGTGCTGGCCACCGTCGACGCAGAGCTCGGCGGCCTGGTCCATGACGAACTCGCCGCCCACGGCATCGAGATCCTCACCAGTGCCATCGTTCAGCAGATCAGCCGCGCACATCCTGGTGCTTCGGCGCGGCTGCGGGTCACGGCGCGCACCAACTCTGACGAGACCGTCGAGCGCGACGCAGATATGGTCCTGGTCGTCACTGGTGTGCGGCCGGACACAGAGCTGGCAGTTGCCGCTGGGGCAAGGCTCGGCATCCGTGGTGCCATCCACGTTGATCCCGGCATGCAGACTGGCCTGCCCGACGTCCTGGCTGCTGGCGACTGCGTCGTCACGCATCACCGGCTACTCGGCGAGACCTACCTCCCGCTGGGAACCACCGCCCACAAGCAGGGCCGGGTGGCCGGTGAGAACGCGCTGGGCGGGAACAGGCAGTTCGCCGGAAGCCTCGGCACGCAGGTGGTGAAGATCTTCGACCAGGCGGCCGCCCGCACCGGCCTGCGCGATCACGAAGCAACAGCGGCTGGCTTCGACCCAGTCACGATCGCCGCTGAAGCTGACGACCACAAGGCCTACTACCCGGGAAGCCATCGCATCGCGATGCGCATCACCGGCGACCGCCGGACCGGGCGGCTGCTCGGCATGCAGTTGTTCGGCCACAAGCACGCCGAGATCGCCAAGCGCATCGACATCGCCGCCACCGCGATCTTCAACGGCATGACTGTCGAGGGCATCAGCGACCTCGACCTGTCATATACGCCACCGCTCGGCAGTCCCTGGGAAGCCGTCCAGATCGGCGCCCAGGCCTGGAACCGGGAGGTGTCACTGCACAACCTCTGAGGGAGGACACGCAGATGACCAGCCACATCATGACGCGGGCCGACCGAATGTGCCTGCACAACGCGGCACGTGACCTGCACACCGAGTTCCGCGGCATCTTCGGCACCGAGACCATCGAATCGCTCTTGCTCGACAGCTATGCCGAGCTGGCTTCGGCCGCCACCGTCACCCGGTGGCTGGTTGTCGGCGCAGAAAGCTTCGCCCGTCAGCGTCTCCAGGCCCTAGCCCATGCCCGGGCCAACGCAAGCGGCACACTGCCGGCCGTGCTGTTCCTCTGCGTCCACAATGCCGGACGCTCACAGATGGCACTCGGCTGGTTCAACCACATGGCGCGGGACAAGGCAATCGCCTGGTCAGGCGGCTCCGAGCCAGTCTCGGGCATCAATCCCGGCGTGCTCGCCGCCATGGCAGAAGTAGGCATCGACATCTCGCGCGAGTTCTCGAAGCCATGGACCGAGGAATTCGTGCTGGCTGCCGACGTCGTCATCACCATGGGCTGCGGTGACGCCTGCCCGCTGCTGCCCGGCAAGCACTACGAGGACTGGGAACTCGATGACCCGGCCGGCAAAACACTCGAAGAGATCCGGCCGATCCGCGACGAGATCCGAGACCGGGTGGCGAACCTCATCGAGAAGGTAGCTACAGGCTAGGAAGGCGCAGCGATCGGTACCGAGCCCCGGGCCGCCACGGCGGCGTATGACCTTGGTCACCGCCCGGCCCTGCCGTTAGTCGCCGGTGATGACGTCGAGCAGCTCGAGGCGGTCCACGGCGAGTGAGCGGGACGGGCTCATGTCTGCGCCCGTAACCCGCGCCGGTCCTAGGTGAGCGCAGATTGAAGCGCCTGGCTACACTCAGCTGCTCGGGCTGGCCGTCCGTGACTTCCTGGCTTGAATGATGGCCGAATGCAGACCGTCGGCGGCCTGATAGGTGCTCGTTATCGTGACGTCGGAGAATCCTTCTGCGACCAGCAGGCGCTCGTATTCGCGCTGAGTCAGCGCGCCTGCGAGGCAGCCGACTTGCTGTTCGGAGCGCGTGAGCTGGGCGGGATCGGTGTCTTCGTCGGCTGTGACGTCGCTGATGCCGAGTCTTCCGCCAGGCTTGAGCACGCGGAACGCTTCGGCAAGGACGCGGGGTTTGTTACCGGACAGGTTGACGACGCAGTTGGAGATGACGGCGTCGACGTAGTTATCCGGCAGCGGGATGTTCTCGATCCGGCCCCGAAGGAACCGGGCGTTGGTGATCTGCGCCTGGCGGGCATTGGCGCGGGCGAGAGTCAGCATGTCGCTGCTTGCGTCCAGGCCGTAGGCGATGCCATGGGGTGCCACTCTGCGGGCGGAGAGCAGCACGTCGAGCCCGCCGCCGGAGCCGAGGTCCAGGACGGTTTCTCCGGGCCGGAGGTTGGTGATCGTGAGCGGGTTTCCGCAGCCTAGGCTGGCCCGAAAGGCGGCTTCGGGTGCCTGGCTACGATCGGTGTAGGCGGCGGCGCCGAAGCAGCCGTTGTCGATGGTGCCGGGATCGCTGTCTGTGATGGCTTCTCCGCCGAGCGCGGCACGCGCGAGCTGTGAGTACCTGGCAATGATCCGGTTGCTGTCGTCGGCTGTCATGGTGTGCTCCTATGCCGGTGCGGCCGTGGTGGGTGGCTGCGGCGCGGGCTTGCCCATGACTATGTCTGCGGCCGTCGGGAAGCAGTCGACGCATGCCTCGTTGATGCGGTAGTAGGTGGCCGTGCCCCGGTGGTCCGCGAGCACGAACCGTACATCAGCCAGGACTTTCAGGTGGGCTGAGACGGTGGACTGGCCGACATCGACCGCGGCGACGATCTCGCCGACGCTCATCGGAGTGCCGCGTCGAGCCAGCAGGGACACGATCTGGATCCGGGTTGCATCCGCCAGCGCCTTGAACCAGCTGGCAAACTCGGCGGCGGTCGCGCGCTCAAGGGCTTGCTCATCGGTATTCATCGTTAATCGACGATAGGCGATAAAAGCCACGTGCACAAGAATGCGCGAGCGGCGCCCAGGCCTGGAACCGGGAGGTGTCCCTGCGCAACCTCCGACGGAGGACACGCAGATGACACTGGTTTCGCAGTTGCGGCTTCCGGTCATGCTGCGCTGGCACTTCGGCGGTCGGGCACGCGATCCCTAGTTAGCGGGGCCGCATGCCGTCGAGCAGGCGGGTGAGCGTTATCCCCAGCTCGGCGCGCGTGGCGGCGGGATCAGGCGCGCCGGCAATGGCCAGGCTCGCCTCGGTGAGCATGGCGATCAGCAGCCGCGCCAGCGGCCGTGCCGGGAGCGGATCCATGTCGCCCGCGCTGACCGCGCGGGTCAGCCACTCCTCGAGCAGGCTGCGACCGTGGCGCTCGACGAGCTGATCCCACGCCTGTTCGCCCAGCACGCGCGGGCCGTCGATGAGCACGATGCGCTGGAAGTCGCCGGCGACGCACACGTCGAGGAACGCGCTGACGCCGTCGGAGATCTCGTCCAGCGAAGAGCGGTCCGATTGACTCTGGTCGTCGGTCAGCCGCCGCGCGACCTCCCCGGCGGCCTCTTCCATGACCGCGCGGAACAGGTCGGCCTTGTCCCTGAAGTGGTGATAGAGGGCGCCGCGGGTGACCCGCGCTTCGGCGACGATCTGCTCGGTGCCGGTGCCGTCGTAGCCGTTGGCAGCGAACATCTGCCTGGCGACGGCAAGTAGCGCCGTCCTGGTGTCCGCCGCGTGCTGCGCGCGCCGGCTTTGTGGTTGCGTGGCCATACAGCCATCATGTTACATACACTGTGTATGTTCCACTCTGCTCGCGAACGGAGGATGGGAATGGCGATGCCGCTGCACCTGACGGTGAAGCTGGGGACCTACCTGATGAAGCAAAAAATCCGCGGGGTGGAGAAGTTCCCGCTGATCATGGAGCTAGAGCCGCTCTTCGCCTGCAACCTCAAATGCGCCGGCTGCGGCAAGATCCAGCATCCGGCGTCCGTGCTCAAGCAGCGGATGCCCGTGAGCCAGGCGCTCGCCGCGGTGGCGGAGTGCGGCGCGCCGATGGTGTCCATCGCCGGCGGCGAGCCGCTGATGCACCCGCAGATCGACGTGCTGACCGCCGAACTACTCAAGCGCAGGAAGTTCGTCGTGCTGTGCACGAACGCGGTCCTGATGCGCAAGCACCTGCACAAGTTCAGGCCGGACAAGAACTTCGCGTGGATGGTGCACATCGACGGCCTCGGCGACCGGCACGACGAGGCTGTCGCCAAGCAGGGTGTCTTCGACCAGGCTGTTGACGCAATCCGCGCGGCCAAGCAAGCCGGCTTCGCCGTGTATACCAACACGACGGTCTTCAGCACCGACTCGCCGCAGACGGTCATCGACGTGCTTGATTACCTCAACAACGAGCTCAAGGTCGACCGCATGGAGATCGCCCCGGCGTATGCCTACGAGAAGGCGCCAGACCAGGACAGGTTCCTCGGAGTGGAGCAGACCAGGGAGCTGTTCAGCAAGGCGTTCGCCAACGGTCGCCGCAAGCACTGGCGGTTCAACCACTCCCAGCTTTACCTGGACTTCCTTGAGGGCAAGCGGGAGTTCGCATGCACGCCGTGGGGGATACCGTCCTACTCGCTGCTCGGCTGGCAGCGCCCCTGCTATCTGCTCGATGACGGGTACGCGCAGACCTGGCAGGAGCTGTTTGACACGACGGACTGGGACGCGTTCGGCCGCGGCAAGGACCCGCGCTGCGACAACTGCATGGCGCACTGCGGCTATGAACCGAGTGCGGTCCTAGCCACGACAGACTCGCTGCGGGAGAGCCTCCGCGCGCTCGCCACGCGCTAGTCCGGGCCGATGCGACGGCCGCCGGCCCGGAGGCCGGCGGCCGTCGCTGAGGAGCGGTTACTCGTTCCCGAAGGACTGGATCTCGGCGAGCTCGGTCTCCGACAGTTCGCGGGGCGTGTCGCCCTTGGCGACCTTAGCCCGCTGCACGTGCTGCCGGATGCCCTCGACAACTTCAGGGTTCGCGAGCGTCGTCACGTCGCCGACGTCCGCGAAGTTCGACACCGACGCGATAACCCGGCGCATGATCTTGCCCGAGCGCGTCTTGGGCATGTCCGGCACGATCCAGACGTTCTTCGGCCGGGCGATCTTGCCGATCTCGGTCTCGATTGCCTTGGTGACCTTGCCCTCCATCTCCGGACCCGACTCGAAGCCGGGCTTGAGGGAGACGTACATCTCCACCATGCGGCCCCGGATGTCGTCGATCACCGGGACCGCAGCGGCCTCGGCGACCTCGGGCACCGTCAGCGCGGCCGACTCGAGTTCCTTCGTACCGAGCCGGTGGCCAGCCACGTTGATGACGTCGTCGATCCGGCCGAGGATGCGGAAGTAACCATCATCGGCCTGCAACGCGCCGTCACCGCAGAAGTACGGCCAGTCGTGCCAGTCCTTGCTGTCGGGGTCGGAGTTGTACTTGCGGTAGTAGACGTCGAGGAACCGCTCGGGCTGCCCCCAGACCGTCTGCATGATGCCCGGCCACGGGTTGCGGATGCAGATGTTGCCGGCCTTGCCGCTGCCCTTGGGGACCTCGTTTCCGTCCTCGTCGTAGATGGCCGGGAAGATGCCGAGCGCGCCTGGCCCGCAGCTGCCGGGCTTCATCGGCTGCAAGCCTGGCAGCGTGCTGCCGAGGAACCCGCCGGTCTCGGTCTGCCACCACGTATCGGTGATCGCGGCCTGGCCCTTGCCGACGACGTTGTAGTACCACCGCCACACTTCGGGCTCGATCGGCTCGCCGACCGTGGTCATCGTCTTGAAGTGGTAGTCGTACTTGGCTGGCTCGTCCGGGCCTACCTTGCGCAGCATCCGGATCGAGGTCGGCGAGGTGTGGAAGATGTTGACGCCCAGCTTCTCCGCGATCCGCCAGGGCCGTCCGCCGTCGGGGTAGTTCGGCACGCCCTCGTAGATAACGGTCGTGGTGCCAAGTGCCAGCGGCCCGTACACGATGTAGGAGTGGCCGGTGATCCAGCCGATGTCGGCCAGGCACCAGTACATGTCACTCGGGTGGATGTCCTGGTAGTACTTCGACGTCCCGGTCACGTACGACAGGTAACCGCCGACGCTGTGCTGGGCGCCTTTCGGCCGTCCGGTCGTGCCGGAGGTGTACATCAGGAACAGCGAGTCCGTCGCGTTCAGGGACACCGGCGCGACCTCCTGGCCCGCGTACTGGCCGATGATGTCGTCGACGAAGAAGTCGCGGCCGTCAGCCATCGGCGTCGCCGACTGGTACTCGCCGGCCTTCCGCCGCCAGACCAGGACCTTGTCGACGTCCTGTCCCTGTCGTGCCGCTTCAGCAACCGCCTCGTCGGCCTTGAACTTGTGATCGCCCATCGAGCCGGCCCGGTAATAGCCGTCCATCGTAATCAGGACCCGGCTGCCGGAGTCGGCGATCCGCGTTCCGCAGGCATTGCCGCTAAAGCCGCCGAATACCTGTGAGTGAATTATGCCGAGGCGGGCGCAGGCGAGCATCGTCACGATGGCCTCGGGGACCATCGGCATGTGCAAGGTAACCCGGTCACCAGTTCTCAGGCCGGCGAAGTCGCGCAGCAGAGCGGCAAACTCGTTCACGCTGCGTAGCAGATCGCCGTAGCTGATGTGCAGGGTCTCGTCATCCTCGAGCTCGGGCACCCAGATCACCGCGGTCTTGTCAGGATCGGCCGCCGCGTGCCTGTCCACGCAGTTGTAGCAGGCATTCAGCTTGCCGCCAACAAACCATTTCCAGAACGGCGCGTTGCTGGTGTCAAGCACGGTGTCCCACGGCTTGTCCCAGGTCAGCAGATCTGCGTACTCGGTGAAGCAGTCCGGGAACTTGTCTTCACTGAAGCGCTCGATAATTGCCGGGTCATTCGCGTTAGCCTGCGCGACAAACTTCTCCGGCGGCGGGTAGTACTCTTCCTCCCGCCAGTGCACAGCGATCTGGGACTCAGAGACCTCCGGCGTC
>Ga0335075_10011468_pt1 | contig 13401 bp, 13 predicted proteins | sample Lox_Sample_24_FD_206723 | JGI IMG/M metagenome (GOLD analysis project Ga0335075, IMG submission 206723) | Soil microbial communities from Loxahatchee National Wildlife Refuge, Florida, United States - Lox_Sample_2.4 | ecosystem: Environmental > Terrestrial > Soil > Wetlands | place: USA...
CTCTAGTGTGCCGCGCCCGACGCCCGCCGTGACCCCTGACCGACGTGCGGTACGGTGCCACAATGACTGAGCAGAATGACGCGGCAGCCGGCCCGGCGGAGACCGACGCCAACGACTGGCGGGTGACGGTCCGGCTTACCGGAGCGGGCCAGGCCAGCAAGGCTGTGGAACATCTGAGCGCGCACCAGGTCGAGGACGAGGTCCATCAGCGCCTCGGCCGGCGCGTGGCGGTCGGCACCAGCGGCGGCAACGAGGTGTTCCTCTATACCCGCACGCGAGATGCAGCCGCGGCCGCGCGGCAGTCTGCCGCCGACGTGCTCGCTAGCCACGGTATGCAGGCCGAGTTCACGATCGAGCGCTGGCACCCGGTCGCCGAAGAATGGGAGGCAGCCGATATCCGCTTGCCGCAGACCCCGGCGGCGGTTGCGGCCGAACGCCGCGAACTCGACGCCGAGGAGACCAGCGAATCCCTGGCGGCAGGCGTGGCGCTGTTCGAGATCAGGGTGCAGTTGCCTACGCACCGGGATGCGGTGGCCCTGGCGGCTCGCCTGCGGTCCGAGGGCTATTCGGTCGTGCGCCGCTGGCGATTCCTCGTCGTCGGCGCGAACAATGCCGACCAGGCGGAGGAGTTCGCCGCGAAGATCCGGCCGGAGGCCCAGGCGGGCGCAGTGGTGAGCATCGAGGAGGTCGGTCCGCGGCGGCCGTACACGGTGTTTGAGATGCTGGCCGGCTCCGGCCTGTAACTCGGGGACCTCATACCTTCAGGGCGGTTCGCTCGCGCAAGCCGGGGTCGGCTATGTGGCGCGAGCCCGTCCGTCGTGAGGCGGATGCCGCTGGCTATTGATCCGGATACGCCGGCTGGTCCGGCACCATCACGACTGCTGACTTGTCCCAGACGAAGACCAAGATCGTCATTCACCTGCACAAGTAGCACGCCCCGCGATCGCCCGCCCGGCTGACTCTGTGCCAGAGCTAGCCGGCCGGGCGGCCGCGCAGTTGGTGCAGCATCCAGCCGCGACCGTCGGGGTCGAGCGGCCGGGTGTGCTCAGTGAAGATCTCCGCCGCCCGCCGGTAGGACAAGCGACCCTTCCCGGTCAGCGGGCACAGATCGGCTGCCGGCGTGCCGGCCGGCGCGCGGCGGTCGGTCAAGAAGACTGGCCCTGCGCGCCGCCCGGCCAGCAGCCAGCTCAGCAACTCCGCGGTCGGCGCGCTCCACTCAATCGTGGGCTGGCCTGCGCTCGCTGTCCTGGCCTTGCGGCGAGCGAGGTCCAGCGCGCTGGCGTCAAGGGCCAGCACGGCCTCGGCCGCTGCACCAGCGTCAAGCAGCAGGTGCCAGAGTGCCTGCTCGCGCAGCCCGGCGGGGGCACGGAAGAGCGCAGCTAGCTGGGCCGCGGTCAGGGGTCGCAGGGCGGCTGGCCGATCGGCGATCTGACGCAGGAGAGCCGTCGGATCGGCGGCGATCCACTCCCGGCTCCGCCACCAGCCAGTCGCGCTTCGCAGCGCAGACAGTTCGCGATTCACAGTGCGCACCCCGGCCTGGTCCATCCGGTGCGCGACAGCATCGGCGAGCCTCGGCCCGGCGGACTCGTCGTCGAGTAGCGCGAGCGGCACTACCGGAGGGCTGGCCTTGCGCCTGCTCCGGCCAGCCGGCGGAAGCTGGCCGACCAGCGGCCACGCCCAGCTGGCCAGGGAGATCCTGTATACCCGCCGTGAGCCGGGCTGAAGGTCCGCCTCTGCTAGGTACCGGTCGACGGCAACCGCATATTCGACCGGCACGACTCCGGCGGCCGCTACGGTATTCAATCGCGCACGCTCCTGCGTCCCTCGCGGTAAATTCATCCGGCCTGTCTGGCCATATCGTAGCGCACGAGATTCGGTGTCGGTGCGGCTAGATTTACTGCGACAGCAGAGCGCTGGCCTTGTGGTTTGCACCTCAGTGAGTAATTAACCTTGTCTGCCTAACGGAGCTAATGGCAATCTGAAATGCGTGCCGAATAACATTAGCGAGAGTGGCGTTTCTCGCAGTAAATCAGCTCGCTATTCCCGCGAGCGGGCAGGCGGTAAACGTGATGCCAGCATTTCCGAGCGCCTCGGCCCGTTCGCCGGGCGGAACTTCCGTATCTTCTACGCCGGGTACGCCACGTCGCTGCTCGGCTCTGCGATGTCGGCGATCGCGCTCACCTTCGCGGTACTGGACAACGGCGGCGGTCCGGCGGACCTCGGCATCGTCTTCGCGGCCAACGTGGTGCCGCAGGTCGTGGTCATGCTGGGCGGGGGAGTGCTTGCCGACCGCGTAGGCCGCCGGCCGGTCATGCTGATCACTGATGCCGCGCGGCTCGTCGTCCAGGGGACGTTTGCGGCGGTGCTGTTCACCGGACGGCCACCGGTCTGGCTGTTCGCAGTGCTGGCCGCGTTGCTTGGCACCGGCGAGGGGGTATTCAATCCCGCGCTTGGCGGCCTGCGCGCCGAACTAGCGCCGCGTGACCGGCTGCCGGACGCGAACGCGCTGCTCGGCGTTGCTCAGTCGGGTACCGCCGTGCTAGGTCCGGCGCTGGCCGGGATACTGATCGCGATCACAAGCCCGGCTGTCGTGATCGCAGCCGATGCCGCGAGCTTCGGCGTCAGCGTCGTCAGTTTGTGGCTACTCGCGATCCCGGCGACCGCCAAGCCCGCTCGCTCACCCTTGCGCGACCTAGCCGATGGCTGGCAGCAATTCCGGGCACAGACCTGGCTCTGGCTGACGACCGTTCAGTTCGCCCTGTTCAACCTGTTCACCTGGGCGCCCTACCTGCTGCTTGGCCCGATCCTCGCCCGTACCTATCTCGGCGGCGCCGCCGCCTGGGGCATCATCTCGGCCGGCTATGCCGTCGGCTCGGTGCTGACCGGACTTGCGCTCGTCGGCCGCAGGCCACGGCGGCTGCTCGTGGTCGCGGTGCTCGGCACTTTCGGATACGCGGTGCCGTGCCTGCTGCTCGCGCTGCGCGCGCCCGAGTACGCGGTGGCAGCCGGCGCGCTGCTCGCCGGGGCTGGCAGCGCCACGTTCAACACCTACTGGTCGACTGCGCTGCAGCAGCAGGTGCCTGCCGAGTTCCTGGGCCGCGCCACCGCGTTCTCGCTGACTGGGTCATATGCGCTTGGCGCTGTGGGCTACGCGGTGATCGGCTCGCTGGCAACGCTGATTGGCGCGGGGCGCATGCTGGCGTTCGCGGCTGCGTACGCGACGGCCAGCAGCGTGGCGGTGCTGGCGGTTCCGGCGATCTGGTCGGTGCGCTGGCAGGAGCCGCCGGAATCCGGCCCGCCGGACTAGCGCTCTTGGCCTGCTTCAGGGCAGTCTGCATCCAGGCCGTCGGCGGGCCGGGTGGCCGAGCCGTGGTTAGGGTAGTTGGGGCACAAGTGAGGAGCGGTGGCGCATGGGGCAGCAGGCCGAGGTGGTGTTTGCCGGCGGCGCGATCTACACGGCCGATGCGAGCCGTCGCCGGATGGTCCCGGCTCAGGCGGCAGATGGCAGCCCGGCCAGTTCGCTCGCCGTTGCCGGCGGGCGCATCGCGGTGGTCGGCACCGCCGCCGACCCGCGGATCCAGGAACTGATCGGCCCGGCGACTGAAGTCATAGACCTGCGCGGCCGCGCGCTGCTGCCAGGCTTCCAGGACGCTCACGTGCACCCGGCATTCGCCGGGCTGACGATGATCGGGTGCAATCTCATCGGCGCTACGACCCTGGACGAAGCGCTTGCCCGCATTGCCGGGTACGCCCGCGAGCACCCCGAACGGGAGTGGATCGCCGGGTCCGGCTGGCGGATGGAATGGTTCCCGGCCGGCACGCCAGACCGGCACGCGCTGGACCGCATCACCGGCGGCCGGCCCGCCTACTTGTCCAACAGGGACGGGCACGGTGCCTGGGTCAACACCCGCGCGCTCGAATATGCCGGCATCGACGCGCGGACCCCAGATCCCGCCGACGGCCGGATCGAGCGCGAGGCGGATGGTAGCCCGCAGGGCACCCTGCACGAGGGAGCGGCGAACCTGGTCGGCTGTCTGGTGCCCGAGCTGACGTTCGAGGAGCGGCTGGCCGGACTGCTGCTCGCGCAGCAGCACCTGCATGCCCGCGGCATCACCGCCTGGCAGGACGCGATCGTGGGGGACTACCTGGGCAGCCCCGACCCGCTGCCGGTGTACCTGGCCGCGGCCGCGAGCGGCCAGCTCACCGCGCGCGTCGAGGGCGCGCTGTGGTGGGACAGGACTCGCGGCGGCGAGCAGCTGCCGGACATCCTGGCAAGGCGGGAGCGAGGGCGCGGGCCGCGCTTCCGTGCGAACACCGTGAAGATCATGCAGGACGGCGTCGCTGAGAACTTCACCGCCGGGATGCTCGACCCGTACCTGGACCCGACTGGCTGCCACGCCCACGGCAGCGGGCTGTCCTACGTGGACCCGGTCGCGTTGCTCGGCTACGTCACCCAGCTGGACGCGTACGGATTTCAGGTGCACCTGCATGCCATCGGCGACCGGGCAGTCCGCGAAGCGCTGAACGCGATCGAGGCGGCTCGGACGGCGAACGACACGCCGGGCGGCGCGCGCAATGACAACCGCCATCACATCGCGCACCTGCAGGTCGTGCACCCTGACGACGTGCCCAGGTTCGCCCAGCTCGGGGTGACCGCGAACATGCAGGCACTGTGGGCCGCCCACGAGCCGCAAATGGATGAGCTCACCATCCCGTTCATCGGGCCGGATCGGACAGCGAGGCAGTACGTGTTCGGCGACTTGCTGCGGTCGGGGGCCCGGCTGGCAGCTGGCAGCGACTGGGCTGTCAGTAGCGCGAACCCGCTGCGCGCATGCCACGTCGCGGTTAACCGCTCCCTGCAAGGAGCGACGGGCGCGGAAGCGGAACCGCTGCTGCCCGGCCAGAGCCTGGACCTTGCCGAGGCACTGGCTGCCTACACGATCGGCTCGGCTTACGTTAATCACCTGGACGAGGAGACAGGCACGATCGACGCGGGCAAGCTGGCCGACCTGGTCGTGCTGGACCGCGACCCGCTCGCCGGGCCGAAGGCAGAGATCGGCAGCACCGGCGTACTCGCGACGTTCGTCCAGGGCGAGCCTGTCTATTTGTCGACATCTGGAGCCTGACGTGCAGCTGACTGAACTGGGTCGTGGCGGCCCGCAAGTTTCCAGGGCCGGGCTCGGCCTGATGGGCATGTCGGGCATCTACGGGCCGGCCGACGAGGCCGAAAGCAAGGCCACCATCAGGGCTGCGCTTGACGCCGGTATCACGCTGCTGGACACCGGCGATTTCTACGGCATGGGTCACAACGAGCTGCTGTTGCGCGACGCGCTGCGCGGCGTTGACAGGTCCGCCGTGTTCATTCAGGTCAAGTTCGGCGGCCAGCGCGACCCGGGTGGCGCGTTCATCGGGCATGACACCAGCCCGGTCGCGGCGAAGAACTCACTGGCCTATTCGCTGACCAGGCTTGGCACCGACTACGTCGACCTGTACCAGCCCGCGAGGCTAGACGCGCGCGTTCCCATCGAAGAAACGGTAGGTGCCATCGCCGAGCTGATCCAGGCTGGCTACGTCAGGTACCTCGGCCTTTCTGAGATGGGGGCTGACACCATTCGCAGGGCTCACGCGGTGCACCCGGTCACTGCCCTGCAGATCGAGTACTCGCTGATGAGCCGCGGGATCGAGGAACGGATCCTCCCGGCGGTGCGCGAGCTCGGCATCGGCGTCACCGCGTACGGGATCATGTCCCGCGGCCTGCTGTCGACCAGCAGTGCCCGCGCCATCGGGCCGGCCGACCCGCGGTCGCGCTTCCCCCGGTTCCAGGGCGAGAACCTGCAGCGCAACCTCGGCCTGCTTGCCGCACTCGAGGAGATCGCGGTCAGCCACGGCGTGACCACCGCGCAGCTCGCGATCGCCTGGGTGGCCTCCCGTGGCCGCGACATCGTCCCTCTGATCGGCACGAAGCGCCGTGACCGCCTGGCCGAGGCGCTCGCCGCGCTCGAACTGAGCCTGGCGCCGGACGAGCTGGCCGCGATCGAGGCGGCCGTGCCAAGTTCTGAGGTCGCGGGTGACCGGTACGACCCAGGCCAGATGGCTGCGCTGGACAGCGAAAGACCTTAGCCACGGGAACGAGCAGTGCCGCCAGCCCAGCGGACCGCGCGCTAGCGCGCTCGGGCCAGCCAGGATGGTCAGCGTGGCGCCGCGGAGGCGAGGTAGCGGCCAAGGTTGTCGAGCATCCACTCGGTGCCCTCTTGCCGCCCCTCGGGTTTGTCGATCTCGTCCAGGAACACGCCCTGCTCGGTGTAGGTCAGCCGGGTGCCGCCTGAGTCAGGAACGAATTCGACCGTGGCGACAGACACCGACATCCGCTCCTCACCGGAGTACATCTCATAGCAGTAGACGATGCGCTGATCGTCGACGATGTCGTAGTAGGTGGCGTCGTACCGGTACGTCGAGCCCTTCGGGTCCAGCCCGCCGAAGCGCTCGTAACCGCCGACGCGGAAGTCGAACTCGCCCTCGGTGCCATCCGACTTGAAGTCCGGGTCGTCCATCCAGATGCCCTTGGCCTCCCAGCTAGCCCAGGCAGCGAACACCCGGGACGGCGCGGCGGGATAGCTGCGCTCGATGACAAAGGTGGCGTGGTTGGCGGATCGGTCGGTCACTGTATCTCCTCAGGCGGGCAGGTCGGTTAAGTGCTGGCTTGAGTATCTAAGGTCTGTGACGTGATAGTCAAGTGCGTGCTTCACTTTCGGCGCTCGCCTCCAGTGACGCTGTCGGTGGCATCGGCGATGATGGCGGAACCGGAGGCTGGGAGCCGGAGGAAGCGCAGGGAGGTGACCCGGGTGCGTGCAGACGAGATCGCCGGGGTCCAGGCGGAACGGTTCAGCGCGCAGCTACTGGCGGGTGAGCCAGCCCGCAGCCCGGTCGACGTAGCCGCACGGCTGCTGGCCATCCAGGGCCAGGATGCCCGGGGCGCGCGGCTTGCGATCCGGGCGAGGACGGCCGGGCTCACCGCGGCCGATGTCAACCGGGCCCTGACTGACGACCGGTCGCTGCTCATCACCTGGCTGAACCGGGGCACCCTGCATCTGGTTCGCAGCGAGGATTACTGGTGGCTGCACCGGCTGACGGCCAAGCCTCAGTTCCAGATCGGCTGCCTGCGCATCCTGGCTCGACTGAATGTCTCGGCCGATGCGGCTGACACCGGGGTCGGCATCCTCGAGCAGGCGCTGCTGGCAGACGGACCGCTGACCGGCGCGCAAGCTGCCGACCGGCTGGTCGGCAAGGGGCTGACGGCCGATGGCGGGGCTGCGTTGCACACTCTGATGCTGGCGAACCTGCGCGGCATTGCCGTGCGCGGTCCGATGATCGGTGCGCAGCACGCCTACGTGCACGTCAGGGACTGGCTTGGCAAGCCGCCGCCGGAGCCTGAGCCCGAGGTCGCGCTGGGCTGGCTGGCGCGCCGCTACCTGGCGGGCCATGGCCCTGCGTCCGATCGCGACCTGGCCAGATGGGCCGGGTTGCCGCTCGGCCAGGCCCGACGCGGACTGGCCGTGATCGCAAGTGAGCTGCGGGAGCGGCCGGACGGCCGGGCCGAGCTTGCGTCAGCACGCTGCGACGAGCCGGACCTGCCGCCGCCGCGGCTGCTTGGCCCTTTCGATCCGGTGCTGCTCGGCTGGGCCTCACGCGAGCCGATCCTCGGCAGTTACCAGGGGATCGTGACTGTCAACGGCCTGTTCCGGCCGTTCGCGCTGGTTGACGGCCGCGCAGCCGGGATCTGGACGTTGGCCGGGGGAGCGGTCACGCTGGACGGTCTCAGTGAGCTGCCGGCCGCGACGCAGGCCGCGCTCGCGGCCGAGGCGAGCGATGTGCGACGCTTCCTTGCGAGCGAGCCAGAGCTACTGACATGACGCGGAGAGCCGACCGGATGAAGTTGCCTGATCTAGCCGACATGCCATACGCGGCCGTCCTTACTCACTATGACGGCGAGCTCGACGGATCCGATTTCGACACGGTGCTCTTCGAAGACGCGGAGTTCGACGGCCCGCGCGCCGCTAACACGCGCTTTCTCGAGTGCGCGTTCCGGCGGGTGTCCATCAGCGACGGCAAGCTGCAGCGCTCCGGCCTGCGCGGCGTATGGGCACGCGACCTGCGGCTGACCGCCACTAGCCTGGCCGAGAGCCACTGGCATGACGTGATCATGCTCGGCTCAGCCCTCGCCGGGGTGGAGGTCTTCGCCGCTGAGCTGCGCAATGTCGTGTTCAGCGGCTGCAAGCTGGACGCGGTGAACTTCCGGGCGTCGCGCCTCACCGACGTGGTCTTCGAGAACTGCGTGCTGCGCGACGCCGATTTCGCGGGCGCGACGCTCAAGCGGTGCTCGTTTCCTGGCTCGCAGCTTGTCCGGGCCGATCTGAGCAAAGTCACGATGGAGAAGACCGACCTCAGGACCGCCGAGCTCGGCCTGATCATCGACGCCGACTCGCTGCGCGGGGCGATCATCAGCTCCGGCCAGCTGGCTTTCGTGGCGCCGGTGCTCGCTGAGACTCTCGGCATCGAGATCAATGATGAGCCCGTCTGAGTCGGCACAGGCCGGCGTTAGTTGCCACCGCTTTTTGCTGCACCGCTTTTTGCTGCACAGCTTCTTTCTGTACCGCGCGACCCTGACGCGGCGCGCGACTGCCTGAACCTCGAGCACCAGGGCCAGGATGGCTGCCGCGACGATGCCGTCGAGCCAGAAGTGATTCGCTGTCACGATCACGACGAGCGTCGTCATGCACGGGTAGAGCAATGCCAGCCAGCGCCACCGGCTCTTGGCAGTGGTGATGACGGCGACGGCGACCAGGAGCGCCCAGCCGACGTGCACCGACGGCATCGAGGAGAGCTGGTCCGGGTCGAAGCCAACGGTGTTCGTGTAGACCGACTCGTGATAGAGCACTGCCGTGTCTACTAGCCCGGTGCTAGCCAGCATTCGGGGCGGGGCGACAGGGATCAGTTGCACAGCCAGGCAGAGCCCGGTGAACGCCACCAGCGTGGTGCGCCATCGTCCGTAGCGGTCACGGTGCCTGACGAACAGCCATGCCATGCACGCGATGAGGACCGGGAAGTGCAGCGAGTCGTAGTAGAGATTGAAGAACTGGATGAGTAGCGGGTGTGGCAGAAAGAATCGCTGGATCGCCGTCTCGCTGGGCAAGTGGATCGCCCGCTCGAACCGCCAGATCCAGCGGGACCGGCCGAGCGCGCCGCCCGGTCCCATGACCGCGAAGGAGCCCGCATACTGCCAGAGGGCGAACAGGCCCAGAGCCAGCGCGGCTTCCCTGGCGAAGACGGCAATCCTGCTTAGCCGGGGCTGGCCGGCTGCTGCAAGCGCCAGGGCTGCAACGCCGAGGCCCGCGCTAGCCTCCGCAGCCTGGCGCCAGTCAAGCTCGAGATTGATCACGCGCGCAGGTCTGAGGCGGAATTTGTCGTTATCACTTCACATATAGGTTACGTCCGCATGATGAACATCCATCTGCCGGGCCTCGCGGAAGCGAACCAGCGGTAGCGGGCGCCCCTGCCGGCGGCCCAGGCCCTCCAGGCCCTCCCGGGCTTCGCTTCGCGGCTCAGATCCAGGACTCAGCTCCCGCCGCGGTGGGATTGCGGCACAATTTTCCGCATGCGGCTGTCCGAGGTGTCCAGGGCCCGGGGCGAGTTACCGGCAGACGGCCAGGCTGCCGGTGATCGGGGCCGCCCGGTCACCGTCCAGGCTGATCAACCGGGCCTGACCGCTAGGCCGGGGCCGGACCGGCCGGGCCGTGATCAGCCGGATGGCAGTGGCAGCCGCAGCCTCGCCGAGCGGCTGGCGCGCTTGCCTGACGCTCATCCGTCCGCCTGCTCCGGAGCTGCTGAGCGGTTCCCCGCGGACTGGGCCGGTGCCAGGACTGGCGGTGAGCCGGCCGGCGAGGACACCTGGTGGCGGGGAGAGAGCGACATCTGGTGGCGCATTCCCGACGGGCCGGCGGACGAGGCCGACTGCGACGACGACGACGACCCCGGCGGCCTCAGTGAGCGCGGCGAGCTAGCTGACTCCGGCGATCTGGCCGGTGCCGACGCTCCAGCCGAGGCCGACCCGGCAGCTGGCGCCGACGTCACGGGCGAAACCGGCGATCAGCGCGGCGGTACCGGAGGGAGAGCAGCTCGCGGGGCCGCCCCGGCGGGATTGGCCGGGCCGGATCACGGTACGCGGGACGGCCGCTTGGGTGGCGCTGGCCGGGCAGGGCCGGATCAGTCCGGCCCGGATCGCGGGCACTACGAGCCGTGGTTCAGCGCGGATGCGTCAGGGGATCCGTGGTTCGCGGCTGGCCTTGCGTACTGGGCGGGCAGCTAAGCCCGGCCTGCGTCAGCGCTGGTCAGGGCCGCTGAACCAGTCTGGGTCCGGCTCCTGCCTGGGCAAGTTGACCTCAGCCGAGACGTCGGCCGCAAGCCGGACGATGTCACCATCCGCGAGCCGGACTGCGATGCCTGGCAGGACGCGGTCCCCGTTGACAAACGTGCCGTTAGTCGAGTTCTCGTCACGGATGCTGGCGTGCCCGCCATCGTCCACGGTCACTGTCGCATGCCGCCTGGACACGTTCTCGTAGTCAGCGAAAGCGGCCGCTACCAGGGATTCCGCCGGATCACGGCCTAGTAGCAAGGTGGTGCCAGCCGGAACCTCCACGTTCCCGGTCGGAAACGAAAGCCGGAGCACGGCCGGCGAGATCACGCTGGCACGTTGCTGTGGCCGGAGGTACTCCTGCATCACAGTGCTCGCGGGCGGCGCGTCGTCGCCTCGCGCCCCGTTCCTGGGAAGGTTGGCGCCGCAAGTGAAGCAGATAAGGTCGTCGGGCTTCACTTGGGCCGCACAGTTAGGGCAAGTTAGCGTCGCCATCACGTCCTCCTGGACTTATCAAGGGGCGGCCCCGGCCAGTCGTGCACCGCATTGCTCGCACGAGAGGGTAGCGCGCCGAGCGGTGGCCTTGGTGCCAGGCTAGGCGAGTCCTCCGGCTGCCTGATCATGACCTGCGCGATCCGCGGCGGTTAGACCGGCAGCGGTAGCATCCAGATCATGGTTGGCTTCACGCTCAATGAGGAGCAAGAGGCGCTCCGCAGCACAATAGAGGAGTTCGCCCGGGAGGTAGTCGCGCCGGTCATCGGCGGCTACTACGAGCGAGGTGAGTTCCCTTACGAGATTGTCTCCCGGATGGGCAAGATGGGCCTGTTCGGGCTGCCGTTCCCGGCGCAATACGGCGGGATGGATGGCGACTACTTCGCGTTCTGCCTGGTCCTGCACGAATTGGCCAGGGTCGACTCGTCGGTCGCGATCACGCTGGAGGCCGGGGTCTCGCTCGGCGCGATGCCGATCTACCGGTTCGGCTCGGCTGAGCAGAAAGAGCGCTGGCTGCCGGAGCTCTGCCAAGGCGAGCGCCTGGCGGCTTTCGGCCTGACTGAACCAGGCGGCGGCTCCGACATCCCAGGCGGCATGCGCACAACCGCGCGGCTGGACGGCGACGAGTGGTTGATCAACGGCTCCAAGGCGTTCATCACCAACTCGGGCACTTCGATTACCTCGGTCGTGACTGCCCTGGCGATCACCGGCCGGGCCGACGGCAGGCCGGAGATCTCCGCGATCATGGTGCCATCCGGGACGCCGGGCTTCATCGTCGGACCCGAGTACTCCAAGGTCGGCTGGCGCTGCTCGGACACCAGGGAACTGGCGTTCTCCGGCTGCCGCGTACCGGCTGGCAACCTGCTCGGCGGACGCGGCCGCGGGTACGCGCAGTTCCTGCAGACCCTCGATGAGGGCCGCGTCGCGATCGCTGCGCTGTCGGCTGGCCTGGCTCAGGGCTGCGTCGACGAGTGCCTGCGCTACGCCGCCGAGCGGACCGCTTTCGGGCACGAGCTAGGGCACTACCAGGCGACTCAGTTCAAGATCGCGGATATGGCGGCGCGGGCTCACGTGGCACGGCTCGCCTGGTACGACGCGGCCGCCCGGCTCGTGGCTGGCGAGCCGTTCAAGTCTCAGGCCGCGATCGCGAAGCTGACCTGCTCGAACGCGGCCATGGACAACGCACGGGACGCGACGCAGATATTCGGCGGCTACGGATTCATGAACGAGTTCCCGGTCGCGAGGTTCTACCGGGATGCGAAGGTCCTGGAGATCGGCGAGGGAACGTCAGAGGTGCAGCGCATGGTCATAGCCCGGCAGCTAGGTCTCGGGGGCGACCGCGGCTGAGCCGCGCGGTCAGCTCTGGGACTTTACGACCATCGGGGGGACGCTCACCTTGGTCAGATCGCCTGTGGGGATCATTCTTTCGCCATGCATGAGCAGGACAACAGACTCCAGGCTCTGGACGCTAGTGGACGTCGGATAGATGCCGATGGTGATCAGGTCAGAATCCTGAACGCTCATGCCTGCGTCGCTGCGAAGCACCGGCTGTACCATACCTGCCAGTGAGGCGTCGGCCTGCGCTTTCGCGATGGCAGCCTGGAAGTCGGCGACCGCGCTGGAGTTCTGGCTGACCCAGGAGCTCTGGGCCACGTAGCCGAGCAGCGGCAAGCCGGCGGTTTCGCCGCTACACGCGTCAAGCACCTCGACGGCGCCGAGCTTGCTCTCTGCCTGGTAGATGTAAGGCTCGCTGACCAGGATCGCCTTCAGCTGGTGAGCCGCCAGCTCGCTGACCTCTTGCTGCTGCGACATGGGCTGCCACTTCACCGATTCGTCTGCATTGCCAACGAAGTTCCCAAGCACTTCCTCAGCCGCGGCCACGTCCAGGCTCGTCGGGTCACCCGCCTTGGTGAGTGCGCTGGCGTTCGGGAGCAAGTCATCGTTGGGCACGCCGACCTCCACGCTCCCACCACTCTGCGGAGTCAGGTCCCTTGGGTTCTGAATTGTCGAACCCGGATAGGTGAGAATCTCGAGTGAGCCCGCGGTGGCGTCGTAACCGTCAGCGAGGATCCGCAGGTCGTGGCTCTGGGTGCTCTGGGCCTGGGTCATAAAGATCTCGCCGTAATCGCTGGCCGCAATGTCAGCGTTGCCGCTCTTAAGGGCGTTCATCACCGCACCCTGGTTCGGTTCGCGTTCGATGCTTACGTGGTCCAGGCCCTCGGCAGCGAACAAGCCATCCTTTTGCGCCAGGTAAATGGCGGCGTCACTGACGCTAGGTTCGGCAGCGATGACAACTGTGCCCGACACTGCACCGCCGGGACTGCCCGAGCTGCTGCAGCCCGCCGCCAGCAGGAGAGCGAGCCCGGAACCTGCGGCGAGCAAGCAGCGGGCACTGATGGCGCGCCTGCCCAGGTTCAGCAGCGGAACTCCGGCCGGGTCAAGCCTCATGACTCTCCTTGGACGGTCTGGGATTTATCGCCACTCATCCGGTCATCGGCTCA
>Ga0335075_10011469_pt1 | contig 13401 bp, 9 predicted proteins | sample Lox_Sample_24_FD_206723 | JGI IMG/M metagenome (GOLD analysis project Ga0335075, IMG submission 206723) | Soil microbial communities from Loxahatchee National Wildlife Refuge, Florida, United States - Lox_Sample_2.4 | ecosystem: Environmental > Terrestrial > Soil > Wetlands | place: USA: Florida...
CGGCGTCGCGACCCAAGCATCCCAGCCCGGCCCGCAGGCAAGATCAGCCTCATGAGTGAGCCCGCCAGCAGCGCACCGGCTATTACCAACGTACCGCCCCTGACCGCGTGGTCACCGCTTCGAATCGTGGCCAGGCCAGCCACCACGCCGCCTAGAACCAGCAGGTACGGCAGGTGGGTAAGCAGGCCACCGCCCTGGCCCGCCTGCTCCGGCTGCGGCCGCCCGGCTGCCTTGGCCATCCTGGCCTGGCGCGCGGTTGCCTTGGCAGAATGCTTGACGGCGGAATGCTTCACCGGGCATCGAGCGGCACCCACTGCAGGCCGCGGTCTCCGATGTACTCGCTGTCCGGCCTGATCAGCCGGTTGTCGGCATGCTGCTCGATCACGTGAGCCGTCCAGCCCGCCATCCGGCTGGCCGAGAAGATCGGGGTGAACAGGTCCGTCGGGATGCCCAGGTAGTGATAGACGGTCGCGGCGAAGAAGTCGACGTTCGGATACAGGCCCTTATCGGCGAGCACGACCTCTTCCATCTGGCGCGACATCCGGTAATACGTGTCGTCGCCGCTGGCGCTGGCCAGCTCGGCCGACATCCGGCGAAGGTGGGTAGCCCGTGGATCCTCAGTCTTGTAGACCCGGTGGCCAAAGCCCATGATCTTCTCACCATGAGCCAGCCGCTGGCGCACCTGACTGGTAACGGCCTCGACCGGATCGCCGCCCGATTGCCTGATGGCCTCCAGCGTCCGCATCACTTGCTCGTTGGCCCCGCCGTGTAGCGGCCCGGAGAGCGTTCCGAGTGCCGCTACCACGGCTGAGTGCATATCGGCCAGCGTGGCCGCACAGACCCGCGCAGCGAACGTGGAGGCGTTCATCGTGTGGTCAGCGTGCAGCACCAGGCAGGTATCGAAGATCTCGGCAGCCCTGGCGTCCGGTCGCTGGCCAGCGAGTTGCAGCAAGAAGTTAGCGGCCGTGCTCAGGCTGGGATCGGCGGGCGGCAGCTCCCGGCCGGCGCGGGCCGCGTGGTAAGCGGCAATCAGCACCGGCTGCTGGGCGGTCAGGCGGGCGGCCTTCCGGATGTTGGCGGCGGGCTCGTTCGACTCGGCATCGGGGTCATCGGCGCTGCCGAGCGAAACCAGGCTGCGCAGTGCCTCCATCGGGTGCTGACGGCGCGTGATGGCCGCCAGGCTTTCAGCCGCCAGAGTGCCAAGCTCGCGGCCAGCGGCCAGCTCGGCCCGGTAGCCCTCCAGCTCACCCCGGTTCGGCGCGCTGCCCCGCTGCAGCAGGAAGGCAACCTCCTCGAAGGAGGCGTTCGCGGCCAGCTCGTGAATGTCGTACCCACGGTAGAACAGCAGGCCAGCGTGGCCATCTATGTCGCTGAGCGCCGTCGACGCGGCGACTACGTCAGCCAGGCCCCGGGACGGCGCCTCCGCCATTTGTCCTCCTCGCGCACTGCTCGCTCGGCAGTGTACTTGTGCGCCCTGCCGTTTCCCGACTTGCCCTCACTGGCGGCCGCTTTGCGTTCCGCTGGCATGGACTTGACGGCACCTGGGTAACCCTGTGGTGACACCGCACTAGCTGGCCGGACATGCCGGAGGAACGCGATGGAGACCCCCCACATCCGGATCGAGAGCACCGGCGCCGTCATCAGACTGCGCCCGGACGTGACCACGATCGGTCGCGGTAAGTCGGTTGACATCCATCTTGATCATTCGAGCGTCTCGAAGCTGCATGCCGAGATAGTCCGCCGCGGACCTTACGCCTACGTTAGCGACCTCGGATTATCTCGGCACGGAACCCGGGTCAACGGGAAGGTTGTGGCGCAGCGGCTGCTCGATAACGGCGATGTCTTGTCGTTCGGCACCGAGCGGTGCCGGATCGGCGGGCTTCCGGCCGAGGAAGTGCCCCCGGAGAGCGAGCAGCGCCGATCTGCGATGCCGGAGCTGACCAGGCGCGAGGTCGACGTGGTGGCCGCGCTGTGCAAGCCGGCGCTGTGCGCTGACGCTTTCGTCGCCCCGGCGACGGCGCGCGACATCGCGGCTGACCTCGTCGTGACCGAGGCGGCGGTGAAGCAGCATCTACTGCGCCTCTACCAGAAGCTCAAGATCGCCGAGGGGCCGAACCGGAGGGTGCGGCTGGCTAATGAGGTCGTGGCTCGCGGCCTGGTCCGGCCACTGCCGGCCGCGGACGACGGCCGGGCGCCGTCGCCCGGATCGACTCTGGCGGCGGCCGACTCGGAGGCCCCGTCGCAGATCGCTAGCTAGAACACGTTGTGCCGGAGCACGCGGGCTAGATAGCGGCCAACGTTGCCGATGTCAGTCGGAAGATGGTTGACGCCCGGATGGGTGACCGTCGCATTCTGCAGCTGGTCGCCCAGGTGCGCATCCGGCCAGTAGCCGGGCGCGAGGGTCGCGGCCGCCACAATCACGCCCACCGCCAGCGCCGCGATCCCGAGCGATCCGATGATCGCCGTCGGCACCGAACTGGTGACCTTCCCGTAGAAGCTGCTCAGCGGCCTGCGGCAGGCTCGCGAGCCCGGACCGATGCAGTAGCAGGCAACAAGTGCACCGGCCGCATAGCTGCCAACCTTCGGCAACTGCGCCGGACCGGTGGCCAGCACCGCTAGCACCGCTGCAATCGCAGCGCAGAGCAAGGCCATCGGGGCCAGCAGCACGGAACTGAGCACCGAGCGTCCAACCGCGAGCGGGAAGAAGGCGGTCGCCGATACCGGATCGCTGCGCCGTGGCCCCTGCCTTGAGCGGCGTCTGCCCATCCAGCGGCTCGTCGCATCGGTCGCCCGGAGCAGCACGAGTACGGCCAGCGCCAGCGCGGCCCCGGCAATCGGCAGCAGCACGCTCACGGCCACGAGCGCCGCCAGCGTGGCCAGCACGAGCAGCCATCGCGCCGGGCCTGCCTGGCCGGGCACCGCTTGCCCCCGTGCCGACGATCCGACCGGCGCAGAACCCGGCCCCACGGCGCCAGGCGGCGCGGATCCCGGCGGTAGCGATCCCGGCGCCATACCGGCGGGTACCCCTCTCGGAGGGCCAGGATCCTGGGGGTAGCGCACCGGTGTCAGCAGGTCGGCGTAGTCGTCTTTAGGTTGAAGGGCGATCGGCCTGGTGCCGGGCCAGGCCGGGGTCTGAAGCTCAGCCGCGTGCAGGCTCTCAGCCAGCGCCGGGGACGCCACATCCAGGGCCGTGCGCGTGGCCGCCCCACTCAGCCCAGCCACGGCAGCAGCTGCCGAGATAGCGCGCTGCGCCGCGCCTGGTGGCGCGGGCACGAGAGTCTCCGGATTCAGGGCAGCCACCATCTCGGCCAGGTTCGAAGCGCATGGCCGCTGGCCCGGTTCCCTGGCCAGGCACGCCAGCACGACGGGCAGCAGCGGGGCTGGCATGCAGTCAAGCTCGGGCTGGCCGTGCACGATTCGGTAGAAGATCGCCTCGAACTGGCCGGTGCCAAACGGCGGCCGCCCGGTGGCGGCGTAGGCCATCGTTGCAGCCCACGAATGCACGTCCGCGGCCGGGCCGCTCGGCTTGCCTTCGATCACCTCCGGTGCCAGGTAGCCCGGCGTTCCCATGAACATGCCGGTCATCGTCAGCCGGGTCGCGTCCAGCGCCTGGGCGATGCCGAAGTCGATCACCACGGGCTCACCGTCGAGCAGCATCACGTTGCCGGGCTTGAGATCCCGGTGCACCACTCCGGCTGCGTGCACGGAGGTCAGCGCCGCCGCAAGTCCTCTGGCCAGCCGCGCCAGGGCTGCTCCAGTCAGCGGGCCGTCCGCGGTGACGATGTCCTCGAGCGTCCGGCCAGCCACGTACCGGGTCACGATGTATGGCGGGTCGCCTTCGACGTCAGCGTCTACGACCTCCGCCACGAACGGGCTGTGGATCCGGCGCATGGTCTCGACCTCGCGCCCAAGCCGATGGCGCGCCGTGGCCTCGGCCGGCACTCCTTGACGCAGCACTTTGACCGCGACGGGGCTGTCGTCAGCGTCGAGAGCGAGATAGACCACGCCCATGCCGCCCTCGCCCAGCCGCTCACGCAGGCGGTATGGGCCGAGCCGCTCGTCCCCCGAGTGGGCGCTCATAGCCAGACAGCCTACGGCCCAATTCAGCCGGAAGAGGACCCGGCAATACCGCCGGTCAGCCTCCGGCTACGAGCCGTCGCAGCGCCTCGGCCGTCTCGGCGTTCTGCTCGGCGTGACTGACTAGGGCCTTCGCGAGCTCGGCGGCCCACTGCGCGACCTGGACTGGCTGCCGAGACAGCACCACCCCGCGGACCTCGCGGCAGATCTCGGCGGCCGGCGCGCCGCCGGTCAGCCGGAGCGTCATGACCTGGTCACCGAGCCGCACTGTGATCTTCGTCACAGTGCCCGGACGGCCTTTCATCCGGTCGGATACTGATCGCTCTCGGTCCACCGTGACGAAGCTGGCGGGCAGGGCATCGCCCAGCGACTCGGTCAGGACCCTCGCGTAGATGGCGATGTCGCTGCTGTCAGCGCGCAGCGCTGCCGTCACCATGTCGAGCGACGGGCTGCCAGTGGGCTCCGTCATCGCTGCCGCATCCTCGTTCGTAGCCATTCGATCACCGGCCGTTGAAGGTGGCCTTCCCAGGCCCATTCTCCAGGAAGCTGCGCATGCCGTTCTGCGCATCCTCGGTCGCGAACATCCCTGCGAAGCTCACCCGCTCGTATTCCAGCCCGGTGACCAGGTCGGTGTCGAGCGCAATGTCGATGGCTTGCTTTGCCGCCGCCAGCGCAAGAGCCGGACCCGTCGCGAAGCGGGCTGCCAGCTCGCAGGCCGCCTGGTGGGCCTGATTGTCGGGCACGACCTTGTCGGCAAGCCCGATCTCGAGCGCCTCGGCGGCACCCACGAACCGGCCGCTGAAAATCAGGTCCTTGGCCTTGGCCGGGCCGATGAGCCTAGGCAGCCGCTGCGTCCCGCCCGCGCCCGGGATCAGACCGAGCAGGATCTCCGGCTGGCCGACCTTCGCGCTCTCGCCCAGCACCCGGAAGTCTGCGCAGAGCGCAAGCTCAAGGCCACCGCCGAGCGCGTAACCAGTAATGGCGGCGACCACCGGCTTGCTAAGCGCGGCAACGGCGTTCAGCGCGGCCTGAAGGCGCCTGCTCCGCTCTGTCATCTGCGCGTAGCTCGCCTCCGACATCTCCTTGATATCGGCGCCAGCCGCGAAAAGCTTCTCCCCGCCATACAGCACGACGGCGCGGATCGCATCGTCATCAGCAACCTGGGCAACAGCAGCGGCAAGGTCAGCCTGGAGCGCTGCACTCAGCGCGTTCATAGGCGGCCGGTTCAGCCTGATAGTGGCAACGGCCTGCTCAGTTTCGACCAGCACCAGCTCGCCCATGATGCACCTCCCGTGCCGAGCCACGATCCTACGCAGCCCGGCCGGCGGCAGGCTACTAGCCCGGCCGCCGGCTGGCGACTACGGGAATCGCCGCCGGCCACGCGAGATCTGGTCGGCTGGCTCCGCTAGCTCATCCGCGGGCGACGAATGGCAGCCATGCTGACAGGCGGGCGAGGTACATGGAGCGACGCCTGCTGAGCCGCTGCACACTCCGAGCAGGCAGGCAGGTGAGAGCACGAAGTCGAGTTCTGGGCTACGGATCGCGGCAGCGTCGCTGGCCAGCACGAGATCGGCCGCCCGGGCGAGAGCGCGCGCAGCCGGCAACAGCCGCGAGGCCAGGCTAGCCCTGGATAGCTTGCTCAGGCACCTGCCAGCGCCCGTCACGTCTGAGCGCAAGAACGCCGCAAGGGCGTCCAGGCATGCCTGCTCCTCAGCCGTACGGGTGTGCTGGCCGCCGCGGCTCCGGCCGCGAGCCTGCCGCGTTCCCTCCAGGGAGAGCGACACTCCCATTTGCTGCCCCCTCCACGCCATTGCCAGCAAACGCCGAAGTAAGTCATTACGGACAATACTGCGAAGGATTGCGAAGGGTCAAGACTTCAGACCGAATTTTTGCGTTTTGCAATTTACGCGGACCGCACTTTACCTGCTTAAATGACTGTCGGTAATCTATACGATCAAGTGGACAATGTGCGAAGTTTGTGCGAAGGTACCTGCATGACTGACCGGCCCGAACCGCCGCTCTGGGGCACGCTAATTGCTGCTGCACTTCGGAGTGCTGGCATTTCGGCGCGCGAGGCCGCTCGGCGGGCCGACATCAGCGAGGGCAGATGGCGCCAGATCTCGAGCGGGTACCAGGTAGTCAGCCCTGGCGTCTACGCGCGAGTGCGCGGCCCGGCGGCCACGCTCGCCAAGATGGCCGCCGTGGCCGGCGTCTCGGCTGATGAGCTACGTGCGTCAGGCCGCGCCGATGCAGCTGAGGCACTGTTGCGACAGCAGGAAGCAGAGGCCATGCTGCGACACCAGGAGCAGCGCCTGCCACGCGAGGAGATGCTCGAGCGGGTCCGGGCGATGGACATCGACCAGGCGCGCGAACTGCTGGCAGCGATCGTGGTCCAGCTCGGGATCAGCCTGCCAGAATCAGCGGCCGACGAACCCGAACGGCGATACGGAACGTAACGCCGGTACCGAACACGGCTGGCCCCAGCCAGCCGCGAACACCGCCGGGCGGACCCCGAGAGCGACGCCGCTGTCGCCCCAGGTCCGGTCATTCTCCCTGATGAAGCCGGTCTGTCCGCCCGGTAACTGCATCTGGCCGGGCCGGCGGCTAGACCGGCTTGACCATGATCTCGGCTCGGCCGGGCGCAGTGCCTGGCGGCCCGCACGACCGAGATGACCTGCCCCAGGGCTACCGCTGGGGCAGGTACCGGCTCGGTCACTCCCCGGACGCGCGCGGCAGTGAAACGCCCTGCCAGCCATTGAGGAAACCACGAACTTCGCTCTCGCTATACCGGCGGTGACCGCCCGGTGTGCGGATCGACGAGAGCTTTCCGCCACGTGCCCAGCGGGTAACCGTCTTCGGGTCCACCCGAAGCATTGCAGCAACCTCAGCCGGCGTTAGCAGGCGGTTGTCCGGCTTGATCTGAGTTCTCACTAGGAGAGTCCTCTCGCACTAGGGGGTAATGGCTAGGTGACAGAACGTAACGATCTATGACCGTCACTTACTGACATCGTTCTATCACAGGATGTCACAGCGATCTTGGTTTTGCTGGCGTTCTCACCAGCACGCGAGCAAATTCCTCCGCTGGCCCACGATGTCCCTTGCGGCCGATCACTTCAATGGCGGCTTAGCCGTTTACGACCCACGAGAGCGATCCATAGACGTATATCGCAATAATGGTGCAGTAAACACACCAGAACACCCGTCCGGGCGGCCAGGACTTAGCCAGGCGAATGGCTGTGCTTTCTGCCGCAGCTGCGGGCGCGGCGTTACCGCAGGTCTCCGTTGACCATTCCGGTCGGCGCACTGGGCACCGCGATCAGGCCGAGCTCGGCCGGGTCTGCCAGCAGCTGGTGTCTGGGCAGCACGCGGACCGTGTAGCCGAAGGGCCCAGGCTGGCCTAGCTCGGCAGCCCCGCTGTAGCGGGCCACCCCATCGGCGGCCAGGTCGCCGTCGAGCTGCAGCGGTGACAGGGCGGGATCGATGATCTCGTCGGAGTCCCCGGCGCGACCATAGACAACCTCGACGGTGACGTCGTCGGCCGCCAGCGTGCCCAGCGCCACGCTGGCCCTGACGATCAGCCGGCCACCGGGGCTGAGCTCACCATCGTCGGACTCCACGTGCTCCACACGGACGCTGGGCCACGCTGCCCTGATGCGCTCCTTCCAGGCGGCAAGCTCGCGGGCACCGTCAAAGGGCGCGCCGTCAGGCCCGGCCGGGGCGGCCAGCACCCGAGATGAGCGCGCGGCCGGCGCGTACAGCTCAGTTACGTACTGCCTCACCATGCGCGTCGCGAGGGCGCGCGGCCCGAGGCCGCGCAGCGAATGCGCGACCCTGTCCAGCCAGCGGGCTGGCAGGCTGTCCCCGCTGCTCTCGTAGAACAGCGGCGCCACCGACTTTCCGATCAGGTCGTAGAGCGCTGCCGCTTCGAGTTCGTCACGGCGGCCCGGATCGGGGACGCCGTCCGCGGACGGGATGGCCCAGCCGTTATGCCCGTCGAACCACTCGTCCCACCAGCCGTCGAGGACCGAAAGGTTCAGGCCTCCGTTGAGCGCGGCCTTCATGCCGGAGGTGCCGCACGCCTCCAGCGGCCGAAGCGGGTTATTCAGCCAGACATCGCAGCCCTGCACCAGCGTCCGCGCCATCGCCATGTCGTAGTCGGGCAGGAAGACGATCCGGTGCCGCACCTGCGGCTGGTCAGCAAACCTGACGAGCTGTTGAATAAGCTGCTTGCCGCCGTCGTCGGCCGGGTGTGCCTTCCCGGCCACGACGATCTGCACTGGCCGGTCCGGGTCGAGCAGGAGCGCGGTGAGCCGGTCCGGATCGTGCAGCATCATCGTCAGCCGCTTATAGGACGGCACCCGACGGGCGAAGCCGATCGTGAGCACGTCTTCGTCGAGGACGCTGTCAATCCAGATCAGCTCGGCGTCCGAGGCCCCGCGCTGCCGCCAGGATGCCCGCAGCCGGCGCCTGGCTTCCGCAACCAGCCTGGCCCGGAGCAGCCGCCGCAATGCCCAGATCCGGGCCGGGTCGGAGGCCGCGCGGTCCCAGAACGTCGGGTCGTCCGCCGGGTCGGCGACCGACCGAAGCCTCGGGCCGCCCGCAAGCCCCGCAGCACCGGCAGGCTGGTCGGCCGAGCCCGCCACGAGCTCCACCAGTTCCGACGCCACCCAGGTTGGCGCGTGCACGCCGTTGGTCACGGACGTAATCGGCACCTCGGCGACGTCGAAGCCCGGCCACAGGCCGGAGAACATGCCGCGCGAGACCGAACCGTGCAGCTTGCTCACGCCGTTCACGCGCTGAGCCAGGCGCATGCCCATGACGGCCATGTTGAACACCGTCGGGTCCCCGCCGGCGAAAGTCTCCGCGCCTAGGTCGAGTATGCGGTCCAGCGGCAGCCCGGGCAGTGCGCCGCCACCGCTATCCCCGCCGGCGAGCTGGCGTGCTACCAGGTCCCTGGGGAACCTGTCGATGCCAGCAGGAACGGGCGTGTGCGTGGTGAAGACAGTGCCGGCCCGGCACAGTTCCAGTGCCTCGTCGAAGCTCAGGCCCTGCTCGATGTACTCGCGGATGCGCTCAAGTCCGAGAAAGCCAGCGTGCCCCTCGTTGGTGTGAAAGACCTCAGGCTCGGCGTGTCCGGTGGCGGCGCAGTAGGCGCGTACCGCCCGGACACCGCCGATGCCCAGTAGCAGCTCCTGCCGCAGCCGGTGGTCGGTGCCGCCGCCGTACAGGCGGTCAGTGATCTCCCGGAGGTCGGGCTCGTTCTCCTCCACGTAGGAGTCGAGCAGCAGCAGCGGCACCCGACCCACTTCAGCCACCCAGATCTGGGCCGACAGGACAGCGCCGTCGGCCAGCCCGACGCAGACCCGGATGGGGCTGCCTGCTTCGTCTCGTAGCAGGCTCAGCGGCAGGCCGTTGGGGTCGGAAGCCGGGTAACGCTCGGCCTGCCAGCCCTCCAGCGAGAGCGACTGGGTGAAGTAGCCGTGCCGGTAAAGCAGGCCCACGCCGATGAGCGGAACCCCCAGATCACTCGCGGCCTTCAGGTGGTCGCCCGCGAGAATGCCAAGGCCCCCGGAGTACTGCGGAAGCGCCGCAGTGATCCCGTACTCCGGTGAGAAGTAAGCAATCGAGGCCGGGAGCTGCGCGTCGGCCGGCTCGCCCTGGTACCAGCGTGGCTCGGTCAGGTAATCGCGCAGGTCGGCGCTGGCAGCGGCGAGCCGCGCCAGGAACCCGGAGTCCCTTGCCAGGGAGGCAAGCCGGTCCTGAGGCACCAGGCCCAGCAGGGCAACCGGATCCTGCTCGGCAAGCTCGGTGTTGGCAGGGTCGATGGAAGCGAACAGCCTGCGCGTCCCGGCATGCCACGACCAGCGCAGATTCAGCATCAGCGACCGTAGCGGATCCAGCGCCTCGGGCAGGACCGGGTGAATTGTGAACCGGCGGATAGCTCTCACGGACAGTGACCTTAGTGCCTGCATGAAGGCGGACACGCCAAGGGTTCCCCGGCAGCTCCCGGCTAAGCCGGCCCGCATCCGGGCACCCGGTTCGGCATTGGCTGCGCTCAGATGGGTAGCTTTCAACCGTGATCGGCAGGATCCCCATACTCGACGTGCAGCCGGTCGTCCGAGTGCCCGGTTCGGAGGCAGGCACCCCGGCCAAGGCGGTACCGGGAGAGAGCTTCCCAGTGGCCGCCACCGTGTTCCGCGAAGGCCATGAGATGCTCGGGGCCGGCGTGGTGCTGACCGATCCTGATGGCATCCAGCAGCCGCTGGTGCGCATGCATGAGCTAGCAGAGGGCACCGATCGCTACGGCGCTGAGGTGGCCGCGACCCGCGAGGGACTCTGGCATTTCACGATCGAGGCCTGGGGCGACCCGATCGCGCGCTGGCATCACGATGCGGCCATCAAGATCCCGATCGGCCAGGACACCGAGCTGATGCTGGCCGAAGGCGCGTTGCTGCTACGGCGCGCAGCAGTCCAGATCGCCACGCCCAAGACAATGCCGCCCGAGGAAGCGCGAAAGGCGCGGGCGGCCAGGAACGCGCTCAACAGGGCAGCGGCGAAGCTCTCCGACCCGGAGCTGGCCCCGCTGGCACGGCTGGCCGCGGCCGGGCAGGCCGAGGTGCACGCAGCTCTTGCGTCGTTCCCCTTGCGGGACCTGCTGACCAGAACGGAAAGCTTTCCGCTCATCGTGCACCGGCAGCGGGCTCTTTATAGCTCCTGGTATGAGTTCTTTCCGCGGTCAGAGGGCGCGGTACTGGACCCGACACACCGGCATATGCCACAGTCGGGCACACTCAGAACCGCGGCGCAGCGGCTTGACGCGATCGCCGACATGGGCTTTGACGTGGTTTACCTGCCACCGGTGCACCCGATCGGCACTACCGCGCGCAAGGGCCAGAACAACACGCTGATAGCCGCGCCCGGCGACCCTGGCTCTCCGTGGGCAATCGGCTCACCCGAGGGCGGCCACGACACGATTCATCCCGGTCTGGGAACGATCGAGGACTTTGATGCTTTCGTCGGCAGGGCCGCCGAGCTTGGCCTCGAGGTGGCGATGGACCTGGCCCTGCAGGCCTCGCCCGATCACCCGTGGGTCACCAAGCACCCGGAGTGGTTCACCACAAGGGCGGACGGCTCGATCGCTTATGCGGAAAACCCGCCGAAGAAGTACCAGGACATCTACCCGCTCAACTTCGACAACGACCCTGAGGGCATCTATGCCGAGGTTCTCGACTTGGTCCGGTACTGGATGGACCATGGCATCCGGATCTTCCGGGTCGACAACCCGCACACAAAGCCGCTGCCGTTCTGGCAGCGGCTGCTTGCCGAAATCGCGGAGAGCGACCCCGACGTCATCTTTCTGGCTGAGGCATTCACCCGGCCGGCCATGATGCATGCGCTGGCCGCCATCGGATTCCATCAGTCCTATACGTACTTCACCTGGCGGAATACGGCTGCCGAGCTGACCGAGTACAGCCAGGAACTGGCCGGCCCGGCAGCCCCTTACATGCGGCCAAACTTCTTCGTGAACACCCCGGACATCCTGTGCCAGTACCTGCAGCACGCCGGACCGCCGGCATTCGCCGTGCGGGCAGTGCTCGCATCGATGCTGTCTCCGTCCTGGGGCGTCTATTCCGGCTACGAGCTGTGCGAAAACATCCCGCTAGTGCCCGGCAGCGAGGAATACCTGGACTCCGAGAAGTACGCCTACCGGCCACGGGACTGGGACCGGGCCGCCGAGCTCGGCATCACCATCGCACCACTACTGACCAGGCTGAACCTGATCCGGCACGCGCACCCCGCGCTACACGAGCTGCGCAACCTCCGGTTCCACTACAGCGATCAGCCCGACATTCTCATTTTCTCCAAAAGAACGAGCCGGGATTTTCCTGGCCCGCCCGACATCGTTCTTGTCGTGGTAAACCTGAACCCCAACGCGATGCGCGAGGCTACTGTCTGGCTTGACAGCGCAGCACTCGGGCTGGACGCGGCCGCGGGATTCAAGGTGATCGACGAACTCACCGGCCAGGAATTCAGCTGGGGAGCGGCGAACTACGTCCGGCTGGATCCCGCCATCGCGCCCGCGCACATCCTGAGCGTGGTGCAGTGATGCCAGTCACTCCCCGCCGGCCCGTACATTTTTGTCAGGCGAGCGTGGCCGCCTAGATAGCGCGGTCTCAAGAAGCGAATCGAGCAGTAGCGGGAGAGCGGGCGTGGACCAGGCCGGGCACTCGGGCGGGCAGGCAGCAGATGCCCCCGTGCAGGAGTTCAGGGCAGCCGCCAACGAGCCGGTGCCCGATTCGTTCTCCTTCGAGACGCCGCGGGATCCGCACTGGTACAAGCGCGCGGTCTTCTACGAGGTCCTGATCCGTGGCTTCAGCGACTCCAACAGCGACGGCACCGGCGACATCCGCGGCCTGATCGAGCGCCTCGATTACCTGCAGTGGCTCGGCATCGACTGCATCTGGCTACTGCCGATCTTTGCGTCGCCGCTCAAGGACGGCGGCTACGACATCGCCGACTTCACCGCGATCCTGCCGGAGTTCGGGACCATCGGCGACTTCGTCGAGCTGGTCGAGCAGGCCCACGAGCGGGGCATCCGGGTGATTGCCGACCTGGTCATGAATCACACCAGTGACCAGCATCCGTGGTTCCAGGCCTCGCGGTCGGACCCGGACGGCCCCTACGGCGACTTCTACGTGTGGTCCGACACCGATGAGAAGTACGCCGACGCCCGAGTGATCTTCGTCGACACCGAGCGGTCCAACTGGACCTTCGACGAAGTGCGCGGGCAGTACTACTGGCACCGGTTCTTCTCCCACCAGCCGGACCTGAACTACGAGAACCCCACTGTCCAGGAAGCGATGGTGGAGGTGCTGCGCTTCTGGCTCGACCTGGGCATCGACGGGTTCCGGCTGGACGCCGTCCCGTACCTGTACGAGCGCGAGGGCACCAACTGCGAGAACCTCAAGGACACCCACGAGTACCTGAAGCGGGTCCGGGCCGAGATTGACCGGCTCTACCCCGACCGGGTGCTGCTGGCCGAGGCGAATCAGTGGCCGGCCGACGTGGTCGAGTACTTCGGCGACCCGGCCGTCGGCGGCGATGAATGCCACATGGCCTTCCATTTCCCGCTGATGCCGCGGATCTTCATGGCCGTGCGGCGGGAGCAGCGCTACCCGATCTCAGAGATCCTGGCCCAGACGCCGCAGATTCCCTCGGGCTGCCAGTGGGGCATCTTCCTGCGCAACCACGACGAGCTAACGCTCGAGATGGTCACCGACGACGAGCGTGACTACATGTACGCCGAGTACGCCAGGGACCCCA
>Ga0335075_10011470_pt1 | contig 13401 bp, 10 predicted proteins | sample Lox_Sample_24_FD_206723 | JGI IMG/M metagenome (GOLD analysis project Ga0335075, IMG submission 206723) | Soil microbial communities from Loxahatchee National Wildlife Refuge, Florida, United States - Lox_Sample_2.4 | ecosystem: Environmental > Terrestrial > Soil > Wetlands | place: USA...
CGCGATTGCCATGCGCTCGCGGTCCTCGGCTGCTACAAGGCAGGGATCGGGACGCCAACACAATGGTGCCAAGTCGCAGGTCCATTCCTGTCCCGCGGCAAGCATGTGCTTTTTGATGATGTCATTGAGGATCGCGCTGCTACGGAAGCAGGAAATATTGTCCTCCGCCCACGTTCGCGGTGAATAACGATCCGCTTCGTCAATAAAATCCATTAGCTGCTTCGCCAGTCTGCCCTCGCGCAGCAAACGTCCCGTCGAGGTGTTGATAAAGACTCGCGAGCCAATCTCGGCATTTTCGAGCAGGGCAGCCGGGGTATTGGCGAAGAGCGATTCGGCGATGACCACACAGGAACCTTCTCGGCGCGACAAAATGACACTGGCCCGCGAACGGCAGAGCGCATTGACGACGACCTCATAGCGCGCGTTTTGAAGCAAGTGAAAACGATCGCGCACGCCGTAGCACTCGGCAAGCGACAGGATGGTGTCCGCGGTGCGCGAATCCTGATCCTGACCGATCAGCACAATCCGCAACGACGTGGGCATCTTGCGGATGGCCTTGAACAACACATGGTGACGCTTGAACTTGGCGAAGTTGGCGACCATTACCAGATCGATGTCCCGTTGCGGCCGAGGCAGCGGCCTGTAAAGTCCAGGATGAACCCAGCTGGATGCATAAAGGGGTATGGGGACATAGTTGGGAGCGATGCGCGGCAGGATGTCCACCTCTTCAGGGTGGCTTATCAAGGTGAAGATCGTATCCGGATAGACGCTGGGGAACACATAATTAATAAGGTTATGGGGATCGCCGCTGGGCGCTACAACAAGCATATAACGCCGGGAAAAATCTTCGAGATTACAATAGGTCAACAATCGAAACCACTCATACTCGAAGGAGACGAATAAGACCCCTTTCTCGCGTTCACTCACGTAGGGCTTGAGAAAGACCCCGCGTCCGATGCGGCGACTTTCCAGATCTGGGACGAACTCGCTCCAATCCACAGCGGCGGGGTTCAAACCTCGCAGCTGCCCGCGTATCTGCTCCAAGCGACGTAGCCCAATCTCCGGCGGTGCCAATCGGGCCGCGGCACACAGCGAACGGAGAGAACGTGCGCGGGCTTGATCGTCGGTGGGCTTGGTGTAGGCGTAGTTGAGCCACTGCCAGCGGCTCAGCCAATGACGGACACGGGGACTGTAGCGTAAACAGTCCTCTCCCTCAATCGCCCAGCGCTTGAGCCAGGAAATCATCACGCGAGTCCCTGATCTACTATCGTGGCTGCTCGCACTGTTGCGCGAGAATGCAATCGGCTTGAGCTACAAACGTCCTTGAATAAGCATGTGTATTCCTTCGCCTGGGCATGGAAAGTGAATTGCTGACGCAGAAGCTGCTGCCCACGCTCACCCATGCTGCGGCGCCGCGATTCGTGACTTAAGACATCGTGGATTCGCTGGGTCAGAGCTGCCGGATCCCCCGGCGGCACGAGAAAACCATTGACACCATCGTGGACGACTTCTGGCGTCCCGCCGACCGCGCTGGCCACCACCGGCACACCCGCGGCCAATGCTTCCAACACGATCACCGGCAATCCCTCCGTCCAGGAGGACAGCACTACCAAATCGCAGCAGGGCAAAAACCGCTCGACATCAGTGCGGAAGCCGGCCAGCACGAAAGTATCCATCAGGCCGCTGGCTTCGATCTGTCGTGCCAGCTTCTCACGCAAGGGGCCGTCGCCGAAGAGCACAAAACCCACTTCCGGTTCCCGCTTCGACAACAGGGCAGCCGCCGCGATTAACTGATCGAAACCCTTTTCCGGACTTAGCCGGCCTGCCGCCGCGATTAGACGCGTGCGCGGCCGGGGAAACCATGACTGCATGAGCGCGCGATACGAGGGATCGACATGCTCGAACGGCTCGGGATCGACGGCGTTGCGGATGACGACAATGCGTTCGGAATGCACACCAGCTCGCCGAACCCGCGCCGCCTGCGCCGCGGACACGCAGACCGCGCGATCCATCCAGCGCAGAACCAGGCGATCAATCGCTTCGTTGAGGCGGACTTTCAGCGTCGCGGCGGTCCAGCCGTGCGAGACAGCGACCACCGGCACACCGGCCAGGCGAGCCGCTCGCCAGCCAATCACATCCGGCTTGTAGCCGTTGCAACACAGCACGTCCGCACCCAACCGACGTAGATGTCCTGCCACTTCGCGCGCCGCACGGCGAAGGTGTGGCGCATTCTCGAAAAGCTCGACGGTCTCGAAGCCTCGCTGCCGTGCTTGCTCCAGAAACGGCCGGCACAGCCCGCGTTCTGAAAACGAGAGGAACACCGTCTTATGGTCCGCCGGCAAAGCAGAAGCCAGGCCGAGGACCTGTCGCTCCGGACCGCCGACAAAGGGCGATGCCATCAGTTGGACGATACGCATGCCTCTCCCTCGCGGCGTTTTCGCTTCTCCGAATGCACGCACCTTTCCCACACACGTTCCAATTTGGCGGCGAGGATGGCCCAGTCGTAGTTCTCCCGGACAAGCTCCCGCGCTTGGTCCGCCATTCTCCGCACGCGCTCGGGAGAGCGAATGCTTTCGATCAGGGCCGCCGCCATGTCCTCCACGCGCTCTACCACGATCAGATCTCGGTCGGGCTGGAGATTCAGACCCTCGGCGCCGATGCGAGTGGAAACAACGGGTAGCCGGCAAGCCAGGGCTTCGAGGATTTTCAAACGCGAGCCGCCGCCAATGCGCAGAGGCACCGCCATGACTCCGCTCTCGGCCAGGTAGGGCCGAACATCCGGGACGTTGGAGTGCAGGTCCACATTGGGAGCCTGCGCGACGCGTTGAAGCAGCCAATCGGGGGGATTGCGGCCCACGAGACACAGACGAGCAGCCGGCTCCGCTTGCCGCACGACAGGGAAGATGTCGTCGAGCAGGAGACGCACCGCGTCGAGATTCGGCCGCCAATCCAGGCTGCCCAGGAACAGAATCACCCCGGCCTTGCCGCCGCCGCGTACGTTCTCGAAGTAGGCGGTATCGACGCCGTTCTCGATCACATCCAGGTTTTCCACAGCGAATTGTCGGCGCAACAGGTTCGCATCCTCCGAGCTGACGGCGACGATGTGATCGACCTCGGCGAACACGCGTCGCTCGAAACGCTCGAACTTGCGCCACTGCTTGTGAATGTAGAACCGCTTCAGAATGTGCCGCTCATTCTTGTGATAGCGCTGCCAAATCAGCGAATCGACATTGTGGGCAATCAGAAGTCGTCTCGTCTCGCGGTTGGCGCCCAGCGTGCCGACATAGGGTGTCCACTCGAATTGCCAGAGATCGACAGCGTGCTCTGCGGCGTAGCGTTGGAGGGCATCGCGCATGCGTCGGCTGCGGTGCGAGGCGGCGGAGTAGGGCAGGGGCGAGAGAAGATTGCCCGCCAGGCGCGCGTAAAAACCGAGACCGTTCTTGTGGGGCAGGGGATCGTCAAGGAGAATCGGCTCGATGCCATGATCGCGGAGAAAGGCTGCGGCTTGATGAATCTCGCCGGCCCCATTGTGCGCGCGGGCGATGTAGGCGATCCGGTGACGCTCGGCCAGGCGCAGCATCAGGTGCAGCGTCCGCAGCCGTTTGCCGGAGGACGGTGGATACGACACATCGCCATCGACAATGACCACGTGCATCGCCGACTTCCCTCTCCCTCGACACTTTCCGTTCGGACCAGGAAAGTTTAGATCACGATTGAGTGCGGTGCAGCCATTTCGGGAAAAGCGTCACTCGTTTGCCGACGGCAAGCTCGCGGGAAACAGCTCTCGCTCGGTACCCAGAAGAGCGCGGCACAGGGCATGACACGGAAGGCCAAACACATGGAAGATTGTGCAGATAAGGATGCGGAGGTCCAGCCAGCCGCTGAAATGGCGGATGTAATCGAGATCGTGCGCCACCTTGAGTCGTACGCTTGTGATGTCGGAGTCCGGCGGCAGCTGTACCTGCGCCAGACCGGTGACACCCGGACGCACAAGCAGGCGGCTTCGATACTCGGGAATAACGCGCTCCAGCGTCGGCGCGAACTCGGGACGTTCCGGCCGTGGACCAACCAAGCTCATGTCGCCGAGCAGGATGTTCCACAGCTGCGGCAATTCGTCGAGATGGGTGGCGCGGAGGAAGGAGCCCAGCCGCGTCACCCGCGGATCGCCCGGTTGCGACCAGCATGCCCCACTGACGCGCTCACAATCGTGGTACATGGTGCGGAGCTTGTAAATCGAGAAGGGCTGGCCATGTCGTCCCAGGCGAACTTGCGAATAGAACGCTGGACCGCGCGAGGTCAGCCTGACCAGCAAGGCCGCCACCAGCAGAATGGGTAGGGCGGCCAAGGACAGTACCAACACGAGGAGCACGTCCATCATTCTCTTGCCGGCCACATACCAGCTTTGTTTCAGCTCGAACGGCTCGCCGCAGCCAGCGGGCAGCCGCCGCAAGGGGGAAGGCCCCTCTTCGAGTCGGCTCGGATCGCCAGACCTTTTGGGTAAAGTGGCCGAGGGTATGACGGGATTCACGAACATCTCTTCACCGTTTGCGAGACACTAAGGATCAAAGTCCAACGATAAAGCTCACCTGTCGGCGGGACAGCTGCGACACCTAGCTCGGCTCAACCCAAGGCAGGGGCTGAATCGCGCAGCACGTTGACTGCCGCTGAATCGCCCTCGGCTGCTTGATGCTCTGTACAGTCGAGACGGAAAACACTGGTCCATGCCAACAGGTATTCCCGAAGAAACAAGCCTATCACGACAAGCCGTGTTGACCATCGAATGATCCTGGTTGCCAGGTCGGTCCCACCATAAACCATAGGTGACAATCCGAACGCCAGGATCGCGAACACGGCGATGCCGATCGGCGACCATCGTCGTCCTTGCGGCTGATCGGACCATCCGGCCAACGGCAGCAAAGCTGGTAGCAGTACCACGAAATCGTAGCTCCCGTGATACGTCCAGAAAACCGACGTGACAGCCGCGATGGACAGCTGGCGGGCACGCGGGAGACGCCGCGCTGCTGTCAACGTAACCCCGCAAAGGATCAATATCCCGAGTGACGCGGCTGGAACGAGCCAAGGAATTCGTGGGCCTGCGACGTTCAGCCAGTCCTGAAACGTGTACATCCCCTGGAGGAAGAACCCAGAAATCGTAAGCCAGTCCTTGAACAGGCTGAACGTGGCCCCGGTCTGCCCGGCAACGTACGCGCCGGCGGCTGCTTGCACCGCCGCCGCGGCCGCCATCACGCACCACTCCCGACGGACCAGAGACAGGAGAAAGAAAGGTAAGGCAACGCTTGGCTTGACCAGGGCTAACCCCAGGACCATACCCCGCGGCAGCCAGGGTAGAGATGGATCCGTTGCCGCCAATACCAACCCAAGGACCAGCAGCGAGAATTGACCGCTCATCAGGGTACTGTAGGTCGCTGGAAAAAGGAGTAAGGCCGCCAGCACGAGCCGGGTATTGTCGGCTACCGTGCCGTCTCCTGGCGGCACGGGGCACAACCGGGTCAAACCAATCACCACCCCGCTCACGGCAGCGAGGTTTATCGCAAACCAAATCCACAGGACGGTCCGAGGGTCCGTCAGATGCCCGATGGTGCAAGCGAGCAGTCCCACGGCTGGAGGTGGGTAGGTGGCCTCCGGTGGACCAAGCTCCGGCGACAGCCCATTGACCCTTAGAGCGGGTATCTCCTTGGGGATGGCATACACTTTTACTCGCCCTGGGTTCCCAGCCTCATATTTCGCGAGCAAAATGTCTTTGGACAATTCGTACGGGTTGGAGCCGGACTTGAGGTATTGACAGACAATCCACTGTCGGACGATATCACTACCGTTTCCGTTCGCCGAGACGGCCACACCCGCAGCAACCACCCAGCCAAGCGCGGTGACGCCGAGTAGGACGGTGATCGCGTTTCGCATCGAAGCCTCAAAGATCGGGGAACACGACGCCCGAACGGCAACAAGAGGGGATTACCGTCCCTGTAGCTGGGAGCACACAGGCATCGAAGGGAGGAGAATGCCCGGCCTTGCGATTGCACCACTTCCTTCGTTGGCAAGGTTCAACTACCATCGGGAGAGCAAATGCAATGCCAGGCCTTCGCTAAGTGACAGAGCTGTGTCATCGGAGCGATTTCTCCTTCGTCTCAGGGGCAATTGTTTCCAACAGCAACGAGGGGAGTGTTAACGGCGTTAAGCTGGGCATACAGCTTCTCGTATTCGGCGACCATGCGGCGAACGTCAAAACGAGCTTCAACACGACGACGGCCGGCAGCGCCGAAGCGAACGCATGTGTCTCGGTCGCGACGCAGCCGCAGCAAGGTCTCGGCGAGGGCGGCCGGATTTTCGGGCGGCACCAGAAAGCCTGTTTCGCCGTCGCGGACCACCTCGGGATTGCCGCCGACGCGGGTGGCGACGATGGGTAAGCCGCAAGCCATTGCTTCCAGCAGAGTCAGCGAGATACCCTCCGTCAAGGAAGATAAAACGAACATTCCCGCTCTTGCCAGCAGCTCCGGGACATCGCGGACCTGCCCGAGAAAGCGAACGTGCTCGTCCAGACCGAGAGCCGTTGCCGATTGGCTCAAGGAGGGCATGCAGGGACCATCGCCGGCGATCTCCAGGCGAAAGGCAGGATCCTGGCGAACCACGAGGGCCACGGCTCGCAAGAGCGTCTCGATGTCCTTCTCCGGACTCAAGCGCGCCACCAACACGGCCGGCCCATCCGCTTGCGATCCCCGATAGGCGAATCGATCCACGTCGATACCATTGCAGATGCTTCGCACGCGGTCGGCGCGGACACCGTGCTGGACGGCGAGGCGCGCGATGTCTTCCGAGACGCAAACGAAGTGGTCGATCAACCGCGACGCGGCGTTGACGAGCAGCTTTTGCCGGCGGCTCAAATGCGAACTTCGTCCATGCCGGGTGTGAATGAGCCGAGGCACGCGCGCCAGGCGACCGGCAAAGGTGCCGTAAAGGTGGGCGCGATCGTCGTGGCTATGAATGACATCGGCTTGCCAGCGGCGGAACCGACGCGCCAGGCGCAGTACCAAACGGGGACGAAGCCCGTCGGGTTGTTCCATCGCGGCAACGGGCCAGCCACAAGCCTCGATGTCGTCGGCCAGGACGCCGCGCAAGCCCAGGGAAACGAAGCGCAGCGTGAAGCGGCGGCGATCCGCATGGCGGGCAAGCTCGACGAGCAATTTCTCCAGTCCGCCCATGTCCAGGCTGGGTGCGACGTGGATGACACGCAGTCGGCGTTCGGTGGAAACCAGGTTGGACAAGGCGAATCTCCGAAGACAAACCCCATCAGTGCCTGACGCGTAAGCGAGGACAACCTCCGCCCTCGCTTACGCGTCGGGCTCTGACTTGCACGCCCAGACAAGCGACTTACCCAGAATCCACCAGGCCTGCGCCGACCACGGCTGCCAGGTGAGGCGCTTCCACGCGGGCCGGATGGCCTCGTGCGGCTCATCGTTACCGAGATGCCCCGCCGCCCACTCTCGGTAAGTGCGCGACATGGCCTTACGCACTCCGGCCCGACCCAGCACGGCGGCGTGCCGGCGGATGACGGACAGCATGTTCCGCGCGTCCGCCGACACGTCCGAGCGCGACAGCGATCCTTGCACCAGCACCGCCGTCGCCAGACTTTCCGACATGAGATAAACCGGCGCCGCCAGGACCAGGCGAATCCACAAATCCACATCCTCGGCCGTGGCCAGCGAAGTATCGAACCCTTGCTCGTGGAGTGCGGAACGGCGCACCACCACCGTCGAGGTCCAGATTCTCCGGGCAACCTCCACCGTTTCCGCACCTTGAACCTTCAACACGCGATCAAGGTGCGGGGACGGCAACAACGGCTTGGCGTAGCGAGGCTTACCCGGCGGCTCCTGGTAAAAGTGGGCGGCAATCAAACCAACGTCTGGATGGCGATCCAGGATCGCCAGCTGCCGCTCCAACTTTTGCGGCTCCCAGTAATCGTCCGCATCGAGGAAGCCGATCAGCTCGCCGGTGGCCAGATCGATGCCGCGATTGCGAGCGCTGGCGGCGCCGCCATTGGGCTGGCGATGCCTCCGCACCCGATCGTCGTAACGGGCCAACGCTGCGGCCAGATCGTCCGGGCTGCCGTCGTCGATAACTAGGATTTCCTCCGGGAGTCGGGTTTGCGCCAGCAAGCTATCGATGGCCCGGCCGATGGTGTGCGCCGCCCGGTACGCCGGTATGATGACGCTAACCGTCGGTTCGCTCATGTGGCGTATCTCCATTCCTGCGTGTCCAGCGTTGCCTGCGGCCGGATTTTCAGTGTCCGCACCACGGCCGATCGCAGCTGCTCCGCCCGCGCGTACCCCAGACAGCGGGCCATCAGGCGAAAGCGCCAACCGTACTGGCCAAAGCCGACACGTTCCTGCAATTCGCGAATGCGCTCAAGCAGGGGGTCGAGCAAGCTCGGTTCCCTCACCTGCAACATCACGAGTGACTGGTAGACACCTTGCTCGACCTTGAGTAAGTGGATGCCGAACCAGTCGGCTCGGCCCGTGTCGCGCAGCTTGTCGTGTAGGTCGATAAGAATACGGGCGCGAGCTGTCGCCATGCCGACGCGGTTGGCGCTCATGGAGCCAGCCCGTTGACGGTAGTAACAGCCGATGCGCGGATCGACAAGCAGCTTGGCTCCCGCCAGACCAAGGCGAGCGAAGAACTCCCAATCCTCGGAGAAGCGCAGGGATTCGTCGAAGCCGCCCACGGCCTGCACCAGCGCGGTTGGAAACAGCCAGGCGATGGGGGCGCCCCAGTCGTAGTTGCCAAACAGGTCGGGCAGTAGCGCCGTCGCTTGCGGGACATGGTCGAGGTACTCATCCGGTCTGCCGTCGCGATACAGGCGGGTGGCGGTCAGCGTGACGCTGTCCTCGCGTCCCGCCAGCGTTTCCATCTGCCAGGCGATCTGTTCGGGATGCAGATGGTCGTCCGAGTCGAGGAACTTCAAATAGCGGCCGCGAGCGCGAGCGATGCCGGTGTTGCGCGCCGCCGATAGCCCCCCGTTGGGACGAGCAACGTAAACGATGCGATCCCGGTAGCTCAAGGCCACCCTCTCGGTATCATCCGGCGAGCCGTCGTTGACGACAAGGACCTCGATCGGCGCATAGGTCTGGGCCAGGGCGCTATCGACGGCCGTGGGCAGATACTCGGCCTGCTTGTAACAGGGGATGATGATGGATGCCAATGGTTGGTCGTTCATGAAGCCTCCGGTTCCAGCCACGTTTGCGGGACCATGATGCAGCCCTGTCTCTCGGCCCGCGGCGTGCGTGCGTCGGCATAGTTTCGGAAGTAGTTGCCTTCTTCGACGCGGAGTATGGCGGCGTACTCGACGTGATCGTGGGTGTCGTCGCCGGCGCCGCACCATAAGTCGATACGGTACTGGCCTGCCAGGAGCGGCAGACGCGGGACATGGCAGCGCAGCCGGCGCGCCGCGGCGACGCGGCGCGAGCTGGCGTTGGTAAACCAGGTCGTGAATTCCGTGAGTTTTCGGCCCTGGGAATCGCGGAGGCTTATGGCTACATCGAGCGGCGAGGGTAGGACACGATCCCCTTCCGGCGTGGTCAGGGTCAGGTCGATAAAGCAATCCTCGCCGGTGATCGCGTAGGCCCGCGGCTGACCGTCGCCGTCGAGGATGGTCAGCTGCTCGAAGCGGAAACGGCCGTCGCCGCCGCGGTCGCGCCGCTCCTTCAACGGCGTGTGCGCGACGGCGTCGCCGGCCTTGAGATACTCCGCGACCACTTCCCGGCTGCCGCCGATTTGCTTGACGCGCCCGCGCTCCAGGAGTACCGCGCGGCGACACAGCGTCTGCACCGCGCCCATGTTGTGACTGACGAACAGCACTGTGCGTCCCTGCCCAGCCACGTCGCCCATCTTCTTCAGACACTTGCGCTGAAACTCCGTATCGCCGACCGCCAGCACCTCATCGACGATGAGGATCTCCGGCTCCAGATGGGCGGCAACCGCAAACGCCAGCCGCACGTACATGCCGCTGGAGTAGTGCTTGACCGGCGTGTCGAGAAACTTCTCCACCTCGGCGAACGCCACGATCTCGTCGAACTTGCGGGTGATCTCGCCCCGCGTCATGCCCAGGATGGCGCCGTTGAGATAGATGTTCTCGCGTCCGGTCAGCTCGGGATGAAAGCCGGTGCCGACTTCGAGCAAGCTGCCGACCCGACCGCGCAGCTCGACCTCGCCCGTCGTCGGCTTGGTGACGCGCGAGAGGATTTTCAGCAGCGTCGATTTGCCCGCGCCGTTGCGGCCGATAATGCCCAGCGTCTCGCCGGCTTGCAGGTCGAAGCCAACGTCCTTGAGTGCCCAGAAGTCTTCTCGGCTCATGCCTCCGCCGCGGAAGCGGCGAAGCGGCGAGCGCAGGACTTTCATGACATCCTCACGCAGGCTGCGATACCGATAGTTGCCCCGCGGCTGTGCGTGGTGGAGCTTGTAACATTTCCCCAGCTGTTCAACACGAATAACGGGTTGCATCGGTGATTCTCTTCTGGCGAGCGGGGCTGCGTAAGCGCCCCGAGTGCTTCCTCTCTCGGGGCGCTTACGCAGCCCCGCTCGCTGGTTGCTAGGCCACCGTCCCGTGCGACGGGTGGCAGAAATTGTGCCATGCTTTCAACCTGTAATCCGCCACCAGGGGCTTTTGCTTGGCACGGCCTGCCGCACGAACCCCGCCGCCGACTGAAGCTGAGCGGGGGACGGCTCGATCCCAGCCAGGGATGCCAGCTCGCATGCCGCCCTGGCCGGATCGAGCTTGACGTGCCGCCAGTCGATCCTCACGACTTCCGGGTGGGACCGCTCGAATTCGTGGAGCGCTTCCCACAGCTTCTGCTGGAGCGATGCTTCGCCACCCTTGAACCAGTGCCGGCGTTCCAACCCGGCCACCGATTCATCGAACGGCCGCCACGACCAGATAAGACGGATCCCACTTCCCCATGCCGCAACGAGATCGGGACCGCACAGCGACAGTAGCGGATGCTTGGCCCCTACCGGTCCAGGTCCGACACTTTCTTGAAGCTCGACCCAACATTTCAAAAAGCGAATGCGGCTCGCCGCGGGCACCCTTTCGATGCCCCGCGGCTCTTCAAACCAATTGCGGAGGTGCCAGGACAGGTCGTACGGTTCATAAAAGTTCAATTCGGTCTCGTCATCGCTCTCCTCCCAATACGGCGGCCCCATGTTGACCCCAAGTCGGTGGAGCATGCCTGCTATCGCCGTGGAGCCTGAATTGTACAACCCAAGCACTGCGATTCGAGCTGGTACGTCCATCGTTCACTCACATCATTGTCGAGAGAATTACTGAATCGAGCATCCGAAAAACACTGATTAGCGACGTTTCGCAGAAGCGTCGTGGTGTCCCGACGCTTCTGCGAAGCGTCGCTAACCGAACGGAACCGGCTAGATCACATCCGCGAACGAATCCTCGACGCGGCGGAAATACAGGCAGCCGGCGAGGAACAATAGCGCGCTCAGCTCGGCGGCGACAGCGACCTCGCCCCAGGCGATCGGCCCGCCCAGAACGGCGGCGCGGAAGGCGGCGACCAGGCTCGTCATCGGGTTGAGGGCCAAACACATCTGGACTACGCCTGAGGCGTCGGCGTCCGGCTGCATGTACACAGTCGGTGTGGCGAACATCCAGAATTGCGTCAAAAACGGTATCACATAACGGAAATCCCGGTAGGCGACGTTGAGCGCCGCCAGTAGCGTGCCGACGCCGACGGCCGCCAGCAGCATGACGGACAGGAACAATGGCGCCAGCAGCAGCCGAACGTTCGGCGTGATGCCGTGCCACAACATCAACACGAGCAGCAGCCCGCAAGCGATGAGGCAATCGACGACGGCGGCGCCGACCGAGGCCAGCGGCACCGCCAGGCGCGGAAAGTACACCTTGGTGATCAGCCGTTCCGAGCCGATGACGCTGTTGCCGGCGCTGGTGATAGCCGTGGCGAAGAACGTCCACGGCAGCAGCCCGGCATAGACGAACACCGAATAATCGACGCCCCCCGACGAAACGTGAGCCAGGCGGCCGAAGAAAATGGTGAACACCAACATCATCAGTCCCGGCTGAAGGACGGCCCAGGCCGCGCCCAGCAAGGTCTGCTTGTAGCGCAATTTCACGTCGCGCCAGGCGAGGATGTAAATCAGCTCGCGAGCCTGCCACAATTCGCGGAAGTTAATCAGCTGCCAGGCCCGCGCTGGCCGAATGAGCGTGATCGGCGGCTGCGACGTTGTAACAGCATCTTCCCCTTTCCCCTCCCCGTCGGAGGGAAAGGCAGAGGCGGCCGAAACGAGGCGGCGGGGACAGTCAATCTCGGTACTCATGAACACCTACAGCGAAAAACACAGCCATTCGGTGAAACCGGCGTCTCTCCGGTCGCTCTGTCACCACTTCACGAACAACTTCACGAACAAACTGAACCCGACCAGCGCGGCGATGCTCAGGCCGCCCAGACGCACAGCCAGGGGAGCATCGAAGCGCGGCGCCGGCAAGGGAGGCGCGGAGACCGTCATGTTCCGGTAGACGATCGCCAGGCCGAGCATGGTGTACGTGGGGATGATGTAGCACAACGTCAGCGACAGCATGCCGACGGCATAGGCGACGATCATGGCGAATAGATACGGATACAGGCGGCGCAGCTCGGGATCGAGGATGAGCCGCCCGGACGCACTGTATCGGTAGAATGACTCCAGCGCCAGGGCGAAGGCGCCAACGTAGAAAAACCCTCCAAAGAAACCCATTTCGACGAAGGCGTGAATGTACGAGTTGTGGGCGACGTGGCCGACCTTCTTCGCATATTCATCGACGCCGATGCCGAACAGCGGCGATTGACGGAAGAGAATAAGACCGTCGCTCCAGATTTGGATGCGTTCGCGTGCGGTGCCTTCCGAGGTCGAGAGGTTGGTCTGCCGCCCGGCGAAGACGACGAGCACCAGCGGCAACAGTACCATGCCCAGCAGCAACGATTGCACCCAGCCGAAGCGCATCCGCATGAAGGCGCCCAGACCGGCCAACAACGCCAGCATGCCGCCTCGCGATTGCGTGCGCGATAGAGCGTAGGCAAATAGCAGTAATGGGCCAACCATCCCCAGGCGCAATAATCCGGAACGAACATCCGTCAGCCAGTAGAGACCGAGCAGCAAGGAGATCACCATCAAGATGCACAGATCGTTGGGATCCTGGAAAATGCCGGAGCCTTGCAGTCGAAGAATGTAGGTTTGCTTCCCGGCGGCATCGCGGGCCACGTCCTTAATTGGATTTAAGTTGGGCAGCTTGATGACGCCGTGAAATTGCAGCACGGCGAGCGCGGCTACCATGGCCGCAAAGAGAACAAAGCAGAGCAAGAAAATCCGCAAACGACCCGGCGTGCG
>Ga0335075_10011471_pt1 | contig 13400 bp, 15 predicted proteins | sample Lox_Sample_24_FD_206723 | JGI IMG/M metagenome (GOLD analysis project Ga0335075, IMG submission 206723) | Soil microbial communities from Loxahatchee National Wildlife Refuge, Florida, United States - Lox_Sample_2.4 | ecosystem: Environmental > Terrestrial > Soil > Wetlands | place: USA...
TAGCCCGAAGTCCCGCTGGCCGGTGCCAGTGAACCAACCGTATTGCACTGCGGCCCAGTAGTGTTGGGATCCCCTCGGCTGCGAGGTCCTGTTCACGAGCGGATGTCCGAATCGCAGGCTACCGGTAGGGATTGCGTGACGCGGATGTAGCGTGGCGACCGTGAAAATCTTACCTGCGCAATTTTCGGTCGCGCTCCTGGCCGTTGCCGCAGCGGCCGTCATGATGCTTTCTGCGTGCAGCTCCGACAAGACGGCTCCGGCGGCGAGCACTTCCTCCGGAGCGGTGAGCGCGCCCGCTGCGACCGAAGCGGTGACGCCGGGTCCAACAGAACCGGCGACCGCAGACAGCACCTGCCCCACGGCAGCAGCGGCCGAGGGCGGCACACCCGAGTGGACGCTGACGGGGGCAACTGGCAGCGTCGCGATCACGGGTTCCACGGATACGACCGCGCCGCGCATCAACGTGACAACACCGTTCAGCGTGGCTCAGACCGACGTGCACACGCTGCATGCCGGAGATGGGCCGGTGGTAGCACCCACGGCCACAGTGTCCGTCTGCTACATGGGCGTCAACGGGCGTGACGGCCGTGTGTTCGACAACGCCTACGAGCGCGGCAGCCCAGTGCAATTCCCGCTCGACGGCGTAGTGCCGGGCTTTCAGAAGGCGATCGCCGGACAGAAGGTCGGGTCCACCGTCGGTGTCGCGATGACCTCTGCGGACGGCTACCCCGACGGTGAGCCCCGCGCCGGGATCCAGAAAGGCGACACGCTGATCTTCGCTATCAAAGTCCTCAGCGCGTCGAGCTGAGTTCCGACGTCTGTCCACTCGGTACTAGCAATCAAGCACAATTCGCAGCGCGGCGTCAACGCGGTCTATCTCTTCGACACTGCGACAACCCACGCCGTTGCCGAGTCGACGCAGCTGTCTACAACGCGGCTGGCGGCGCCGGCAATGGGAAGAACGGCGGGACCGCCGGCTGCGACGGCTGCGACGGTGGAGGCGGCGCCACCGCTCCCCCAATATGTTGGGGGCAGTAAACGTTCTCGGCGATCTGGACGAACTTGGTGGCGCCGTCGATCGTGAATCCTGCATTCTGCTCCGTCATGCCTTTGATGACGTCGGCTTCGGGATGGCCTTGGTCCATCAGCTGGCAGGCCCTCCTGCCGATTCCGATGGCGTCAGGTCCGCTCTCATAGGTGATGCCGGCATTCTTGAGCGCAGCCAGAAAGTCCGCATCGGGGTCCGGGTCGGCTAGCGCCGGCGTGGCCAGGCCGATTGCCGCGCCGACGCTCACGAGCACTACAGCTAGTCGCATTGCTTCATCCTCATACATATCGGCGTGCATGTCCTGTGCCGGAAACGAGCAACGATGTTTCAGCCCGGAGCCTCGGGTGAAACCTGAGCCGTATGGATAAGACCACGTTCATCGAGCGGCTCAACGAAGACCTGGGCACCGAATATCAGTCGATCGTCCAGTACATCCAACACATTGCAACGATCAAGGGGCCCGAGTTCCACTCGATCACCGAGGAACTGGCCAATCATCTGGTCCAAGAGCTACAGCATGCCAAGATCCTGGCTCAGCAGATCGATTTTTTGGGCGGTACACCGACTGTGAAAGTGCCCGACGTGCCCGACGCGCCGGACGGGGCGGCCGCGCTGAAGGCCGACGTGGAACTGGAACAGCGCCAATTGGACCGCTACCGCCAACGCGTCATGGAGGCTAACGACTTGGGGTTACCCGACGTCGCGGAGGCTTTGCGGCCTCTTCTGCAGCAAACGCAGGACCATGTGCGCGAGCTGCAAGACGCTCTCGAGGTCTGAGGCGCATGTCTGAGACGGCCAACACCGATCGAATCGAAAACGTCTCCCCGGGCGATATCGTCGCCGTCGACCGCGGTTCAGGCGTGCAGCCGTACAAAGTGGTATTCATGGATTCCGTCGACGCCGGCTACGTTGTCACGTTCGAGGACGATGACGGTGAGATTTTCCAGCTCGACTTGGCGGCGGGCACGAAGGTGCAGAGGTCTCTGGAGTCAAAGTGGGGGTCCCCGCAAAGTCCCACACCACACGCGGAGGGTTAGCTCCGCAACGGAGTTATCTCAGCACGCTGGCGCAGGAAGCGGGCGAAGCCATTCCGGACAACGGCGGCGCTGGCAATATTTGCCTATGGCTGTCACCGAGTCCCGTCAAGTCGTCATCGAGGCAACGCCCGACGAAATCATGGACGTGCTATTCGACCTCGAGTCGTTGACCGAGTGGTCCCCTGCTCATCAAAAAGTCGAAGTTCTCGAACGAGATGACCAGGGCCACCCGAGTACGTCTCGCCAGGTGGTCAAAATCGTCGGTATCAGCGATGAGCAAGTGCTGAACTACTCCGTTCACGACGACGGTGTGAGCTGGACACTCGTCAGCGCCAAACAACAACGGGCGCAGGAAGGCCGCTACACGCTGACCGCGCAGGGTGAGTGCACCCGGGTCAACTTCGAGCTGACCGTCGACCTGATCGTTCCGGTCCCGGGGTTCTTGATCAGGAAGGGGGCCAAAGGTCTGATGGAGACCGCCACCGAGGGTCTGCGAAAGCGAGTGCTCGAGCTCAAGGATGCCGCCGAATAGCGTTGCAGCGACGGCCGGTACCATCTGCGCAGGTAGGCATTGGGAGACGAGGGGGCCGGGTCTCATGACATCGCCCAGCGCTGAACGCTACCTAAGCGCGGCCTTGCTGAATAAGAGCCTGCGCGAGCGCCTTTTTGACGTCGATGCCATGGTGGATGCAATCACTGATTACGCGATCATCCAGTTCGACGTCAATGGGAACGTCATCCGCTGGTGCCCGGGCGCGCAGGTAGTGCTGGGCTACTCGGCGCCCGAGGTCCTCGACCAGTCGATGTCAATGTTCTATACCGATGAGGACCGCACCGCCGGACTGCCCGAACAGGAGCTGGCCGCCGCCCGCGAGTCGGGGCGGTTGGAGTTCGAAGGTTGGCGGGTGCGCAAGAACGGACAGCGATTCCGGGCCGGCGTGGTATTGAGCCCGATTCAAGATGACACGGGCGCGGCCACCAGCTTCACCACAGTAATCCGAGACGTGACCGCCGAGCATCAGCGCTCAGAAACCATGTTCCACGATTTGTTGGAGTCGGCGCCGGACGCCATGGTAATCGTCGCCGCAGATGGACGGATCTTGCTGGCGAACGGCCAAACCGACCAGATGTTCGGCTACCGACGCGAGGAGTTGATCGGCGCTGAGGTCGAGATGCTTATCCCGCCACGACTCCGAGACGTCCATCACCAGCACCGGACCAGCTTCTTCGGCAACGCTGAGCTACGCCGGATGGGCGTTGGTCTGGAGCTGTGGGGACTGCGCCGCGACGGTACCGAGTTTCCGGTCGACGTCAGCCTCAGCCCTCTGCGCACCCAGCAGGGCTTGTTGGTGTCAGCGGCGATCCGTGATATCACCGAGCAGTTGACCGTCCAGTCCGAGCTCGCTGACGCCCGCGCCGAGGCAGGAGTTTTCGCCGAACGCGAGCGCATCGCCGGCGAGCTCCAAGACCATGCGATCCAGCGAGTCTTCGCCGTCGGGCTCACGTTACAAAGCGTCATCATGCGGGCCCGCTCGGCCGAGGTAGAACAACGCCTTAATACGGCGATCGATGACCTTCAGGAAGTGGTCGAAGACTTTCGTACGGCAATCTTTGGCCTGCGTCGCCGGGCCACCGTCGCGCCCGGGCTGCGCCGGCGCCTCGACGAGCTAATCGGCCAACAATCTGGAGACTTGACTACCAGCGTGGAATACAACGGATCTTTGTCGTTGGTGGAGACCACACTGGCCGAGCACGCCGAAGCGGTTGTCAGGGAAGCGATCAACAACGCAGTACGGCACGCTGAGGCCACAAAGCTCACCGTCGCCATTGATGTGTCAGACGAACTGTGCATCGACGTCATCGACGACGGAAAGGGCTTCCCCGACAACCCCACCGGCGGCGGTCTGGCTGACTTGCGTGAACGCGCCGAAGCAATCGGAGGCACCCTCATTGTCGGCGACGGTCCCGGCGGCGGCACTCGGTTGCGGTGGGCAGTTCCCCTGGCCTAAGCGAGCAAGCCTCGACGTCGCGTTTGGCGGCCCGAACCAGCTGGTGAGCGCATCCGGGAGCCCCAGTTGAGCGTGGTCCCCCACCCAGGCCACATAGCCGTCGGGCCGGATTAGTACGGCCACCGGTGCGGCGATCGCACCGATTACCGGAAGATCCCATCCGCCGACATATTTCGCATCGACGGAGCTAACCCGATCGGCCCACGGCGCAACGTCGATGCAGTCGGGCTCGCCGAGGTTGAGCAGCACGGGCCGGGCATCATGCAGCAGGGTGAACACCCGTAGCGGGCCGTGCGCGGTGACCAGGTCGAGGTCGGGCATCCGGCGCCCGAGCAGCGGATGCCCCTCGCCCAGGTCGTAGTGGATGTCCAGGCCGGACATCATCGCGGCGAATCGTTTGCGCGGCTCGGCCATGCTGAGAAGTTCAGACATGGTGTCGCGCAAAGCTTTGGTGCGATCGTCGGTTGGGTGGCGAAGAAGTGCGATCTGCGCCAACGTATTGCGCAGTACACGCGCAGCGATCGGGTGCCGTTCGGCATGATAGGTATCGAGGAGGCTGTCGGGTGATGTCCGGTGGACCACCTGGGCCAGCTTCCATCCCAGATTCACCGCATCCTGAACACCGGTGTTGAGGCCCTGGCCCCCGATCGGATGATGCACGTGGGCAGCATCGCCAGCCAGCAGAACTCGCCGGTCGCGATAGCTCGCGGCCTGCCGCGCCATATCAGTGGACCGCGAAATCCAGACGGGACTGTGGATCCCGTAATCCGTTCCGTAGACGGTGATCAGGGCCTCGCTCAGATCATCCAAAGTAGCTTCGCTGTTAGGTCCGATTTTTTCCTCAGTCACCATGACTCGAATCGGTCCTTCGTCGTTCAGTCTGCTCAGCGAATGAACGCCGAGTGCGTCATGCCGAATGCCCCATTCCGGCGAGCTTCCCGGCTCGAACGCCATTTCGGCTTCGGCGATCAGGTAGCTCATCGTCGGATCCCACCCCGGAAATTCGATACCGGCTGCTTTACGGACTGCACTGCGTCCGCCGTCGCAGCCGACGAGGTACTCCGCCCGAAGAAAGCGGCCGTCTGTCAGCTTGACGTCGACGCCGGTGAGGTCCTGGGCGAAACTCGCTACCTCGCATCCGCGATAGATCGGCACCGCCAGATCGCCGACCCAGCCGGCCAGTATTCGCTCAATGTGGTTCTGCCACAGTGCAAGGCCGTAGGGATGCCGGGTGGGAAAGTCACTGATGTCCAGGCGGATTTGGGAAAACCCTGCCACCTGGGCCACCTCTCCCCGCGATAGGAATCGATCAGCGATTCCGCGCTGATCGAGGACCTCGATGCTTCGTGCATGCAGACCGCCGGCCCGCGAGCTGGGACGGAGTTTTCTCTCCGTCCCTTTTCCTTTCGCGTTCCTTTCGCGGTGGAGGGTCAAGGCTTCTGCATACGATGGCTGCCGTGATCGCCTTCGTATGCGCCATGCCCATCGAGCTCCGGCCGCTGCGACGGCGGCTGCGGCTTCGAAAGACGGGACTGGGCTACGCCGGCCGGATCGACGACCGTCCAGTGGTCGCGGTAATCACCGGGATTGGAACGGCTTTGGCGCATGCCGCGACGGTGCGCTTGCTGGAGGCGGTCGATGTCGAGTGGGTGGTCGTCGTGGGCATCGCGGGCGCCACCGCGAACCAGACGCCGATCGGGGCGCTGGTGCTCCCCCAGCTCGTCATCAACGGGGCGGACGGCTCAGGACACCGGCCCACGCCGCTTCCTGTCGGCGATGCCCACGGCAAGCTCTGGACCTCCGACGAGCTGCTCCTCGATCCCGCGCTGCAGGCGGACCTGCGCGCGGATGGCGTGGTGGCGCTGGACATGGAAACGGCCGCCGTGGCGAAGGTGTGCGACGAGCGGGGTGTCCGTTGGTCGGTGGTGCGTGCAATCAGCGACCGGGCCGGCGACCGCGGCGTAGACGCGGAGATTGTCGGCCTCAGCCACCCGACCGGCAGGCCGAACTTGTCTAACGTCGCCCGGTACCTTTTCAGGCGCCCCGGTGCGCTCCCCCGGCTGCTGACCCTGGCCAACGGTGCCAACATTGCGGCCGGGCGGGCAGCCGACGCCGCGATCAAAGCGGTCAGCTGATGCGGCCGCGGCGCCTCAAGAAAGTCTTGACCGATTCCAGTTAAGGTCTTGACTCGTTCCAAACAACAGCGGCATATTGATGGGGTGTCGTCAACGTCGGCGGATTACGCGGCGCGACTGCGCGTGGCCGACCTGCGAGTGACCCGACCCAGGATCGCCGTATTGGAGGCGGTGCACTCCCATCCGCACGCCGACACCGAGACGATCTTGTCCGTGGTGCGCACCGGCCTGCCCGATGTCTCCCGCCAAGCCGTGTACGACGTGCTCAACGCGCTGACTGCGGTAGGTCTACTTCGACGGATCCAGCCGCTGGGAATGGTTGCCCGCTATGAGTCGCGGGTCGGCGACAATCACCATCATGTCGTGTGCCGATCCTGCGGGGTCATTGCTGACGTCGACTGTGCGGTCGGTGACGCGCCGTGTTTGACGCCGATGGACGACAACGCGCTAGACGGCTTCGTTCTCGACGAGGCCGAGGTCATCTACTGGGGTCTATGCCCCGACTGCTCGACCGCTGATTGAAGGATCACAGCCGTGATCACAGCCCGGTTCCAACAACTCTGAAAGGAATGCTGTGTCATCCGATACAACCCACAAAGGCAGCGAAAGCGAAAACCCGGTGATCCCTGCGCCGGAGCCGAAATCGAATGCGCCACTGACGAATCAGGACTGGTGGCCCAATCAGGTCGACGTGTCGAGGCTGCATGCGCACGCGCCCCAGGCCAACCCGCTCGGTGAGGACTTCAACTACGCCAACGAGTTCGCCAAGCTCGATGTTGACGCGCTCAAGGCGGACCTGGTTTCGGTGATGACCACCTCGCAGGACTGGTGGCCCGCCGACTACGGGCACTATGGCGGCTTTTTCATCCGGATGAGCTGGCATGCCGCCGGTACCTACCGCATCTACGACGGCCGCGGCGGTGGCGGTCAGGGAATGCAGCGCTTCGCCCCGCTCAACAGCTGGCCGGACAACGCCAGCCTGGACAAGGCTCGCCGACTGCTGTGGCCGGTCAAGAAGAAATACGGCAACAAGATCTCCTGGGCGGACCTGATTGTCTTCGCCGGCAACGTCGCCCTGGAGTCGATGGGATTCAAGACCTTTGGCTTCGCATTCGGCCGAGAAGACGTCTGGGAGCCGGAGGAGATTATCTTCGGCGAGGAGGGCGAATGGTTGGGCACCGACAAGCGCTACTCCGGTAAGCGGGATCTGGCGCAACCTTACGGTGCGACCACCATGGGGCTGATCTACGTGAACCCCGAGGGGCCCGAAGGCAAGCCGGACCCGGTCGCCGCGGCAGTCGACATCCGCGAGACATTCGGCCGGATGGCGATGAACGACGAGGAAACCGCCGCACTCATCGTCGGTGGCCACAGCTTCGGCAAGACCCATGGCGCCGGCGACGCCGACCTGGTCGGTCCCGAGCCAGAGGCAGCTCCCATCGAGCAACAGGGCCTCGGCTGGAAGAGCTCCTACGGCAGCGGTTCGGGCGAGGACGCCATCACCAGCGGACTGGAGGTCGTCTGGACGCCGACCCCGACGAAGTGGGACAACACCTTCCTGGAAACGCTCTACGGCTATGAGTGGGAGCTGACCAAGAGCCCCGCCGGGGCCTACCAGTTCACCGCCAAGGATGGCGCCGGCGCCGGCACGATTCCCGATCCGTTCGGCGGGCCGGGCCGTGCCCCGACGATGTTGGTCACCGACATCTCGTTGCGCGAGGACCCGATTTACCGTGAGATCACGCGGCGCTGGCTGGACCACCCCGCGGAGTTGGAGGACGCGTTCGCCAAAGCGTGGTACAAGCTGCTGCACCGCGACATGGGACCGGTTTCGCGCTATCTCGGGCCATGGATTCCGGAGCCACAGCTGTGGCAGGACCCGGTTCCGGTGGTGGACCACGAGCTTGTCGACGACAAAGACGTTGCGGCCCTGAAGAAAACGGTGCTTGAGTCCGGACTGTCTGTTCCTCAGCTGGTCAAGACGGCGTGGTCGGCGGCGGCGAGCTATCGCAACACCGACAAGCGCGGCGGTGCGAACGGAGGCCGGCTTCGACTTGAGCCACAAAAGAACTGGGAGGTCAACGAACCCTCCGAGCTGAGCAAGGTGTTGCCGGCGCTGGAGAAGATCCAGCAGGACTTCAACAGCTCAGCCTCGGGTGGCAAGAAGATCTCGCTGGCCGACCTGATCGTGTTGGCCGGATTTGCGGCAGTCGAAAAGGCAGCCAAAGAAGCCGGTTACGAGATCTCGGCGCATTTCGCTCCGGGGCGTACCGACGCTTTGCAGGACACCACCGATGTGGAATCGTTCGCGGTGCTCGAACCGCGCGCCGACGGATTCCGCAACTATGCGCGGCCGGGTGAAAAAGCCCCGCTCGAGCAGCTGCTGCTGGAGCGGGCCTACTTGCTGGGGGTCACCGGTCCAGAGCTGACGGTGCTCATCGGCGGTCTACGTGCCCTCGGGGCGAATCATGGCGGCAGCAAGCATGGCGTGTTCACCGACACACCTGGCGTGCTGACCAACGACTTCTTCGTGAACCTGCTCGACATGGGCACCGAGTGGAAGGCGTCGGAAACCGCGGAGAACGTCTACGAGGGCCACGACCGGACCTCGGGCGCAAAGAAGTGGACCGCCACCGCCAACGACCTCGTGTTCGGGTCGAACTCGGTGCTGCGGGCGTTGGCCGAGGTCTACGCGCAAGACGACGCCAAAGGGAAGTTCGTGGAGGACTTCGTCGCGGCGTGGGTCAAGGTCATGAACAACGACCGTTTCGACCTGAAGTAACAGCTGGACATATCGTTCGAGCGGCGCCCCGCGAGTCACCGTCTCGCGGGGTGCCGTGCGTTAAGTTATTGGGCGGCAACGGTTTACGGCTTCGTCCCGAAGCGGACTTACCCAGCAGCTTTTCAGCGAGCCGGCGATCCGTCGTGTTCTGTGAGTCGGCAAGCAGTGGAGAAAAGTCAGGTAGTCGACCTCAAATTTGATGAAAGCTACCCTTGCGGGCATGGCCATTGAATCCACCATGCTCGCCCTCGGCACCCCCGCTCCGTCGTTCTCGCTGCCCGAGCCCGCCACCGGTGCCACGGTCAGCCTCGATGACCTCACCGGTCCGGCGCTTGTCGTCACCTTCATCTGCAACCACTGCCCGTACGTCAAGCACGTCGCCGCCGGCCTCGCTGCACTGGGCCGGGACCTCGCCGACAAGGGCGTCGCGATGGTCGGCATCTCGAGCAACGACGTCGTTAGCTACCCACAGGACGGGCCTGAGCAGATGGCGGTCGAGGCCCGAAACCACGGTTGGACGTTCCCCTACCTCTACGACGACACCCAGGATGTCGCCCGCGCGTTCTCGGCGGCCTGTACACCCGACACGTTCGTCTTCGACGGCGAGCGGCGCCTCGTCTACCGGGGCCAGCTCGACAATTCCCGCCCGGGAAATGATTTACCGGTGACGGCTGCTGACGTCCGGTCGGCGGTCGACGCCGTACTCACCGGACAGCCGGTCGATGCCGACCAGCGGCCGTCGATCGGGTGCGGGATCAAGTGGCGTTGAGCCTCAACGGTATCCGCGTTTTAGGAGGTGTCGGGCGCCGGCGTTCATGGCTCCGGGGCTCGCGACGGTGAACCCGAATGCATTGGCCAGCCGGTCGGTGATGTTGAACGCGAGGGCGACCGCCAGTGCATCCTTGATCTGCTGAGGAGACACCGAGGCGTCCAGCAGGGCTCGGATGTCGTCGGCGTCGACGCTGTTCTGTTGGGTGAGTTTGCCGAGCATCCGCAGCGTGGCGCGCAGTGGCTCACCGATCGGCGCGGTATCCAGATCGGTCAGCGTGCCGGCGACCTTGGTTTCGTCGCCGTACCAGGCCGACGACGTGGCCGAGTGGGCAGAGACGCAGAACGGGCACTCGTTGGCCTTTGACACGTAGGCGGCCATCAGCTCGCGATCGCCGATCGACCAATCCGATTCTCCGCGCATCGCTTCGTGAGTCAGCGGGCCACCGCCGTAGAAGTCCGGGCGGTAAAACGCCAACTTCACAGCGTCGACAACAGCGTGCCCGGAGAACAACCGAATGAGCGCCATGATCGCCTTGGCGTGCATGCGATGACCGTGGTCGAGAATTTCCAGCCTCATGGTTGGAGCTTTTCATCGGTTGCGCCGGCCAGGACGGCGAGTGCGCCGGTGTAGTCGCGGCTTGCCTGCCCGACGGCGGCGCATATCACAATCTCGAAGATTTGGTCCTCGCTGAGGCCCGCCGCGCGGACGGCGGCGACGTCCTCATCGGTGACTCGGCCGGCATGGTTGGCCACCTTCTCGATCAACGTGCGAATGGGTTCGCTCAGGCAGGCATTGTCAAACGCGGCACGGCGTAGCTCGGGCGCCGCTTTACCATTTCCTTGCAGCACGCGCGCGACGAGCTCGCGATGCAACCGGGCTATCTCGACCATGTGTCCACAATTCTCCTCGTCGGTTCGGTGTCAACTTTTCACCGCGGTACGGTACCGACGCGGCCAGTTCCTGGCTGGACGTGTAAGCATCACCGCGAGTGAGGTTCCGGCGATGAAATGCGTGGTGGCAGGCTATGGGAGTCGCGGCGACGTCGAGCCTTGCATCGCCATCGCTCGGGAGCTGGCGCGCCGAGGTCACGACGTGCGTATGGCTGTCACTGTTGCGCCTGACATGCTTGCCGCCGTCAAGTCGGCGGGGCTCACTCCGGTACCCTACGGACGGGACTACCAGGAGCTGCTGGGCGATAAGGATTTCGTCCACATGATCCAGAATCCGCTCAGCGCGATCTCCGAAGCTGTTGAATATGTTGCCCGCCTCGGGGCGGAGAAGACCGCGACGTTGAAGTCGTTGGCAAATGGGGCCGACCTGATCGTGGCGGGCATAACCGAGCAAGCGCCGGCCGCCAATATCGCTGATTACTACGGCATTCCGCTGGCCGCGCTGCACTTCTTCCCGCCGGAGATCTTGGAGCTGAGGTCGCCGCAGGGAAAGGTGACGAAAGAAGCTGAACGTGCTCAACGCCGGGCACTCGGCCTACCGGACGCAACCGCACCCTCGACACAACCCCTGGAGATCCAGGCGTACGACGAGCTCTGCTTTCCCGGTCTCGCAGTCGAATGGGCGGAAAAGAGCAAGCGGCGGCCGTTCGTCGGAGCGCTGACGCTGGAGTTGCCGACCGACGCCGACGACGAGGTGTCGTCGTGGATTGCCGCTGGAACTCCGCCGATCTACTTCGGTTTCGGCAGCACGCCGCTGGCATCCCCCGCTGACACGTTCGGCGTGATCAGCGCGGCCTGCACGCTGTTAGGTGAGCGAGCCTTGATTTGCACCGGTCCGAACGACGGCTCCACGATCCCGCATGCCGACCACCTGAAGGTTGTGGAAACGGTGAACCACGCGGCCGTCTTTCCGGCTTGCCGGGCGGTCGTCCACCACGGGGGCGCCGGCACCACGGCCGCAGGCCTGCGGGCCGGGGTCCCCACCCTGGTCCTTTGGGTCGGGCTCGACCAGCCAATCTGGGCAGGTGTCATCGAACGTCTGAAAGTCGGTTCCGCACAGCACTTTACGGCCACCAACCAAGAATCACTCGTTACGGATCTGCGCTCCATCCTGAGCCCGCGATATATCACTCGGGCCCAGGATATCGCCGCTTCGATGACCAAATCCGACGAAAGCGTTGCCAGCGCAGCCGATCTCCTAGAAGACACCATCCGGGCCTCAGCGCCGTCGTCGTAAGCCGCGCCACTACCCGCCTAACTCGCCGGAAATCCCGCGCTCGATGCTGGTTTGGGTCGTGGCCGGCAACACGATGAGCCCGTCGAGTTCTCTGCGTGCACGGTCATAGGCGTTTTGGCGTTCCTGCGGGGTTGCGGCGGCGTCCGATGCCGTGCGCAACAGACTCTGAGCGCGCGCAATGCGCTGTTGTCCGTCGTGGGAGAAGTCGTTTCGTCGGCGACGTTTCGCCTCCGCCTCGGCGATGTTGAACGCGGTCACATACTCCTCGACGGCAGCCAGGTAGCGCGCCGCGGCGTCTTGGTCATCGAGCAGGTCTTCGGCTTTGGCTGGGCGCAGGAAATCTGCTCGAAGCTTGGCCTTGTGGAAAGCGATCGTGAGCGAATCGCGCATATCGGTCATCAGCGGAAAGTCGAGCAGCCTGGCGAAATCGAGCTCATACTCCAGCCAGCGAGTGTCCGTTCGGTCGTGCTCGCGCAGGATGCGGGTGAGCGATCGCCGCTGGGCGGTCTGATTGCGGCCAGCCCGAGCGCGATCGGAAGTAGGCGTGCTCTCATCTGGGCGCTTGTTGGCGGAAAACGCGCGTACTACCGCCGCGATCACGCCTGCCAGGGGCACGACCACGATGAGTAACTCCACCAACCGGAACAGCAAGCCCACGCCATCAGGATGCCACCGCCAGCCCGCTGGACTCGTCGCCGTCGAAATCGCCGCCGTGGCTGACAGCCGCGCAACCCGAGCAGTTCACCGAGCAAGATCCCACTGACCGAAGTCGGCCGCGAGAACTTCGTCCACGTCCACGTTGATGCCGCCGAGAAGTGGGCTGGGGTTTGAGGGGCTGTTGACCACTTCTTGATAGAGCACTGCGGCGGGCTCGCGCTGCCCATGTGACCACGATTTCGTCTGCCACGCCCATCGGTACCCCGCAGTGGTGGAGTGCCCGATTACACCGTCCCTGATCGCCCAACCGCAGGCCTGGTAGTGCCCATATATGCCGGTGCGCGGCACACCCAGTACCGAGTTGATGCCTCGGAACCAATTGACAGCAAGGCTATTCCAGGTGTTCTCGTCGATGTCGTCATCGACACTGAAGAAAATCGGGGCGGAATTTGGACCTCCGGCGGCGGCGTGCAGCCGAAGCGCTGTCTGGGCGTCGGCCACGCCGCCGTCGGACCCTCGGGTGAAGTCCGATGGGTCAGGCCACCCGGGTTTGCCGTACTGGAAGTTGCTGACGATGTGAAGTCCCGCCGCGCGCAGCGCGTCCGCGTACTCGTGGGTGATGGGCTTTGCTTCGAAGTCGGCACCCGGCCGTGACTCGGACACGTAGTTCACCACCCCGGCGTAGCCGGCCGATTTGATCTCGCCGGGCGGGATTCTCCGCTTTGCAAAGTCGATCAGCTTCATGTCGGCAGCTGACGCCTGCCGCCTGTCGA
>Ga0335075_10011472_pt1 | contig 13400 bp, 7 predicted proteins | sample Lox_Sample_24_FD_206723 | JGI IMG/M metagenome (GOLD analysis project Ga0335075, IMG submission 206723) | Soil microbial communities from Loxahatchee National Wildlife Refuge, Florida, United States - Lox_Sample_2.4 | ecosystem: Environmental > Terrestrial > Soil > Wetlands | place: USA: Florida...
AGACGGGTTACTAGGCACGGATATCCAACTGCTGCGCTCGCACGCCAATATACCACCGCAAGATGAAGAAGTCCTTCGGAATCTTGAACTCTTAGGTGCGCGCATAACAAAGCCTCTCAAAGATCAGACCGTCGCACGACAGCCATTGTTCCCGCCAAAGCGCTCGGCCGCGAGCTCAAATATCCAAGAGGATTACTCGCTGTCGCGCTTCGAGCCCAATCTCAAGCTCATGCTAGAAGAACACATACGCGGTACTCTCGACCCAACCCTATTCCCATTCGTCAAACCCGATCCTTCCCAACTCGCCGGTCAGAATGATCCGTCCATGCTCGTTTCCTCTGAGTCACTTCGTACGGCAAAGCCTACGTGGGCAACTTCCAAGGGCTCGTCCACGCGCGAAGACAAGCGGCAGCGTGTAATCGTATTTGTGGCGGGAGGTGCCACGTACAGCGAGGCTCGAACATGCTACGAAGTCAGCGCCGCATCAGGGAAATGTGAAGTGATTCTTGTGACAAGCCACATGATGACGCCTGGGTTGTGGATGAGGCAAGTTGGCGATTTGAGTGTGGAACGGAGGAGGTTGGGTCTTCCGTCAGATACGTCGCAGCGCAAGAAGCCGAGCTGGATTCAGCAAGAGAAAGAAGACGAGGAGAGGAAGAGGAGACAGATTCAATCAGGGCCTTCTGCTACTCCGTCTGCGAATCCTGGGAGATCGACACAGCCAGCGGAACCGAGAGACAAGAATCCGCTTAGCTTGCCGACGAAGGAAATGGGCCGAATTAACCTCAGCGCGAATGGAACAAATTCAGGATTGTCGAGTACACCGTCCCCGAGACCAACCTCGAGTGGACAGAGTGATCCAAAGAATAGTGGGAAGCTGAAGAAGAGGAATTTCTGGAAGCAATGAGCAGGTATATAATACGACAGGCAATGAAGATCAGACGTCCAGGGGTATCTAATCGACTAGCGGGGAGTTTTCAAACCAGGTTCAGGCCTGAGGATGTGCATATTGGAGCTGGTCTATGCAATATCACGTACATCGAGCCCACTCTAAAGTGGAAAGCTCTCCTTGGTGTTCTCATTACGCCTTTCCGCCATTCAAAATACGAACACGTGACAAGGCTCGCGGCCTCAGGCTGTAATCACCAAAATTTATATCGTCAACTTCAATTGAGTCAGAAATCCATGTTTCTCTCAGCTTCGCGCATCCTCCCCAAAGCTCGCCATCCTCTCCTTCGAATCGTCCCTACTTATCTCCACACCATGGCAACAGCCACGCTCAACGAGCCCACGCTCGCCCTCCTCAAGCGCGCCTACCCAACCATCACCCTCGACCCATCCACCCCCCCTTCCAAAGCCAACGCCGCCCTCTTCCCCTCAACACACTACACCGACGCCGAAAAGGCCTCCACCGACCAATGGGTGATCGAATCCTGGCACATCGGGTCAGCTCACGAAGACGCGGCCAAAAGCGCCGCGCGGCTCTCGGCGCTGAACACGCACCTGGCGTCGCGCACGACGCTGCTCGGGGCGAAGCCCAGCGTCGCGGACGTGGCGCTGTACGCGCGGCTGGCGCCGCTGCTCCGCGGCTGGAGCGCCGACGAGCGCACCGGCGCCCCCGGCCTGCACCACGTCGTGCGCTGGCTCGACTTCGTGCAGGCCGGCGAGCCCTTTGGCCTGTGCCTCGGCGCCGACGGTGTGGCCGTCGATGTTGATGATGTGCGCGTGCCCGTGCGCCCCGTCGACGCCAAGGAGCGCAAGAGGAGGGAGAAGGAGGCTGCTGCTGCGGCGGCGGCGGCGGCGGCGGCGGACGGCGAGGGGGGCGGGCAGGCGGGCAAGAAGAGCGGCGGTGATGTGGTTGTGGAGGCCGTGGGCGCGGCGGTGCCGGGGCCGGTGAAGGACGCCGCCGAGCAGAAGGACGGCAAGAAGAAGGAGAAGAAAGAGAAGCAGCCGAAGCCGCAGAAGGCGCCGCCCGCGCCCGAGAAGCCGCTTTCGCCTGCGCTGATTGATCTGCGTGTCGGACTCATCTTGAAGGCGGTGCAGCACCCGAATGCGGACTCGCTCTACGTGTCGACGGTGGTGGTCGGCGATCCGCCTGGCACGGAGAATACCAGCGAGTATGAGGGTCACGTGGTTCGAACGGTGTGCTCTGGCCTTAACGGTCTGATTCCGCTGGAGGAAATGCAGAATCGCAAGATCGTTGCGGTGTGCAACCTCAAACCGGTTACCATGCGCGGCGTGAAGAGCTGTGCCATGGTGCTTGCGGCTAGTCCGCGCGTGGCAGAAGGCGAGGATGATCACAAAGGGCCTGTGGAGCTCGTCAATCCACCAGCGGACTCAAAGGCTGGCGAGAGAGTGTATTTCGAGGGATGGGAGGGCGAACCTGAGGCCGTGTTGAACCCAAAGAAGAAGATCTGGGAGACATTCCAACCCGGCTTCACCACGACCGAAGCATTGGAGGTTGGCTTCGAAGTAGATGCCGTACCTCAGTTGAAGGAGCAAGGAAAGAGTGGTTTGGCGAAGTTGAGGACGAAAGAAGGCTTGTGCAGCGTTAAGATTCTGAAAGGCGCCACTGTCCGGTAGAATATGGTCTAAATGTGTAGATTTCATTGATCATCAACGAAAAAGGCCGTGCTCAGTTAAAATTACTACGATGCTAGAGGTTCTGTTGAGATTATTCTAGCATGGATGCCTCCGGCATGCGAAAAAGAATGCTATGGAATTCGTCTACGTCTAGAATGTCGTTCTCAACAACAAAGGCGCCATCAAAATTATAGTACACTGTATGCAGAATGCGTTCGCCAAGTATAGAAGATTAGGACCAAGGCAATGCATAGAGAGATCACCTGCGATGTCCCAACATTCACCCGCTCTCATTTTGTAATATCAACATTCAAGATTTGGACGCCTTAAGCGCGTCAAGAAGTTGTTGCGGAGGTTGCTGACGATAACCCTGTGGATTGTTCTCCGTCCACCTCCACAGGTCCTCGCACGCCTCTTCGAGCGTGTGCTTAGCCTTCCAACCCAATTCCTTGTTCGCTAGACTCGGATTGGCAGTTAGATCCAACACATCACCTTCACGGCGGCCAACGACTTCGTACGGAAGGTCCTTATCGCAGGCTTTGCTGAAAGCTTTGATCATCTCATAGACTGTTGATCCGCGACCGGTGCCTAGATTCCAGGCCTTTACGCCTGGATGGTGTTCACGCAGGTAGTTGAGCGCAACAAGATGGCCATTGGCGAGGTCAAGGATGTGAATGTAATCACGAATAGCGGTTCCATCCTTGGATGCATAGTCTGAGCACATGTTAGCATGCTTTGAAGACCGTTGGTGGACAACAAGTGCCCTTACCGTCGCCGAATACGAACAGCTTTTCGCGCTTGCCAATTGCGACTTGAGCAAGCAACGGAAGCAAGTTATAGGGTACTCCCTGAGGATCTTCACCCATGATTCCACTTGGATGCGATCCAGCAGGATTGAAGTATCGCAGGAGTGCTGCATTCCACCTATCGCCAGACTTGCCTTCATTTTCGGCTTTCCTACGCTCGGAGTTGATTAGGTCCGTGACCATGTTTTCCACACTTTGCTTGGTGCGACCGTAGGTGTTTGTAGGTCCAATGGGACAGATTTCCGGGATGGGAATCATGTTAGGGAACCGCGTTGCGTCTCCATAGACAGTTGCAGAAGACGAAAAGACAATGTTTGTCACGTTATGCTTGACCATAGATCTCAGCAGTGCAATGCTACCTCCAACATTGACGCGATAGTACTCCAGAGGAATTTCTCCTGATTCACCGACAGCTTTCAACGCGGCAAAGTGGATGACATTGTCGATATCAGGGTGTTGGTCAAAGACTTTGTCCAAGGCAGCCTCATCGGTGATGTCGATGTTGTAGAATGATGGTCGTTTCCCCGAAATCAGAGCTATACGGTTGATGACTTCCTCTGAAGAGTTGAGAAGATTGTCGATGATGACAACTTTATATCCAGCTTCGATCAGGGCTAAAGCCGTGAAAGAACCAATGTAGCCGGTCCCTCTGCAAACATCAGATTATGATCAATCATGAGCGGACTTTAATAAGACGGTAACTCAAAGTGAGAATCAACGATGAAGTTTGAGAAATGTATTGAAGCAAAGGGAGCTTGCATGACATCGAGGTGTCTTACCCGGTAACCAGTACAGAGCCGACAGCCATAGCTTTTGTGATTTAAGAGAGTTGACCTTGCACTGGACCAGTGTTTTTCGATATCCTTGTGAAGGTGGCGTTTACAGTCGCAACGAAACGATTTATGCAAGCCAAGAGAAGGTGAGCAATGTTTGCAATATCAGTTTCTTGTCTGACACGTTAAGCCAGCGACAGAAAAAGATAAGCGAGGCCAGGAGTATGAAGTAGAATAGCAATTGCAATGTTCACCTTGATCCAAGGAAGGAAGAAGACCGTTACGCTAAAGAAAGTGAAGGGAAAAAAAAGATGTTACGCACGAAGCAGGGATTCCCAAACACCTTTCCGAAAAGGGAACATTAAGGCCTGAGGCAACAACTTGGCGATCTGTTTTGCGTCGCGACTTTCTGAACGCGGAAGTTCGTCGAATGCGACGAAACAACAAAGCCCATACTTGGAATGCGTTGTATCGCAAGCACCCGTATCTTTGTCTCTTCTGCCTCCTTTCTACATTCTTCTGCTTCCTTTAGCTCGTGAGCAATGAAAAGACGGCGCCACCACCACTACATTCCCCGATTTACCGTCTTTCTCCACGCGTTTAATCCACCTCCGTCCGCTGCTGGAGATTGAGATTGTGCCACTTCAAAGTTAGCTATTGTTTTGGAGATATTTGGTACCATTCTGGTTTGATAATTGCTCAATGCAGGTACGTCATAATCATCGTTTAAAATTTTCGTCATTGGGTTTGTCAAACAATAGCTATTCTTGTGGTATTGAACCTCAATTTCTCTGAATACCGTTCATTGTTCACTCCATGCCCTTCTATTACGACTGATTCCCTATTGTCAATCTTTCTATAAAAGCAATGCTGCCATCCCATCTTCTTTCTTCACCCAACCCTGTTCATCCTTTGCTTCGAACAGGACACCTAATCATTTCTATTTCCTTCTTCTTTTTCGTCATCTCTATAACCTCTGACACGATATCAAAGCCAACCATGGTTGAACAGACTCGACGACGAAACTACTCCGCGACTCCAAGTCCGGCGCCTTCTAGAGGTGGCACGCGGACCAGAGCGCAAGGCCGCAGTCGGCCTCAGACTGTCCAGCAGTCAATCGCAGAAGCTGGTGAATCGTCATTAGCAGATGAAACGAATGTCACTCGCCAATCGTCTGAATTAGAAGAAGACGATGATCGAAATTCTCAGCGCTCAACTCGCCAATTGTCTGAATTAGAAGAAGACGATGATCAAAATTCTCGGCGCTCATCTCGCCATTCCTCTAGGCGTGCCCATTCCCAACTACCCGAGAGTGACAATGAGATACCTACACCACGCGCAGTTACTCTCCTGAGCGGCAAAGTCGTTGCGTTTGGACAACCCGGCGCTCAATCAAGCAGTGCATACGGTAGTCGTAGTGCACTCCTCGACTCCCGTACGGATAAGTCTTACTTTCACGAAGTTGGAGCGGCTAGTTCTGGAACGCCTTCAAACCGAGCCGAAGTGTCAAGAAGTGAAGACGCCGACACTGGTATCAATGCGGCAAATCTACCGTCTACGTCGTCTAACGGTGCAAGCAATCTCAGATCCATTAAACAATGGCTCCGGTCCGTCCAGAACTTCTTCGTGGCTGAGATTCCGCTTATTCTCATCATTTTGCGATGGCTCTTTGCCTTGGTAGTCGCCGTTTCATTCCTCGCTCTGCTTATGGCATCGGCCGTATTCCTCTTCCCAGGACTTCCAAGACTCTTTTCACCGGTTTCAGGCATCCTTGGCCCTGCTGTTCTTCCTTCTCCGAATCTGCCGGAATGCATCAAGCACATCGAAGCGGCCGAAGCCGAGGTTCAACGTCAATTCGAGGTATACCACAACCGCCAAGACACCTTCGACAAGTTTCTCGAGGACCTGAACAAGAAGCTGCAGCGCTGCGTCAGCGAAAGCGTACCAAAAGCCGAATTGGAGAGCATCATGGATTCCGCCAAAGGCGCCACGCGCCAGCTGGACGTGTTCAAAGGCCTGGGAACCGAGATGTCCGCTCTTCGCGCCCGCCTCACGCAACTCGAGTACACGGTGCACACCTACACCAAGGACCCGCGCCACTTCGACCTGAACTTCTGGTCGCCGTACCTGGGCGTGACCATCGACCCGCGCTACACATCGCCGACGTTCCCGGGCCAAGTCAGCTTCCTGAAGCGGGCGCTGTCGAACCTGCCGGTGCTGTCCGCGGCGTCGCACTACCCGCCGCTGGAAGCCGTCAAGCCGTGGAGCGACGCGGGCCAGTGCTGGTGCGGCCGCACCGATGCCAACGGCCACGTGTCGATCGCGCTGGACACGCCGGCAGCCGTCGTCGCCGCCTACTTCGCCGTCGAGCACCTGCCGCGCGCGCACGAGCTCGACGAGGACGCCGCGCCCAAGACCTTCGAGCTGTGGGTGCTGACTGACGGCCCCGCCCGCGCCGACTACGACGACGTCGGCTGCGACTACAAGAACCGCCCGCATCCCGACATGCACTGCGTGCTAAGGAAGGACCTGCCGCGGGCGAGCCATCACGCTGCGTGGAGCTTGGCGATCCCTGGCATGGACTTGGAGTATGGGTTTCGGAAGGCGATTGTGCGCGTTACGAAGAACGCGGGCGGGTCGGGCGCGACGTGTTTGTACCGGCTGTTGCTGGGCGGGGAGCTCAGAGGCGAGGAGGTGCCGGCGGAGGAGAAGTTCGAGAAGGTGATGCACAGCTTTGGCGGGACGAAGAAGTTGATTATTTGAGTCTTGTACTCTAGCATAGCGCGGTGTCGAGGCCTCCATCAGTCTTAGGTTATTCATGCGATATGATCGTTGCTCTTTTCTCCCTGCTCTTCAAGCTCTGATATAAAAATTTGCCTGTGACAACGGCCATGCTTCATTTACCAGCAACTACTATTAACAGCTCATATGGATGAAGAACTCCCACACGAGCTTCGGTTGCACAAAGCCCAGGACAGGCGCCAATCTAACTGCCTTTCGAAGCTCACGGCCGCTCCTTCACCACTATCTCTTGAACACTAGTATCTCCATAGCATATAGCCATCCAGCACCATCTCTTACCAACGAATCTCCCCACCGCAATTCCAAACTCCAGCACTCGATCTCCAGTCCAACGGCCGCAGTCCCGCGCGCAACGCTCGCCCACGCCGACGCAGCCGTCGTCACAGCGCCGAGACTCGGCGACGGCGGCCGCCGGTCATCTCCTCGGCAGGCGCGCGCCGGATGGAAGGATCGAGACGAAGCATGGAGGCCTTCAAGGGTGTCGGCGAGGGCGGTTGGCTCTGGCTGCGAGAGCACGTTTGAAGGGGCTATTGCGTGCCTGTGCTTCCGCGGCGCGGGCCCGGGGCCTGAGCTGCGGCGTCGCCCGCGCGGCGCATCGCCGAGATGGGCTCGCTTTTGGCCCGCGGGTGGGTGCCGTTGGGGGGTGTCTGCCGCTGCGGGAGCGATCCGAGGGCTGATGTGGGATACGAAGGTTGGGCTGACTGGTGTCCGAGTTTTTGGAGTTGGCTGCGCGTGCCGGTTGCGAGAGTGGTGGTTTGGGTTTCATCCGCAAACGCGGGCGAGGATTCTTGCGGATACGGTTTGCCATGGCTTCGGGGAGTGCACAGGATGCGTGATCGAGCAGAAATAATTTCGTTCCGCAACGTTGGAACGCGCCATTGCAAAGTATTGAAAGTACCTCATATCGACGCATCGGAACAGGATAAACATGATTGGTGGAGAGGAGCCAACAGATGAAGAAGAGTTGTTCGAGAAGGGGGAAATCACATAGGCCGTGCCTACAACGCCGTGATGGATCAAGGATCAAAGCTCTTAAGGCGGGAGGAAGTGTGATGTATCTACGCCGCAGTTGTTGCATGTTTTTCGTATTTGGTCCAGGCCCAGGGAGGCAATATATTCCACTTCATTTTCTGAAGAGCTAATTCGATCAGAGGGAGTCCGGTATACCGGTGAAAGTTGATAATAAGAGCGTGGAGATTGATAGTTGAGGAATAAAAAAGCACAGTACCTATGCCTACTAGGATGATCGCCGCCCGATACTCACTAAATCGGGAGGGAGAATACGCGTCTTAGCTTAATCGACGAAAACGCTTCGAAGGGCGGCTGCAAATGGGAATGAAGATATTATTCCAATTCAACGTGATGCTGTCGTTGGTGAGCGCTCACTCGCTAGCAGTATTTGAGAAATAGCCAACGCCCGACCACAACGGCGTGAACCTGGCAAGGTGCAAACCCGTGGACAACGCAACAGGTGTTTTGTGCGACATGAGAGTTGGCTATTGCTTACAACTTGTATTCGCCCGAATGTTGGCCGTGCCTCTATTTGCCAGAGGGGATCCGTAGCGTGTCGACGAAAATTACGCTATCCACCACTTTCCAGCCGCAACGCGCGAGGTGCATGTGCGCTTCGGGTTCTCGTAGCCGAGAAGATCCATGGCAGGTATACCTCTACCGTGTTTGATGTTGGATTCGCGACACTCGCGTAAGTCCCATATGTGGAGATGGCAGGGCTGAAAGTCGTGTTGCCAGGAATTTACAACAAATGGACCCGGAATTGCAGAAGTGTGATGAAAATGGCGAAATTAAGGGCCTTCGATTGATAGACGACGATGCAAAAACATGCCAAAAGGGAATTCGACCACATCGGATGTGATTCGAGTAGTCGATATGCATAGCCGACCGGGGGATGAACCACAGCGCCGGTCGAGAGCGAACGAAAAGATCAACGTACATGGTGGATATCTTGGCATCATGCCGTGGTTGAGAAGCGCGTTTAAGCTGTCAATTCCCGCGGGCGTGGTGAAGGCTTCTCAAAGAAGAAGAGAGTGCGTGTGAAGTGGAGGATTTGTCAAACGCCGAGGCGTCAGTTCGGCCGTCGAACCACTGATGGACGGTTCTCACGGCCAGTGTCACACCGGGTACAAAATCGAGCCAATCGATCAGCCAAGTCTGCCAATTGGGTTGAGCTTCTCTTCGATTCCCAAATTGCATTGAAACCTAAGTCACATTAATTAGGGGGCAGCACCGCGCCAGCAGCGGCTACACGGCTCTTACCGGGCGAATAACGGCCGCTGAAATACCAACCACCACCCCAGTCACACGCGGCTCGTCCCAATCTCCATATGCACCGATACCTTACCTGAATTGACGTGACCATCTTCGTGGCCTGAAATGCCAAGCCGTTGAAGATGTGCGACGTTCATTGCTGGACTGCTCCATGGTGGCGCACATGGATGGGAAATCCTTCAGAATAGTCGGAAACGAAAAGCCCATCCGTTCGTTGAATCATCAACGAGCGTGTTTATCAATTTGTCAACGTATCAACCCATTCTATGTGGACTGCCACCGCCGATTCGAGCACGAAAACGTATTGCATTCCATCCTTGGTGGTTCTTCGAGAAAATGAACGACAATTTGAAATTATACCGCCAGCGCCTTCAATCGAAATGCCCCTGTGATATTGCTACAATGACAAACTCAGAATACCTCCCTCCACCCGCTATGACCTTATTCGTGGTGTATTGACTGGTACTGGTGACTATGTTTCATCCGAAATGTCGCCTTAAGGAATGTGTGGTTAAGCGGAAACGTTCGCCTCGCGGCCCAGTGTAACGGTTTGTTTCGTGTATGATTTCGTAAGCGAGATGAAATTTGCAAAACAGTGTACCGAGATGCTAGAGCTGAGAAGTATGCCTAGTGACTCTCTGTTTTGATCAGAGGAGGAAAAGCTGGCGCCAACATTGGAGCAGACGTGTTCGGCGCTGTCACAGGCTTAGCACGTAGTTCAAAAGTAGTTGGCCGTTGCGTCAGGGAGGATTTTCGACTGTGAACTTTTCGAGCCTGGCATCCATCTTCGACATGGCTAAGATCTGTTAGTTGATTGCAGGTTATTCTCATTTGCGTTCGCGTACCGTCTCAGAGTGTCCCTACGACTGCTAGTGAAGTTACAAGCAAGACAGCGTTCATCTTTGACTCTGATGTGTACCTGTCCTGTGGTTAGAAAACTTTACGCTTCGAAATTCTTCATGAAACTCACTGATTTCTGATGGCGCACCATGTCAGTACGACGGCTAAAATTGCGATCGCATCCTGCCCATTCGCACCTCCAGGCTTTTAGACGGTCAGGAGAGTGCGTTACAAGATGATTCGTAAGGTTTGAATTTCTTGAAAACCCTCTGCCACATATGTCGCATACATGGTTGGCTTCGGAAGCTGTCGTCAATCGTCTCCGTTTCCGAGTGCGTGCAACTTGCTGTACCGACTGTTCGTAGAGGTCTTGATCTTCACTGGAACGGGTATTGGGGAGACTGTTCGTACGAACGATTTTATCGTCTGAACAGGCATTTCCAGTAGCTTCTTGTATGCTAGATGAACCCAACTCAGATCGTGACCGGGTGTATGGACAAGAATCGAAGCGGTAAGACTCTGACGTTGAGCTTGGGACCAGAGAGATATCCTTCATCCCATTGGAAACAGTCTCCATAGGTGCTGAGAGGCTGGCGGAAGTAACGGGTTGTATGTTGTCGTACCAGAATGTGTCATTATCCAGTCTTGCCAGGTCGATACTTTGCGGGTTACCGTCGAGGTGGGGACCTTCAGATTCGCTGAAATACATTGATGATACTGAAGATCGACGGGAAGGAAGATCTGTCGGTATAAGGACTGCTAGTGAATGAAGTGGCATTGGTGATGCTATTTGATGAACAGCCTGAGCGTCGGGTAGGTCCATAGATAGGCTCTCGTTCCATCCCATTCCGTTAGTGGGAATACCATTGAAACCTTGGAGTGGTGAGTTCCATAAGCTGAATTTCTCATCCGGTGGTTGAAGAGTTACGCCCTGAGAGATGACATTCCCACTCCAAGAAGCAGGGGTATTTGGCATCGATGTGGACAGTGAAGCGGGTGTTTGAGCTTGTTGCTCATGGGTAAGGTATAGGCCAAGGCCATTCTGAGGTTGATTGAAGCAGTCTGGCTCCGCGATCTGAAGATCATGGTAGTGAATGTTAGAATTAGAACGAGAATGAACAGCAAGTCGCTCTGGAGTCGCGATGCTGGCATCCATAATGGGCTTGGAAAAGAGCTGTAGCCTTCGAGTATGAGCGAGTGGAATCCTCAAGGCAACGGTTCACCGGCGATATCGTGAAAAGATGCGAGCGGATGAAGGTTTTCTCGCGCACAAAGACGGAAGCGCATGCGCTATAACGTCGGAAACGATAACTAAAAGAGGACGCAGTGCAGTTTAAGCGCCTGCGTGGGAAACATTGAGGCTGTACCTCAATGGTTGTATGGGAAAAGAAGAACGAAAGGTTGGTATCTGGTGTGCGGAAGAAGGTGTGATTCGAGGGAGAGACCAGAATATGAGAACAAGGCAGACTCTGAGCTACCTCAGCGATTCCCGGCCGGACCGGCATGGTTTATGTCGTCTGCATCGCGGCAGCGTCTGTTAGGTTGCATGGATGAGCATGATTGGCGATGTGGCCATTTGACATCCGGCAGCAGCCCAGAACCCAGTAGAGCGCCGGGCCCCTCCCTCCATAACACACACCGTGTCCTGGCGTACCCGCGCCGGCGGTTCTGATTACGGCCTCATCTAAACAGCCGCGCCCTCACTGAGCGCTCTCGCTCCGCGCCATAGCCGCAAGTCACTGGTGCACTGCCCGAGAGAATCCCTGTCGCGATTCTGCAGTCGATGCAATCCAAAGGGGCACGGGTGGGGTTTCTGGCCACCGCCCGTTGTGAAAGTGCGACACGTTCTCTGGGCCTGAATGTGTTCCATCCAAATACAAACGGGCTGGAAAATGTGCCTTGTTGTAATGAAACCTTCGCATCGACGTTTCCGCAGCCACGACCGAAGTGTATCGCATTTTGTGGGCGGTTTCGCAACTTGACACACTTACTGTGCATCCTGGTCCGACGGTTGCTGATCCGTTTCTCGACCAGCCACCATGGCTGTGAGTTCATCGACCTTGGACGTCAGCTTCAGCACCAATGATCTCAGGTCCTCGTTGACTTCGTTCGAAACCGCTGCGGCAGGGCGGGTTGGCATCCCCGCAGCCGATTTGCTGGCGCGTGTTGCACCGGCCAACGAGGCGTGATTTAGCGCGGCAGGCACCAACGGCCGTGGGTTGCTCTTTGCAGCCTTGAGGCCGGACTTTTGGAGCAATATCGACGCGGCCGGAGCCCCGAGAGACGGTACTCCACTGTTTCTGCTGTGGCTGCTGCCCTTTCGGAGATAATCGCTGACGCTCTCAAACGACCAGATGACGGCGACGAACGGCGCGTGAGTGATCTTGAGCAGCACAATGCGCGTGCCTCGCAATTGTCCGGCCGGGAAAAAGAGCCGCAGCGGGCGCAGGAACAGCGGGATTAGATTCTAGTGCCCGAAGTCAGCCTTGCAAATGCGCCCATAATTTTGAGGATGAGCCTGCGATGGACAGAGCGTGCCAATGGAGGGGGGAGGGTGCGCGAACAGGTCGCGATTGTGGGCGAACGGAAGAGCATGGACTCGCGCCGCCACCAACCGAAGGGGTAGATTGCTGCAAGCGCCATAAAAAGTGACAATGCGTTTCAAGCAAAGGTGAAGGGCTGCGGAGTCCCCGGGTTGCATGCGCAAATGTGCAGCACATCCTTCAGGCCCTCGGCGCTTAAATTCTTCTGCCGCCACCGCGAAAAACATCGGCACCTACCAACGGCGGAAAATAATACGTCAACCGGTTTGACGTTGAAGCTTCAAGCACGTAGACGGCATATCTATGTAAATTGTAAATTTCTGTAATTGTCAATCTTGGATGCGGTGTGCGCAGGATGACGGACATAAAGAGGTATTCTTCCCGCGCGTGGTCTAGTACCTGCAGTCACAGTTAGCGTGGATCCGCCAGCGAGCCTCCGTAGCCAGTCGCTTAAGGTGCCCAGGGGGTCGTGGACGTCCAAATGCAACGGCTGTTAGTGACCTACATACTCGAGTAAGACTGTTGCTCAGCAAACTGATCAATGAAGTGATGAGCAGGATGTTGGTCATGCAAACGAACACCAACTACGTAGACCCGTTAGCCCGTTCCGACATGCTACCTTGCCGCGGAGTTTTAGCAAGCTGCATACCATTAGCGGTGGGCCGAGAACTGGACTTCTGTGATGCTATTAGTCTCCTCGATCAGACTTGGCTTTGATTCTCGCCATCTACATTTGTTGAGCGATATCCTATAGTTTGGAGTCAGTT
>Ga0335075_10011473_pt1 | contig 13399 bp, 10 predicted proteins | sample Lox_Sample_24_FD_206723 | JGI IMG/M metagenome (GOLD analysis project Ga0335075, IMG submission 206723) | Soil microbial communities from Loxahatchee National Wildlife Refuge, Florida, United States - Lox_Sample_2.4 | ecosystem: Environmental > Terrestrial > Soil > Wetlands | place: USA...
GTGTGACGTGCGTAGTTTCCAGGTCGACTGATCGACGCAAGTGCCGGAACGACCCATTTAAGGGGTGCCGAAAAGCAGAAAGGTGGTGTGACGTGCGTAGTTTCCAGGTCGACTGATCAGCGCCGCAAAGACCGTGAATCGAGTAATGCCGACGCGGCTCGGGCCAAGTTACCGAGGCTCAGGTTGAGCGCGGCATGACCACGGGCTGTCCCAACATCGAGCGTGACTCTGGTACCCTCAGGTGGCCGCTCGCCGCCTGCGAACATGGCCAGGGCCCGGTGTTCGGCGTTGTTGGGAGGTAGTGGGTTTGGTGTCCGTCGAGCGGGCGGCGTCGAGTTCATCAGGTTCTGTTACCGCGTCCGAAGGCGCCAAACCGGGGCGCGCCCGACCGCGGTCGCTGGGTACTGCGTTCAGGCGGCTTTGGTGGGCAACGGGCATTTCGGCCAGTGGCGACGGCTTGCTGGCCGTAGCAGTGCCTTTGTTAGCGGTAACAATTACCCGGGACCCTGTCGTTATCGCCGGCTTGACCGGGGCCAACAGAGCTTCGGCAGCGGTAGCCGCCTTACCTGGCGGCCTCGTGGCGGACCGCTGGGACAGGCGCAGCGTGATGGTGGGCTGCAACCTTGTCGCCGGTGTGACCCTTTTCACACTGGTAGCCGCGATGTCGGTGCACTGGGCGGAATTGTTGATGCTGTACCTCGTGGCTATCGTTCTTGCCGCTTGCGACGTCACTTATACCCTCGCCGTCCAGGCGTCGTTGCCTGACGTCATCTCCTCCGACCGGCTGTCGGTCGCAAATGGCCGCCTGATCGCCGTCGAGGGAGCAGGCGAGCAGTTCATTGGCCCGGCCACTGGGGGCATATTGTTTTCCCTCGCGCGCCGGGTCCCGTTCTTCGCCGACGGCATCAGCTTCCTCGTCTCCGCCTTACTCGTAAGAAGCGGCCTGCCGCCCCGCCGTCCCCCCGCCGTGGTGAGTGGGCCCGGTACACATGAGGCCCGCACAAATGGGCCAGGCACAAATGGGCCAGGCACAAATGGGGCCAGTGCCAATGGGGTCAGCACCACCAGCGGTCATCCACAGGACGCGCCGCCCGAGGAACCAGCCACGGAAATAGATGGCAGAGCCGTGCCGCATGATACGTTGCCCGGCCGTGTTCGCCGCCGGCCGCGCTGGGTGGCCGACCTTGGTCAAGGATTGACCGTCTTCCGCCGTGAGCGCGCCCTCCAGCTTCTCGCCACCATGGCCTCTCTGGGCGCCCTCTGTCAGACAATGGTATTCGCCATTCTGGTTTTGTACGGGCAGCAAACGCTCCATTTGGGTTCAACCGGATATGGGCTCTTCCTGGCTTTTGCTGCCGTAATCGGGGTTGCCGGTGCTCATTTTTCAGGCCATATGCAACATCGCTTCGGGTCGGCGCAGCTTGTCGTGGGCGGGTTTTCCTTGGCTACAGCGAGCTATATCGGCCTCGCCTTTACCAACTCGGCCGTCCTGGCCGTGTTCGTGTTCGGTCTGCAAGAGGTCGGTACGGTAGCGGCCAACGTAGGTTCGGTGACGGCCCGTCAGCGCATCATCCCGCGTCACCTCTATGGCCGCGTCGGCAGCGTGCACCGGATGGCGGTGCTCAGTGCCGGCGTGATTGGTGCCCTTTTGGGTGGGCTCATTGCGTCGGCGGCAAGTGTCGAAGCCACCATGGTCGCCGCCGGGTCACTTTTATTCGTGGGCACGGTCCTAATTGGGCCATGGCTGCCCCGCACGCTGCCCACCGCGGGTATGCCTTAGAAGCAGCGGTGCACCGGCGGGGGACCCGGGTGCCGCCATCTGCCCGTCCGGGTCTCGCCTCGAAAGTTTCGCCCCCGGCGGCCCGAGCACCGGATAGTTGTCACATCCCCGGCGGCGCCGGAGCGCGGTCGACCGCGTACCCTGAAATTTGGGCGTGCGGGTCCCCGGGGGGGAAAAGTAGGGGACCCTGGTGGTAGGGGGCCAGCCGGCCAGGGGGGAGGACCGTAGGCCTCGTCCCACCACCTGATGAAAGGTTACCAGCGCTCACTCTCAATTCGCGTGACTACGGAATGACAATTTTGTGAACGTCTGTAAACGATTGTAAAAGGACGTTAACAAATCGCCGGACCTCCTGTGGCCGGCCCGTTGCCCGGGGTGGCCTAATCTTGGGGACGTGGTCCGTATCTGCGCTGTTCGTGAGGTCACGGACGACCTGATGAAGGCCGTGCAGTACCTGCTGCCCCAGCTGTCGAGCACGGCCGGCCCGCCCAGTCGGCAGGAGCTCGAGGAGTTGGTCCGCTCGCCCGCGACGACCTTGCTGGTGGCCCGGGACGACACGTTGGACGAAGTGGACAGCGTGGCCGGCCAAACCCTTTCGGCCGACGCCGAAGAACCCGATGGCCCGATCATCGGGATGTTGACGCTCGTCACTTTCCGTATACCTACGGGGGTCCGGGCTCGCATTGAAGACGTCGTGGTCGACACCGCCATTCGGGGCCGAGGCACGGCCACGGCGCTCACCCGGGCGGCGCTGGAGATCGCGGCCGCCAGGGGCGCCCACACGGTAGACCTTACGTCTCGGCCCTCACGTGAGGCCGCCAACCGGCTCTACCAGCACCTCGGCTTCGTGCAGCGAGAAACCGTGGTCTACAGGTTCGCCCTTCCCTCTTAATTACTCAATACGCCCGCGCGACGACAGCCTCCAGTTCGGACAGGTCGTCGTCCGAGTCGGGGAGCGACCCGTCCGGGCGGCGCAAAAGCCGCACCGTGATCCCGCCGGCGTTGAGGCGGGTTTCCCCGTCCCCAGTGGCCAGCACCGGCCCGGGCACGACGGCGAAACCCGACTGGCACGCTTCCTCCGCCTCCTCCAGGGTGGAGGCCCGGACAGTGTTCCCGTCCCGTCGCTCCAGAGCTTCGGCGAAAAGCGCCGCCTGGGCCGACTCGGCCACTTGGGCGACGGCCGTGACTACGCCGTCGAGCGTCACCGAGGCCTTGCTCATGTCGTCACGCCGGGACACCACCACGGTACCCGCGGCCAGGTCGCGCGGCCCGACCTCGATGCGGACCGGGACGCCCTTCAGCTCCCAGTTGACGACCCGGCGCCCGAACGAGAGGTCGGTCCTCACGTCCAGTTCGACCCGGAAACCCGCGGCCCGAAGCTGGTCGGCCAACATGGACGCGGCTTCTCCGGCGCCCTCCTCGGTCCGGATGGCCAATACCACTACCTGTACCGGCGCCAGGCGGGGCGGGACGCGGAGGCCGGCGTCGTCCCCGTGCGTCATTATGAGCGCGCCCATGAGCCGTGACGACGCGCCCCACGACGTTTGCCAGGCGAACCTCTGCTGGCCGCCTTCGTCCAGGAACGTTATGCCGAAGGCGGTGGCGAAATTTTGCCCGAGCTCGTGGCTCGTCCCCATCTGGAGCGCTTTGCCATCGCGCATCATGGCCTCGGTGGTCCAGGTCGTCGTGGCCCCGGCGAAGCGTTCGCGTTCGGTCTTACGGCCGACCAGCACCGGCGTGGCCAGGACGTTGACCATGAAGTCCTCGTAGACATGACGCAGGATGCGGAGGGCGTAGCGGTGGGCGTCCTCCGCGTCGGCGTGTGCGGTGTGGCCCTCTTGCCAGAGGAACTCCGTCGTCCGCAGGAACAGCCTCGGCCGGAGCTCCCACCGCACCGCGTTGGCCCACTGGTTTATGAGGAAGGGAAGGTCGCGGTAGCTCTGGATCCACTTGGCCAGGAACGAGTCGATGATGGTCTCGCTGGTCGGGCGGACTACGGCCGGCTCCTCCAGTTTCTTCCCCCCACCATGGGTAACGACAGCCAGTTCGGGGCTGAAACCCTCAACGTGCTCGGCTTCGCGACGGAAATAACTCTCGGGGATGAAAAGGGGGAAGTAGACGTTTTGCGCCCCTGCCGCCTTGATGCGGGCGTCGAGCTCGGCCTGCATGCGTTCCCAGATGGCATAGCCGTACGGCCGGATGACCATGGTGCCGCGCACGGGCCCACCTTCGGCCAGCTCGGCCTTGGCCAGCACATCCTGGTACCACTGGGGGAAATCGGCGGCCTGGGAGGTGAGCACCTCGGCTTTGGGCATGGCACGACGATGCTAGAGGACGCCGGGCCCCGGGCCGGTCAGAATTCCCCACCGCCAGAAGCCCGGCGTGAGGTAAGCCGGTGTGGGGTAGGCCGTCGCGGCCCCGGGTAGAATGTCCGGAAGTGGCTTCCAGCGAGGGTTCCGTCCCGGTTCGGCGTGAACGGGTCTCACTCTACGAGCGGATGAGGCGCTCGCCTTTCATGAGGCGAGCCATCGATGCGCCGGTCTGCCAGAGAGTGCTGCGGCCCACTCGGGGTGACGGCTCGATGCAGCGGTTCATCCGGTACTCGATGGTCTCGGCCGTCGCCATCGTCATCAGCCAGGCCACCATCCTCGTGTGCGCGTGGGTCTTCGGTCTCTCAGGCATAGCGGCCAACACCATCGGCGCAGTAGTGGCCACGCCTGCCTCTTACGAGCTGAACCGCAAATGGGCGTGGCGCAAAGGCGGCAAGAGCCACCTGTGGCGTGAGGTCGTGCCTTTCTGGGCGCTGACCATCATCGGGTGGTTGGCCTCCACCGGGACCGTGGAAATAGCCGACAGCCTGTGCAAGTCCCACGGGGTGACCGGTCTGGCCAGGGCCATCGCCATTATGGGCGCCTCCTTGTTCGCCTACGGGGTGGTTTGGATCGGCAAGTTCTTCCTGTTCAACCGGCTCATCTTCGCCACCACCAGCGAGGGCGGCGACGACACTGCGAGGGAAGCCGTTGAGGCCGGCGTGGCGAACGGGGCTTCGGGAACCGTTCCGGTGGCCCCCGTCCCGCTGGCCCCGGTCCCGGTGGCGGCGGCCCCGGTAGCTACGGCCCCGGTAGCTACGGCCCCGGTCCTCGACGGCACGGTTTTCGAGGGCAACCCCGGCGGCGGGCTCTAGTCCTCCAGGCCCGGTCGGCTCGTCTTCTTATGGCGGGCGGGCAGCTTGACCCGTTGAACGCCCTGCCACCCACCTGGCTGGCCGTCGCCCGGGCGGCCAAGGGATTTATGCCAGACGACGAAGGAATGGCCCTGCACCGGGCCGGCCTCGGCGCCGGACGCAGCGGCCTCGGCCCGTTCCTCGAAATCGGCACGTACTGCGGGAAGTCCGCCGTCTACCTGGGCGCGGCGGCCAAGGAGACGGGATCTGTCTTTTTCAGCGTCGACCATCACCACGGCTCGGAGGAGTTGCAGCCCGGTTGGCCGTACCACGATCCCGAGGTCGTCGACCAGAGCACGGGCGTCATGGACACGCTGCCCTGGGCGCGCCGCACCCTCCGGGACGCCGGCCTGGAGAAAGAGGTAGTACTCGTGGTGGGGGAGTCGGCGGCAGTGGCCCGTGGGTGGCCGGGGCCCCTGTCGCTGGTGTTTATAGACGGCGGTCACGGTCAGGAGGTGGCATGGGCCGATTACCGTTCCTGGGCGCCCAAGGTGGCCGTGGGTGGCGTGCTCGCCATTCACGACGTGTTCGCCGACCCGAACGACGGCGGCCAGCCCCCCTACCACCTGTACCGCGCCGCTCTCCGGTCGGGCGAGTTCGATGAGTCCGGGGCCACGGGCTCGCTCCGGCTGTTGCGCCGGCGGGTGGCGGCCGGCCGGTCTTGACCGCGCCACCACTGATCGGGCTGGCCGTGTCCCGGGTGCGCCCCTCCGGCCCGCACCCGTCCGGACCGGTCTTGGCCTGGCTTGGTTTGGCTCGGTTTGACCCGCCGGCCAGGGACGGCAACGCTTGACCCCCGTGTCTGCCGGCGCCCCCGTCCTGCTCGGCCGCTCGTGAGCCGGACCGGGGCCCACGTTGCCGGTCCGACTGAAGGCCGGGCACGAGAGACGACGACCGCCGCGGCGGTGGCCGGGGCCCGGCCGCTGCGGGTGGCTCTCCTGTCTTACCGGGGCAATCCGCGTTCGGGCGGCCAGGGCGTTTATGTGCGCTTCCTGTCCCGGGGGCTGGCCAGGCTCGGCCATGAAGTGACGGTCTTTTCCGGCCAGCCGTGGCCGGTGGTGGACGAGGCCGAGGGGGTCGGGCTCGAGAAAGTCCCCAGCCTCGACCTTTATCGGGAGCCAGACCCGTTCCGCCTGCCCAAACCCTCAGAGTTCCGGTCCCCTGTGGACCTCCTCGAGGTGGCCACGATGATGACGGGGGGCTTCCCTGAGCCCTTAACCTTCAGCTTGAGGGTTAGGGCGCAGCTGTCCGGGCGGCGAGACCAGTTCGACATCGTCCACGACAACCAGTCCTTTGGCCGCGGCCTTGTCGGGATGATGGAGGATGGCTGGCCGGTCATCGGTACATGCCACCATCCGGTGACCGTCGACAGGCTGCTCGACGTCGCCCACGCACCTGACCGCTGGAGCGAGCTGTCGCGGCGCCGGTGGTACCGCTTCGTGAACATGCAGAACCGCGTGGCCCAAAAACTTCCCCGCGTCATCACCGTCTCTTCCTCGTCCCGCCGTGACATCGTCGAGCAGATGGGAGTAGCCCCCGAGCGCATGGCCGTCGTGCCGATCGGCGCCGACCACGATTTGTTCCGGCCCATGCCGGGAGTACCCCGGGTGCCCGGGCGCATAATGACCACGGCCAGTGCCGATGTGCCGATGAAAGGCCTTGCTTACCTGCTGGAGGCGCTGGCCAAGCTGAGGACGACGTTGCCTGAGGCCCATCTCGTCGTCATCGGCGAGCCCAGGGAGGACAGTGCCGCCTCCCAAGCCATGGAACGGTTGGGCCTCGACGGCGCCGTCACTTTCCGGCCGGGGGTCAGCGAACGTGAGCTGGTCGAACTGTACACGCAGGCGTCCGTGGTGGCGGTGCCGTCGCTGTACGAGGGGTTCTCTTTGCCGGCAGTAGAGGCCATGGCCTGCGAGGCGCCCGTGGTGGCCAGCGCCGGCGGTGCTCTCCCTGAGGTGGTCGGGCCCGACGGCCAGGCGGCGCTGCTGGTACCCCCGGCCGATGCCGGCGCCTTGGCGGCAGCCCTTGGCCGCGTGCTTTCTTCAGGGGAGGGCCCGTTCGAGGGCCACCGCCTCGGTGTGCGGTTGGGCCGGGCCGGCCGGCGCCGCGTCCTCGACCGCTTCACGTGGGCGAAGTGTGCCGCCGGCGTCGTCGAGGAGTACCTGACGGTGCTGTCGGGAGTTGAGCCCGGTGTTCACGGCGAACGGCCGCGCCGGAGGCCGCACGCCGAACCGGTCATTGGACCAGGGAGCGGACCAGCCATTGGACCGGCGTCGTGCTGACGGTCCGTTATGACTGGCTCGGGATCCGTCCGGGCGACAGGGTCCTCGACTTCGGGTGCGGCGGTGGCCGCCACTGTTTCGAGGCCATGAGACGAGGAGCGGTGGCGGTAGCTCTCGACTCGGACTTCAAGGTGCTGGACGAGGCGGCGGCCTGGGTGCGAATCTTGCTGGAGCAAGACAAAGAGACGGCCGAAGCCGGCGGCCACGGCGACCTTGTCGCCGGCGACGGGGTGGGGCTCCCTTTCCCGGGTAACTGCTTTGACAAGGTCATCGCGGCAGAGGTGCTCGAGCATGTCCCCGACGACGCCCTGGTGCTGGCCGAGCTGACCAGGGTCCTGCGCCCGGGCGGCGTCATGGCCGTTACAGTGCCGCGTTGCTACCCGGAGGCGGTCAACTGGGCGCTTTCGACCGAGTACCACAATGTCCCCGGCGGACATGTCCGTATATACCGGCACAGCCAGTTGCTCAGCCGTTTGCGCCGGGCCGGACTGGTTCCCTTCGGCCATCACCACGCCCACGCGCTGCATAGCCCGTACTGGTGGCTTCGCTGCGCTCTCGGCCTCGACAGTGAGTCCAACCCGGTCGTAAAGGGCTACCACCGCCTCCTGGTGTGGGACATAACCGCCCGGTCTCCCCTGACTCGCTGGCCCGAAGCCGCCCTCAACCCGGTGCTGGGCAAGAGCCTGGTGGTGTACGCCCGTAAACCGCCGGCGCCCTCCGTCGGTCAGGACAACTCATGAGTGCACTCACCGCCACTGAGATCAGCCAGACGGCCGACTGGATCGCCTCGGTGCAGTTGCCGGACGGAATGGTCCCCTGGTACCGCGGAGGCCATGCCGACCCATGGAACCATGTCGAAGCGGCGATGGCGCTGGCGGCGGGCGGGCGGTGGGCTGAGGCCGAGCGGGCGTTCGAGTGGCTGGCATCGAGGCAGCTGCCCGATGGCAGCTGGTGCGCGTCGTATGTGCCCGATGGCGTGCTCGAGCCCCGCCGGGACCCCAATGCCTGCGCCTACGTGGCCGCCGGGGCCTGGTGGTGCGCCGAGTTGAGCCGGAGCACGTCGATCCTGGATGCGACATGGCCGATGGTGGAGAGCGCAGTCACATGGTGCTTGCGTTATGAGCGCCCGGGCGGCGAAATCCCGTGGTCCGTCGACCCGGACGGGGTGTCGGCCAGGTTCGCCCTGCTGGCCGCCAGCTCATCGCTCCAGCATTCGCTGGGCTGCGCCGCCCGAGCGGCCGAAGCCCTCGGCCACGAGCGGGAGGCCCTGAGTTGGCGGGCGGCAGCAGCGCGGGTGGCCGAGGCGGTCGTGGCCCGGCCCCGGGCCTTCCTCCCTAAGGGGCGCTGGGCGATGGACTGGTACTACCCGGTCCTCACCGGTGCCCTTATGGGGGACGCCGCTGAGCTACGGATGCGTTCCCGGTGGGTGGACATGGTGGTGCCGGGCGTCGGCGTGCGCTGTGTGGCCGACAACTTGTGGGTTACGGCAGCTGAATCGGCTGAATGCGCCATGGCGGCGGCCCGCGCCGGATTGGGGCCCGAGGCAGGGGAACTGATGGCATGGGTAGAGCACCTTCGGGCTGGCGACGGCGGCTACTGGACAGGGTGCGTGCACCCGGATTGCGTCCGTTTCCCGCCCGGTCAGAAAAGCACCTACTCGGCTGCAGCGGTGATCATCGCCGACCACGTCCTCCACCGGCGGTCGCCGGCCGCCGCCATCTTTTCGACTGAAACGCGTGATGGGAGGGCGGACTACGAAGCCGGTAGCCCGAGCGCCTCCACGCCGGTGAGAAGCTCCTTGGCTGCCCGCCGGCCCGAACCGATGCACGCCGGGACGCCCACCCCGCTATAGCTGGCGCCGGCCACGCTTACCATCGGGGCGAAGCGGGCTATGGTCGCTCTGGCCGAGGCCACACTTTCGAGGTGCCCCACCGTGTACTGGGGCATGGACCGGGGCCACCGGCTCACCCGCCATCCCAGCGCTTCTGGCAGCGCCGCGCCGAGAACAGTCTCGAGTTCTTCGCACAGCCGGGCTACCAGGACCTCGTCGTCGAGCGCAGCCCAGGACTGTTCCCCGGCTCTCCCGACAGACACCCGGAAGACGGCCGTACCAGGGCCGGCCCAGTGGGGCCACTTGTTCGAGCCGAACGAGCAGGCTGTCATCAACAACCCGTTCCCCGGAGGCACCAGGATGCCGCTTACACCGTCAAACGGATGTGGCGCTTCGAGCACGGCGGCGTCGAAACCGAGGGTGACGACGGCCACGGACACGAACTCCATCCCGGCCAGGGCCACTGGTCCCTCGTCCAGCACGGGGCCGAGGAGGGCAAAAGCCGCCGGGGCAGGCACGGCCAGTACCACCCCGTCGTACCTTTCCCCGTCGGGTTCGACGAGGACCGAACGTCCCTCCCGGCGCAGGCTCGATACTTCGAGCGGGACGAACCGGGTGCCGGAGGTGGTAAGGCGTTCGACGAGGCGGGAGCCCAGGACCTGCATGCCGCTGCGGGGGGCCACGAACAGAGGACGCGTCGCCTCGCCCGGCGACGAAGAGGGGCGGCCGGCCGGCAGCGAGCGGCGGAGGCCAAGGATCAGGCTCCGGTGGCCCTGCGCCGCGGCCAGTAGCTGAGGGGCAGTGGCGGCCGCGCTCAGCCGCCTGGTCGACCCGGCGTGGATGCTACCGAGGAGGGGTTCCACCAGGCGCTCGGCCACTTGGGGGCCGAGGCGAGAGGCGACCAGGTTCCAGACGCTCATGTCCCGCTGTCGTCTCGAACGCGGCAGGACCAGGTCGAGGGCGGCCCGGCCGGCGCCGGGGACCGAGAGGGTCCTGGACCTGAACAATGGCAGCAGTCTGGCCGGAGCCCCGAGGATGAGGCCTTCGGGGAGCGGCCGTAATTTTCCACCGGAAAACAGGAGGGCCTTGTTGGCCCGGGTACCCTCCAGTTCCCCGGCGAGCCCCAGCTCCGAGCAAAGCGCCAGCCCTTCGGGCACTCTCGTCAGCAGCGCGTCGGGGCCTTCGTCGACCGGCCGGCCCAGGAACGGCGTCGTCCGGAGCTTGCCGCCCAGCTGGCCGGGTTCGTAAACGGTGACCTCGGCCTGGCCCCCGTTGGTCCCGGCCAGCTCCCAGGCCGCGGCCAGCCCGGCAATGCCGCCCCCGACAACGGCGAACCTCATGGGCGGGTGGTTTCGCGATGGACGAGGTCGACCAGGCGAGCCAGCTGGTCGGGGTCGGTGTTGGGCAGGACGCCGTGGCCGAGATTGAACACATGGCCCCGTTCGCCGGCCACGGCCAGTACGGCTCGGGCCTCGTCCGCCAGCACGGGCCAGGGAGCGAGGCAGGCAGCGGGGTCGAGGTTGCCCTGGAGGGCGGCACCAGGCCCGACCCGGGTGCGGGCGACGTCGAGAGGGACTCGCCAGTCAACGCCGACCACATCGGCACCTGCCTCGGCGAAGATGCCGAGCAGTTCCCCGGCGCCAACGCCGAAAACAACCCTCGGCACGCCCAGCGGCGCCAGGCCGTCGAGGATGACCTTGAGGGCGGGCAGCACATGGCGGCGATAATCGCCAGGCGAAAGGGCGCCCCCCCAGCTCTCGAAGATCTGGACTGCGGCCGCCCCGGCCGTTACCTGGTCGCGGAGGCTGGCCAGGGCGATGGCCGCCACCCGGCCGACAAGCAGGCCCCACAAGTGCGGCTCGGACCACATCAGGGTCTTCGTGAGCTCATACCCCTTGGAGGGGCCGCCCTCGACCAGGTAGCTGGCGATGGTGAAAGGACCACCCGCGAAACCGATCAACGGCACCTGCAGCTCACTCTTCAACAACTGGACCGTTTGCACGACGCAGGGGACCGGTGTTACCTGCAACCGGTCGAGGTCCGCCTTGTCACGGAACGGTTTGTCGACCACGGGCCCGGTGCCGGGGACGACGTCGACCCCGAAGCCGAGAAAGGGTACGACGATGTCGGAGAAAAGAACAGCGGCGTCGACGTCATATCGCCGCAGGGGTTGCAGGGTCAGCTCGGCGGCCAGCGCCGGGTCCCGGACCGCGTCCAGGAAACTCCCCGTGGCCCGCTGCGTCCTGAACTCGGGCAGGGAGCGGCCGGCCTGGCGCATGAACCACACCGGTGTGTAGGGCACCGGCTGGAGCCGGCAGGCAGCCAGGAACGGCGGCAGGCTCACCTCCACTACATCCACTTCATACGCATTTCGCCTACCGTAACGCCAGTGCCGCTACCTCGTGCCAGCCTGAGAGCCATCTGGGATGAGACTAAGCTTCTCGGCCGGTTCGCGGCGACCGTGTAGTAGAAGGGTCGGGCTATGGCACACCCTGACGTGCCTGCTGAGCAGGACTACCTCGACCGGGCCTACGACCGGTTAGAGGTCGTCCGGGCCGAGACTCAGGCCCGCCTGCAGGAAGCGTTCAGTGAAAGGGGGGGCACGTTCCAGTCCTACACCGAGCGCGATATCCGGGTGAGGAACAGCCTCAACCGCCTCGAGCAGCTCCAGTTGGGCCGGGAGGCGCTCATCTTCGGGCGCATCGACCGGGCACCGAGCCCGGAGGAGGCCGCCACGTCACTGGCCGGGGTTCAGAGGGAGGAAGGTACGAGCCGGCCGGCAAAGGCCGCGCCCGCTGACGGTCCCGCTGCCGGTTCCGCGCCCGGTCCCGCTGCCGGTCCCGCGCCCGGTCCCGCTGCCGGTCCCGCGCCCGGTCCCGCTGCCGGTCCCGCGCCCGGTCCCGCTGCCGGTCCCGCGCCGCCCGGCCCCGAGGGCGACCAGGACGCAAGTGAGAGTTTTCACATTGGCCGGCTGGCAGTTTCGGACGCGGAGCATGAACCGCTCGTCGTCGACTGGAGGGCACCCGTAGCTGAGCCCTTCTACCGGGCCACCGGGGCGAGGCCTATGGGCCTGCGCCGGCGGCGCCACTTCCTTACCGACGGCCGGCGGGTCATCGACTTGGAAGACGAGCTCTTCGCCCTGGACGGGGGCGACGGGTCAGCGGAAGTGCTCGGCTTGGCCGGCCCCGGCGTGCTGATGGCCGCCCTCCAGCGCGCCCACACCGGCCGGATGCGCGACATAGTCGCCACCGTCCAGGCCGAACAGGACGAGATCATCCGCTCTCCTCTGCCCGGCGCCCTCGTCGTCCAGGGCGGGCCCGGCACAGGCAAGACGGCCGTCGCTCTTCACCGGGCCGCTTATCTCCTTTATACGCACCGCTTCCCCCTGGAAGTGCAGGGGGTCCTCGTGGTCGGGCCGAACCCCACGTTCCTGCGTTACATCGACCAGGTCCTCCCTTCACTCGGCGAAACAGGGGCCGAACTGTCGACGGCGAGCGGGCTCTACAAGGGCGCCCGGCCGGTAAGCACGGAACCAGTGGCAGTCGCTCGCCTGAAGGGCGACCCCCGGATGGCCCGGTTCATCCGTCGGGCAGTGCGCCAGCGCCAGCGGCCGCTGCGGCGAACAGCCGAAATCCCCTACGGCCGTTTGGTTTTGACCCTTACTCCGCGGGCCTCGGCCGAAATTGTAAGTGCGGCCAAGCGGCGTTCCGGCCGGCACAATGCCAAGCGCCATCTGGTGGAGCGCCTGCTATGGGAGCACTTTGCCGATCAACTGGAGCGACGGGGGGACAGCGGCCCGGCAGGGCGTTTAGGTGGGCGGCTGCCGGCCGGGACGGCGCCGACTGGTCAGCGCCAGTCCGGTCAGCGCCAGTCGGGCCAGGGCCAGTCGGGCCAGGGCCAGTCGGGCCAGGGCCAGTCAGGTCAGGGCCAGTCGGGTCAGGAAGGGCCGGCGCCTGGGCCGGCGCCGGGGGCCGGCGATCCCGATGACTCCTGGCCGGAGGGATATGAGGCCGCCGATTTTGGTGGCAACGGGTTTGGGGGCCGCCCTCGTCCAGGCCCCGGCTCCGGGTCGATCCCGGCTGCGGGCCAGTCCGGACCGGAGGGCCGGCGAGACATCGAACTCGAAGAACCAGGAGCGGGTGAAGTCTCGCCCACCGAACTGGGAGCAGAGCTACGCCGGCGCCCAGAGGTAGCGGAAATTCTCGAGCGCATGTGGCCCCGGTTGACGGCCGAGACTTTCCTGCACGACCTCTACGGATCGCGTCCGCTTCTGGAACTGGCCG
>Ga0335075_10011474_pt1 | contig 13399 bp, 13 predicted proteins | sample Lox_Sample_24_FD_206723 | JGI IMG/M metagenome (GOLD analysis project Ga0335075, IMG submission 206723) | Soil microbial communities from Loxahatchee National Wildlife Refuge, Florida, United States - Lox_Sample_2.4 | ecosystem: Environmental > Terrestrial > Soil > Wetlands | place: USA...
GTGACCCCGGGTGGGAGGGTTTCAATCCGAGGTCGGGGCCGCGCCGTGCGGCGTGGCCCGGCGAGATCAGACGGCCACCCAGGGTTCGTGCTCGTGCGCGACCCGGAGATCGCGCAGCGAGTAGGCGCTCGCACCGCGCAGCATCGCGACGAGCGTCTGGCGCTGACGGTCGGTCATCGAGCCGATCGTCTTCTTCTCGGACATCGGCAGCTGGGCGAGGAATTTGCGGCAGCGAGTCTGACCCCAGCGGCGCTGGCTCATCAGCAGGTCGGCGACGGCCATGCTCTGCGCCTCCCACGGGCAGTCGAGCAGCACCTCGGCGACGCCGAGCTCGCCGGTCGCGATTCGACGCTTGAGCCGGGCGCGGGCGAGGCGAACCTGGTTGGCACGTTCCAGCGCGCGCATGTATTGAGGTGGCCGGCCCGTCCTGGGGCCGCCCGCCATGTCGGCAGGGGCGATCGTCGCAGTCGCGTTCATGTTGAGGTTCTCCCCGTCGCTCCGCCGGCAGCGGTGGGCGACTATCGATGCTTGACATTCGGACATGTGCGCTCGTCGTGGCCGTCTGCGATCGGTCCGTGCCTAAGTCACGGAGCCCGGTCTCAGCTATAGCACCGCCCCCAGAGGACTGTCGAGGGGTCCTCTCCCGGTGTATGTGTTCGTCGGGCCGAGCCCGAACGGTCATGCAGAGCGCTCCTGCAAGCTACGCCAGTGAGGGGTCTGAGGTCAACCGCGCGCGCACGGTTCGTGCGCTAGAAGCGAGTTTTTTCGTCGCTCGATGTACTTGTGAAGAATTGGACAAGTCCCGAGCGGGCATTCAACGATCGCCGGGCCCGGGCAGATGGCCGTGCTCGGACTCGAACCTGCGCTTGACCAGGGCGAACACCTCCAGCGCGCGATCGAGCGTGGCAGGATCGTGGGTGGCCATCACGCTCGTGCGCAGCAGCGCGCCGCCGGGGGGGACCGCGGGGTGCAGGGCGGTGTTGACGAACACGCCGCCGTCATACAGCGCGCGCCACAGCAGCGCCGCGCGCCAGTCATCGCCCACCAGCACGGGCACGATCGGGGTGACGATCTGTGGCGCGCCGGCGGCGGTCCCGCCGGCGCCCTGGACAACGCCCGGGGCGGGGGAGACGTCGGCGGGCAGGGCCTGGGGCGTGACGACCGCGAAGCCGAGGTCTTCGAGTCCGTCGCGCAGGTGACGAGCATTGGCGAGCACGCGCCGCAGCAGCGCGGGTCCATCGGGCGAGCGCAACACGCGCAGCGCCGCAAGCGCCGCCCCGAGCGAGGCTGGGACCGCGGAGGCGGTGAACAGAAACGGGCGGGAGTAGATGCGCAGGTACTCGATCACCTCCGCCGGCCCGGCGATGAACCCACCGCAGGAGGCGAGCGACTTCGAGAACGTGCCCATGCGCAGATCGACGCGATCCTCGACGCCCAGCAGCTCCGAGACGCCCGCGCCGCGCGCGCCGAGCACACCCGCGCCATGGGCCTCGTCGACCATCAACCGCGCGCCATAGCGCTCGCACAACTCGCAGATCTCCCGCAGCGGCGCCAGGTCGCCCTCCATCGAGAAGACGCCGTCGACGACGACCAGCACGCCACCGCCGTCGCGTTGGGCGCGTGTCAGCATCCGCTCGAGCTTGTCCAGGCGGTTGTGGCGGAACGGGCGCAGCCGTGCGCGCGAGAGCAGGCAGCCGTCGAACACCGAGGCGTGGTCGCCGGAGTCGACGATCACCGTGTCCCCGGGTGCGAGGATCGTGCCGAGCGCGGAGAGGTTGGCCTGGTGGCCGGTCGTGAACACGAGCGCTGAGTCGGTGCGCATCCACTGCGCGATCTCCTGCTCGAGTTCGAGGTGCAGCGGGATCGTGCCGTTCAGAAAGCGCGAGCCGGTCAGGCCGGTGCCGTAGCGGTGGAGCGCGTCCTCGGCGCCCCGCATGACGCGCTCGTCGCCGGTCAGCCCGAGGTAGTTGTTGGAGCCGAGCATGATCCGCTCGGCGCCCTCCATCTGCACGACGGGCAGCGCCGCGGAGGTGAGCACGTGGAAGTAGGGCAGGATGTCGGCCTCGTGCGCGGCATGAAGCAGCTGTTCGCGCTCGTGACCGCGGACCTTGGCGAAGACGTCTGTGGGACGGGAGGGCGCGTCAGGCGGCGGAGGGGCGTCGGTCGGTGTGGGCATGTAGGGTGCGGGCGATGAGCGTCGAGGTGAGCAGGGCGTCCGGTCTCAGGGACATGCGGACGTTCATCGACGTGCCGTTCAAAGTGCATGCTAGCCACCCGCTGTGGGTGCCGCCACTGAGGCTGGAGCGGTGGCTGTATCTGAGTCGCAGGATGAACCCATTCTTCACCCACGGGGAGGCCGAGTATTTCCTGGCCAGGCGCGATGGCAGGGTCGTGGGCAGGGTGAGCGCCCAGGTGAACGAGGCATTCAACGATCAGCAGAACAAGCGCTGGGGATGGTTCGGGTTCCTGGAGTTCGAGGATGACCCGGAGGTGCTCCAGGCGCTGCTCGACGCCGCCGCGGAGTGGCTGATCAAGCGGGGCATGGAGCGGATGGTGGGTCCGGCGAGCCTGACGATGAACGACGAGTGCGGAGTCCTGGTCGAGGGATATGAGCTCAGACCGATGATCCTGGAGCCGTGGAACCCGCCGTACTATGCCGAGCGGTTCGAGCAGGCGGGGCTGGAGAAGGCGATGGACGTGCTGATGTGGAAACTGGAGGTCGTCGACCGTGACAAGGTGCTGCCGGTGATCTGGGAGCTGGCGGAGAAGGCCCAGTCTGAGCACGGCATCAGGGTGCGCCCGATGCGCAGGAGCAGGCTGCGCAAGGAGATGGATTCCTTCGCCGAGGTCTACAACGCGGCATGGGCCAAGAACTGGGACTACGTGCCCTACTCCAAGAAGGACCTGGATGCATACACGATGGACATGCATCTGGCCTATGACAAGCACTGGTTCATGATCGCCGAGCGCGAAGACACGGGCGAGGTCGTGGGGGTGGCGATCACGGTGGCTGACCTCAACCAGGTGCTCGAAAGGATGAAAGGCAGGCTCCTGCCGTTCGGCTGGTGGCACTTCCTGCGCAGGCGCAAGATCATGACCCGTGTGAGGGTTGGTTTTCTCGGCGTCAAGCCCGAGTATCAGCACACCGGCGTGGCGGCGAAGATGTATCAGATGCACTATGACGCGGCTGAAGTGACCCGGCAGAAGGGCGGGGAGATGGGCTGGATCCTCGAGACGAACACGCCGATGAACCGGGGGATGGAAGCGATGGGGGGGACGGTCGTCAAGAAGTATCGGGTGTATGAGCGGGTGCTGCAGTAGTCCGGACCGGCCCGTACACTCGCCTGTGTGTATGAGATCGAGCAGGTCGATGCCGTGCCGGTGGTCACCGTGCGGGCGTCTGCGTCAGAACGGGCGCTGGTCAGATCGGTAGCTCCTACGGCCCAGGCGGTCGCGGTCGCGGCGGGCGGGTTCGTCGCGGGGGCGGCGGTCTTCGGCCTGGCCAGCCGCCGGCGCGGGAGGCGGAGCACACGAGCGCTGGCCAAGCGCCGCCGTGTGCGCGGCAAGAGCGGCGGCCGCGGCGAGCTGGTGCAGATCCTCGGGACGAGATCGCTGCTCGTGGACATCCACCTGCTGGGCGGCGCCGAGCGCTGAGCGCGGGAGCAGGCAACCTGGGAGCGGGCGGGTCGGTCGAGCATACGGGCCGGTGGAGCTGCGCTTAGAGGCAAGTGGGGCGTAACGCCCATGACATGGCAAAACCTACGCTTTCTCGCCCAGAAGATAGCGAAAATCTATAGTATTTCGCCAAGAGGTTGGCGAAAATGTATAGTAAATCGCTAACATAGGGCTGATGAACGATTCCCAGCTCAGACGCCTGCTGGCCGAGCGCAGTTCCTTATCGCATTCGTGACGGCAAGCCCAACACAGCGGCTCAGCATAAGCTGTACTTCATCGATCCGCTCATCGCCCAGCTCGCTCACCGGCGCAACTCGAGCTTCCTTGCTGCGGACGCCGCCAAGCTGAGCCAGCAGCAGATCGGTAGTGCGCTCGCGCGCGCGGGGTCACATGGCGGGCCGGCCGCGTTCGTGCAGGCTGACGGAGTCATGTATGAGCGAGCCGACACCGGCGCCGAGATCGACTTCGTCGGCGCGGAGCTGGAGATTCCGTTCGAGTGCAAGTACACCGACGGCAGCTGGCGCAAGGAGGCGCTCACGATGAGAGCCCGGCACGGACGCGGGGTGATGGTCACGCGCTCACCTCTGCTCACCGGCGCAGATGAGCCGATCTGGGCTATACCAGCCGGCATTCTCGCCTGGCTGCTCGGGGTTTAGCGGAGCGAGCCGGTGGAGTTGCGCGTAGAGGTCAGACCGGCGAGCCCGTTCCGGCTGCCCCGGATGTTGGGCATGGACGGTGTGACGCGCAGGCGGGACGGGGTGATCGAACGGTTGCTGCACGATCGGCACGGCGATTCCGTGGTCGTGCGTGTGGCGCAGACGGCGCCAGACGCCGTGCTGTTCGGGGCCCGGGCGAGCAGGCGGGAGAGCGCCGAGCACGGGATCGCGCGGATGCGGTTCGCGCTGGGCGTGGATGACGACCTGCGCGGGTTCGTCGGGCGCTTCGCCCACGACCCGCTGATCGGGGGCTCGGTGCGCAGCCGGCCGTGGCTGCGGGTGCGACGCCGGCCCGAGCCGTTTGAGGCGCTCGTGTGGGCTGTGTGCGAGCAACTGATCGAGTACGAGCGCGCGGCTGCGATTCAGGCCCGCCTGGTCAGGCGGTTGGGGCGGTGCTGGGGAGGCGAGTCGCAGACGCAGACGCAGGTACAGGCATGGGCGCGGGGACTGCGCGACCTGCCGACACCGGCGAGGCTGGGCGAAACCTCACCGGTGCTGCTCGAGTCCTGTGATCTGGCCGCGGGTCGGGCGATCGCGCTGCGACGGGTCGCGCGCGAGGTGGCGGCCGGGCGGGTGCAGCTGCACGGCGAGCAGTCTGCCCTCGAGCGGGGTTGGCGGCGGCTGCGCGCGATTCCTGGGATCGGGGCGTGGACAGTGGAGATGCTGGCGCTGTGCGGGCAGGGGCGCTACGACCGGCTGCCGGCCGGCGATCTCGGACTGCTGAAGCTCGCCGGGCGCATCCTCAGTGGCGGCGACCCGCGCGCGCGGGCAAGCGAAGCGCAGGTGCGGGAGATGTTTGCCCCGTACGGTGAGTGGGCGGGGCTCGCCGCGGTGCACGCGGCGGGGCTGTGAACGCGGCGAGGCTGTGAACGCGGCGAGAGTCGTGGGTGCGCCGGTCTGCGATCAGCCTGTGGCTGTGGAGTCAGGGGACGATCACTGCGGCGCCCGTATACCGTCCGGCACGCAGATCCTCGAGCGCGTCGCCCACGCCGGTGAGGGGGTAGGTCGTGGTGTGGGTCTGAACCCCGGCCCGCGGAGCTAGTGCCAGCAGCTCCTCGCCGTCGCGGCGGGTGAGGTTGGCGACCGAGCGCACGGTGCGCTCCTGCCACAGGATGCTGTACGGGAAGCTGGGGATGTCGCTCATGTGGATCCCGCCACAGACCACAATGCCGCCGGGCGCGGTCGCGCGCAGCGCGACCGGGACGAGCGCGCCGACCGGCGCGAAGATGATCGCCGCGTCGAGCGGCTGTGGCGGAGATTCCTCGGAGGAGCCGGCCCACACGGCGCCGAGCTCGCGCGCGAAGCTCTGGGCCGCCTCATCGCCAGGACGCGTGAACGCATATACCTCGCGCCTGCGACCACCGCCTGCGGCGGCGGTGCTCCGGCAGATCTGGGTGAGGATGTGCGCGGCGTCGCCGAAGCCGTAGAAGCCGATGCGATGGGCGTCGCCGCACATTCGCAGCGCCCGGTAGCCGATCAGACCGGCGCACAGCAGTGGCGCCGCCTGCTCGTCGCTGTAGCTGTCCGGGATCGCGAAGCAGTAGCGCTCGTCGGCGACCGTGTACTGCGCGTATCCGCCGTCGATGTCGCGCCCGGTGAAGCGCGCGTTCGGGCATAGGTTCTCGCGCTCGCTCGTGCAGTACTCGCATTCGCCGTCGGTCCAACCGAGCCATGGCACGCCCACCCGGTCGCCGATCCTGGCGGTTGTGACGCCCGAGCCCGACTCTGTACCCGAGCCCAACTCCGACTCTGAGCCCGACTCCGCACCCGAGCCCGACTCCGCACCCGAGCCCATGCCCCATCCGTCGATCCCCTCGCCGACCGCCTCCACGGTGCCAACGATCTGGTGTCCGAGCACGCGCGGTGGATCGGCGATCTCGACCTCGCCGTCGAGCAGGTGCAGGTCGGTGCGGCATACCCCGCATGCGTGCACCCGCAGGAGCAGCTGTCCGGGCCCTGGCCGGGGAATCGGCAGCTCAACCTCGCGCAGCGGTCGTCCGACCTTCTCGAAGATCATCGCCCGCATCGCTGTTGCCGGCGTAGCTCGCGCCATGGCACTCAAGTCAAGCACCCGCGACCGGCGGACGTGCATGTCGGCCGCTCAGCCAAAGAACTCCGCTCAGCCAAAGAACACTCCGCTCAGCCAAAGAAGAACTCCGCTCAGCCAAAGAACAACTCCGCCGTCTGATACAGCTGAGGATCGAGCAGCTTTGGCTCGCGCAGCGCCTCCTCCAGCATGACCTCGACTATCTCGGTGCCGCGCAGTCCCACCATCGTCCCGAACCGTCCGCCGGTGACGGCGTCCATGGCCGCCACGCCGAACCTGGTCGCGAGCACGCGATCGAACGCGACCGGCGTGCCGCCGCGCTGCACGTGCCCAAGGATCGTGACCCGGCTCTCATAGCCCGTCCGGCGCTCGATCTCGCCCTCCAGCAGCACCCCGATTCCCCCGAGCCGGGCGTGCCCGAACGCGTCCGTCGCGGTGCCCGCCCGGGTCTGCATCGTTCCCGCGATCGGCTGTGCGCCCTCGGCGACGACCACGATCGAAAAGCTGCGGCCCCGCTCGTGGCGACGGCGCAGGTGCGCGCATACCTCGTCGATGTCGAACGGGCGCTCCGGTACGAGGATCGCGTCGGCTCCCCCGGCGATCCCGGCGTGGGTGGCGATCCAGCCGGCGTGGCGACCCATCACCTCGACGACCATCACCCGGTTGTGCGACTCCGCGGTCGTATGCAGGCGGTCGATCGCGTCGGTCACGATCTGCACGGCCGTCTGAAAGCCGAACGTCACGTCGGTGCCGCCGAGGTCGTTGTCGATCGTCTTCGGCACGCCCACGATCGGCACGCCCTCCCGGTGCAGAGCCAGTGCCACACCGAGCGTGTCCTCGCCGCCGATCGGAATCAGCGCATCGATTGCACGTGCCGCGAGCGCGTCGCGGATCTTCTGCAGGCCCCGGCCGCGACGATCATCGGCGAACGGATTTGTGCGCGAGGTGCCGAGGATCGTGCCCCCACGCGGGAGGATGCCCGCGGTGCTCTGCAGCGTCAGCTCGATCGCGTCATCTTCCAGAACGCCCGCCCAACCGTGGCGAAAGCCGACGAACCGATGTCCGCCGTCAGCCAGCCCACGTCGCACGGCAGCACGGATGACGGCGTTCAGACCCGGGCAGTCGCCTCCACCGGTGAGCAGTCCTACGCGTGCCATTGCGACTCATTCTCCACGATGCGCATCGCCAGGGGGCGGAGTCGAGGCGTTCAGGCGCCCGCCGGCCTGCGGCCCGAGGCGTTCAGGCGCCGGCGGCCGGCGGCCGCCCCGGCCCCGCTGCGCTCAGGCGCCCACCAGTCCGCGCCGCAGCGCGTAGCCGACGAGCTGCGCTCGCGAGGACAGGCCGAGCTTCTGCTGGATGTGCGCGCGGTGTGTCTCGACCGTGCGCACCGACAGATACAGCTGCTCGGCGATCTCCGCGTTGGTGTGTCCAAGGGCGATCAGACGCAGGACCTCGAGCTCACGTTCGGAGAGGTCGTCGGGCGGGTCGGGCGCGGGCTCGGATGCCATCCGCGCGCCCAGCTTGGGGTTCAGGTAGCTTTCGCCTGCCGCTGCGCGCCGGACCGCCTGCACCAGCTCGTCGTCGGCGGCCTCCTTGAGCACGTACCCGATCGCGCCCGCGCCGAGCGCGTGCCGCGCGAAGGCCGGCTCCTGCTGCATCGTCAGCACGACGATCTGCGTGTGTGGCGCCTCGGCGCGGATTTCGGGGATCGCCTGAAGGCTCGACCCGCCAGGCATGTTCAGGTCCAGAATGAGCACGTCCGGGTGCTGGCCACGGACGTGGCGCCGAGCGCTGTCGAGGTCGCCGGCCTCGGCCACCACCTCCAGGCTGGGCTCGCCGTCGAGCAGCATTCGCAGGCCGCTGCGCACGACCGCGTGATCGTCGGCGAGCACGATCCTGATCGTCTGGGCGCCAGAGCCCTCGCGGGTCTCGCGGGTCTCGCGGGAGTCGGGATTGGCCGGTGCTGGCTGGGTCTGGTGGTCGGACATCGACAATGACCGAACGTAGCGCGTAACAAGCGGGTGCGTCTACGGGAAAAGTACGGTGATCGGCGCGGGTCGATACGGATGCCGAGCGCGTGCTCCCGGCCGCTGGACCGGCTGGCGCCCGCTCAGGGGCTTGATCTGATTCAGTGACCGCCGCCGGCGGCGGCGGCGGCGGCGGGGTGGGCGCAGCAGCCGGCCGGTGAGGGTGTCGAGGAGCGGTTGAGGCTCATCCGGCGCTGCGCGGCAATACCAGCAGCGAGCAGCGGGCGTGGCGCTGCAGGTAGTCGGAGGTGCTGCCGAGGATCAGCCGCTTCATCGGTCCGTACCCGCGGGAGCCGACCACGAGCAGTTGCACCTCCTCGCCGAACGCGGCCAGTTCCTCGCCCGGGATCCCATACACCGCGCGTCCATCGACGCCCTCGAGCTGTGCCATACGCTCGGTGGCCTCGGCGATCATGAGCTCGATGCTTTCGCCCAGTGCGGGTCCCCCGAAGCCGGTCAACGCGTAATTGGGGATCGATACGACCTCCAGCGCGCGCACGAGCGCGCGGTTGCTCTCAGCCAGCTCGCGTGCCCTTAAGAGCGCGATCTCGCTCTCGGGTGAGCCGTCATAGCCGACCCCGATCGCGGCGATCGGCACGGGGTGCTCGGCATAGCCACGGGTGGCCACGGCGACCGCGCAGGGTGCGCCGTTCAGTGAGGTGCGCGTGTCGTCCCCGATCAGCACCCGTCCAAACGGTCCCCGGCTGCAGGAGCCGACGACGAGCAGGTCGGCGTCCTGCTGCTCGGCGAGGTCGTGCAGGCCGCGGCCGGGACTGCTGGCCGCATGGTCGATCAGCTCGGCCTGCACCTCCGCGGCGGTGCGCTCGCGCTCCAACAGCTCGCGTGAGGCCTCGCTCTCCTCGGTAAGTCGTCCCGGTGTCGAGGCGTGCACGGGGTTATGGGCGCCGCCGTGGATGTTCGCGAGGGTGAGCTTGCCCTCTGGCGCGAGCAGCCGCGTGGCGAGCGTGATCGCGTCGCGCCCGTTCGGCCGCCCGTCCACTCCTACGATCACGTTCTCGAACATCGCTGCCGGCATCCTAGTCGAGTCAGATGCCCTGGCCGGGCAGGTACTCGTTCGTGAACGGCGGAAACCCGCTGTCGCTGGGATTGTGCTGGAGCAGGCCCTGCGCGTACATCCAGTCGCCGAAGCTGGCCCACTGCGACGGTTCCTGCCAGCCGTAGGGGTCGTCCGGGTTCGCCGGTGTGGCCGCGGGCAGCGTCTGGCGAATCGATTCGAGCTGGAGCTTTGCTTCCAGCGACGGGTTGGCCTTCAGCAGCAGATTCACAGCCGCCTGCGGGTTGGCGCGCACCGCACGCTCGCCACGGGTCAGGGCCTGCATGAACGCGCGCAGGTCCTCGCCATCGTGGCGCGCCTGCGCTTCGCGTACGACCAGCACGAGCTCGTCGTACGGCGGCACGCCCGCTTGGTCGATCGGGATCGTGACCGGATGCCTGTGCATCAGCTGCAGCTGGATCGCCTCGTAGTTCCAGTACCCGCCGAGCGTCGCATCGACCTTGCCGGAGAGCATCGCCGGGACGAGGTTGAACCCGACGTTGACTTCCTTGACGCTCGCCTGGTTCACGCCCGCGCTACGCAGCGCGGTTCGCAGCATCGCCGCCTGGTAGGGGATCCCAGCCGTGCCGACGGTCTTGCCCGCGAGGTCCGCCACGCTGCTCACGTGTGCTTGAGGCAGGGCGATGATCGAGGTCAGCGGTCGCTGCACGAGCGCGCCGATCGAGACCAATTTCAGTCCCTGATCGCGCGCCAGGAGCAGCTGCGGCTCATAGGAGATCGCCATATCCACCTTGCCCGCCGCCAGCAGCTTCAGCGGTTCGGCCGTTTCCGAGGGCACGACCGGGTGCACTTCCAGCCCGGCCGCGCGGAAGTAGCCACCCGCGATCGCCGCGTACAGCGGCGCGTGATCGGCGTTGGGAAACCAGTCGAGCATCACCGTGAACGGCTTGACCCCGGCCGGCGGTGTGGTCGTCTCCTGCTTTGACCCGCACGCGGACACGCTCAGCGCGCAGGCGATTGCAATTGCGGCGAACCTGATTCTCAACGGTGCTCTCCTCTCGATCGGTGCGCCCACGGCGCCAATCGGCGCTCGAGCAGGGCGAGGGTATAGAAGCAGGCGATTGCGAACACGAACAGCACCAGCGCCGCCGCATACGCGCGCGGGGTCTGCAGGGCGGTGAGGTCGGCGTTGATCTCGTGCCCCAGCCCGGCGTATGCGCCGGTCGTGGCGGTCTGCGACTCGGCGATATACGCGCCGATCACAGCGACCGTCAGCGCGATCCGCGCGCCACTGATCGCGGCCGGCAGCGCGGCCGGCAGCTCGGCGAAGCGCAGCACCTGCCAGCGGGAGGCGTCCAGCGTGCGCAGGAGCTTCAGCTGCTCGGGGTCGACCGTCGCCAGGCCGTCCACGGTCGTGACCAGCACGGGGAAGAAGCAGATCAGCGTGACCACCACGAGCTTGGGCAGGATGCCGAACCCCCACCAGAAGATCAGCAGCGCGGCGATCACCGCGATCGGCACCGCCTGGGAGCCGACGGCCAGCGGGTAGACGGCGCGGCGCAACATGGGGGACAGGTGGATCGCGATCGCCAGCGCGAACCCGCTCGCCAGCGCCAGCGCGATCCCGAGCACCACCTCCTCGGCCGTCGGTCGCAGGTTGGCGGCGAGCAGGCCGGCGTTGTTCCACAGCGAGGCGGCGATTTCATGGGGCGCCGGCAGCACGAGCGTGTTCACGCTCCCCAGGTCCACGTATGCCTCCCACGCGCCCAGCAGCACGATGACGAGCACGACCGCCGGCAGGGTCTCAACGGCGCGGCGTCTGGATCTCATCGCGCGCTCCCCTGCTCGAGCGCCGCAAGCGCCTGCTCGCGCAGCCCCACCACGTCCGGGTCCGTGCGCACCCGCGGGCGCGCCGGCGTGACCTCGAGCTCCTGCACGACCCGGCCGGGTCGTGGCGAGATGACCGCGACGCGGTCTGCCAGCACGACCGCCTCCTCGACGTCGTGGGTCACCAGCACGACCGTTCTCGGCTCCCGCGCCAGTGCGTCCATCAGCCACGCGTGCATCTCCGCGCGCGTGATCGCATCCAGGGCGCCGAACGGCTCGTCCAGACAGAGCAGCCGCTTGCCCGAGAGCAGCGTGCGCACGAACGCGACTCGCTGGCGCATCCCGCCGGATAACTGATCCGGACGTGCCTGCTCGAATCCGGCCAGGCCCAGCTCGGCGAACATCTCTGCCGCCCGCTCGCGCGCCTGTGCTCGCGAGACACGCGCGATTCGCAGCGCCAGCGCGGCATTGTCGACGGCGCTGAGCCATGGCAGCAACAGGTCGCGCTGGGGCATCAGCGCCGCCGGTGCGCATTCGATCGTCCCCGCGTCGGGTCTCTGCAGGCCGCAGATCAGCTCCAGCAGCGTCGTCTTGCCGCATCCGCTCGGTCCCACCACCGCGAGCAGCTCGCCCGGTGCGGCATGCAGCGTGATGTCTGTGAGCGCTCGCACCGGTGCGCCGTCCTCGCCGGCGTAGGCGCGGCTGACCGCAGACACGCGCACGGCGCTCTCTGCCTGCAACTCGTCCGCTGCATGTGCCGCGCGCTGCGCCCGCGCAACGCTCGCCGTCTGCGCGGTCCGCTCTGTATCGGTCCGCTCTGTATGGGTCTCCCGTTCTCGTTCTGCCTCTAGACCCGGATCAAGCCCTGTCTGCACGTAGCTCCCTTCGCGGGCATTACCCCACAGGTTCAACGGGTCGGCGCCGGGGTTCGTATGTGGCGCCATCTCAGCCGGCCTTACCCGCCAGCTCCCCTCGGTTATGTGCCTGTGCCTGGATCGATGCTACTGCGTCAGCGCCACGCCCGGTCGGGCCAGGGCCCGCACGAAGTCCTCGAGCTGAGCGGTGGTCCAGCACTCAAACGCGGTGCAGTACTGCTCGTAGGCGGCGATCACCGAGTCGCCGTAGTTCCAGTACAGCCGTGGCTCGGGGTTCAGCCAGAACGTCCTCCCCGCCCGGGCGGCGATCTGGGCGAAGATGTCCGCGCGCGGGTCGCGCCCGTTCGTGCGCGCGTCGCCGAGCACGATCACGGTCGCGCGTGGATGCAGATCGTCCTGCACCTGCTCTAAGAACTCCGACCACACGCGCCCGTAGTCGGTGTATCCGGAGATGTCGGCCACCCCGGCGTCGCCTGAGATTCGCTCGCTGACGGCGCGAAAGTCGCGCTCGTGCTCGAAGATGTCCGTGACCTCGCTGATCCGCTCGATGAACACGAACGAGCGCATCCGCCGGAACGAGTCGTGCAGGGCGTGCAGCACCGACAAAAAGAACACCGACGCCGAGGTCACGCTCGTTGAGACGTCGCACAACACGTATATCTCCGGACGGCGCGGGCGGCGTGGCCGGTACTTGAGCACGACCGGCACGCCGCCGGTCTGTAGCGACGCGCGCATCGTGCGCCGGACATCGACGTGCGCGTGCCGCCTGTGCCCGCGCGCCTGCAGACCCTGGGTCGCCAATCGCCGGCGCAGCTGGGCCACGACGCGGTGCACGGCCGCCAGGTCCTGCAGCGGACCCGAGGGCAGCGCTCGATCGAGCTCGCCCAGCGGCCGGGCGGGGGGCAGGCTGCCGGTGCGCTCGATCTGGGCGCGCTCGAGCTCGCGTCTGAGCAGCGCCTCGAACCGGCGCAGCGCCTGCCGGGGTAGCCCGTCGCGACGAGGATCCTCCGCCGGCAGCTCCGGTTGGGGCTCTGAGCGCAGGCCCAGCGCCCGGCGGATCCGCTGCACATCGACGCCGATCACGCCCGATCCCTCCTGCCGGCGTCCAAACGCGGCGATCGCCATCCGCGCGAGGTCGCGCATCGCGCCCTCCGACCCGTCTCTGAGCGCGGCGGCGATCTGGGCGCGCAACGCCTCCAGCTGTTCGTCGGTCAGCT
>Ga0335075_10011475_pt1 | contig 13395 bp, 8 predicted proteins | sample Lox_Sample_24_FD_206723 | JGI IMG/M metagenome (GOLD analysis project Ga0335075, IMG submission 206723) | Soil microbial communities from Loxahatchee National Wildlife Refuge, Florida, United States - Lox_Sample_2.4 | ecosystem: Environmental > Terrestrial > Soil > Wetlands | place: USA: Florida...
CGATTTTCACGCCGACGGCCTGCGCCTGGATGCCGTTCACGCCTTGGTCGACACCACGGCAGTTCACATTCTGGAAGAGCTCGCGGCCGAAACGGAGGCGCTCTCCTGGCAACTCGGCCGCCCGCTGGCGCTGGTCGCCGAGAGCGACCTCAATGATCCGCGGCTGATCACACCCCGAGGCCCCAACGACTTCATCATCGGCTACGGAATCACCGCGCAATGGGACGACGACATCCACCATGCCATCCACACCGCCGTGTCCGGAGAGCGCCAGGGCTACTACGCCGACTTCGGATCGCTGGCCACGCTGGCTAAGACGCTGCGCCACGGCTTCTTCCACGCCGGCACGTACTCGTCGTTCCGGCGTCGGCGGCACGGCCGGCCGCTGGACACCTCCAGCATTCCGGCCACCAAGCTGCTGGCCTACACCTGCACTCATGACCAGGTCGGTAACCGTGCGCTCGGGGATCGGCCGTCGCAGAACCTGACCTACGGCCAACTCGCCGTGAAAGCCGCACTGGTGCTCTGCTCCCCCTACACCGCAATGCTTTTCATGGGCGAAGAATGGGGTGCATCGACGCCGTTCCAGTTCTTCAGCTCCCACCCGGAACCCGAGCTGGCCCGCGCCACCGCCGAGGGCCGCAAAAAGGAATTCGCCGACCACGGCTGGGACGCCGACGAGATTCCCGACCCTCAGGACCCTCAGACCTTCCAGCGCTCGAAGCTCGACTGGAACGAGCTCGACACCGGTGAGCACGCACGACTACTCCGGATCTATCAGGCTCTGATTGCGTTGCGGCGCGGTCAAACCGACCTGGCCGACCCGTGGCTCGACCATTTGACCGTCGACTACGACGAAGACAACCGTTGGATTGTGGTGCGCCGCGGCCGAACGGCCATCGCCTGCAATCTGGGCGCCGAGGAGACCACTGTCCCGTTCGCCGGCGAATTGGTGCTGTGTTCGGACCCGCCCGACATCGACGACACAAGCACGCGGCTGCGGCCGTATTCGTTCGCGATCCTGCGAGCTGTGGATAACTGACTACCGGCGACGCGGGCGAGCGGCGATGATTCGCCGATGACCCAGCCCGAGTTGTTGCCGATCCCGCCCATCGAAACCGCCTGCGATCCCGTGTATTCGGCGGACGATCTGCGTGAGCGCTGGCGCGCGTTGATGGGCCCGCTCGGGTTCGAGGAGCGGCAACTGTGGTTCGGCCTTATCGGAGCCGATCGTTGTTTTACCCAGAAGCTCAGCCGCGTGCCGATCGCCTCACGGCCGCGGGGCCGGATCCTGTGGAACCTGATGTCCTCGCTGCGCACACTCCTCGACGACCTGGAATCCAAAACCACGGTGGCGCTGCTGTTGTCAGGGCCAGGGCGCGGGCCGATTTCGTCCATCGACTTGACCTGGTCAAAGTCGTTGACCGACATGGCCGAACGATTCGCCGTCCCACTCGAGCCGATCTTTCGCGCCAACGACGAATCGCTGGAGCAGGTCGATATTCGGCCCGTGGGCCGGCGAGGCGACTGATCAGCCGCCGGACAGGTGCATCGTCGCCACCGTAATGTGCGGCCACAACACCTTGTTGAACACCAGGATGACCGTCTGCGAGTACTGCAGTTGCAGATAAGTCGGCTGGTCCGCGTACGGGTCGAGTTGACTGATCGGCCCCTTGTCGCCGTTGCTTCCGAGCCGCTGGTAGTTGTGGTAGTTACCTGGCGCATTCGACGCCTTCACCCATTCCAGCCAGAACGTCGCCGACGCGCTGAGCACGTAGCAGTTGTTCGTTGTGCTGTCGAGATACGAGACGCCATTGTTCTCGGCAACGCCCAGGAACGGGATCTGGCTGACCCCCGGATTCACCGCGGTAGTCGACAACGGGATCGTGATCGACCCAAGGATGGTTTGGTCCTTGATGTAGTCCTGGAGAACGGAGTTGGGGTTATTGATGATCGCCTGGAACTCGGCAGGGTACGGGCCGTTGCTTTGCACAGGACCGCCTGCTACCGCGGGCGTCGGCAGGACGTCGTTGGAAATCCGCTGCTCGGGCACAACGTGCTCGTTGTTCACCGACGCGCCCGCGACGGCCTCAAATGGCTGGATACCAAGGCCGACAAAGTCCGTCCCTCCTATTGGCGCCGTCAACGGCACCCCGGATTTCGCCTGTACCGGCATCGTCGGTATCGGGTAGGTGTCCGGGATCTTCGGGGGCCCGGGGACGGGTGTGGCACTCGGCGCCGTGCCCTGCATCAAGACGTTGACCCCGTGCGGGATGCTCCCCATCCGGACAATCGTCGGGTTGTTGTTGTCAAACCCGGGTGCGGTCGAGTTGTCGTTGGCGGGCACGTACATGAACAGGCCGGGTTCGATGTGCAGGGCCTGGCCAGCGTCGAGGAACCCCGGCGCGTCGTCGTCACTGACCCGCTGAAGGTAGTGCAGGCCATACAGATCGATGTCCTCCTGCACGGATCCGGTCGCGGCCTGCTGCAGGCCGCGATTCGGCACCTGCCCCGGGATAACCTCGAAGTTGAACGACTCGCTGGTCTTGTTGAGCATCAGGTAGCGCTTGATCTTGTTGACGCCGGCGGCCAGCGGCGGGTCGTTGACCTCGGCGGCGAAGTTCTGCGGACGCCACATGACGCTGAAGCCTTTGCCCCTCCACGATCCCGGCAGCGACGCAAGCGGCCCAAGGTTTGCCGCCGTCTGCGTGACACTGGACCCGAAGCGCGGTGCGTATGTGCGTGCAGGTGTGGTCATGACGAAACCTCCCGGAGGGCTTGGGTATTGGACGACCGGGATCTATTAGGCCTCGACTCGACGTGCAGGCACCAGCTTCCGGTCCACTCAACGGACCGGAGCCGGTTAAACGCCAACTACAACAGGTAGCGGTAAGCCGGCGAGTCCGGATCGAGCTTCTCGATCTGCATGTCGGTGGCCTGCATCCGCTCCAACAGCCCGTCCAGGTCGGCCGCCGAGCCCAGCTCGACACCCACCAGCGCCTCGCCGGTATCCCGGTTGTTTCGCTTGACGTACTCGAACAGCGTGATGTCGTCGTTGGGTCCGAGCACGCCGTCGAGGAATCGGCGCAGCGCGCCGGGCTCCTGCGGAAAGTCCACCAGGAAATAGTGTTTGAGGCCAAGGTGCACCAGCGAGCGCTCCAGGATTTCGCCGTATCGGGAGACGTCGTTGTTGCCGCCCGAAACCAGGCACACCACAGTCGAATCCGGCTCGACCTCGGCTTCCAGCAGACCCGCGACCGCCAGCGCACCCGCCGGTTCGGCGATGATCCCCTCGTTTTGATAGAGGTCGAGCATCGCCGTGCACACCGCGCCCTCGTCGACCGTGGTGATCGACACCATGTCGCCGGCGGCGGCCAGCGCGGCGTAGGTCAGCGTCCCGGCCCGGCTCACCGCGGCGCCGTCGACGAACTGATCGACGTGGTCCAGGGTCACCGGGCCGCCGTTGGCGAGTGCGGCCATCATCGCCGCCGCGCCGGCCGGTTCGACGCCCAGCACCGAGGTGTTCGTGGTCCGCTCGGCCAGGTAGGTGGTGATGCCCGCGATGCAGCCGCCTCCACCCACCGGGACCACCACGAGGTCCGGCTCCTCGTCGAGCTGCCCGAGCAGTTCGACGGCGATCGTTCCCTGGCCGGCGATGGTCCGAGGGTCGTCGAACGGCGGGACCAGCGTCGCACCGGTGCGCGCCACGTCGGCAAGCGCGGCCTCGGCCGCCAGGTCGTAGGTCGACCCGCCGACGATCAGGTCGATGAACTCGCCGCCGTGATAGCGGATGCGGTCACGCTTTTGCTTCGGCGTCTTGGCCGGCACGTAGACGCGACCGTGCACGCCCAACGCCCGGCACGCATAGGCGAAGCCCTGCGCGTGGTTGCCCGCCGATGAGCACACCACGCCAGCGGCGATCTCCTCCCCGGACAGCTGCACCAGCAGGTTGTAGGCGCCGCGCAGCTTGTACGAGCGCACGGTCTGCAGGTCTTCACGCTTGAGGTAGACGTTGGCGCCGGTCGTCTGGGACAACCGATCACTGAACTGCAGCGGCGTAGGCGTGACGACGCCCGCGATTCGCTTCGCCGCAGCATCGATGTCGGCCGCGGATAGCGGACCACTCGGGCTTTGGCTCAGTTCGGCGGACACCGGTCAATGGTGCCACCAAACTGCCAGTTCACTGCACAGGGGTCAGCACAAACACCGGAATTTGCCTGTCGGTCTTGGTCTGGTAGTCGGCGTAATCCGGGTAAGCCTCGACGGCGCGTTCCCACCAGACCGCCTTCTCGTCGCCGAACACCTCGCGCGCGTCGTAGTCGCGGGTGACGCTGCCATCCTGCAGTTCGACGTGCGGGTTCTTGGCGATGTTGTAGTACCAGACCGGGTTCTGCGGCGCGCCGCCCAGCGAGGCGACGACGGCGTACTGCCCGTCGTGCTCGACACGCATCAGCGGCGTCTTACGAAGCTTGCCGGTCTTGGCGCCGACCGTGGTCAGCAGGATGATCGGCATGCCCTTCATGTCGCCGGCTTCGGTGCCACCGGATTCGGCGTACTTGTCGGCTTGTTCGCGGGACCAATCCCAGGGGCTGGGGGCGTATTCACCTTCGAGTGGCATGCGACCACCTTAGAAGGCGGTGCCCCAGAGCCAGGAATCATGCCCTCATCGACGCGGTCCGATAACAGGTCAATGTCGCTCTGTAAGGGACCCGTCAGGGCGCCCTTGTGCCACGTTGCCCACCATGTAGAGTCGACGTCCGGTACCGACAACCCGTGGGTCCCGCTCACGGCGCCCCACTTACCTGAAGTCGCACGGTCCTCGCCTCGCGCGAGTGAAGCATCCGCCCAAAAGATCGGACGTGACGCACGATGTTGCGGTACTCAAGTCCTCTCTGCCTGCACGTCGTCGCGCAACCCACCGTGACCCGGTCCGGATAAGCGTCGATGGCCATCACCGACATCCCCGCATACGCCCATCTGAGCGAGGCGGACCTCGACGCATTCGCTGCCGATTTGGAAAGGATCCGCTGCGACATCGAAGGTTCGCGCGGCGCCAAGGATCGGGCATACATCACGCGCGCCATCGCTTTTCAGCGCTGCCTGGAGATCGTGGCAAGGCTCACCATCGCCAGGACCAAGGGCAAGCTCGGCTGGGCCATCGGAACCGCGGCCCTGGCCGCGGCCAAGTCCATCGAGAACATGGAACTGGGCCACAACATCAGCCACGGCCAATGGGATTGGATGAACGACCCGGAAATCCACTCCAATAGTTGGGAGTGGGACACCGCCGGTCTCACCTCGCAGTGGCGGTACTCCCACAACTACCGCCATCACGTCTTCTCGAACATTGTCGGCGTGGACGACGACCTGGGATTTCGGGTCATGCGGGTGACCCGGGACCAGGAGTGGACGCGTGGCGCGGTACTTCAACCGTTGCGCGCGGTGCTGCTGGCGATCTTGTTCGAGTGGGGCGTCGCCCTGCACGGATTGTTTTCGGTACAGGACAACGAGACCACCGAAGCAGCCAAAGCAGCGCACAAAACGGCGATGCTGCACAAGATGGCTCGCCAGGCCGTTAAGGATTACGCAGTGTTTCCCGCGCTCAGTGGTCGGCGGTGTTGGCGCACACTCGGGGCCAACGTGTTTGCCAACGGATTGCGCAGCGCGTGGGCATACATCGTGATCGTCTGCGGCCATTTTGTGGATGGCGCCGAGAAGTTCCACCCGTCGGTACTCGAGGGTGAGACGAAGCCCGAGTGGTATCTGCGGCAAATGCTGGGCACCGCGAACTTCCGGGCCGGCCGGGTGCTCGGGTTCATGACCGGCAACCTCTGCTACCAGATCGAACATCACCTCTTCCCCGATCTGCCGCACAATCGATACCCGGAGATCGCCGAGCGGGTGCGCGCTCTGTGCGTCACCTACGACCTGCCGTATACGACGGGTCCGTTGCTGCGTCAGTACCTGCTGACCGTGCGCACAATCTGCAAGTTGGCACTTCCGGACCGGTTCCTCTTTGCGACCTGTGACGACGCACCCGAGACAGCGTCGGAGGACAGATTCCGGAATGTCGCGAAACTGCCCCGCGGATCACGCGCCGCGGACGATGTGCGGCGGCAAGGATTGGCGACCGCGATAAAGCGCCTCTCAGCCTAGAAGTCGGTAGGCCGAGGCATTCAGGCCCCCTAAGTTCGCACGGCTCCGCCGCACGGGAGGGCATCGCCGATCCGACATCCTTCGCAGAAGGCGTGACCTATGCGGGCGACTATTTCAACGAGGGCGTAGACGCTTTGGACGAGACCGCGTCGTATCTCAGCGCCGGTGACTACGACGCGTTCGCTGAGAGTCTCTACGCCGGGGACTTCTTCACGATCGTCCCGCTTGAGGAACTCCTTCTCGGTTCAGTGGCTGGGTTCTAGCGACCACTCATTAGGAGGGTTGTGCCGTCGACGCGGCCAGGGGCTCGTGCACGTCGGGTCCAGGGTCGCTGGCGTAGAGCTCGTCGATCTCGGCGGCGTACTTGGCCATGGTCGGCTTGCGCTTGAGCTTCATCGTCAGCGTGATCTCGTCGCCGCCGGGTTCCCAGAGGTTGGGCAGCACGCGGAAGCGTTTGATCTGCTCCACCCGCGACAGCTTGGCGTTGCCCTCGGCCACCCCTTGCGCGATACGGGCGAGCACCTCGGGGTGGGCGGCGAGGGCGGCGGGTGAGGCGTCGGCGATGCCGTGCTGCGCCGCATACGGGCCGACCGAATCGGCGTCGAACACCAGCAGCGCGGTGTTGTACGGGCGGCCGTCGCCGATCGTCAGCATGGCGCCGACCATCGGACAGGCGGCCATCACGGTGGTCTCGATGTTGGCCGGCGACATGTTCTTTCCGGCCGCGTTGATGATCAGCTCCTTTTTGCGGTCGACGATCCGCAGATAGCCATCGGCGTCCACGTCCAGGATGTCGCCGGTGTGCAGCCAGCCGTCGGGGTCGATGGCCTCGGCCGTCTTCGCCGGCTCGCCGCGATAGCCCTTCATCACCAAAGGTCCGCGCACCAGATACTCGCCGTCGTCGGCGATCTTGCCCTCCAGCCCGGGCAGCAGCTTGCCCACCGAGCCCAGGCGCGCATCGGCCGGATGACTCACGCTCGCGACGCAGCTCAACTCGGACATCCCCCACACCTCGGCGATCGGAATCCCGATACCGAGGAAAAACGCCAGCGTTTCGATGGGAATCGGCGCCGCACCCGACACGGCCCACCGCACCTCGTCCAGCCCCAGCTTTTCCCGCAGCTTGGAGAGCACCAGCTCGTCGGCTTTGTCCCATTCGGCCGCCAGGTCGTCGGAAACAGGTTCACCCGCGACCAGTGCCGCGGCGCGTTTGCCGGCGACGGACATGGCCCACTGCAGGGCTTGCTGCTTCGGTTCGTCCTGCTCGTGGGTGACGGTGAATTCGATTGCTGCCCTGAGCTTTTCCCAGACCCGGGGCACGGCGCCCCAGATCGTGGGGCGGGTATCGGCCAGCGCCGCCGCGATCTGGCGGGCGTCGGCGACCACGGTGATCTGGGCCCCGAACACCTCCTGGTTGTACAGCGCCATGGTGCGGTCGGCGATGTGGGCGGTCGGCAGAAACGATGTCGAGCGGTCACCGAACCGAACTCCGAGAACCGATTCCAGGGCCCTCGCCTCGAACAGCAAGTGGGCGTGCGTCATCTCCACGCCCTTGGGATTTCCCGTCGTCCCGGACGTGTAGATCAGGGTGACCACATCGTCGGGCCGCACCGCCCGCCAGGTCGACTCGAAATCGAAGTCGTCGCTGCCGGCGGCGTAGAGATCGGCCAGCGACAGGATTTTTTCGGCTGAACCGCCGTCGGGGGCACCGTCGATGCAGATGATGTGCTCCAGCTTGGCGCCGCTGGCCCGGACCCGGTCGACGTACTGCTGCTCGCAGATAAGCACTTTGGTGCCGGCATTGTCGAAAACGTAGGTCAGTTGGTCGGCGGCCAGCGTGTTGTACACCGAGAACGAGGTGGCGCCGAGGTGCTGGGCACCCACTTCCAGCGGATAGAACTCGATGCGGTTGGCCATCATCATCGACACCGTGTCGCCGTGCCCGATCCCCAGGCCGGCCAGCCCGGCCGCGACCCGGCGCACATCGGCCGCATACTCCCGCCAGGTCATGGTCTGCGTGTCACCCGGGGTGCGAAGCGCGACGGCGTCGGGGTCGATTGCCGCGTTGTGCTGGAATGCCTCGCACAGCGTGGTCGCCTGCTCGGTACTGGTTTTCGAATCGGTCACTCAGCCGAGGCTAGTCGCGCGGTACCTTGCCGGTATGGGAAATGCCGTCACCGAGTTGACACCTGTCGAAAGGACCGCGTTCGTCACCCAGTACGCCCGCGCGCTCGACAGTCGTTCTCCCAGGCCGATACTCGATGACGCGCTGGCCGACGAAATCGTCAGCAAGATCGACTTCGACTTCGAGTCGCTGGGCGTCCCGTCCAGTGCGGTGCGCCAGACCGTGCTGCGCGCGAAGATGCTCGACGATCGAACCCGCAGTTTCGTCGCCGCGCATCCCGACGCGGTCGTCGTCGACCTGGGCGCCGGCCTGGGCACCGGCATGGTCCGCGTCAAGCCGCCTGCCACGGTGGACTGGTACAGCGTCGACCTGCCGAACGTCATCGCGTTGCGGGATGCGCTGGTGCCCGCCGACGACCATGCGCACTCGGTGGCGGCGTCGCTGGCCGACGACGGCTGGACCGACTCGATCCCGGCCGACCGGCCCACCCTGCTGATCGCCGACGGCTTGCTGGCGTTCCTGCCCGAGCCGGTGATCATCAACCTGTTCCGCCGCATTCCGGAGCATTTCCGGTCCGGTGAACTGGCGCTCAACGACTACGGGCGGGTCAGCCAGCTCAGCCTGCTGGCCATGAAGTTTGCGTTCAGCGCCGTCGGAACCCAGTGGGAATACCGGGGTTTCAACGACGCCCGGGTCCCCGAGACCTGGAGCCCGCGGCTGACGCTGGTCGAGGAGACCAGCCTGTCCCACGCTCCCGAGGTCTCTGGGTATCCGGTCGCGGCGCGGGTGTCGACCCGACTGATGGGGATGACCAAGTCCGGTGCCCGCGCGGCGCGAATCTTGCGATACCGCTTCGGAAACACAGAGGGGTGACGACGATGGCGGCGACGCTGATCACCGGCGCGAACGTATGGGACGGAGTTGCGGCGCAGGCGGCGCCGCGGCAGGTGCTGGTCGTCGATGGCCGCATCCAGAAACTCGGCGATGCCATCGAGGCGCCGGCCGACGCGCGGGTGGTGGATCTCACCGGCCACACCGTGACACCCGGTTTCATCGACTGCCATGTGCACGTGACGTTGACGCCGCCGCTGGGCCTCATGCTCGCCCTCGAATCGAGCACCACGAAGACGTTGAAGTCGTTGCCGGTGCTGCGAGCCTTGCTGATGAACGGGTTCACCACTGTCCGCGACCTGGGCTGCGGCGACACCGATTACCCCACCGTCGACCTGCGCAACGCGGTGGCGGCCGGCATCGTCGAGGGCCCGCGGATGCTGGTGGCGCCGCACCTGATTTCCGCCCGCGGCGGCCACGGCGACTTCAGCGGCATGGTCGCCGACGAATATCAAGGCTGCTGCAGGCAATTGGAATTGGCGTCGGCCGACGGCGGCGACGAGATCCGCACTCGAGTCAGGCAGGAGATCCGGGCCGGCGCCGACTGGATCAAGTTCGGGGCCACCGGCGGCTTCGCGTCACCGTCCGACGATCCCGGGCACGCCACCTATAGCCAGGAGGAGATGGATGTCCTGGTAGCGACGGCCCGAGATCTCGACATCCCGGTCACGCCACACAGTTACGGCGACGAGGGCATCCGGCGCGCCGTGAAGGCCGGAGTGCGCAGCATCGAACACGGCAACCTCGCCTCACCCGAGACGCTCCGCATGATGGAGGACGCCGGGGTGTTCCTGGTGCCCACCCAACACACGATCCTGTCGGGGGCGCGACGCGGCAAGGACGATCCGATATGGATGGCACTCCCGGAGCACTCGCAGCGCAAGCTGGATAGATACCGCGGCACGCTGCTGGACGCGGCGGAGCATTTGGCCGGTAGCAATGTCCGGATCGCATTCGGCACCGACGCCGGAATGTTCCCGCATCACGACAACTGGCGTGAATTCCCGATGATGGTGTCCAACGGCATCAGCGAGTTGCGGGCTTTGCGGGCGGCCACCAGCGAGGCGGCCGCGCTGCTGCGCCGCGACGACCTCGGGGTGATCGCCGAAGGCAAAACCGCGGACCTGATCGCCATGCCCGGCGACCCCCTCACCGACATCGACGTCACCGGCAAGGTCGACTTCGTGATGAAAGCCGGTGTGATCCACAAGGATCCGACCGCCCCCACGGCTCCAGTGTGAAGCCGCCGTCACTGGCGCGGCTGCACCTTCGAGGGTGAATCTACGGCGTCGAGTGTGCAACCAGGGCGGGATTTTCGCGCTCAGGCCGGCCTCAATACACACTGGAATCCCCTAGCGCACAGTCGGCGCAGGCTGCTTAGCCGCCCAGGCAACCGGGACCGAGCAGCGCCTTCAGGTCGCCCATCAGCGCCGGCGAGGGCGTCACTCTCAGCGAAGCGTCCAACTCGAGCGTGGTGATCCGTTCCCCGCTGACCAGCCGCAGGTGCACCTGCGAGGTCCCGGGGTGTTGAGCCAGCACCTGCTTGAGCGCGCTGACCTTGTCGATCGTGCACTGCCGCGTCGGCAGGCTCACCGCCAGCGGGCGGTCGATTTGCGCATTCGAAAAGTCCGGCACCACAAGGTCGTTGGCGATCAGCGCAATCCGGTCGTCGCGGATCGCGACTTTGGCGGTGACCAGGACCACCGCGTCGTCGACGATCTCTCCGCCGAACGCGGAATAGGTGTGTGGGAAGAACATCACCTCGATACCACCGGTGAGGTCTTCCAACTGCGCTGACGCCCAGGGCATTCCGTTCTTGTTGACCCGCCGGTTCACCGACGCCAGAATGCCGCCCACCTTCACCATGGTTTCGTTGGCGACATCACCGTCGAGAATGGCCGGGATCGCGGTGTCGACCTGGGCGCTCAACAGATGCGCCACCCCGTTGAGCGGATGGCCGGACACGTACAGGCCCAGCATCTCGCGCTCCAGCGCGAGCTTGTGCTTGTCGTCCCACTCCACGTCGGGCACCCGGATGGTGAATACCGCGTCGGCGCCCGCTCCCCCGTCGTTCGGGTCGCCGCCGAACAGGTCGAACTGCCCCATCGCCTCGGCCTTCTTGGTGCCGAGCACCGAGTCGACCGCGTCGGTGTGCACCAGGAACAGGCCTTTGCGGGGGTGCTTGAGCGAATCGAAGGCGCCCGCCTTGATCAGCGACTCGGTGACTTTCTTGTTGCACGCCGCGATGTCGACCTTGTTCAGGTAATCGGAGAAGTCGGTGTACTTGCCCTTGTCGGTGCGGGTATTGATCAGCGAGGCAACGACATTGGCCCCGACGTTGCGCACCGCACCCAGCCCGTAGCGGATGTCGGTGCCCACCGAGGCGAAGTTCAAGCCCGACTCGTTGACGTCCGGCGGCAGCACGGTGATGCCGAGCTTGCGGCAGTCGGCGAGATAGACCGCGGCCTTGTCCTTGTCGTCGCCGACCGAGGTCAGCAGGCCGGCCATGTATTCGCCCGGGTAATTGGCCTTGAGGTAGGCCGTCCAGTACGACACCAGGCCGTAGCCGGCGGCGTGCGACTTGTTGAACGCGTAGTCGGCGAACGGCAGGATGGTGTCCCACAGCGCCTTGATGGCCTTGGCCGAGAACCCGTTCGCCTGCATGCCTTCCGAGAAGCCCTCGAACTCCTTCTCCAGCACCTCGCGCTTCTTCTTGCCCATCGCCTTGCGCAGAATGTCGGCTCGGGCCAGCGAGTAGCCCGCCACCTTCTGCGCGATGCGCATGATCTGCTCCTGATACACGATCAGGCCGTAGGTCTCGGCGAGGATGTCGCGCAGGGACTCCTCGAGCTCGGGGTGGATCGGTTTGATCGCCTGCCGGTTGTTCTTGCGGTCGGCGTAGTCGTTGTGGGCGTTCATGCCCATCGGGCCGGGGCGGTACAGCGCGAGGACGGCGACAATGTCCTCGAAGCCGGTGGGTTGCATGCGGCGCAGTAGGTCGCGCATCGGCCCGCCGTCGAGCTGGAACACTCCCAATGTCTCACCGCGGCCCAGTAATTCGAAGGTGGCCGGGTCGTCCAGCGGGACCGCTTCCAGGTCGAGGTCGATCCCCCGGTTCGCTTTGATGTTCTCGATCGCATCGCCGATGATCGTGAGGTTGCGCAGGCCCAGGAAATCCATCTTCAGCAGGCCGATCGCCTCACACGACGGGTAGTCCCAGCCGGTGATGATCGCGCCGTCCTGTGGCCGCTTCCACAGCGGGATCACGTCGGTCAGCGGCTCGCTGCTCATGATCACCGCGCAGGCGTGCACGCCCGCGTTGCGGATCAGGCCCTCCAGCCCGCGGGCGGTCTGGTAGATGGTCCGCACGTCGGGGTCGGTGTCGATCAGGCCGCGGACTTCGGCGGCCTCCTTGTAGCGCTCGTGGTTGGGGTCGGTGATGCCCGACAGCGGGATGTCCTTGGCCATGATCGCCGGCGGCAGCGCCTTGGTGATCCGGTCGGCGATCGCGAAACCGGGCTGCCCGTAATGGATTCGGGCGGAGTCCTTCAGTGCCGCTTTGGTTTTGATGGTGCCGAAGGTGATGACCTGCGCGACGCGATCCGAGCCCCACTTGTCGGCGGCGTAGCGGACCATCTCGCCGCGCCGGCGGTCGTCGAAGTCGATATCGATGTCGGGCATCGAGGTGCGTTCGGGGTTGAGGAATCGCTCGAACAGCAGCCCGTGCGGGATCGGGTCGATGTCGGTGATGCCCAGCGCGTAGGCCACCAGCGAGCCGGCCGCCGAGCCGCGGCCCGGGCCGACCCGGATGTCGACGGACCGCGCGTAGTTGATCAGGTCCGCGACAATCAGGAAGTACGACGGAAAACCCTTGTCGCAGATGACTTCGATCTCATACGCCGCCCGCTGGGAGTAGCCGTCGGGCAGCCCGTCGGCGAACCGGCGGTGCAGCCCGGCGTCCACCTCGTGGCGCAGCCAGGACGCCTGATCGTGCCCGTCGGGCACCGGGAAGACCGGCATCCGGTCGCGCGGCGCCCACACGTCGGCGTAGGAGGTCACCCGCTCGGCGATCAGCAGCGTCGAGTCGCAGGCCCCGGCCACCTCGTTGTCCCAGATCTGCCGCATCTCCGCGGCCGACTTCAAGTAATAGCCGTCGCCGTCGAACTTGAACCGGGTCGGGTCCGACAGCGTCTTGCCGGTCTGCACACACAACAGCGCCTCGT
>Ga0335075_10011476_pt1 | contig 13395 bp, 16 predicted proteins | sample Lox_Sample_24_FD_206723 | JGI IMG/M metagenome (GOLD analysis project Ga0335075, IMG submission 206723) | Soil microbial communities from Loxahatchee National Wildlife Refuge, Florida, United States - Lox_Sample_2.4 | ecosystem: Environmental > Terrestrial > Soil > Wetlands | place: USA...
ACGGCACTCAGCTGGGGCTCGCGGCGTGCGACCGGTCAGGCGATCAAGTTCGTCGCCGGAGACGGCACCGCGCCGGCGACCGAGCCAGCGCAATAGGAGAGCGGGGCCGGAGGTGCGATCGCAGCGGCCCGGAGACTAAGGCTTCGCCTCCTCCAGCAATTGCAGCAGGCGCCGAAGCAATGCGCCGCGCTCGGCTTCAGCGGCCTGATCGACCGCCGAGGCAGCTTCGCTGATCTCCGGAAAACCGAAAATCCCGGCCGCGCCCGCCAGGCCGTGGGCGATGCGGCGAATCTCTGTGCTATCGGACGCCTGTTCGGCCGCTTCAAGCGCCGCCCGGTCCGCCGCGATGCGATCGAGGAAGCGGGCGCGCAGCTCGGTCATCCGCTCTCCGAAACCGGTCATGGCGCGAGATATCCCTTGGCGGTTTCCGCCAGGCTCATCGGATCGAAGGGCTTGGCGATCACGCCCACGGCACCCAGCCCGATGAAGCGTTCGACCTCGTGCGCCTGGGTACGCGCGGTGATGAAGACGATCCGGGTCTCGGCCGTTTCGGCGCGCTCGCGCAGCCTCGCCAGCGTCGTCGGACCGTCCATCCCGGGCATCATGACGTCGAGCAGGATCAGGTCCGGCTTCCATGCCGGCGCGACCTCAAGTGCCTCCGCCCCGCTCGCACAGGCACGCGTTTCCAGTTCGGGATCAAGTTCAAGGGCCATCAGCGCGACTTCGCGGATGTCGGGCTCGTCGTCCACATAGAGGATGCGATAGGCCATCAGACGGTCTCCTTGCTCCCCTCCACCAGACCGAGTGTCCGATCGACGAGTTCGTCGAACGTCGAGCGGGACTTGGTCAGCACGGCATCGACCTGCGCCAGAAATGCCGGGCTGGGATCATGGACGGTGAACAGGATCGTTGGGGTCGGCGCTGGCCCGTCGCGGAGCAGCGGCAGGAGATCGAGCCCCGAGCCGTCTGCCATGACCACGTCGAGGATCGCCGCGTCGAAGCGCTGGCGGCGCAGCGCGGCATGGCCTTCGCGCACGCTCGGCGTCGAGTGGATTTCGGCCTTGCCCTCGAACGCGCTCGCGACGACCCGCAGCATATCGGGATCGTCGTCGACATGCAGGATGAGGGGCATGTCGGACGCGGCGCGGTGGGGCGCCTCCGCCGCGGGTGCGTCTTCGGTGCGGGCGGCGGGAAGATCGACATGAAAAGACGATCCCTCGCCCTCGACGCTGTCGAAGCTGACCGACCCGCCGAGACGCGAGACGATTTCGCGCACGATGCTGAGCCCGAGCCCGCTGCCGCCTTTCGCGCGCGTGTCCGACGCGTCGGCTTGGGCGAACTTCCCGAAAATCCGGTCGCGAAATTTCTCCGGGATTCCGGTGCCGCGGTCCGCGACCGTGATCCTGTGCCGGTCGCCCATCGGCGTGACCCAGATCCGCACCGTCTCTCCCGGAGGCGAGAATTTGCAGGCGTTGGAAACGAGATTGGTGATGACCTGCGCCAACCGGTCCTCATCCGCGACGACCGCCGCGTCGGGCGGCACGGGGCCGAGTTCCAGCTCGACATGATGCTCGGTCGCGAACCCGCGATTGGCCTGGACGGCATGTTCGAGAACGGGCGCGAGCCGCAGCCAGGCGAGATTGAAGCTCATCTTGCCGGACTCGATCTTCTCGATGTCGAGAATGTCGTTGATGAGCCGCACCAGCCGTTCGCTGTTGCTGTGCGCGATCTCGATCAGCCGCCTCGCCTTGTCGGACAAGGCACCCGCCGCGCCGCCGGCGAGCAGGCCGAGCGAGCCGGCGATCGAGGTCAGCGGGGTGCGCAGCTCGTGACTGACGGTCGAGACGAATTCGTTCTTGATCTGCTCGACGCGCTTGCGCTCGCTCGCATCGCGGATCGAGGCGAGGAAGTAGGTGCCGTCGGCGAGTTTGACCGGGCTGGTCACGACATCGCCCGGAAACGCGCTGCCGTCCTTCCTGCAGCCCATGAATTCGCGGATCGGAAAGGTGCCGCCTTTTGGAGTCTCGGCGAGCCGCTTCAGATAGGCCTTGAGCTGGTCGCGCGGCCACGGCTTTTCGAACAGCATGTCGATGTGCCGACCGGTCAGCTCGTCCTGATCGTAGCCGTGCATTCGGGCGACGGCCGGATTGATGGCGTCGATATTGCCGTCCATGTCATGGATCAGGAGGCCGTCCGTCGCGGCGTCGAAGATCGCTTCCTGGCGGATGTTGAGGTCCTGATATTCCCGCGCGATCCGGCGCTCGGTGCGCAGACTGCGCGCCAGCATCCAGGCGGCGATGATCAGCATGACGACGAGGAGGCTCTGGAGCGCGAAGGCGACGCGCTGGGCACGCACGCGCGCCGCCACCCGGACCTCGTCCGTCGCCGCAAGCTCGCCCGTCACGAGACGATCGAGCCCGGTGACTCGCGCGCGCAGCGCGTCCATCGTGGCCTTGCCCTGGCGGGCGATCGCCGCCTGCTCCTCGCGCGGACGGTCCGCCCCGGCCAAGCGGATGGCCTCGGCCGACAGCCGGCTGTTGCGAGCGGACAATTCGCGAAGGGCAGGCATCGCCCGCTGCAGCACGGGCTTGCCGCGCGCGAGCGCATCGAGCGCGGCGAGCTCGTTGTCGAGCCGGCGCTCCGCCGTCGCATAAGGCTCGAGAAATGACGTGTCGCCGGTCAGCACATAGCCGCGCTGGCCGGTCTCGATGTCCTGGTTGACCGAGAGCACCGTCAAAAGCTGTTCGCCGGTGCGGTGCGCCTGCTCGACCTCGTCCGCCAGCACGCGCACATTGTCGAACTCGCGCGACAGCATGTGATTGACCACGACCAGGATGATCGGGACCGATGCCACGACCAGCAACTGAATGATCTGCCGCACCTTGCTCTTCCGTCCCATTGCGCCTCTTTGCCCAGGTCGATCCCGAAAACGGAACGATTTTCCGCGGTTCGGGTGCCGTGTCCGAAAACAGAAAGCCGTGGAACCTTGGCCAAGACCGAAGCATTTCGCGTTTCGCGACCGGAATGGCGGTGATCGCAGCTTGATCCGGGCTTGATCTGCCTGGGACATGATGGCTTGCTGGGCACCGCCGGTTCGCCGGCCGCATGGCATGGGGCAAGAGCGGAGACTGTAATCGCCTTATGGCAAAGGTTCTTCTCGCCGAGGACGATCCGCTGACGCTGGCCGGTATCGAGTTGCTGCTGTCCAGTTCCAACTATCAGGTGGTCGCGACGGCACGCACCGGTTCCGAGGTGCTCGACATCCTGCCGTCGGCCCGGCCCGACATGCTGATCCTCGATTTCCAGATGCCCGAACGCAGCGGGCTCGACGTCCTGCGCGCGATCCGCAGCCGTGGCGACCACCGACCGGTGGTCCTGCTGACCGGCAGCATGAACGACCAGCGCGCGCAGGAGGCGATGCAGTTCGGCGTCAACGGCCTCGTCATCAAGGCCAATGCGATGCGCGACCTGCTGATCTGTCTCGACACGGTGTCGCAGGGACGGCGCTGGTTCGATCAGGAGACGCTGCAGCGGGCGATGCAGGCATCGCTATCTCCGGACGCGCCGCGCGATCCGCTGGCGGTGCTCAGCGAACGCGAACGCGCGATCGTGGCGCTGGTGCAGCGCGGGCTCCGCAACAAGGAGGTGGCTGCCGAACTCGGCCTCACCGAAGGGACGGTGAAGGTCCACCTCCACAAGATCTTCGACAAACTGGGCGTCCAGAGCCGGATGGAACTGGTCCTGATCGGCAAGGATGAGGGCGCGTAACCGCGTCGTCTATATCGAAAGTGATAGCCGGTTCGGCCGGTGGTTAGCGAGCTTCTGGCCGGGCGATGAATGGTTCGTGCCCGCCCCATCCGCCATCTGCGTGGTGAAGCAGCCGGAGTTCCGCCTGCACCTGACGATGGCGGACGATGACCCTTTCGAGGCTGATGGCGGTGATGGTGGCGATGGCGCTCGGCGTCCTCGCATCGCCGGCCTCTGCCCAGGTCACGGCCTATGCGGCGGGGCAGGGGGCGGTGAACAGCGTGAGCGTCAATGTCGACGTCCGCGCCTCGGTCCGCGACCGCTGCGGCTTCGCCCAGGGCGGCGCGCCCTCGGGCACGATCTCGCAGGCCGATTTCGACCAGAGCGGCTTCAGCCGCGACTTCGCGATCAACCTCAATTGCAGCGGCGCCTCGCGCATCGCGGTGAGCTCGCGCAATGGCGGCCTCGCGACGGACAGCAGCGCCTCGGGTTACGCCTCGGTCGCGCCCTACGATGTCGAGCTGCGCATGGTTGCCGACAATGGCACGACGGCGACCGGCAGCTGCGCGGCCGCGACACTGGGCGGTGCGGGCGGTTGCGGCTTTGCCGGCACGGGCAGCACGACCAACGGCCTGCGCCTTGCCGCCGCCTCGACCAGGTCGAACGGATCCTATTTGAGGGTGAAGGCGAACGCCTATGCCGGTGCAACGCCATTGCTTGCCGGACGTTATGCCGACACCCTTACCGTCACTGTCAGCGTCGCACCCTGAAGATTGAGGAAACCATCTTGATGGGCGACGGCATTAACGAACGGGAGGGTAGCGGATGACGTACCATGAGCACGCATCGAACCTCGCCGAACCGCCTTCCCAGCCTCACCGGGCGCGGGATCATGATCGGCGCGAGCGCGCTGTCGACGCTGCTGCTGATCGCGCTGCCGGCGAACCCGGCAATCGCTCAGGCGACGCAGCAGGTGCGCGTGACGGGTCATGTCGCGCCGCGCTGCTGGACGCTGCTGCCCAACATGCGGAGCGCGGAGCTGCTCGCCGCCTCGCCGCATTCGCGCCGGTCGGTCGCGGCGCGCTGCAACCATGCGGCGACGCCGATCTCGATGCGGGTGCGGCGCCTGTCGTCGACGATCCAGAGCACCGCAGCGCCGGATCTCCAGCGCGCCGACGCCTCGGCGGACGAGACGCCCGGCAACCGCACCGCGATCGAGATCGTCCTGTCGCCCACGCTGTAAGGCGGCTCGCGCCGCTGCTTGCCGGCGCCGCGGCGAGCGCGGCACTTCTCGCTCCGACCCCGGCCGCGGCCCAGACCCAGCTGTCACTGGTGTGCGGAGTCAGCGGCGACGCGACGGCGCCCGCGACCCTCGCTTACGATCCCTTTTCCGCGGGCGGCCTCTCGCAGGTGACGATCCCGCTGATCCTGCGGCGCAACCGCTTCCTGACCGCGCGGACCGGCGATGTGAGCCTGGTCCTCGTCGCGCCGTCGGGAACGCCCGCGCTGGACATCACCTATCAGGGCTATCGCGTCCTTTATGCCGAAGGCACCACCGCCGGACGCCCGCGCGCGCTCGACGATGTCGACCGCGGTGCGGGTGCGGCCGGCGAGATACGCTACGAATTTGGCGGGGCGTTCGCGTCCGATCTGTCGGCGCCGCTCAATTTGCGGGTGACCGTGCCGCCGGGCACCGACCTGACAGCGGGCGAGCCCATCTATCTCGACCTCATCTATATCTGCTCCGGCGAAGGCGGCCTGCTGAACCAGCCGATCCCGACCCGGCTCGCCCGCGCGGTGCGGCTCGACGTCAATGTCGTCAGCGCGCTGCAGGCTTATTATGCCGGATCGGCGCTGAATTTCGGCGAGATCGGGGACGTGACGACCGCATCCGTGCAGGCGGCCCCGGCGACCTGGACCACGTCCGCCGCCAATGCGCTGCGCGTGCGCAGCTCCGGCCCCTATGAAGTGACGGTGCGCTCGCTCAACGATTTCCGACTGACCTTTCCGGGCGGCAATCTTGGCGATGCGGCGCAGACGATCCGCTACCGGGTCCGCTTCCTCGGCCAGGACATCACCTCCAACGCCTCGTTCGGGACGCGCAGCTGCACCCGTGCTGGCGTGAGCGGTGCCGGTGCGAGCCTGCCGATTCGGGCGACCCTGCTGGAAGGCGGCGCGGCAAAGGCGCCGTCGCCCAATTATGCCGACACGGTCAGCATCACCTTCACTCCGGTGGTGACCGCCTCGTCCGCGCAGACGTGCACCAATCTCTGACGGGCCGGCTATACCTTTAGATATAGTCGTTCGCGCCGGCAGTTAGTCCGCTTTTCATCCCCCGGTAAATGTGCGGCGCTGCGGTCTCCGGGCATATCGGTCTCACCGAACAACAGGGCCAGATCGGCCAACCGGAGAACCAAAATGAAGAAGATCATCGTTTCCGCTCTGATGGCCGCTTCCACCCTCGTGGCCGCTCCCGCTTTCGCCCAGGCGAGCGGCTCCGTCGAAGTCAACGGCACCGTGGCGCAGCGCTGCTCGGCCGTCAGCCCGATCACCGGCAGCATCGCCCTGGGCGAACTTGCCAAGACCGGCGGCACCGTCGATGCGGCCTTCGCGGGCGCCACCAACGGCCTCAGCCGCACCTTCACCGTGCGCTGCAACGGCGCCAACCCGCAGCTGTCCGTGAACGCCCGTCCGCTCGTCAATGCGGCGGCGACCAACTCGCCGAACGGCTACACCAACACGGTTCACTACACCGCCTCGCTGAGCGCGATGGGCGCCAAGGGCGGCACCACGAGCGTCGCGGACCAGTCGATGAGCAACGGTGCGACGGTCGGCCAGATCGGCGATCGCCTTGCAGCCGTCGCGAACAACATCACGCTGACCATCGGCAGCGGTGTGACCAACGACTCGAACGCCATCCTGGAAGCCGGCGCCTACCAGGGCAATGTCGACATCATTGTCTCGCCGGCCGCGTAAGACACCGGTGCGCGGGGGCGGCTCGCCTGCCCCCGCGCAAACCGATTCATGGACGCCAAAATGATCCGCGAACTTGCCATCCAATTGCGCGCCCGCGCCACTTCGGCGACGGGCGAGGAACGTGAGGAACTTCTTTACCTCGCGGCAGAATATGATGCGCTTGCGGAACTTTCCTTCTCGTTGGACCCGGCGGCGCCCTTCGCCGTTATGTTACCGAAATAGGATCGGTCATCACATGTGCCGGCGACGCCGGGGAGGGTAGAGTGATGGGGCTTCTGGTACGGGTCAGGCGATCCTTCGCCGCACTGGCCGCGATCCTGTTCGTCGGACTTGCAGGCGTGGTCTATGCGATGGCGGTTCAGCCGGTCGTGATCGATCTGACCACCTCCGGAAGCGGGATGAGCCAGGTCATCACGGTCGACAATACGTTCGATCGCCCGCTGCCCGTCGAGCTCCGCGTCGAATCCCTCGAGCTTACCGCCGACGGCGTGCGCGCGACCGGCCAGGACAGCGGCGAGCTCGCCGTCTTCCCGCCCCAGGCGATGATCCGCCCCGGCCAGAGGCAGGCCTTCCGCGTCCAATATGTCGGCGAGCCCGCACTGGAGCGCAGCCGCCACTTCTTCGTGACGGCGGCCCAGCTGCCGGTTCAGACCGAGGACGCCGGATCCAATGTCCAGCTGCTCTACAATTTCCAAGTGCTGGTCAGCGTGTCGCCGGCGGGCGTGCGCCCGGCCATCACCATCCCGTCGGTCGAGATCGGACGCGACGCCGAGGGCAATCCGGTCCCGGTGCTGACGGTCGCCAACGGCTCCGCCGCCCACGGCTATCTCTCCCGCGGGCGGGTGACGCTGGTGCAGCAGGATGCCGGCGGCCGCGAAGTCTTCCGGCAGCAGGTATCGGGTCCGGATATGCAGCAGACGATCGGCTATGGCCTGATTGGCGGCCAGCAGACGCGCCGCGTCACCCTGCCGGTCCGATTGCCCAGCGCCGACGGGCGCGTCACGGCCCAGTTCACCCCCGACGCATAGACGCCGAAGCGACGGCATGACCATGCGCTCCGCCCTTGCAGGAGCCCTCGCACTGGCCACGATGTGGCCGGTCGCGGCGGGCGCGACGACGGCCGTCCAGGCCGATGCGCCGGTGACGGGAAATGTCGTCATCGAGCCGACCGGATCGCCGGCCGACGTCAACCCGACCGGACGCGCGGTGGTGCTGACCGCGCCGGTGATGGACGGGCAGGTCTATATGGGCGACGCGACGCTGACGCTCGACGCCGCCGGCCGCGGCACCTTCGCCGCCGCGCGACTCCTCGCCTTGCTCGAACCCCGGCTGCGGCCCGAGCTGGTCACCCGGCTGCGCGCGGCGCTGGCCACACGCGGCGAGCTCGGACGGCGCGACCTCGAAGGCGTCGGCATCAGCCTGGGCTACGATCCGCAGTCGCTGCAGATCAATCTCGACATTGCGAGCGCGAGCCGCGGCGCGCAGACGGTCGAGATCGGCAGCGACGGCGATCGCCCCTACGTTTCCTATATCGCGCCGGCCGAGCTCAGTGCCTATCTCAACGTGCGTGGGTCGCTGGACTGGGTGCAGCAGGGGCTCGACGAAGGCGTTCAGTCACCGATCTTCTTCATCGACGGCGCGACGCGGATCGGCGACGTCGTGTTCGAAAGCGAGGTGAACTGGCAGCCCGGCATATTGGGCACCGACTTCCAGCGGCGCGGATCGCGCTTCGTCCATGACGACCGCGCCCGGCTGGTGCGCTGGACCGCCGGCGACCTGCAGACGCTGGCGCGCGGCTTCCAGTCCGCGCCCGACATTGCGGGCCTTTCGGTCTCGCGCCTCTATTCGATCCTCGATCCGCAGACGATCATCCGCCCGCGTGGCAGTCGCGCCTTCCGGCTCGAGCGCCGGTCGCTCGTGGAGGTGCGGATCAACAACCAGCTGGTCCGGCGGCTGGAGCTCGATCCGGGATCCTACGACCTGCGCGACTTCCCGTTCACCCAGGGCGCCAACGACGTCCGCCTCACCATCACCGACGATGCCGGGCGAACCGAGAGCTTCGATTTCAACATCTTCCTCGACCAGGCCCAGCTCGCCGAGGGAATGAGCGAGTTCGGACTCTATGCCGGCGTGCTCGCGCCGCCGGGGGCGAGCGGGCCGGTCTACAGCGACACGCCCGCCTTCAGCGGCTTCTACCGGCGCGGCATCAACGACCGGCTGACGCTCGGCGGCAATTTCCAGATCGACACCCATGGCTGGATGGCCGGGGCGGAGGGCGTGATCGCGACGCCGATCGGCGCCTTTGCCGGCTTCGCCTCGGCCTCGCAGGTCGACGGCTATGGCCGCGGCTGGGCGGGCATCGCGACCTTCCAGCGGACCATCTCGCGCTCGGAAAACCGGGCGGACACCTTGTCGCTTTCGCTGGAGGCCCGCAGCCGCGACTTCGCGCCGATCGGCGTGCGGGTCCCGTTCAACCCCTACAGCCTCGTCGCCGGCGCGGGCTACACGACCGCGTTCAGCGATGCCGTCTATGCCGGCTTCGACGCGCGCTATTCGATCGGCCGGGATGCCGAGCGGGACGTGGTCAGCGTGCGCGGGAGCCTCGGCTGGCGGATCAGCCCCGATCTCAGCTTCACCGGCGACGCGACCTGGGAGCAGGACGGGGCAGGCCGGCGGTTCGGCGTGTTCCTGTCGCTGACTTACCGGGTCAGCCAGCGATCGACCGTGCGCGCGGACTATGACAGCCGCTTCAACCGCGGGCGCCTGTCCTACCAGACCTTCGACGGGACCGGCGTCGGCTCCTACACCTTGAACGCGGACGTCGAGCGCAGCGACATCGGCGCGGGCGCGACCGTGAACGCTATCTATTACGGCAACCGCGCCGAACTCGGCTTCAGCCATTACGGTACGTTCGAGCGCGACCTCGGCGCGTCGACCGGCCAGCGCAGCTCGCTCCGCTTCGGGACCTCGATCGCCATGGCCGACGGGGTGTTCTCGGTCGGGCGGCCGATCCAGGACAGCTTCGCCCTGGTCGCGGCGCACCGGTCGCTGCGCGAGACGTCGCTGCTCGTCGACCCGTCGGGCGGCTCGGCGCAGGCGAGCACGCGCGGGCTCGGCACCGCGCTTCAGCCGGGTCTCGCCAGCTATAGCGAGCGCACCTTGCTGGTGACCGCGCCGGACGCGCCGCTGGGCACCGACCTCGGCGAAGGCGCATTCCGCCTGCGGCCGCCTTACCGCGCGGGTTATCTGCTGCGGGTGGGGTCGGACTATAATGTCAGCGTCGTCGGCCGGCTGCTGGGCCGTGACGGCGCGCCGATCCGGCTCGTGGCCGGCACCGCCAGCGAGGCCGCGCATCCGGAGCGCGAGCCGGTCGCCCTGTTCACCAATTCGGAAGGGCGGTTCGGCGCCACCGGCCTCGCGCCCGGGCGCTGGCGGATCACGCTGACCGATGCGGAGCGGACCAGCTTCGAGATCGAGATCGCGGACGGGCAGGAAGGCACCCTGTCGGTTGGCGAGCTGCGGCCCGCCGTGCCCTGATCCGCGCAGGGGGCGCGGCTCATACGAAGATATGACCCGCGCAGCCGAGCGTTCATGTCGCAACGGATGTGGGCGCGACCTATCTCCTGTCCGAGCGGTCGAAGACCGCGTCCGGACGGACAGGAGCAAATGATATGGCACGCCAGATCGAGGCGCAGGAATGGGACATTGTCCGCTGGTTCAATGCCGACGGGCCGATCGCCCTTGCCGACCTGAAGGGCAAGGTGGTCGTTGCGGCGGCCTTCCAGATGCTCTGTCCGGGCTGCGTCGCCCAGACGATCCCGCAGATGAACAAGGTCCGCGAGCTGTTCGCGGGCAAGGATGTCGCGGTGATCGGCCTCCACACCGTATTCGAACATCACGATGCGATGGGCGCGGCGGGCCTCGAAGCGTTCATCCACGAATATGGCATCCGCTTTCCCGTCGGGATCGACCGGCATGAGGCGGGCGATCCGATCCCGGTGACGATGCGCCGCTACCAGCTGCAGGGCACGCCGACTTTGCTCCTGATCGACAAAGCGGGGAAGCTGCGGCGGCAGACGTTCGGTCATATCCCCGATCTCCAGCTCGGCGCGGAGATCATGGCGCTGGTCGCCGAGGCGGCGCCTGTGGCGGCGGCGCTGGCGGGCGGGCAGGCAGAGGCGCCGGCCGGCGATGGCGCGCGCTGCGAAATCGGCGCCGATCATTGCTGATGGGGGAGGCGCAACCGCCGCTTCTGGAGCGCCGGCTGGCCGCGGTCCGCGATCGGATCGCGGCCGCGTGCCGTGAGGCCGGGCGGGATCCCGCCGGGGTGCGGCTCCTGCCGGTTTCCAAGACCGTCAGCGTCGAGGTGATGCGCGATGCTTATGCGGCCGGGCTCAGGGAGTTCGGCGAGAACAAGGTGCAGGAGGCCGACGGCAAATCGCGCGCGCTCGCCGATCTCGACATCGGCTGGAGCATCATCGGCCACCTCCAGACCAACAAGGCGAAGCTCGTCGCCCGCTTCGCGCGCGAATTCCAGGCGCTGGACAGCCTGCGCGTCGCGGAGGCGCTCGACCGGCGGCTGCAGGCTCTGGGCCGCGGCCTCGACGTCATGGTGCAGGTCAACAGCTCCGGCGAGGCGAGCAAGTTCGGCCTGCCGCCCGAGGAGGTCGCCGCCTTCGCGCGCAGCCTGCCGGCTTATGCCAGCCTCAACGTCACCGGCCTGATGACCCTGGCGGTCTTCTCGGCCGATCAGGCGCGCGTCCGCGCCTGTTTCCGGACGATGCACAGCCTGCGCGACCGGCTGCGGCAGGAGGCGCCGGACTCGCTGTCGTTCGAGGCATTGTCGATGGGCATGTCCGGCGATTTCGAGCTGGCGATCGCCGAGGGCGCCACGGTGGTCCGCGTCGGTCAGGCGATCTTCGGCGCGCGGGCGACGCCCGACAGCGTCTACTGGCCCGACAGTTTCCAGCAGCCCGGCAGGGGTTAGCCGTTCAACCGAAGGTATGATTGAGCGCGTTCGGGCTTGGGCTCAGAGTGGCGGAACAGAAATCCGAAAGGGGACAGACGCCATGACCGACCAGATAGATGATCTCGCCCGCAATGTCCGCGACATGCAGCTTGCGGCGGTGCACCAGCAGGATCTGCTCGATGCGGCGCTCGAGCAGACCTTCCCGGCCAGCGACCCGGTCTCGCTTCCCAGCTTCGCCTGACGCCCACACGAAAAGGCCGTGACCGCGCGGAGCGATCACGGCCTCGGGGGAGAAGCCAAAGACCCTATTTCCCGATGCTCTCCGCCAGAAACCAGGCACGTTCCTCGGCTTCGTCGGTCCACGTGTCAGCGAGGCCGCTGGTGGCATTGTCGCCCGTCTCGTCGGCGATCTTCTTCAGCTCGCGGATCGACTCGACAAAGGCGAGATTGTCCTTGCGCAGCTCGGCCAGCATGTCGGCGGCCGAGACCTTTTCCCGATCGTCGTCCTCGATCCGCTGCAGGCGGGCGATGTGGCCGACCGAACGCAAGGTCGTCCCGCCGAGCTTGCGCACCCGCTCGGCGATCGGATCGGTGATGGCGAGGATCTGCGCGGCCTGCGCGTCGAGCAGCAGGTGATAGTCGCGAAAGTGCGGCCCCGAGACGTGCCAGTGGAAATTCTTGGTCTTGAGGTAGAGCGCGAAGCCGTCAGCGAGCAGCGCGTTGAGCGCGTCGTGGAGGCTGCGTTCGGAATTGGTCTGGGCCATCAGGCTGGATTCCTTTCTCGTTGCAGTTTGCCGCCGGTCATTCGGCGGCGATCAGTTCCGGCAAATCGGCGACGGCGCGATCGGCCCGGGGCGCGTCAGCCGACAGGCTGTCGATCCAGGTCAGCGCCGTCAGCGCGACCTCTTCCCAGCCCGGCTCGCCGGCGAGGAAGTGCGAGCGACCGGGAAACTCGACATAGTCGGTCCGCGCCGGCGATTTGCGCTGCCTGCGCCAGGCCGCGCGCGACAGATAAGGCGACACCAGCCTGTCCTCGCTCGCGCCGGTGATCAGCAGCGGCTGGGTACGGCGCCTGGGGCTGACCCAGGTGCCGAGCCAGAGCGCGGCCTGATGGAAGATCATGCCGGGGGCGGGGATGACGAAGCTGCCATAGGCCTCGTCCACAACATCGTCCGGCGCTGTGTTCGCGAACAGGCTGCCGAAGCGCTTGCGGGTCAGGCGGTAGGGCTTCGTCCAGCCGGCGAGGCGGAACATGATCGGCGCGATCGCCTTGAAGGCGCCGGGCCCCGGAATGACGCCGCCAATCGGCGCCGGATTGATCGCCACCGCTGCGGCGCCGACGCCCCGATCCAGCAGCATCTGTACGAGCAGGCCGCCAAAGGAATGGCCGATCAGAATGGGCGGCTCCGGCAAGGTTTCGATGAAGCTCTGATATTTGTCGGCGATGCGGCCCACGGTCAGGCCGCCAAAGCCTTCGGGCGGGTTTGCGTTGAGCTCGTCCGCCGAACGGCCTTCGACATGGGGCCAGGCCGGCGCGTGCACCGTGAAGCCGGCCGCTTCGAAAGGTTTGCGAAAATTGTCCCACGAGGCCGGCATCACCCAGGCGCCGTGGACGAAGACGATGGTTCTGGACATGCGAGATTCCCCCTTGATTTCGGAATGTCAGGCCGGCGTGCCGGCGCTGACGATCAGGCTCTCGGTGC